>Ga0137418_10006417_pt1 | contig 10818 bp, 11 predicted proteins | sample CZODoug3_1_2_16f_FD_122242 | JGI IMG/M metagenome (GOLD analysis project Ga0137418, IMG submission 122242) | Vadose zone soil fungal communities from Angelo Coast Range Reserve, California, USA - CZODoug3_1_2_16fungal (Hybrid Assembly) | ecosystem: Environmental > Terrestrial > Soil > Vadose... | reverse complement strand
CAACGCTGCTATCATAGCCGCCAACCCGCGCAACGCCACTGCGGCGCTCGAAGCATTCTGGCGTGAGCTGAGCTTGGACACCCCAGATGTGCCCTACGAAGAATTGCGACGCGCTCTTTCGTCCTTGCAGTCTCTGGTGTTCGGCGCACCGCGCTTCTTCCGCCCGCGCTGGTTCGAGCCCATTCTTACCCCTGCTCAGCTCCCGACCAACTGGACCAGCTTTTATGATCCGTCTCCCCTCAAAGCCACCCTCCGCAAGTATGTCGCCTTTAAGAAGCTGAGAGACAGCCCAGTCCGCCTCGTGCTATCGGCAGTGGACGTGGAGACGTCGCAACTTACGATCTTCGATAGTTACGTCGACGAAATCACGCCCGAACACGTCCTGGCGAGCGGAAGTCTACCGCCGGCTTTCCCTTGGACCTCGATAGAGGGAAAGCACTATTGGGACGGCGGACTAGTCAGCAACTCGCCGCTCGATCAGGTCGTCGAAGTCGGCGGGCTCACCGATAAGAACATCTACGTTGTCAATCTTTGGCTTGAACAAAGGGCTTTGCCGCGATCGATCCCTGAGGTGCTGGCCCGGCGTGATGAAGTCCTTTTTGCTGAAAAGATCAGGCGGAATATCCGCATCTGGCTGTGAACGGCTATCAGGACCCGCGTATAGATGGCGGAGAGGTCGTAACAACCATGCATGGTCGCGTTGAGGGCTGCCTGTGATGGGGAACCGGGCGTTGTCCTGACGCTACTGATTTCCAGATTATTCAGATTTTCTGTGGCTGCTGTTGTGCCTGTGGGTTTGTGGGCAACACTCTTGTGTTGTCCACAAATCCACAGGCTTGCGCGCGCGGAGGATTGCGGCCATGCGCAACCTGCTTGGCGCGAGGTAAGAACCTGGCGGATTGGCGAGGCCGGCACGGCGCCGACCTCAACGGCCAAGTCTCGGATCGACGCCGTGCCCCACACCGTGCTGAGCACGCATGCCGGGGCAGTATTCCAATCATTGCCGATCGCGTCCATGTGCGCTGTTGCCCGCGGCGACGACTGCCCGGCTGTTTCTGTGCGTGCGCTGCCAAGCTCAGGTTCTCGTCTGCAGCCACTGTGATCGCGGCCAGATTTACTGCGCACAAGGCTGTGCACAGACGGCGCGGCGCGATGCCCAGCGCGCGGCCGGGCGGCGCTACCAGGCCAGCCGCCGCGGTCGGGTGAACCATGCGGCGCGGGCCGGTCGCTATCGTGCCCGACAAAACAACGTGACGCATCAGGGTTCCCCGCCACGTCGCGCGGATGATTTGGTGACGGCGAGCGCGGTGGTGATTGCAAGCAAGCCACCTTCAGCTTCCCCCGGTGACGTTGCGAGGCGATCGCCGGGTCATCGCTCGGGGAGCTGGTCCTGCCACTGGTGCGGTTGTCGCTGCCCACCGTTCGTTCGCCGTGAGTTCCTGCGCCGCCGCACCGGTTCGATCCGTCGCCAGACCTCGCCGAGGAGAACAACGTGACCATTACGCCCGATCTGGAGGCGCAGATACTGCGCTATTATCATGTTGAGAAATGGCGCGTTGGCACGATCGCCCGCCAGCTGCATGTGCACCACGGCACCGTGGCACGGGTCTTGGCCCAGGCTGGCCTGCCCAGGATCGGGCCGCCGGCGCGTCACTCCCAGATCGAGCCCTATCTGCCCTTCATCCATCAGACCCTGGAGAAGTTCCCGACCCTGACCGCCAGCCGGCTGTACGCGATGGTGTGCGAACGCGGCTACCGCGGCAGCGGCGATCACTTCCGCCACCTCATCGCCTGTTATCGGCCGCGCTCGGCGGCGGAAGCCTATCTACGTCTGCGCAGCCTGCCCGGCGAGCAGGCGCAAGTCGACTGGGGGCATTTTGGTCATCTCGTGATCGGCCGCGCACGCCGTCCCTTGATGGCCTTCGTCATGGTGTTGAGCTACTCGCGCCAGATTTTCCTGCGCTTCTTCCTCGATGCACGCATGGAGAGTTTCCTGCGCGGTCACGTCGGCGCCTTCACGGCCTGGAACGGATGTCCGCGTGTTCTGCTCTACGACAATCTCAAAAGCGCAGTGCTGGAGCGCCAAGGCGATGCCATCCGCTTTCATCCCACCCTGATCGCGTTCGCCGCACATTATCGTTATGACCCGCGCCCGGTGGCGGTGGCACGCGGGAACGAGAAGGGCCGCGTCGAGCGCGCCATCCGCTATGTGCGCGACAATTTCTTTGCGGCCCGAAAGTTCACCGATCTCGACGACCTCAATGTCCAGGCCGAGGCCTGGTGCCGTGGCCTGGCGGCGGATCGCCGCTGCCCCGGACAAGACACCGTCAGCGTCCGGGAGGCCTTCGCCGCAGAGGCGCCCAGGCTGCTGGCGTTGCCGGACAACCCCTATCCGCTCATCGAGCGCGTGGCGGTGAAGGCCGGCAAGACCCCTTATGTGCGCTTCGACCTCAACGATTATTCCATCCCGCACACCAAGGTGCAGCGCCTGCTCACGGTGCTGGCCGATCCGAACGTGGTGCGCATTGTCGATGGCGCGCAGGTGCTCGCCTGTCATCGCCGCAGCTACGACAAGGGTGCGCAGATCGAGGACGCCGGCCATGTCCAGGCCTTGGTCCAGCACAAACGCGCCGCACGCCGCCACCGCGGTACCGACCACCTCGCAAAGGCGGCACCGGAGAGCCAGACCTTGCTCCTGCGTGCCGCCGAGCGCGGTGACAATCTGGGAACCGTCACCGCCGCCCTGCTGCGGCTGCTGGAGCGCTACGGCGCCGCCGAGCTTGACGCCGCTATCCGCGAGGCGATCGAGCGCGGCGTGCCTCATCCCAATGCGGTGCGGCTCGCACTCGATCACCGCCGCGAGCTGCGCGACCAGCCGCCGCCCGTCGCCGTCATTCTGCCCGAGCATGTCAAGGTGCGCGATGCTCACGTGCAGCCACATCGGCTCGAACCTTATGACCAACTCAAGGAGCAAGGCGATGAGTAACCTCGAAGCGCTGCAGGTGCGCGCCAAAGCGCTCAACCTGTATGGCCTGCTGGCGCATTGGGGGGAAGCTGCCGCGGCCGGCTGGCTTGCGACGCTGATCGATTGGGAGGAGCAGGAGCGTACGCGCCGAAGCCTGGAGCGCCGCCTGCGCGCCGCTCATATCGGACGCTTCAAGCCGCTCTGCGACTTCGATTGGACCTGGCCCAAACGCTGCGACCGCGCCGCCTTCGAAGCGCTGATGGCGCTCGACTTCCTCAAGGACGCAACCAACGCCATCCTGGTCGGCCCCAACGGCGTCGGCAAATCAACGCTCGCTCGCAATATCGCCCATCAGGCACTCATCCACGGTCACACCGTGCTGTTCACCAGCGCCGGTCAGCTGCTTGGCGAGCTCGCCGCGCTCGACAGCGATTCTGCCCTGCGCCGACGCTTGCGTCACTATGCCGGCCCCCGTCTTCTGGTGATCGACGAGGTCGGATATCTCTCCTATTCCAATCGCCATGCCGACCTGCTGTTCGAACTCGTCAGCCGCCGTTACGAGCACAACAGCACGCTCGTCACCACCAACAGGCCATTCGCCGAATGGCGCGAGGTTTTTCCAAACGCCGCCTGCGTCGTCTCCCTGGTCGATCGCCTGGTACACAACGCCGAGGTCCTCGCCATCGAGGGCGAATCCTATCGCCTCAAGGAGGCCCGCGAACGATCCGAGCAGCGCGCACGCCAACGACGCAAAGCCAAGTCATGAGCAAAGACTCGACCGGTCTGCCGCTCACCATCTCCCTCAAAATCCCGGCCTACTGGACGCCGGAGCAGGCCTTCGCCGTTGTCGAACTGCTTGATGACCTGCGCGATCGTATCTGGGCGCATTACGGCGTGCAGTTGCTCGACCAATACCGCGACCAGTACGGTCCCGCCGACAGTGATCACACCGACGATACAACTGACAATCCGTCGCTCTGAATCGCTATGCCGTTAAACAATCCAGGGCCTCGACGGCCCCTTTATCTTCACCAGCGCCAGCTTCGCCGTCTATGCGCGGATTCACGGCGCCGGTAACAGCGGGTACGACATCAAAAACGATGCGAGGATGGCGCCTAGACAACCGATCGATGACGGCAGCGATGAAGCTGGAGGCGCTGGTCAATGTATTCCTGATCCGCACTTGCCCGATCGTGCCATTATCGTCGGCGAAAGGGCGTTGCGGGGCATCGTAGCGGCCGCGCCTGGCCCTGTGTCCGGTTAGCAACACATTCGCAACATTCGATAGCGGGACACTTTCGGTTCGCGGTAATCTTGTTTATCCTGCATCGCAGGATGGGGAGGCGCGTACGGAGCCTGGGGTCGGAGTCACGCTTAGCTGTAGGCGGCAATGGACGCATTAGATTACAAGGAAATCCTCAGTCCTGAATACTATGAGAACTTGAAGCAGGCGGCACTTGATCTCAAGATCAGGGAAATGATGAATGCCGGCTGTGTGTGGCATATCATTTGGACCGGCCTGGTCGATACCCCATTCGAGTTCGATCCAGGTGACCCTGACCATGTTGCGTTGCTGGCGCGATCAGCAGCCCGGGAACGTGAGGGCCAAACCGTCCCCGAGGTGCTGACTGAGATTGCCAAGCTAGTCTTTGAGTGGGTTAGCCCTGGGTCCGCCACGAAAAGTGGCAATGACCTGCAAAGTCTTGTGACGAATGCCCACGGTGGATATGTTTTTGCACGCCAACAGGCAACGTGAGCGTTGATAGGCGGAGGGGTTGAAGCCCGCTGCGCTGACAAAGCGTGCGCAAAGGCAACGCCCCCAGCGGCCACGCCAACCAAGGAAAAATAACGCTGCCGGCTTACTTTCCACCCTCCGTTCCCAAGGGCTACAAGCGCGCCACGTAAACGCCACGGTTCGACGGAGGGGTCAATCAGGAAGCGTGGGGAAGCGACCATGACAAGATTGTGCCCTGTATTGGCGTCGAGTTTAGTTATTTCTGTTCTGATTCTGAACGTTCCGGTGCCGTCGCAAGCGCAGATCGCGCGTGACCCCGGACCTCGCGCCGGATCCCCTGGAGCCGGCAAACCTTTGGGCGGCTTAACAGGACCTCAGATCAACCTGTTCAACGCCGGAATTGCGGAATTCAACAAGCGTGATGAAGTCAAGGCTGACGGCTTGGGGCCGAGGATGAACCTCGACAGCTGCGCCGGCTGTCACGCCCATCCCGATGTTGGTGGTACAAGTCCACCTGACCTCAATCCGCAGTTCGATTTCTACGAAAAGAATCTCCAAAAGACGAACCGACTGCCGCGCTTCATCACGAAGGCAGGCCCGGTGCGCGAGGCAAGGTTCAAGCTGAACCCTGACGGCAGAACCCCCGATGGCGGCGTCCATTCGATCTTCATCATTACGGGACTTAAGGACGCAGATGGTTGCGTTCTACAGCAACCTGATTTTGCTCGGCAACTGCGACGCAAGAACGTCATCTTCCGAATTCCCACCCCGGTGTTCGGGGCGGGATTGATCGAACAGATTCCGGACCAGGTCATTCTTGATAATCACGCGACGAAGCGAGGCAATGCTTATGGAATCAGTGGCCGGGTGAACATCATCAATGCTGGTCACGCGCTGACAGCTCGCGAAAATCGAAACGGCAATGACGGTACCATTGCTCGGTTTGGGTGGAAGGCGCAGAACAAATCCCTGCTGGTGTTCGCAGGCGAGGCATACAACGTAGAAATGGGCATCTCCAACGAGCTGTTCCAAACCGAGCGGGAGGAGGATCCGAAATGTCAATTCAAGCCTACCCCCAATGACACGACGAAACCCGATCAGACCGGCCTGGATGTGTTGAGCGATATTGAGAAATTTGCGGCCTTCATGCGATTTCTAGCGCCGCCGACGCCGTCACAAGCCGAGCCAGGCGGGGCCGATTCCATTTCGAGGGGCAAGAAGCTCTTTGTCAAAACGGGCTGCGCGTTGTGCCACACGCCATCGCTACGAACGGGGACCTCTACCGTCGCAGCGCTCAGCGCAAAGGAGGTTGACCTTTACTCCGATCTTGCGCTCCACGACATGGGCGATTGGCTTGCGGACGGCATCAGTCAAGGTCAGGCAACGTCGAGAGAATTTCGAACCGCACCTCTGTGGGGGCTTGGACAGCGCATCTTTTTTCTTCACGATGGACGAACCAGAGATTTGAAACGCGCCATACAAGAGCACAGGAGTCCGGGGTCCGAAGCGAACAGAGTTGTAAGACAATTTTTTAACCGACTGACGCAGAGCCAGCAGCAGGATGTCTTGAATTTCTTGCGTTCTCTTTAATTGGGCGAACGTCTCGCTCTTGTCGGCCCTCGTGTCGGACTCTCCTGGAACATTTGCTATATATGCTAAATTGGCTCCTTAAGCGGAGGAAGCAGTCATGCTCCAGACGGTATCATGGCTCCTTTCGGAGCTTCCCCTATTTCTCATGACCGCCCTCGCTACGCATTTGATCATGCCATTTGCGCAAGCACTGATGCATTGGAAGATCGGCCACCGTCCAATGGGCGGCAAGTTCTTTCGCAACCACATTAACTTCCATCACACCTACTATTCCAAAGATCATCTCGTCTCACGGACGTACCTCGGTGACGAAGGCAACAATACGCCCTTCTTCTTCATTCCTGTGCTTCTGGTAGGAGCGTGTACATACCTCCTATTGCCATTTGATCTGTTCGTAGTTCAGGTAGTTGCATGCGCGGCGTCGTTTTACGCGCACGTCTTTTTCGACAGGGAATACCACGTAGAGGAGTCGCGACTTCAACGGTTTGCGTGGTTCAGACAGAAACAGGAGCTGCACTTCGTTCATCACCGGCACGCGAACTGATGCAACTTCGCGGTGATCCTTTCTTCTGGGAAAGGATTCTCTGTACCTATAGAGGACCGGCTGGGGACATCTCCTCCCTCAAACGCTTCCACGAGAGATAATCTGAGGTTTGACTGAGCGGCTAGGCGGGAACCGGGCCCAAGCTGGGGAAGCAGGTCGAGGCGCTGTCATTGATGACTGACCGAGCCAGCTTCAGGGCGCTCCGCGCGTCGTCCGGCGTGTCTGCCGCGCGACTTCATAACCCCTTAGCCTATATGGTCGCCCCGGACCGCGCTCTGAAACGATCACGGGTCGCGTTTCGCCAACAACTCAAGTCGCCGGCGCGCTTCGGCGGAGCCAAACTGTTCCGCCTTCTCGTACCAAGTCCGCGCTATCGCAACGCTCGCGAAGATACGGCGACCGCATACACCGAGGTGTTCCAATTCGATCGGATCGTAGGTCGCGCCGAGGACCAAGGAAGCGTGCGGGTCCCCCGCCTCAGCCGCGCGCTGCAGCATCAGCCGTGCGGCAGCGAAGTCGCCGGTCATCAGCAATTCCTCGCCACGCTGCACGAGCATATTAACTTCGTCGCGATCAAGCTGGCGGATCGACGAAGAAGAGGCGGTCGTTTGGTCGACGGCCGCCGGGGTGGGCGCAGGCGACGCTGCGGGCATGGTCGCCGATTCAACGGCTTGTACTGGGAACTGGGAATTGGCCGAGCTTGTATCGGCGGTGCGCTGATTCGTCCACAGATTCCAGGAGCCCGGCGACGTTGCAACGATGATAAATGCGGTGATGGCGGCCGCCGAGACGACAAGGACCAGGCGTTCCAATATCCCGAACACGCTGAGCGAACTGCGAACCCTGTGCGATTCGGACACAGGAACCGGTACGTTGTCGGGTTTGAGGAAACGCGGAGTCGTGAATTCGCCTTCGCAACGAGGAGACCCCTCCGGAGCACCGAGGATGGCGTTGTCCTCGGTCCAGTCGGCATCGTCCGTAACCCGAGCAACTTCCTGCGCAGCCTCCGTCGTACGCTCGGCGGCCCGAACCATGTTCTCACTAGCGGAACGGTTGTTTTCAGTGGCGATCAGCAGGTTGCGAACGATCCGCAACCGGTCCGAGCCCCCTGACCTAGAGGATGCCGTATGCGTGGGATCTCCCGTCGATTTCGGTGCGTCGGGTGAGGGGGCCGGAGGAGAAGGATTACTCATGGATCCACTCCTGCTCAACACCTTCCACGCCCATCAGCGAAGTCGGCGCATCACGCTTGCACTGGACAAACCTCGCTCAGTGAGGTGCGTTGCTCTGCTTGGGTCCTTCGCCGCGTCGGCGTTTTGCTGTTCGTCCAGTTGCATCAGCAGGGTCAAGAATCTATGCGGTAACGGCTTGTGCTTCTGGTCATACTGCGCCCTTAACACTTCGCCGATTCTCGTTTGAATGACGCGATGGTAGAAGGTTTTTTCCCAAGGACTGCGTTCGTCTTCCATCACATCGCCTAAAAACTTTCGCTTCGCCATTTCTGTACGTTCAATGGGGATAACCGCTGTCGCCCGCATAGGCGAGGCAGCGTCTCGCAAGCCGCTTCAGACGGACAGCCGCGTTGGCTGCCTTGGATGATTATTTATACTTACTTAGCCGAAGCCGCTCGCGACTTGCTCGGTCCTGCCCCGCTGGCTCAAGCGTCCTTTGCGTCGCGGCGGCGAGACCACCTGAGGGGACTCGGAGTCCGCTTTCGCTATCCGGGCTGCTTGCCAATAGTGTTCAGTTAATTCAGCGCACCGAATCCATCTCGCCGCCAAACGGGCCCACGTAGCTTTGCTCTCCGGAGAACGCGCGAATTTGGCCATGGCCTCGCATTCGGCGGCAAACCTCAGGAATTTTTCCGATGGATTCATTGGACCGTCCTCCCTTGTCGAGTATCTGACAGATCCAACTTGGAACGGTGTTTAAAGTTCGCCGACAACACGAATCGGACAACACGAATACGTGACTTTCAAATTCCGACGGGCGTTATGCCTCCATCGTGTGTGCAATTTTGTACATGCTGTTCAATTTTGTACAGACGCCAGTCGCTCAGCGAGCGATAATTGTTTCTGAAAATCGAGCGCACCCTGTCAAATCGAGCGCACCCTGTCTCTGAGGATTGAGACGCCGTGCGCGGTATCCAGCCGAGCTGGGTACGCGATGGAGGTCGGCCGTTTTGTAGCCGCCAGGAATGCCTCAAGGATAGCAATCAAGAAACAATCGGATTGGTCGGAGTTGCGGCCGCGTCCGAGTTTAGAAAACAACTCCTACATCTGACCCGCGTTGAGGGCGGCGGGTCCGGAGGCTCGACGAGCAGGAACCGCCCTTGAAGGACAAGAGTCATGACTGAAACTATGTCCCACGCGTTTGCCCCGCCAAACTATGAGACCTTCCGTGAGACTGCCGAGAAGGCTGTCTCTCAGGCAAAGAATACCTATGAGAAAGCGAAAGTGGCATCAGAGCAGGCAACCGACCTCCTCAAGGAGACATATGCGACTGCCGCCAAGGGCGCTACAGACTACAACCTCAAGATCATTGAGTTCGCCCACGCCAATACGAACACTGCCTTTGACTTCGCCCAAGACCTGATGGAAGTGAAACACCCATCGGAGCTCGTTGCGCTGTCGACCGCACATGTGCAAAAGCGGTTCGAGACGATGATCGCGCAAACCAAGGAACTCACCGAACTCGCCCAGAAGGTGGCCACCGAGACCACCGCGCCGCTCAAGGCCGGCGTAACCAAAGCGCTTAAAAAGCGGAGTGGATAACTGCTCGACCGGAAGCGCTGTGACGAAGCTCCACTAAGCCATGATGAGACTACCCCCGGCCGTGCCGAGGGTACTTTATACCCTTTCGCGTGACTACGAAGAGTGGGGCGGACCAACGCGCTTCCTGCGCCCCGAAGGCCGCGCCTGGGCCGCCAGTGATCAAGCGCGATCGGATGATGATGGCGATGCTTGTCGTTGGGCATCGAAACAGCGCAATCCTACCAACCCGCGAAATCATCGCCCCACCCTGCGCCGCAGGCTCCCGCCAAACTCGGCCGCGCGTCGGCGACGATGTTTCTGCACTGGCGCGATTGACCATCGACTTCGCCGGCGCATCTTTCGATAACGTGCAACGATCTCAGCCTTGTTGCTCGAAGGTGTACAGTAGGACCGCCACAGTGCCGACAAGCATATATAAAGTTGTCGGCGGCGTTATGCCTCCATGGGAGTGATCAACTTTTTTACAGACTGTTCAATTTTGTACAGACGCCCAGTAGGTCCGCCAGCGAGAATTTTCTATGAGGATCAAGCGAAACACTGTATCTGAGGATCGAGCGCACACTGTCGCTGAGGATTGAGACGCGATGCGTGGCATCCAGCGGGGCTGGTACGATGGAAGACGACGGCAACCTCTCATCGGCGCCTGTTTTCTAGTGCTGGCGATCGGCACGACCAAAACGTGCTGTTGAAAAGTGGGGGCGGCCATGAACTCGGTATCCGTGTTGAAGATTAAGACGGTTGATCCACACGCAGTTGATCCGAAATCTCATAAGCAAGACTACGTTAAACCCAAGTCCGGGCCGATAAGTCTCTTGTCGGTTCTCGAAGCGGAGAATTTCAGGTTGCGACAGGCAGTGGTCGAATTGTCGCTCGACACGTTGGCGTTAAGGGAGGCATTGAAAGAATTAAGGCCCGAGCCTCGGATTTCAGGTCGGGGGATTAAAGAATTGGATTGACGATTTTTGGGCGTCTATCGGTGTGGCGTTGGAAGAAAACCGGCTCATGGGAATGGAAATCTGTTTCATGAGCCAAAGGCAGCAAACAACTACTACCTATTCAGGCGGAGCACTTCCGGTGACGCGCGGTTCGTCATGCAAAACGACATTCAGCAGTGAGCTGCGGACTTCCACGTCGCCGTTGTAATCAATCAAGCCCAGTTTTCGGAACTTATTCATGAAAAAGTTCACGCGAGCACGCGTCGTGCCAACCA
>Ga0137418_10006414_pt1 | contig 10819 bp, 8 predicted proteins | sample CZODoug3_1_2_16f_FD_122242 | JGI IMG/M metagenome (GOLD analysis project Ga0137418, IMG submission 122242) | Vadose zone soil fungal communities from Angelo Coast Range Reserve, California, USA - CZODoug3_1_2_16fungal (Hybrid Assembly) | ecosystem: Environmental > Terrestrial > Soil > Vadose... | reverse complement strand
GCCTCGGCAATCTCGCCAGCCGCACCGCCGCCATGATCGAGAAAAGTTTCGCCGGAAAAATTCCCAAAGCAGGGAAGCTCGAGCCGCCGGACGAAGCCCTCGCCCGCGAAACGCAAACCGCCATCGGCGAAGTCCTCGACTATCTCGAAAAGTTCAATTTCGCCCGCGCTCTCGAATCGCTCTGGGCGGTCATCGCTTCCGCCGACAAATATTTAACAAAAGAAAAACCGTGGTCGCTCAGCGACTCCGAATCCGACACCCAGCGCAAAGCCACTATTCTCGCGACCACCGCGGAACTCCTCCGCATCGTCACCGTTCTCGCGCATCCAGTTCTGCCAGACAGTACCGCGAAAATCTGGACGCTCTTCGGCCAGCCCGGCTCGGTTGCCGCCGTTGAACTCGACGGCCTCCGTTGGGGCCATCTCGCGACTGGCGTTTCACTTGGCAAGCCGCAAACTCTTTTTCCACGTGTAGATAAAAACGAAGCAATCGAGAGGATCGAATCCATGGCCAACGAAGAACTCAATCCAACTGCAGCACCAGCCCCAGCGCCCGCAGTAGTTCCGGCCGCCGCCGGCACAGCCGCTGCAGCCGCTCCCGCACCGGCCAGCGAGAAAATCGGCATCGAAGATTTTGCCAAAGTCGAAATGCGCGTCGGCCAGATCAAGACTGCCGAACGCATCGTCGGCGCCGACAAACTTCTAAAACTCACCGTCGACATCGGCACCGAAATCCGCCAGATCTGCGCCGGCATTGCGCAATTTTACGAACCAGACGCGCTCATCGGCCGCAAAGTCGCCGTCGTCGTCAATCTCGCTCCGCGCAAACTTCGCGGCGTCGAATCCAACGGCATGATCATCGCCGCCTCCGTCGGCCCCGAAGGCCGCCCCGTTCTCGCCGGCTTCCCCGAAGACGTAGAAGTCGGAGCCCGCCTGAAATGAGCGTCTGTTATCCATTATTTGCGTTCGGCAAAGACGATAGCTCGATTCGTCTAATCGAGCACGAGCGCGACATTCTGGGTGAATTAGAAGCCATTGATATTGCGAATGATGAGTATGTACTGTGGGATGCTAACGGAGCGGGCGTGGCCATTGAGGTTTTGGTGGGCTGGTTCAAAAGCAAACTGGTCAGGGTAGTTTTGTGTGAGCCTACTATTCCTGTTGCGGATGCCTTTCGTTTGCATGCCAACGCAAACGAGATTTCTGGATTTACAAGCGAAGGAACCCCGGCGGAAATGTGGGAACGACTTCGAGCGAAGTCCAAAATCCGCTGACAGTTTCTCTTACTGATTACCTTCTCCATGGACCTCATCGACTCCCACGCCCACATCGACGCCCCGCAATTCGCGGACGACCGCGAAGCCATGCTGCAACGCGCTCGCGAAGCCGGTGTCAACACTCTTCTTGCCATTGGCACCGGCCCAGGCCCAGAAAAACTCGATGCAGCACTCCCTTACGCCGAACAGCACGACTGGGTCTACACCACCGTCGGCATTCATCCGCACGAAGCCAAAGAGGTCACTCAAGCGCATCTCGATGAACTCGCTCGCCTCGCAAAACATCCCAAAGTCATCGCCTGGGGCGAAATCGGCCTCGACTATTTCTACGATCACTCTCCGCGCGACGTTCAAGCCACGGTCTTTCGCCAACAAATGGAACTCGCCCACGCCGCGAAACTCCCGATCATCATTCACTGTCGTGACGCTTGGGACGATTGCCTCGCGCAACTTGAGAAGGAGTGGAAGCCCACCGCTCTCGGCGGCATCCTTCACTGCTTTACCAGCACACTCGAACACGCCCAGCGCGGCCTCGATATGGGCTTCTACATCTCCTTCGCCGGAAACTCCACCTATCCCAAAACGCAACACCTCCGCGACGTCGCAAAGGAAATTCCGCTCGACCGCATCCTCATCGAAACCGATTCTCCGTACCTGGCGCCGCAGCCTTACCGCGGCAAGCGCAACGAACCCGCTTACGTCGTAGAAGTGGCCAAAACCCTTGCCGCTGTGAGAAACTTACCTCCGGATAAATTCGCCGCCGCCACTGCGGCCAATTTCAGGCGACTTTTCCGCATTGTCCGGCCAGATGTTTACCAGGCCGCTCAGTAGCACAGCCAATCTTTGCTGTGCGCAGTTTGTAGATGCAAGGTTGTTCGTGGGCAGCGACTAAGCTACAGGCAAGTTCGCGTGAAATAATCTTTGCGCAAAATAGATAAGGTCCCACGATCGCAGGAACGCAGGCCGCAACGTCTGCCCAGGGAGAAGTGCCATCACGCTTCTGACGGTTAAAGAAATTTTCGATTTGGTTCGCGACGATCTGGTTCTCGTCGAGCAGGAGCTTTCTCGCCAGAGCGCTGCCGCGTATCAACCGGTCGGCGAAATCACCAGCTATCTTCTGGGCGGTGGCGGCAAACGCCTGCGCCCCGCACTGCTTTTACTCGCCAACGCGTACGCCGGAGAAAATCGTCCTGGAGCCATCCGCCTCGCTGCCGTAGTCGAACTTCTTCACAGCGCGACGTTAATTCATGATGATGTGATCGACAGCGCTGACACTCGACGTGGCCGCCCGTCCGCCAACTCCCGTTGGGGCAATCATCGCAGTGTGCTGGCCGGCGACTGGCTGTACATGCAGTCATTTCAAATCGCGTTGGAAGAGCGCAACTTCCGCATCCTCGATATCCTGATCGACCTCACCCAAAAAATGGTCGAAGGTGAACTTATCCAGCTCGCAAAAATTGGCCGCATCGACGTCAACGAAGAAGACGCTCTCAAACTTGCCACCTACAAAACTGCCTGCCTGTTCAGCGGCTGCGCTCGCCTCGGCGCGGTTCTCGGCGGCCTCAGCGGCGCGGAAGAAGAAGCGCTCGCCGACTACGGCCGCTATTCCGGCCTGGCATTCCAGATGGTCGATGATTGTCTCGATTTCACTGCATCAGCCGAACAGTTGGGCAAGCCCGTCCTCAGCGATCTAAAAGAGGGCAAAGTCACCATGCCGCTGATCTACGCCATGGAAAATGGCCATTGCGATGCCCGCGAAATGGTCGCGCGCGTTCTGGAAGAAAAAGATTTCATCAGCGTCAAACCGGAAACCATCGTTTCGCTGGTCCACGATTCAGGCGCGCTCGACCGCGCTCGCCTGCTGGCCCACGATTACGCTCGCCGCGCCAAAGCCTGCATCCACGGCGCCGCCGACTCCGAATACGCCCGCGCCCTGCTCACTCTCCCCGACTTCATTCTCGACCGCGAAAACTAGCTCGATTCTTTGTAGGGGCGTCCGCTGTGGCGGACTGCGCCACAGCTTGCCCGGGCGTCAATCGGGAGGGCCACATTTTTGGCTTTCTATACTCGCCACCACGACGCGCCCTCATTCCGAGCGCAGCGAGGAATCTGTTTTCTCTTCGACGACAGCCCCATCGCACACTTGCGTCGTTGCCAACCGCGTTCGTAAACTGGCTTCTCGGTGACCGAACTCCATGCTCCCCTTCAAACTCGTCTACCATCCCCGCTACGACCTAAACCTCGGCGCCCACGTTTTTCCCTCACAAAAATTCCGCCTGCTCCACGAACTCCTTCTCCGCGAAAAAATTGCCACTCCCGACGACATCCTCGAACCCGATCGCGCCTCCGACGACGATCTTCTCCGCGTCCATACTCAGGATTGGGTTACCAAACTAAGAACCGGCACGCTCACTGTGAGCGAAATCATGAAACTCGAAGTCCCGTATTCACCGGAACTCGCCGAAGCTGTTTGGCTCGCCGCCGGCGGAACCATCCTTGCCGGCCAACTGGCCCTTCGTGATGGTTTCGGCAGCAATCTTAGCGGCGGCTTCCACCACGCCTACGCCAGCCACGGCGAAGGTTTCTGCGCGATCAACGATGTCGCCATCGCCATTCGCCGCCTGCAATCCGACGGCCTCATCAAAAAGGCCATCGTCGTCGCCACCGACGTCCACCACGGCAACGGAACCGCCCACATTTTTCGGGACGACGATTCCGTTTTTACTCTCTCCATCCACCAAGAGCACAACTATCCGGCTGACAAACCGCCTTCGAATCTCGATCTCCCGCTCGACGACGGTGTCGAGGACGAGGAATACCTCGCCACCCTCTTGCCCGCCGTCGAAAAATCTCTCGATGAATTTCGCCCTGATATTTTGTTTTATGTCGGTGGCGCCGACCCATTTTGCGAAGACCAATTAGGTGGTCTCCGCCTCACCAAATCCGGTTTAAAAGCTCGCGACAAAGGCGTCTTCCAACTCGCTCGTGCCCGCAATATTCCCGTTGCTACTGCTCTCGCCGGCGGCTACGCTCGCCGCGTTGAAGACACCATCCGCATACACGCCAACACCATCCTCGCCGCCCGAGAAGTCGCCGCTGAACATTCCAACCGGTCTCGCGCCGCGAACGACTGAAATGTGCACTCTAGGTTTTGCACTGGCCACACGCTGGTTGTGGCCCTGTTTCTTTATGTAGCAGCGGCTTTACGCCGCTGTTCTTCCTCTTTCCTCCCTCCGCTCTTTCCACCAACGGCATTCCTTCCGCGCACACTGCTTCCTCCGCGCATCTCTGGCAACTCTGCGCCTCAGCGTTGTCTTTTTCTTGATTTTCTTTGGGTACGCTAGTGTGCCGACGGCGCTTCCGGCTTTTCCGCTCTGGCCGTCACCGTCGCAGCCTGCTGAACCGCCTCGCCCAACTCCTGTTCAATCGTCTCTGGATCAAACCCATTCGCGCGAAATACCACCTTCCCGCCGCGATCCAAAATCACCACCGTCGGAAACGAGTCCACTCCATAGAGCTCGTCCAGCCCATCCGCAAAGACTTCATTCGAGTGTGGCTTGCGTTCCGCCAGATACGGCCCAACCAGCGATTCGTCCTCATCACAATTCGCTGAAAGAAATACCACGTTGGGATTACCCGCATACTTGCCGGCCAACTTCTCGTAAATTGGCTCCAGGGCATGGCATGGCCCGCACCACGTCGCCCAAAAATTAATGACTAGCACTTTTCTTTTTTGCACCAGCACCGGATACGCCGCTCCGTCTGGCGCCGTCCGCACCACAAACCCAAATGCATCCTTGACGCCAGTATTTCTTCGTGGCCGTGGCCCTGCCGCTGCCGCGGTCACATCGTCCACCGTCCTTAACAGAAAATCTCCCAATCCCGTTTCGCTGCCGTGCGCCATCCTCCACGTATTTCCCAGTTTTTGCCGGATCTCTCGCCGGCTTTCCGATTTTGTCGCCGTATCTGAAAGCGCGAACGCTCGTGCATATTGCAGCGCGGCCCCTTCATAATTCTTCGCCAATTCATCCAGCTCTCCCAGTTTCAGCGCCGCGGCGGAATTCGCCATCAACCGGTAACTCGTCTGGTAGTCGTTGCGCGCCGCGGCATTGTCCTGCAGCTTTCCCTCCAGCCTTCCGCGCAACGCTACCACCGCCGATTCGTCGCGCTTTTTCTGGCCGTCCCATTCCTCCATCGAAACCCGCTGTGATTTTTCCGATAGCGGCGTGCTGCGCACCGCGTCATAAACCCGCGTGGCGTACGTCACCGCACGACGCAGCCCCGCCGTGTCTCCGGTCCGCTCCAGCAGTTGAATCGCCAGCAATGTCATCGACGTATCTTCGGGGGTCAGCGCCACGATCCGCTCCGCATACGTCGTCGCGCACGTATCGTCATGGAACTGGATGCACGCTTCCACCAGCGCGCGGTAGATCTGCGGTCGCTCTGGCGCCGATGGATATTTTTCCAGGTATACCTGTAGATTCTTCACCAGCGCGGCTCGATCGTTTCCCGCGTCGCTGATCGCTTTCTGCAACTCTTCGGCGGGTGAGAGAGTTTTTGCCGCGGCTTGTTTTTGCGCGGCCTTCTTTTCTGCCGGTGTTTGTTTGCCAGCAATCGAACCGCTGCTAGCGATGTCTGAACCGGATTGTGCCGAGGAAGGGAAGGGAACTAGTGTCAGCGAAATACACCAAGCCGCGGAGACCACGCACCTGCGCTTCATCAACTGGCCCATCATGAACTGGATTGTATCGCGAACCCGGCAATTACGAAGCCGGCTGCACCTTTATCCCACCCGACACCGTGTGAATTTCCACCCGCCCGCCGGCGTTCCCAACCCGCGCTCGCAGACTGTGCTTGTTCTGATCCTCTATCACAATCGGAATCCCAGCCTGAATATCTCCCGACACCGCTTGCGCCGAAAGATGAAAATTCGCGCTGGCCGGCACTGCCACTTCCACGCTTCCCGACGTGGTCTTCAAATTCCAATAACTGTTTCCGGAAGGATTCCCTTGTACCGACACCCTCCCCGAAACCGAACTCGCCGTCACATCATTTCCCGCTCCGCTTACGGTCACCGTGCCACTGGTCGTGCCCGCTTCCACTCGCCCGCCCGGCCCGCTTATATTCGTCGATCCGGACGTCACGTGAGCCCGTACATCGCCTTTGATGTTGCTCACGGTCATGCTGCCGGACACCGAATTGCCGCGAAAATCTTCGCCCAAATCCTGCGCGGTAATCGACCCGCTCGCCGTACTCACCTGCACCGACCGCTCAATCTTGCTCACCGCAATCGAACCCGACGCCGATTGCACTTTCACCGGACCCAGCAGGCCGCTGATGGTCTGCGCTCCGGACGCCACGCTCGTCGACACCTCCGCGTTTCGCGGCAGCTCAATCATGTAGTCAATCGACACTCCGTTGAAATGATTCAGTTCTTTTCCCACCCGAATGATATCCGGCTTTTGCTCGATCGGCGGATTGGCGGAAATCTCGCGTGCCTGTTTCTCGGCATTGTTGAACAAGAATCCGTGCGCCCGGATATCTCCGTGGATATGCACTTTTTTGTCGGCGCTTCCAACGATACGGATCGACCCGCTGGAATTCGATAGATCTAGCTTAATGGGGCCAGACACATCGTAGGTCCGGTCGAACGACCCGGTGGACGTCGCTCCGCTTTCGCATCCGGCCAGAAACACGCCCGCCAGAAAAAAAGTCAACATTGATTTTGCTTTGCTTGCCCGCAACATTCTGCCTCCGCGGTTTCGGCCGTCAACTCCGGCCCTTCACTCTGAATATACGGATTCCCGGTCCCCGATGTTCCCGTAACCATCACTCTCGGCGCATGCCGTATTCCATATAGGGCGCAGCCTTGTCCTGAGCGCAGTCGAAGGAATGCTGCGCCCTGAACGCCCAGGCTGAACTCCCGCTGGCCAACTAAGACTGTCTAGCCTTCAAGGCCGCATTCAACGACCCTTGCCGGTAGCCTTCCAGGTCCAGCGAAATATACAAAAATCCCGCTTCTTTGAACCGCGCTGCAATCCGCGCACCCATCTCTGGCGTCATCGCCTTCGGCAACTCCTCTTGGGCAATCTCAATCCGCGCAAGCTTGTCATGCAGCCGTACCCGAAACTGCCGGAATCCCAGCTCCCGCAGAATCGCCTCGCCATCTTCCACCAACTGCAGCCGCTCCGCCGTCACTTCCGTGCCGTAAGGCAACCGTGACGACAGACACGCCGATGCCGGCCGGTCCCAAGTCGGCAGTCCCGCACGCTGCGACAACGCCCGAATATCCGCTTTGCTCATTTTTGCATCCAGCAGCGGCGCCAACACTTGGTGCTCCGCGGCCGCGCTATGCCCCGGCCTGAAATCGCTGGTGTCATCCGCATTCACTCCGTACGCCACCGCCGCAAATCCCCGCGCCCGCGCCAGTTTGTCCAGCACGTTAAACAACTCGTCCTTGCAGTAGTAGCAGCGGTCTCCGGCATTCGCGCGGTACGCCGGATTTTCCATTTCATGGGTCTCCACAAACTCGTGCCGTACCCCGGTCTGCGCTACAAACTTTTCCAACTCTTCGCGGTCGTACGCCGAATAACTCGGCGAAATCGCCGTCACCGAAAGCGCTCTTGCCCCCAGCGCCTTATCCGCCGCCCACGCCAGGTACGCCGAATCCGCTCCACCCGACACCGCAATCAACAGCGAAGGCAGCTCCGCCAAACGCGCCAGCAGCCCCAGCTCTTTCGCCGCGGCATCCACTTCACCAGCTTCCTGCTTCCGAATTTGTACGAACGCACTCATCGTCGCAAGTATATCCTATCGATTCAGCGCTGCGCCTTACAGCAATCGCTTTATCTCAAACTCAACTCCATTTCTGCACGAACGGCTCGGCGGGCGAATACTTGTCATCCTGAAGCGATCCGATAAGCCTGCCTGCCGCAGGCTGGGATCGCTGAAGGATCTCAGCTGCCAAACTGCCGCGCCGTACAAATTACTCTCCGCTGTCCGTCACTTAAAATCCAGCAGCACATCCACCAACGCCCGAGCAGCATCCGGCCTCAAGTAGTGCCCCACACTTCCATAGTGAATCGGCAATTCGCCAAAAATATCCTTCGAGTGATTCTGCAGTCCGGTCAGAAAATCTTCATACTTAATCTTGTCAAACACGTCACCCGCCGCAATCGGAAATTGCGCTCGCACCCGCGCTTCGCCATTCGCCGAAACGCCGGTAATCACCCATCCGCCCATGTGGTATTGCACGCCCTCGGTGATCGCAATCTTGTACGACACCGTGCGCGCCGCTTCGTTGAACGAAACCCCAGGCTGCACCGCCGCATCCAGGTACCCGCGCCGCCCGTACTCTTCGCGAACGCGGTCCAGCGCCGCTTCGATTTCCATCCCGTCAGCCACTGCGCCCTGCTTCAACCCGAAATAATTCCCCAGCGCGATCGACGAAACTACGCTATTTCCAGACCATTGCGCGTCCGCAAAGTGATACACCTCGCCGTTGACGATCGGCACATACACCGGTATCTGTTCCGGTAATTTTGGAGTTGGCGCGCCACTCAAGCGAACTTCCGCCGGCCCCAGCTTGACCTTCAAGTATCCCTGCTTCAAATAAATCGGCCGTATCTGCTCCCACAAAAATAGATCGATCATCGTCCGCGAGTACGGTTTGCCAACAATCTCCGACAAGTGTTGTTGCACCGCTGGATTCCCGGCCAGCGACGCATCACTAAATCCCAAATTCGCAATCTTCAGTTCCGCGCCTTCCACCGAAAATTGCTGAATATTTCCATCTCCCAACGGATTCGCCGCCACCTGATGCTGCACCGGCAACTCCATTTTGTGCGCCGCCAGAAGCTGCTTCACGCTGTTCGCGGCCGTGTCCACCACGTCGCCGCCTTCCGGTAACGTGCCATCAAAAAAGGGAAGTTGCCCGCGAATCGCATCATTCAATTCCGAATCGCCAAACCACGGAAAATTGTCATAGTACACCGGCAGTCGCGGAGATTCCGTCACATGAAAATTGATCGTTAGCTCTTCGTTGCGAGTCTTAAAATCGTACTTCACCGTCGCGAACAGCCCCGAAGTCACCAGTTTGTCCGCGGCCTTCTGCAAATCTTCGCGCCCCACCTGCGCGCCCGCTTGCAAGCCACTTAGCGCCGCAATCTGCGCCTCCGTCAAAATCTTCTGCCCATCACTCTTAACTTCCCTCAACGCCGCCGTACCGCTGCCCGCCGCTTGTCCGTGCGCGGCTATTGGCGAACACACCACGGCCGCCAGCCACGCCGCGGCTATAAAACTCAACGTTCCTCGCATGGGTTTATTCTACCGTAACCGACTTTGCCAGGTTGCGCGGCTGATCCACGTCGCACCCACGTCGCACCGCAATGTGGTACGCCAACAATTGCAGCGGAATAATTTCCAGCAGCGGCACCAGCAGCTCCGGCGCCGGCGGTAACTCAATCAAATGGTCCGAAGCTTCCCGCGCCAGATGATCGCCTTGCGTCACAATCGAAATCACGATCCCGTCGCGCGCCTTTACTTCTTTAATATTTGACACGCTCTTCTCGTACAGCGTCACCGAAGCCGGATCGTTATCGTCTCGCGTCGCCAGCACCACCACCGGCAAATTTTCGTCGATCAGCGCATTCGGCCCGTGCTTCATCTCGCCCGCTGGATAGCCTTCCGCGTGAATGTACGAAATCTCTTTCAACTTCAGCGCGCCTTCCAGCGCGATCGGGTAGTGAATCCCGCGCCCCAAATACAAAAAGTCCGAGCACCGGAAAAACTGCCGCGCCAAATTCTCATAAAAACCCGTTCGATCGGCCTGCAGTATCGTTTCGATCTTGTGCGGAATGGTCGTAAATTCCTGTAGCAGTGTCTTCGACGCCGTGCCCGACAGCGCTCCGCGCGTCTCGCCCAAATAACTCGCCAGCAGCACCAGCGCCGTCAACTGCGCCGTAAACGCCTTGGTCGAAGCCACGCCAATCTCCGGCCCGGCGTGCGTCAAAATCGATCCCGCGGCCTCGCGCGTAATCATCGACCCCAGCACATTGCAAATCGCCAGCGTCGGCGAACCTTTCTGCTTCGCCTCGCGCTGCGCCGCGATGGTGTCCGCCGTCTCTCCCGACTGGCTGATACACACCGTCAACGTTTTCGAGTCCAGAATCGGGTCGCGGTAACGGAATTCGCTACCGTAGTCCACTTCCACTGGCATTCGCGCCAGCCGCTCGATCATGAATTTTCCGGCCAGTGCCGCGTGCCAACTCGTCCCGCACGCCACGATCCGCACATTCTTAAATTCGCGGAACTGCTGCTCCGTCAATCCCATGTCGCCCAAATAGATTTTTCCGCTGTCCTGCGAAATTCTTCCCAAAAACGTATCGCGCACCGCACGCGGCTGCTCAAAAATCTCCTTCTGCATGTAGTGCTTGTAGCCGCCTTTTTCCGCCATGATCGGATCCCACGCCACGTGATGCGGCTTGCGCTCCACCGCGTTGCCGTCGTGGTCCATCACTCGCACGCCGTCTTTCGTCAGTACCG
>Ga0137418_10006413_pt1 | contig 10821 bp, 7 predicted proteins | sample CZODoug3_1_2_16f_FD_122242 | JGI IMG/M metagenome (GOLD analysis project Ga0137418, IMG submission 122242) | Vadose zone soil fungal communities from Angelo Coast Range Reserve, California, USA - CZODoug3_1_2_16fungal (Hybrid Assembly) | ecosystem: Environmental > Terrestrial > Soil > Vadose... | reverse complement strand
GCGCGTAGATTGGTTGCGCCTGTGAGTATTTGCCTTCCATCGCGTACATGGACGAAACAGCGTCAAGAAGGATTCAGTCCAGTGCGAACTCTTCTCCCTGTTAACAGGGAAAGTACAGGGGAATTAGCTCAACTTAGCGCAAGAATCTGGCACTACCCATGTAAGACCAAGCAGTTAGCTTAGTTCCAGCCCAACTCGAACAGGGAATTATCAGGGGCATATCGGGGAAACGTGCCCTCTGATCCTAATGCGCAGATACCCGCCTGGGCGTCCCGACGGATGCATCCGCCTTCAAAACCGCCTGCTCTTCAATGAGCCCGATAGCACGGCAGGGTGGATTCGCCACATCGGGACTTTATTCGTCTGCGTGCGTACCGAAGCGGTTTACCACTGCCATGAAGTATATCATAGTTGTGGAACAGACCATATATAGTACAGAACACAACTATCACTGTTCTATGGTTTACAAAAGTCCAAAATATGGTACTTTTGACTAGATGAACTTGCAAGATAGAGTTCGAAAGTACACAGAGCGCGGCTTTCAAGTAGTCGAGGGAGAAATCCTTGTCCTCATCGAGGAAAGTGCGGCAGCCATCTTCGAGTCATTTCCCGATCACTTCATCCTGTACGGCGGAGCCGCCCTTGTACTCTTCTACGAAAGCCCGCGACTGTCCCGAGACTTGGATTTGTTGACCTCCCCCGTGAGACTCCCCAATCCCGAAGAAATCCAAGCCGTCGTCCGATCCAGCATCCAGCCTATTGCCGAAACCTTTGGCCTCGGCCGACTCGAGTTCCGCAACGACGCCGCAGGTCCCGACTTCGCCAAGTATTGGGTCCTCGCCAATTGGAAGGCTCTCTTCAGCATTGATCTCACCGGAATTGGCGGAAGTGTCTTGAAAACGCAAATCGTCAAACAGCCCATTGCGAGCGAACCGGAAAGAACCGTCCTCACCCCAACCGCCAACTATCTCTTGCTCCAGAAATGTGAAACCTTTCTCAATCGTCGCTACGTGAAAGCTCGCGACGCCTTCGATATCCACCTTCTGATCACACGCGGCGCGCTCCTCGACAAGAACCTTCACGCGCATCTTGAAGATTTCGTCTCGACGAAGGAAATAGACCGCGAATCCATCGAGAGAAGAATTGAGAACATCAATCCTAAACTCTGCACCGTCGAACTCCGTCCCGTCCTACCACCAGCCGTCTTTGACGAGCTTGCTGAAAGTGAATTTGAGCCGATCCGCCGATCGCTAGGAACCGTACTTTCTCATTGGCTTGGGGAGCAGAAGCGATGAATTGGACACATGCCCTGACAGAAGAAGCGCGCCGGAATTGTCTCGTGCGGACGGACAGTCTTGCTCAGAAGTACGCTCTTTCCGAACGCACTGTTCGCAATGCTCTGCGTCGTTACGAGTCGCAGGGTTTGGTGGAACGTGTTTCGACAAAACTTTACATCAATCACTTCAATCAACAATTTTCGCCGCGCGATCTGGCAAACATACTCCGCCCTCGATCTTACATTTCACTGGAATCCGCTCTAGTTGAGCGCGGCATCATCTCGCAAAGCCCGTCGGCGCTCCTTTGCGTAACGCCTGACTACCCGCAGTCGTTCAGAACCAAGTCTGTGAGCATCGTCTATCGAAAAATCTCTCCTGATCTCTATTGGGGTTACGAAGAGAAGGCCACCCGTTACAACAAATACTTCATTGCGGAACCCGAGAAAGCCCTGCTTGATTGGATCTATCTATGCCGCCAAGAGGGCCTTCCCACTCCACTGGACGAACTTCATTTACAATTTCTATCTGCCCCCAAGCTCCGTGACTATGCGCTGCGATTCCCGCGCACAGTCAACAATGCGATTAAGGACTTATTGCTCGAAACGGCCTTTCCGTCACAGAATCTCGATGAACCACGCCCCAGGCCGGGCCGTTAGACAAAGGTACGTGGGGATTACTCTACTCTGAGGAATTTTCCTTCTTCTGGCGAGAGAGAAAGCGCTGCAAGTCTACAGCCAAAATGGTGAGGCAGTGCGCCCCGATCATAGAGTGACGTCGACTTTGACCGGGGGCAAAACGGGTTGTCCCTTGCTCATTCGCTACGCACGCTCGAGCTATGTCAGCGTGCGGTCGAAATCTCGGTTCAAATTTACCCTAACCGTGATGTTTTGAGCGTCCGCGTGGACAGGCAAGCTCTCGGCAAGTCGACTTCTAGCCTTCTCCGGTGAGAATCCACTCTATCGATTTTCCAAACTCCCGGCTGATCCTCTATAAAATCTCCGCCCCTATTTCCTTTTCGCCGCTCAATGCGCCGGATCTAGATAGTGACAACCTTCGGCACTGATTTGGCTACACCAAAAATGTTTCCGGTCAGTCGGGAAGTGAAAATGGGAATTCCGGTTTGTACACCGCGCTATCTTAGAAACCCCAATAGGACACTTGGATGAAACCGAAATACTGCCATACTAAGATATCTAGGACAATTAGGTTTTTGAGCGCCAATGCGTTCGCACTACCTTTGAGTAACAACAAGATAGCGAGTACCTTACAAGTTGGTGTCCTTTGTGCGACTGCACCAATTTTAATTTGACTGGAAAGGAGTTTCGTTGTGAACGAAAAGTTACGGCTTGTAAGAAATATCGCCTTTTGGCCTTTGATCGTATCCATCCTCGCGCTAGCCTGCTTTGGTGGAGAGGCGGATAATTCGCAATACCTTCCGTTAAAAGTTGGCAAAAAATGGGTGCTGCGCTCTAAAGCAGTCGGCAAGCCCATGGTCTTTGAAGTGGTAGGCAGGAGTGGGGATGGGTACCGGGTACGTTGGGATAACCCCTGGATCCCAAGCGAGCTAACAATTGTCCCCAAGGCCGGAAAGTTTTATATCTCCGCATTAACTATGAATGGTCAGAGCGCTCCCATGCCCGAGGGCACTTTATACTGGGACTTCACCGCAACCAAAGGTGCAAAGTGGGCCAATAAAATCGGGAAGATCGCGGTCGTGGCTCGTGACAAGACGGTGCGAGCGGATGACAAGACCTACACGGACGTGATCGAGATTAAAGAGAACAATCAATTCTGGTCATTTGCACCAGGAGTCGGTTTTGTCCAATTCGGGGAAGGCGAGGGCGCCTTCGTGCTCGACCAAACCGCCTCGGACATGGCGCTGGCAACCACTGAACCGGCGCCGACGACCCCACTTTCAATTGAGCCGTCTTCCCGGTACAGCCGGCCCGCGGCCAGCCATACTGGAGGCACGCCACTCATCGGGTTACAGGCGACGATCTTTGCCAATGAGCCGCTGACTCCAACCACGGCGAATGCCCACTTCCAGCAGTCGGTTGATGCGGGAATAACCTTTCAAGGTTTCAGCGCGACCTGGGCGAAACTGGAGCCTCGTCCAAGTGAGTACAGGTTCAACGAAATTGATTTCAACGTTGGGCAGGCAACGCGCGCGAATATACCAGTTGCATATACACTGAGCATTATTGACACAGGAATGAAAACGGTGCCGGATTGGTTGAAGAATACCAATTGGCGAGACCCCAAAATGCGACGGGCACTGATGTCGTTGATCGAGGCAATGGTGCCGCATTTCAATGGTCGCCTGTCGTGGGTCATGATCGGAAATGAGATTGATCCGTATTTCGAGAAGCACGGCGATGAAACGGGCGCGTATGCCGCCCTCCTCGGTGCAGCAGCGGAGAAATTCCACGTTCTTTTGCCGGCAGTGCAGGTAAGCCACACGATAACTTTCCCTGGCTTGTCCATGGAGAATGGCGTGCTCAAGCCTCTTTTCGATCAATCGGATTTCCTATCTCTCACCTACTATCCGGCTTCAAGCGACTTTAGGTTCCGCGATCCTAACACCGTCTTCACGGACTTTCCTGCTATGATTGCGGCCGCCCATGGAAAGAAAATCCTGTTGCAGGAGGTGGGCTACACGAGTTCACCCTTGAATGACAGTTCGCAGGAAAAACAGGCAAAGTTCTTTGAAAACGTCTTCAGCCAGCTTCAGGTGCACTCTACTGATTTCATCGGCGCGAATTTCTTGTTCATGTCGGATTTCTCGGATTCCGTGGTTGATGGTTTGGTTCGCTACTACCATGCACCCGGCGCCGAACGGTTCAGGGCTTTCCTGCAGACGCTCGGCATGTTCGACGGTCAAGGGAAACCAAAGCAAAGCTGGACGGTTTTCCAGCAGGAAGCTACTAAGATGAAGCGATAACGCCGCCGAGGAGAGGTGTAAAGATAATTTCGATTTTCTCTTCCAAGAGTTGCCGGGACACTATCTATTTATGAAAGGACCGAGCCGCATTTGTTTGATTCCCCGGGCCGTAACAAGACAAATTCGCTGGGCGGTCGCGTATAATTGGAGAATAATATAACTTCCGCTCCAGGGCAAAGATAGGGTGCTGTTTAATATATATTTTTGCATCGTAGTCCTCAAATTTCATAGCTTCATCCATGGTCAAGTCATTCATTCTACTCCACATTTCCATTCTTGAGGCTGGCCTCAACCCGGCTGCCATGGGTACTAGTACTAATACGATGACTAGTACGGCCAGTTTGGGGTTGACACGCGGCGGCGGCGGGCTTATGTATATAGCCAAAGATTTGGAAATTCGGTCCTGTGGGGTTAGTTAAACAGACGACCCTAGTCCGGATATTAAGTGGAACCTCAGCCGGGCGAGTTTGCGAAACTTGGTCGGCGCAATCGAAAAACGTGAGGCGTGTGAGAGAGGCTAGTGCTCCCCAGTCTACTAGTCATCGAGGATGCGGGTGTCTATCCCGCATCCAGCGTCACCCACCAGCTCAGTGCCGGAGGAGCGTTCCGGTGTGTGCGGAAAGCATGGGAGACCCTTAATTTTGAGAATATCCGCTCCTACTCTTGCCGGTTAGTATTGTCCGTCATGTCCCCAATGAGTGCGGGCGCCGCGTTTTTTCACTGGCTGAGGAAAAACCCCCTTGAGGTACCGACGTTAGCTGTCCTTCCGAGCGACTGCAGTGAAGACTTGATCCGCACAGCCTCCCAGGTAACAGACGATTTTGTTCTCTCGCCAGTATCCCAATTCGAGTTGCGCGAGCGCTTGGCGCGATTGCTGGGCCCACCAGATGCCAATTTTGACGCCGTTCACCGCGGCATACGGGAGAATCTGGCCTTGGCGCAAATTGTCGGGAGCGACGAGGCATTCGTTCGTATCATCGCACAGCTTCCGATGATGGCATCGAGTGATGCTCCGATACTAATAACCGGAGAAACCGGGACCGGAAAGGAATTGTGCGCGCGCGCTATCCACCTTCTTAGCAAGCGCAGTGGCGGTCCCTTCATCCCCGTGGATTGTGGCGCCGTTCCCGACCATTTAGCCGAAAACGAGCTGTTTGGTCATGCTCGCGGCGCTTTTACGGACGCACACGCGGATCAAAAAGGACTGGTGTCGATAGCCGATTCAGGGACGTTATTCCTGGATGAGATCGACGGGCTGTCCTATACGACTCAAGCAAAGTTTCTGCGTCTCCTCCAACAGTCCACGTATAGACCACTCGGTTCAGACCGATTTGCTCAAGCAGATATCCGGATAGTTGCAGCCACCAACCGCGATCTCGAATCCCTGGTCCGCGATAAACATTTTCGCTCAGACCTCTACTTTAGGCTGAACGTACTGCGACTCCACTTGCCGCCGCTACGAGAGCGCCGCGGGGATATTGAGCTTACGGCGCGGCACTTCGTCAAATCCCTCCCGGCACCCGTGGCTTCCAAATCGATTTCACCGGCTGCAGTGCGCAAGCTGGTAAACTACGATTGGCCGGGCAATGTCCGAGAGCTATTCAATCACTTGCAGCGTGCCGTTGTGCTCTCTGGCGGGGCGCAATTAATCCTACCATCCCACATTATGCTACCCGACTTGGGCGAGCCGTCCGAAGCCCATGACTCGAATTTCCAGCGGGCACGTCATCGGATGATCGAGAGTTTCGAGCAGCGGTTTGTTACCGACATACTGCGCAAACATCAAGGCAACGTCACCCACGCAGCACAAAAGGCGGGTAAAGATCGTCGTGACTTCGGTCGGCTCATAAAGAAATACGGAATCAAGCGCGATCGCCTCTAACTGGAAAGGACAAGCGCCCTCGGGTTTTTCAACAGGGTGCCGAAAGGTGCCGACCTTTTCGTATCCTAAAGCGCCTTGTTTGCTTTTGAAGCGGAAAGGTGTGCAAAAATTTTAGAAAAATAGAAATGCAGCTCAAACGCGCATTGGGAAAAGAACTCCTGCGTTAATTCATGACGCGGGCCCTTCGGAGCCGACACTCATCGGAGGTGTTTCATGGTTAGAGTATTTTGTCTGGCGATCATGACATTTATCGTGTTGAGTGTGTCGCCTAGTTTCGCCCAATCGGCACCGGTTACGATCACGCTGACTCCGAATCTGCCCAGCCCGCAGATGCTTGGCACCGGCATCGTTTGGTCAGCCACGGTGCAGAATCCCGTTGCCGGCCATACGTACGATTATCAGTTCGTTGTTGCGTTGGATGGGAATGTTCAGGTTGTCCGGGATTCTGGCGTGACTCGCTCCTTCACGTGGGTACCGTATACCGTGGAAGGAATATATTTGGTTATCGTTAGGGTGCGGGATATCACTTCGCCGACGCGCATCGTCTACCCCTATGTTTCGGCGGTCTACGGGATCATGCCTTGGGTCACCACTCCTGACGGATCGGCGGTAAATCCGACGTCGCATCCCTTGGTGGCCCTTTTTAGCGGGCCCCCGTGCACGGCCGGTCACTTCATGATCGTTCGATTCCGTAAGTCTGGCGATACTACATCGAGTGCGACCAACTCCGTGCCTTGTTCGCAATTGAGTGCCAACTTCTATGTTGCAGGTATGTTGCCGCTCACTCAATACATGATGCATTGGGAGGAATACGGCCCTAGTTTCGCGGGCAGCGTGGGTTCTGATTTGATGTTTCAGACTGGGGCCCTTCCCGCAGCATTCCCCGCACTGAATATGAAAGTAAACGTGGCCCCGACCGCACACGACGCACTTTTTCCGGTGGTCTTCTTCCACCTTTTCGCAGTCTATCCCGCCGTATCCTGGCCCGTGGCTACGGATCTGTCAGGGAATATCATCTGGTTCTATCCCGGCCCACTGTTCATTACCCGCATCGAGCCAGGTGGAAACTACTTTTCAATGACGAATCAAATTCTCTCCGAAAATGATCTCGCGGGTAACGAAATTCTGGAAACAAATACGAATATTCTGAACGAACAACTGGTTGCTCAGGGCTACCCCCCTATGACGACATTCAACACCCACGAGACCAGACGGTTGCCCGACGGCAAAATCCTCATCATCGGCGCACGCGATGTTTCCTCCACCAGCGAGCAGGGAGGGACCCCTACCAATCCTGTCGACATTCTCGGCGATATGGTGCTGGTTTTGGATCACAATATGCAACTGGTATGGGCCTGGGATTCGTTTACTCACCAGGACATCGCCCGTGCCGCGACGCTGGGTGATATATGCCCGCACGGCAGCGGAGGCTGCCCGGAGTTCAGTACGAGTTTTACGCAGGCCAACGATTGGTTGCACACGAACTTCGCTCAAGTTACGGCGGACGGGAATATCATTCTCTCTGAGCGTAGCCAAGATTGGGTGGTAAAGATAAATTACGATAACGGTAATGGAGACGGCAGCCTTTTGTGGCGATTGGGGGCCTTCGGCGATTTCAAGATATTGAATGCGCCTTCCGTGACGTGCGGTGACCCCACCGTCTTTCCGTGGTTTACTCACCAACACGACTCGTCAATTCAATATGAAGCCAATGCCACGGGAACCGGCGTGAAAATCATGACGGTTTTCGACAACGGCAACCTGCGCCATGCACAATGTGGAAATACGGGAAACAGTCGGGGAATGGTATTGTTCCTGGGAGAGGCAAGCCGGTCGATATACATCGAAACTTCTGCCGATCTTGGCGCGTATTCGTTCGCGGTAGGCAGTTCGCAGATGCTGATCACCGGCTCCAGTCAAGATGCAAACTATGATAACGGGCTGCTGGGTTCACCGAGTCCATTTTCGGAAGTTACTGAGGTAGACCTAAGCGGCAACATCGTTTATCAATTGCAGGCGGATCACTGGTCTTACCGCACCTATCGAATGCAGGACCTGTACACGCCGGCGATCCCGTAGTGCAGTCCTGGCTATCTTGGATGTCTTGAACATGGTTGCCTCCGTGCCGGGTAGTTAGGGAACCCGTCCCGCGGAGAACGTTCAGCCGGTCCCAGGTGGTCAGGGTCAGGAAGGTCGCTTCAGAAGTTGGCTGCGCGCAGCGAGTGGCCGGTTAATTGCTTTGATTTTGCAACTCTAATGCGATGGCGATCTTTCATCCAGTTCACGGCTGAGCAGTGAATCCAGCTGCTTGCGCTTCAATCTTCAGCGTTGTCCATCCCAACTTGTCCGTCCCATCGGAATTCCTCAGCCCCAAACTACAGAAAAACGGAACGAAATTTGGATCAGTCACACCGATTTGGTTCGCGATCTGTTGGCAGCCCTGCGGGGTATCATCGTGCAGGAGAAAAAAGTTTAGAAACTGGATCTTGTCTCCCGCTTTCATCCACTCGGAAAATACATTGGTCACAAATTGAGCCTGCAATTGCTCTGAACTTCCAAGAGCCGTAGAAGCAGGATACCCGACCTCCTGCAGGAAGATGGGTTTGCCCGGAGACGCCGCAAGAATCTTGACGAAGTCGCCCGCCACAACGGAAGGATCGCGAGGAGTAAAATTAATGTTGAGGGGATAATAATTCATCATGACTAGATCACTTAAGGTGTTCAGGTTCGCGATGAATGGGCCGGTTTGTGCGTCGATCGCCCCTCCATAGGTAGACGTCACCCCGACTCTGATTGAACTGTAGGTTCGCACCAGCGTTACCGCCTGCCCATAGAAGTTGGCATAAGGCAACCACTCCGTAGGGTGAGCGTTAAGATAAACGTCCACCTCATTGCCGATTGAAATAGAATCAATTTCTGTGCTGACCTGATTCAAGAAAGCTGTCAGCATACTCTTGAAGCGTGTCGTCATCTGTGGTGAATCAAATGGCGCCGACGCCAGGTCTGCCGGAACCTGTCGCATCGCGGTGTTGATGATGCCCAGCGTTACGTGAATCCGGAAAGGGCCTTGGCTTCGAATCGCGTTAATTTGATTAATGACCGTCGTGAAATCGTAAACGAGGGGGGAGGGTTCCACGTCTGGCCAGTGCAGTTCAATACCCTGGCCCCGAGCGCCGGCGCCGCGCACCAAATCCAGTGCAGCCAATGCTGACACATTCTGCGCAGGTGATGCAGCGACCGAGAGCACTTGCAGCCTGAGGGTGACGGTGGCGGAGGCTTGTTTCGTACTATCAGCCTGACTGATGGCGGTAACGGTTACCGGACCGGGCGATGATAACGTATTGGGCGCTGTATACAGACCTGAGTTCGAAATCGTACCACAAGTAGAATTTCCGCCGTTCAAGCAATTCACCGACCATGTGACTCCGGTATTTGAGCTGCCCGTAACCGTGTCGGTGAATTGCTGTGTGGCGCCGATCGCAAGAGAGGCTGTGGTGGGCGTGAGGGTCACAGCGACTACCAGGGGAGACTGGGGATTAGTTGATAATCTTCCGCTGCAACCGCACACCAGCAGCGCGAAGATTGTGGCAATGAGCGATTGAGAGAGAGCTTCGCGGTAATGAAATGAACCTCGGGAAGTCGAATTTCTCAAAAAGATCCTCAATATCCTCGAATTATCGAAGTATACCATGTACGGGAATTAGAGGGAGATTGGCGTCAGCCGGATGTACTGATGTGGTGGGGGGAACGGCTAGCGAGCTCGTCGAAATTCGCGAGACGGAAGGCAGGGCTGCTATCTGAATCGAGCGTTCGCCGAGGAGAAGGGGCAGGGCAGTTTGGGAAATGTCCGTACTTATCGAAAGGTAGGGTCCAAATTGACTCTGAGAATTATTACTGGCGGGTCGCGTTGAACGTCGGTGTCGCCGAGCCCGACGTCACCCGGCTTACGCTTTGAGAAGGTGCAACTGAACAAGTCGTAGCTTCTCTGCAACGTGAGCCTCCCAACTGTGCTCTCGCGCGCAAGCCTGTCTGCGTAAAATGACGCCGGGATTTTTTTCCTTCAGGGCGCAGGCAACTTGTTCCACAAACTGGCTCTCGTCTTCGGCCACATAAATCAGGTTGCGAAAACTTTCCACGGCCGGAATCGCGGTAGCCACCACAGGCTTGCCTGTCGCCATGTACTCATGCAATTTCAATGGATAAATGCTGCGCGTAGCATCGTTCAGACGGTAGGGCATCAGACACACGTCCATTCCCTTCAAGTATCCCGGCAACTCGTTCAAGGTCTTCATCCCGAGCAAGTGAAGGTTGGGTAGATCGGGCAACGATTTTTCCGCGCCGCCCAAAAGTCCCCCCACAATCACTAGATGGTATTCCGGGTTTGCGGCCACACGGCGCAAGAGGGCTGAGTCGAACCGAACCGGATCAACCATGCCGACAAATCCAATCCTAGGATGGGGTATCTTTTCGAGGTCGGCGGGGATCGGAGTTTGCGGATCTGCGGCCTTGGAAAAATGGCCAACATCTGCGGCGTGGTTTACTACGAATGTTTTCGGATTGAAGGGAACTTTTTTCTCTTTCAGTGGCGCAGAGCCTACAAACACTATTTCAGCTTCACGGGACAGAGCTTTATCTATCTTAGCGATGAACGCCTTTTCTCGCGGATTCGGGAAGAATGCCGGCCAATCGTCAACGCAGTCGTAAATCACATGCTCGAATTT
>Ga0137418_10006412_pt1 | contig 10821 bp, 10 predicted proteins | sample CZODoug3_1_2_16f_FD_122242 | JGI IMG/M metagenome (GOLD analysis project Ga0137418, IMG submission 122242) | Vadose zone soil fungal communities from Angelo Coast Range Reserve, California, USA - CZODoug3_1_2_16fungal (Hybrid Assembly) | ecosystem: Environmental > Terrestrial > Soil > Vadose... | reverse complement strand
AACTCTTTGCGAGGACTATACTCCCAAATCCACAGTTGCCGAAAGCCGTCGTATTCCATTGTCATTTGTGCCGTTTTTGGGTCTATCGGGGGGTTTCCCCGCCCCCGGTCAGGGAATTCCCGATACGCCTTGTCAAGAATGTGTGAAAAAGTTGGTTTACCGCCCGGGAAAGCCGGCCGGGCTGTGATCCGGGGTGAGGGCCGCGCCGGACGGCCCGGTTAAATGACGACCCTAAAAACCCGCGCCCGCATCCTCGTTCTGGTGATTCTCGCGGGCTTTCCGTCGCTGCTGTTCACGGTCTACAGCGCGGTCGAGCGGCGTGCTTCCACGGAAAACCAAGCGCGCGCGGAGCTCAGGCGGCTGGTCAAGCTGGCAGCCATGCAGCAATTGCAGGTCGTGGAAAGTGCCAGGCAGATGATGGTTGCCTCCTCGCAGACTCTCTTCACGGTGCTGAGCGACCGGAGGCGCTGTACCGAGTATTTCGCGAGCCTGCTCGCGCAAAACCGCGAGGCATACCATTCGATGGGTCTTTTCACGCCGGACGGCCAACTCTTCTGCAACGCCGCGAGTTGGCGGGACAAGGTCTACAGCGGCGATCGACTGTACTTTCGACTTGCCAAGGAAACGGGACGGTTCGCAGTAGGCGAATATCAAGTCGGTCGCGTCACGGGAAAAGCCGGGATCAATTTCGGATTTCCCCTACGAGACGCCGGCAACAAGGTCTACGCCGTGGCCTTCGCGGGGCTCGATCTGGAGAATCTAGGCCGCATGGCGGAAGCGACGCCGTTGCCGCCCGACGGTATCTTGAGCGTGGTCGACGTCAAGGGAACCATTCTCGCGCGCCAGCCGGCGATGCCGGAGCGCGTCGGTCAAAGGCTTTGGAATCCGCAGGTGATCGAAGCGTTGCTCGCCGGCCGGGAAGGCGTGCTCGAGGCCAAAGGAGAGGACGGAGTCGACTGGCTGCTCGCCCACGAGGTCGTCACGCAGAATCCGGACGGCGCCTTTCCGCTTCGCGTCATGGTTACCGTGCCGCTCAGCCGGGTCTTTTCAGAGGGGAACAGAGCGCTCGTCCGGGATTTGCTGGGCATCAGCCTGGCCACGCTGTTTCTGCTGGTCGGAGTCTGGTACGGCACCGAGTGGTTCATGCTGCGCAAGATCGGGGGGCTCCTGCGGGCGGCCGACCGGGTGCGCGGCGGCGATCTGAACGCCAGAACGGGAATTCCATACGGCGGAGAGGAGCTGAGCCAGCTCGCGCAGGCGTTCGACGATATGGCACTCGCGCTGCAGCAGCGGGAGCAGAAGCTCCAGGAGCAAGCGATCTCCGACCCGCTCACCGGTTTGTACAACCGGCGCTACCTGAACGAGTTTCTTCCGCGCGAGCTGGTGCGCTGCAGACGCAGCGCGGCGCCGCTCGCGGTGATGCTGATCGACCTGGACCACTTCAAGCGCGTCAACGATTCCTTTGGACACGAGGCCGGGGACGTCGTGCTCAAGGCGATCGCCGCGCTGCTCAAAGGCAAGGTTCGCGGGAGCGACATAGCGTGCCGCTATGGGGGCGAGGAATTCGCGCTGATCCTGCCCGAAACCGGGCTCGATGCCGCCGTGCGGCGCGCCGAAGTGATACGGCTGGCGATCGCGCGCCTTGTCCTCAGCCACGCGGGAACGTCTCTCGGCAAGATCACGACTTCGCTGGGAATTGCGTTGTTTCCGGATCACGGCGAGGACAGCGACGCCCTGCTGCGCGTGGCGGACGTGGCGCTCTACGCCGCCAAAGGCGCCGGGCGCGATCGCGTCGTCGTCGGCTCCGCGGAGAAACGTTGAGCCCGGGTGTTTCAGCCCGGATGCTTGCCTTACTTGAAGATCTGCTGGTTCCCGGAAGCGTTTCGGCGTTCGTCTTCCCACCCCTCGCGGCTCACGCCCTGAACTGGGGCGGGATTGGTCGACGGCAATCTGCTTCCGGTGGTGTACACGGGTTCCTTGCGCGGCTGCGCGACGGTCTTGGGTTCAGTGGGCGCCGCAGCTTTGGGTCCAGTGGGCGCCGTTCCGCAGCCGTACGTTGCGGTGCATAGAACGGCAGTGATCAACAGCCCGCGAATGCGCATTTCTGGGTCTCCCTTGGTTATAGACGGGACCAGTCTACCTCGTCGGTCCGGCCGCGCACAATCGAATTTTGGCTCCCCGACCAGGGCTCGAACCTGGGACCTGCGGATTAACAGTCCGTCGCTCTACCAGCTGAGCTATCGGGGATTCGAGACTCCGACCAGCGTGTCGCCGGAGAAATTGGAAGGCGCGTATTCTAATTCCCCGCAGGGAGGCGGTCAACGCGACGGGTTGAAGAAAAACCGTTTCGGCTGCAGACGGAACCGATGTCTCTTGGGCATAATGGATCCGTGGAAATCCCCGCAAGGAAGGAAACGCACCGATGATCCCGTGGCGAGAGAGGGCATACCATCGTATCGTGGTGGCCCTGGGACTGGCTTTGACCCTGGGTTCAGCCGTTTCTCTCGCGCAGGATGCGGGCGCGTGGCCCGCTCGAACGATTCAAATCGTCGTTCCCTATACCCCGGGCACGGGCGCGGACATCCTCGCGCGGATTCTCGGACCGAAACTTGCCGAGCGCTGGAAGATCGCCGTCGTCACCGACAACCGCGCGGGCGCTTCAGGCAACATAGGAACCGACTTCGTCGCGAAATCCGCGCCCGACGGCTACACGCTGCTCTGCACCGCGACTTCCTTCGGCACCAATCCCGCGATCAACCAGAAGCTCCCCTTCGACCCCATAAAGAGCTTTGCGCCGGTCATATTGCTCGCCACCAGCACCATGGCGGTGATCGTCACGCAGGCACTGGCGGCAAAGTCGATGCGCGAATTCCTCGAGCTTGCGCGCGGCCAGCCGGGCAAGCTCTATTACTCTTCTCCCGGAAACGGGGGTCCGCAGCATCTCGCGATGGAGTTGCTCAAGCTCGATGCGCGCATCGACCTCGTGCACGTTCCATACAAGGGATCGGGCGGCGCACTGGCCGATCTGGTGGGCGGGCACGTGCAGGCGATGATCGTGTCCTTGCAGACGGCGGCCCCCTACGTCCAGAGCGGGAAGCTGCGCATGCTCGCCGTGATGAGCGCGGAGCGCTCGCAGGCGTTTTCCGAGGTGCCTACGCTCAAGGAGCTGGGCCTCGCCGACCTCGAGGTGGAGACGTGGTATGGCGTGTTCGCGCCGGCCGGCACGCCGCAGGCGGTCACCGTCAGGGTAAATGCGGAAATGAACACGCTGCTCGAGCAGAGCGAGATCCGCGGGCTTCTCGCAAAACAGGGCATGGCGCCGGCCGGCGGTACCCCCGAGCGTTTCGGCGGACTCGTGAAGAAGGAATTGGCGCGCTGGCCGCGCGTGGTCGCCGCCGCAGGCATCAAGGCGGACTGAGCTCGAGCGGACACTCCACGGATCATCCGGCAAGAGAACACATGAGCCACATCGAAGACCTGGTCGCTGCATACCGAATCCTGGCCGAGCACGGCGTCATCGATGCCTACGGACACGTAAGCGTGCGCTCGGACCGCGATCCCAGGCGCTATCTCCTGGCGCGCTCGCTTGCCCCGGAATTGGTGATGCCGGATGACATCATGGAGTACGACCTCGACAGCAATCCGATCGATCCGCGCGGTCGAGAGTCGGTGCGCGAGCGCTTCATTCACGGCGAGATCTTCAAGGCGCGTCCCGACGTGAACGCGGTCGTGCACAATCATTCCCCCTCGGTCGTGCCGTTCAGCGTCACCGCGGTCGCGATGCGCCCGCTTTTCCACATGGCTGCGTTCGTTGGAGAGGGAGTCCCGAACTTCGAGATCCGCGATGCGGAGAAGGGCACCGATTTGCTGGTCAAGACACCCTATCTGGGGCAGGCTCTCGCCAGGACGCTGGGAAGATGCCCGGCGGCCCTGATGCGCGGTCACGGCTCGGTCACCGTGGGCGAGAGCCTCCCCCGCGCGGTGGGGCGCAGCATCTATCTCGAAATGAGCGCGCGAATGCAGCTTCAGGCGATCGCAATCGCGGGGGCGGGCGGCAAGATCACCTACCTCGACGAGCAGGAGGTCCGCGCCTCCGTCCCCAATCAGGATTACGCTCGCGCCTGGCCCATGTGGCGGGCCCATGCGCTTGCCCGCCTCAAGCCGCAAGCGTGAACCACGCGGCTTTGCGCGGCACGGTTCGCCCTTGATCTTTCAACGCCTCGCCCAGCAGCTCGCCGAGCTCGAGCGTCGCGGTCTGCGCCGCAGCCGCCTTGTCCGCCAGAGCCCGCAGGGACCGCGAATCGTCGTGGACGGGCGCGAGGTCCTCGCGTTCTGCAGCAACGACTACCTGGGGCTCGCCGGTCATCCGCGTATCGTGGAGGCGGCGATCGAGGCCGCGTCGCGCTACGGGGTCGGGGAGGGCGCCTCGCATCTTTTGAGCGGGCACAGCGCCGTGCACGAACGCCTCGAGGCGAAGCTCGCCGAGTTCATGCAGATGCCGCGGGCTCTGCTTTTTTCCACCGGCTATCAGGCGAACATCGGCGCTGTCACCGCACTCGCCGGCCCGGAGGATGCGATTTTCTCCGATGCGCTCAACCACGCCTCGCTGATCGACGGCGTGCGCCTGTCTCGCGCCCGGGTGGTCCGTTATCCACACGCGGACCTCGGGTTCCTGTCCGAGGCCCTGGTCGAGACCGACGCAAGGACGAAATTGATCGTCACCGACGGCGTATTCAGCATGGACGGCGACATCACGCTCTTGCCGGCTGTGCTCGATCTGTGCGAGCGTCACGACGCCTTGCTCCTGGTCGACGACGCGCACGGCTTCGGTGTGATCGGCCCCGAAGGCCGAGGCACGCCGGCGCACTTCGGCCTGCGCTCCCCGCGTCTGGTCTACGTCGGAACGCTCGGCAAGGCGGCAGGTGTCGCCGGCGCTTTCGTCGCGGGCGCTGAAGAAATCGTGGAAACGGTGCTGCAGCGGGCGCGAACCTATATCTACACCACGGCCGCGCCCGCGATGCTGGCGGCCGCGATCGAAACGAGCCTGGAGCTCATCCGGGAAGACGAATGGCGTCGCGAACGGCTGCGAAAGCTGATCGCGGTGCTGAGAGACGAGATGCGGGAGGGCGAGAGGCGGCTTGCCCCCTCGGATACGCCGATTCAACCGCTCGTCCTGGGCGCGAACAGCGAGGCGGTACGAGCGAGCGCTGCCCTGCGCGAGCGCGGCATTCTCGTGCCTGCGATCCGTCCGCCTACCGTGCCGGAGGGCACCGCCCGTTTGCGCATTTCGCTTTGTGCGGCTCACAGCGAGCAGGAGGTCCTGCGTCTCGCCGCGGCGCTGAACGAGGTGTGCCGAAGCGGCGTGGCGGCGCAGGCCTGAAGGCGGAACGAGGCGCCCGAACGTGGGTCAGGGCTATTTCGTCACCGGAACGGACACCGGGGTCGGCAAAACCCTGATCGCCTGCGCGCTTCTGCGCGCGTTTGCGCGGACGGGGAAGTCCGTGGTGGGCATGAAGCCCGTTGCCGCCGGGCGCGAAGGAGGCCGCTGGGCGGATGTCGAGGCCCTTGCGCACGCGAGCACGGTGAGTGCAAGGGCGCAAATCGTCAATCCCTACGCCTTGGAGCCGGCGATTGCTCCTCACATCGCGGCGGAACTCGCTGGTCTCGAAATCGGCCTCGAACCGATCGCACACGCCTATGAGGAGCTGTCGCGGCTCGCCGACGTCGTCGTGGTGGAGGGCGTCGGAGGTCTTCTCGTGCCACTCAACGCAGCCCAGACCGGCGCAGACCTCGCGATGCGGCTCGGCCTGCCGATGGTGCTCGTGGTCGGGATGCGGCTCGGATGCCTCAACCATGCGCTGCTCACGCGGCGGCAGCTCGAAGCTTCCGGATTGCGCTGCGCGGGCTGGGTGGCGAATTGCATCTTTCCCGACATGCCTCATCTGGACGGCAACATCCGTGCTCTCGAGCAGCGCCTCGATTGTCCGCTGCTCGGCGTAGTGCCATTTCTGCGCGAACCGACCCCTGCGGGCGTTGCGGGTCTTTTGTCCTTCGATGCGCTGATCGAGTCTGCAGCGTGAACGCGAATGCAAGGATGCTCGAGCGCAGCCTGCGCGCAGTCTGGCATCCCTGCACGCAGATGAAGCACCACGAAACGCTGCCGCTCGTGCCGATCAGTCGCGCCGAAGGGGTCTGGCTCTACGATCTGGAAGGCCGCCGCATCCTCGATGCGATCAGCTCCTGGTGGGTCAACTTGCTCGGGCACGGCAATCCTCGCATCAACGCCGCGCTGCGGCGCCAGCTCGATTCGCTGGAACACGTCATGCTCGCAGGGTTCACGCACGCGCCGGCGGTCGAACTCGCCGAGCGTCTCGCGAAGCTCGCTCCCGGCGGCCTCGGCCATTGCTTCTTCGCCTCCGACGGGGCGTCCGCAGTCGAAATCGCGTTGAAGATGAGCTATCACTATTGGAAGAACGCCGGGCGATCCGGGAAGAGCGGATTCGTGACGCTCGCGAACAGCTACCACGGGGAGACCCTGGGCGCCCTGTCGGTGACGGACATCCCCCTGTACCGCGATACTTACGCTCCGCTCCTGCGCGCGAGTGCGCAGGTGCCCTCTCCGGACTGGCGCCTGGCCCGACCGGGGGAGACGCCGCAGGAATACGTGCAGCGCTGCGCGCAGGCGCTCGAAGAGCACTTCCAGCGCCACGCGAACGAAACTGCCGCGCTTATCGTCGAGCCGCTGGTGCAATGCGCAGGCGGGATGGCCATGTACGACGCGGAATACCTGCGCCGCGCCCGCGAGCTTTGCAACCGTTTCGACGTCCACTTCATCGCCGACGAGATCGCGGTAGGGTTCGGGCGCACCGGAACCCTGTTCGCGTGTGAACAGGCGGGAATCAATCCCGACTTCCTGTGCCTCTCCAAGGGCCTGACAGGCGGCTATCTTCCGCTCTCGGTGGTGCTTGCGACCGATCGCGTCTACCGGGCTTTCTACGACGACAAGCTCGAGCGGGGCTTCCTGCATTCGCATTCCTACAGCGGCAACCCGCTTGCCTGCCGCGCCGCCCTGGCGGTGCTCGACATCCTGGAAGAAGACAAGGTGTTGGAGCGCAATCGAAATACTGCGGCGATCCTCAACCGGCGTGCCGAGAGCCTGCGCTCGCATCGGCGCGTGGCGCATTTCCGCAATACGGGAATGATCTGGGCGTTCGACGTGCGGGAAGCCAAGCCGGGATTCGCTCAGGACTTCCATCGACGCGCGCTCGAAGCGGGCGCGCTGCTCCGCCCCTTGGGCGCCACGGTCTATTGGATGCCACCTTACGTGATCGGCGAAGCCGAAATCGACTTTCTAATGGACACGGTGGCAAAGGTTCTGGACGCCGGGTCGGAGTCGTAGCGCAGGGTTTCATCGTGCTAGACTCGAAAGCTTTCATGCTTCCTCTCGCAGTGCGGCACCCGTGATGCTCACCTTCCCCGACAGCCCTTTCCGTCTGGCCCAGGCGTTCCCTCCGGCGGGCGATCAGCCCGAGGCGATCGACAAGCTCGTCGAAGGCATCCGCGACGGGCTTTCGTATCAGACCCTGCTCGGCGTGACGGGCTCGGGGAAGACATTCACCATGGCGAACGTCATCGCGCGCCTCGGGCGGCCGGCGCTCGTGCTTGCGCCGAACAAGACTCTTGCCGCCCAGCTCTATTCCGAAATGCGCGAGTTCTTCCCCGAGAACGCCGTCGAATACTTCGTCTCCTATTACGATTATTACCAGCCCGAAGCCTATGTTCCGTCGCGGGACCTCTATATCGAGAAGGACTCGAGCATCAACGAGCACATCGAGCAGATGCGGCTGTCGGCGACGAAGTCGCTGCTCGAACGCAAGGACACCGTGATCGTTGCAACGGTGTCCTGCATATACGGCATCGGCAACCCCGCCGACTATCACGGCATGATCCTGCACGTGCGCGAAAAGGAGCGCACGTCGCAGCGCGACGTGATCGCGCGCCTCGCGGCGATGCAGTACGAGCGAAACGAGCTCGAATTCAAGCGCGGCACCTTCCGCGTGCGGGGGGACGTCGTCGACGTGTTCCCGGCCGAGAATTCAGAAACCGCGCTGCGCATCGCGCTCACGGACGACGAGGTCGAGAGCTTGACGCTGTTCGACCCGCTGACCGGGCACGCCAGCCAGCGCGTGCCGCGTTTCACGGTCTACCCGTCGAGCCACTACGTGACGCCCCGGGCGACGACCCTGCGCGCGATCGAGGCGATCAAGATCGAGCTCGCAGCGCGGATCGAGCACTTCCAGAAGGCGGGCAAGCTCCTGGAGGCCCAGCGCGTCGAGCAGCGCACGCGCTTCGACCTGGAGATGCTGAACGAGCTGGGCTTCTGCAAGGGCATCGAGAACTATTCGCGGCACCTGTCCGGGAGGAAGGAGGGCGAGCCACCGCCGACGCTGATCGACTACCTGCCGCCGAACGCGCTCATGTTCATCGACGAATCGCACGTCACCATCGGCCAGCTGGGGGGCATGTACAAGGGCGATCGCTCGCGTAAGGAGAATCTCGTCGACTATGGTTTTCGGCTGCCCTCGGCCCTGGACAACCGGCCGCTCAAGTTCGAGGAATTCGAGCAAGTCATGCGCCAAACCGTCTTCGTCTCGGCGACCCCTGCAGAATACGAGCGCAATACCTCGGGGCAGATCGTCGAGCAGGTCGTGCGGCCAACCGGCCTGGTCGACCCCCTGCTCGAAGTGCGGCCCGCCTCGACGCAGGTGGACGATCTGCTCACCGAGATCAATCTGCGTGTCGCGCGCCGGGAACGGGTGCTGGTGACCACGCTCACCAAGCGCATGGCCGAGGAGCTCACCGACTATCTCGCCGAGCACGGTGTCAAGGTGCGCTATCTGCATTCGGAGGTGGAGACGGTCGAGCGCGTCGAGATCATCCGCGACCTGCGCCTGGGCGAATTCGACGTGCTGGTCGGCATCAACCTGCTGCGCGAAGGCCTGGACCTGCCCGAAGTGTCGCTGGTGGCGATCCTCGACGCGGACAAGGAGGGGTTCCTGCGTTCGGAGCGATCGCTCATCCAGACTATCGGCCGCGCCGCGCGCCATTTGAACGGGATGGCCATTCTCTACGCCGACACGGTCACCGACTCGATGAAACGCGCGATGGGAGAGACCGACCGCCGCCGCGCGAAGCAAATCGAATTCAACGCGAAGCGCGGCATCACGCCGATCGGCATTTCCAAGTCGGTGCGCGACATGATCGAAGGCGCCCGCGACTTCCAGGACGTGCAGATGGAGTTGAAAGCCGCTCAGGAACAGGCGCGCTACGAGTCGATGTCGGAAAAGCAGCTCGCGAGGGAGATCAAGCGCTTGGAAAAGGAGATGCTCGACTACGCTCGCAATCTCGAGTTCGAGAAAGCCGCGGAAGCGCGCAATCGTCTCGCCGAGCTCAGGCGGAGCGTTTTTGGCGCCTCGCCCGAGGAGCCCGCCGGCGCCATCGGATAGATGGCTGAGGGGTTAGCCCTTCTTTCTGTGGCGTTCCAGTACCCTGGGCCAAGTGGTTGTGAACTCATCGACCAGCTTCTTGAATGCCACTTGCTCATTATTCCGGCGTGCCTCGTCCGCTGAATCGCGGCTTCCCCATGAGGTCGAAAAGGTCTCAGCTCTTTCTGTCACCTCGTATGCAGAATAAATGTACCCAGTGCGTGTATCCATCAAGAGAGCGGAGCAGGTAGTAACCGCAGAAATCTTTCGGGTGGGGGACAGGCCGAGGGTTATCACAGTCAATGGCTTGGCTTGGTCGGTATCGAAAAACGATGTGTCGAAGGTATATAGGAATACCAAATCCGCTTGAAGGCGGGATGCTGCCCCGCGTATCTCCCGGTCGCCTTCGAGGCGTTCCGGAAGGAGCATCCGACTTATTGTGACAAGCCCGGCAACCTGTTGAAGCTTGGCCACCCGCTCCAACTGGAGATCTTCAGCCGCCTCCTTTGCGAGAATAACCGAGTATCGACCGGAACCATACGTTCCGCCACGTTGCTGAAGGTAGTAATTGGTATACGTGGGGGCCTGCACTCTTACGACCGCGATACTGGCAGGGAATGGATTCGTGGGTTTAGCCGCAAACCCGGCCTGAATGTCTGGCGGTGCAAACGCCTGGAGATCCGCCTTGGCGCCTGGGGGAATATAAGTTGCGCAACCTGAGATCAGGAGCGCGATTAATCCAAGGATCGGAGCCTTTCTCATGTGACCTCCAGCAGGGTTAACGTTCGCGCCCACGCGCGGGCGCAGAAGATGATTGACCGAAGTGCGACGCTTCTCGCCCGTCGCGGTGCGGCGTGCTGTTGGAGTGCACTAGGTGCGCCATATGGCATACCAAACACCGGAGACTATCAACAAGGGCAACGCTAGGATCAAGCGAGATTTCGCCAAGCCCAGCCAAATAAGACCCGCGAGCACCGCGTATACCGTGATGTTCGCCAACGTTGCGACCGCAAACGCACCCCACGAACTCAAGTCCGGCGCGCCGGGCTCCTCAACTGGTACCAGCAACAAAGGAGTTGGCCACAACATGAGTTGCACGTTGTCGAAAACAGTCCACATTACATCGCGTGCTCCCGCATATGACTCTAACGCGGTCGACGCAAGTCGAAATACCAGCGGGACTCCTAGTCCAAGCGCTGCACCGACCAAGATGTAATGTAGTGCCCCTCGACGCATGATCCAGTGCACCCTAACGTTCGATCATCTTCCGAAAAACGTTCTAATCTGGCGCCTCAGTCTACGCTTGTCGGAAATGCTCCTCCAAATCAAGACTGTC
>Ga0137418_10006411_pt1 | contig 10821 bp, 1 predicted proteins | sample CZODoug3_1_2_16f_FD_122242 | JGI IMG/M metagenome (GOLD analysis project Ga0137418, IMG submission 122242) | Vadose zone soil fungal communities from Angelo Coast Range Reserve, California, USA - CZODoug3_1_2_16fungal (Hybrid Assembly) | ecosystem: Environmental > Terrestrial > Soil > Vadose... | reverse complement strand
GCGAGCGGACGGCGCTGGTCGGCGGCGGCGAGGCGGCGCAGCGCCGCCGAGAGCGCCAGCGGGTCGTCTCCCGGCACGACGACGCCCGCGTCCCCGATCACCTCGGGCGTCGCGCCCCCGTTGGTCCCTACCACGGTCACCTCGTGGGCCATCGCTTCCGCGACCACGTGGGCCGCGGGTTCGGCCCAAGTGGGCAGCCCGCGCGCCGGGAGCACCAAGACGTCCAGCTCGGGCCAGAGCTTCGGCACCTCGTCGGGTGGCAGCGCCCCGGCCCAGCGGACGCGCGCGGCCAGCCGCAGGTCGGATGCCAGCCGCTCCAACCGCTCCCGGTCGGGGCCGTCGCCCACCACCGTCAGGTGCCAGCGATGCGCGCGGTTCTCGGCCAACGCCTGCAACAAGGTATCGACTCCCTTCTCCGGGACCAAACGACCGACGAATCCGATCGCGAGACCGTCGTGGTAGGCGTGCTCGGGTTGGGTGGGCACGTGGACTCCGAGCTGGGGGATGACGCCGACCCGCAAGCCCGGTATCAGCGTGCGGAGCAGTGCCGCCGCGCCCCCGCTCCCGGCGATGGCGCCGCGCAGCCGTCGCAACGTGCGGCTTCGGCGCCAGCCGGCGAGCCAGGGCAGGGGCAGCCCGACGTTTTGATGTGTGAACAGGACCGCGGGGAGCTTGAGCTGGCGCGCGGCCTTTACCACCTGACGAGCGGCCGGACCCGTGGGCTCCTCTTCGACCTGGATCAGGTCGGGCCGCTTGTCGCGCAGCAGCGCGTGCAGCGCCCGGCCGCCGAACGCGAGGGTGGCAGCGTCGCCGTGGTGGCGCGCGGGGAGGGGGAACACTTCGACGCCGTTCTGCCGCTCCCACGCCACCTCGCGGGTGCTGCCCAGGATCGGGTCGCGCCAGCGCTGCGGCACACCGACCGTCACCTCGAGCCCGCGCGCGGCGAGCGCGCGCAGCTTCCCGCGGTTGGAGGGCAGGATGTAGGTGTGAGAGATGATGAGGACGCGATGCACGATGCTAGTTCCCCATTATATTTGTTCCCCTGCGGGCCCTTAGCTCAGGCTGGTTAGAGCAGCGGACTCATAATCCGTAGGTCCCAGGTTCAAATCCTGGAGGGCCCACGCTAACTGCTAGATGCTCAGATGCAAAGCGGCTGAGGTGTACAGGAATTCCTTCGCACCTTGGCATCTAAGCACCTCGGTAGCTAGCTGTTCCGGGTGGTTAGCTCAGCTGGTTAGAGCGCCGGTCTCACATACCGGAGGTCACAGGTTCGAGTCCTGTACCGCCCATTAGACCCCCCTGTCGCTCTGCAGCCTCCAACCTCACGCCCTTGTTGCAGATTAGCCACACTCTGACCTGTGACGCAGCGCACCACCTAGCTGTTCAGCCGGTACAGCCTTTGCTCTAGCTGTCGTCTTGACGTCACTAAGGCCAGGTCGTGGGCGGCTTTCCGAGCATCGGTGGACGGCGTAAGCTGCGCCCAGGAATGGGTGTGCTGCGCGTTGTCGCCCAGGCGCCTCTCCTTATACTACTCGTCACCTGCCAGGTCGATAAACTCACCAACACCCCGCCACCGGTCGCGACGCTCTCCCTGGAGCCGGGCGCGGTGCAGGACTCGGCGGCGGCGGGCAGCACGCGACTCGGCCAAGACAGCCTCGCGGTGCTCAACACTGGACCGGGGACGCTCTCCTGGAGTGCCCGGCTGGCGACGGGCGACGCGTGGCTCGCGTTCGTGGGGCCCACGAGCGGCACGGCGCCGGCGAAGCTGCGGCTCGCGTTCAATCCCCAGGGACTGCCGACCGGCGTGTACCGCGATACGGTCGTGGTGTCCGCCGAGAACGCGAATAACAGCCCGGCGCGGTTGCCGGTGGAATTCGCGGTGCATCCGTGCCGGGTGCAGACCATCACCCCCGACGCACCGGTGAGCGATTCGCTCACCACGGGGACGTGTGCGGCGCCGCACCGCGCCGGAAGCTTCGGTCGCCTGTACAGCTTTGCCGCCCAGGCGGGGGACTCCGTCTCCATCGTCATGTCGTCGGCGACGGTCGGGGGCTACGTCGTACTCGACAGCTCCACGGCCCCAACCGCTCCTCCCATCGCGCAGAGCGGCAGCTGCGGCACGCAACCGGGCGCCTGTCTCCGGTATCAGCGACTGCCCGCCACGCGGACGTACGTCGTGGAAGCGACCAGCGCGGGGACGCAGCAGACCGGGGTATTCGCGCTGAGCCTCGCCAAACCGCATCCGCCTAACGGCGCAGCGGCGGCGGCGCAGTTCCGGAGCGATGGCACGACCGGGATCTCCCTCGGCGCCAGCACGGACCAATCCACGGTCGTGCTGCGTGGCATCGTGAGCGATCCGGACGCCGCCGACACGCTCCGGCTGCAGGTCGAGGTACGGCCGCTCGGCACGACGTTCAGCAACCTAGCGACGGCGACGAGCGACCGGGTCGCTAACGGGTCACCCGCGTTCGTGTCGGTGACGGGCCTCGCGAACAACACGGCCTATCACTGGCAGTACCGCACGCTCGACCAGACGGGTCGGGCCAGTGCCTGGACGCCGTTCGGGGGGAATCCAGAGACCGCCGCCGATTTCACAACGTCCATCCCGGCGCCTCCCGATGCACCCACTGGGCTGGGGCAGTTCCAGAGCGACGGCCGGACGGTGATCGTGGTCGGCGGCACGGCAGCGGGGCGGTCGATCGTGTTCAAGGGCGCCGTGACGGATGTGAATCCGGGGGACTCGCTCCAGCTCGAGGTGGAAGTCCAGCCCGTCGGCACGGCGTTCACGGGTGTCGTGAGCGCCTCGAGTCCGCCAGTGGCCCCCGGCGACATCGCCACGGCCACCCTCGGCGCCTTGAGCGATAACGCGCTCTACCACTGGCGCGCGCGCACGTTCGACCACACGACGCGTAGCGCGTGGGTGCCGTTCGGGAGCAACCTGGAATCGGACCCGGACTTCCGCGTCGCCGTGCCCGTGACCCAGCTCGTCTTCACGCAGCCGCCGACCACCACCCCGGCCGGCGCCGCGATCACGCCGGCGGTACAGGTCACGGCACAAGACGGGCTGGGCAATACGGTGACGAGCTTCGGCGGCAGCGTAGCCGTCGCGCTGGCCGGGAATCCGGGCGGCGATACCCTATCGGGTACGAAAACGATCACCGCGCTGAGCGGGGTCGCCACGTTTGCCGATCTGAGCATCAACCACGCCGCGGCGGGCTACACGCTGCGCGCCACGAGCTCCGGGCTCACCGTCACGAGCGCCCCGTTCGCGATCGTGGCCGGGAGCGCGACGCAGATCGCTGTCAACGCCGGCAACAACCAGACGCAACCGGCCGGCACGGCCGTCCCGATCGCGCCGTCCGTGATCGTGCGGGACGCACAAGGCAATGCGGTGGCCGGTGTCGCGGTGACGTTCGCGGTCGCGCCGGGGAACGGTGGCATCACCGGCGCCAGTCAGATCACCAACGCGAGCGGCATCGCCGCGGTGGGAAGCTGGACCCTCGCGACCGCCGCGGGCCCGAACACTCTCACCGCCACGTCCACCGGTCTCGCCGGCAGCCCGGTCTCCTTCGGGGCGACGGGCACGGCGGGGGACGCCGGCAGCATCGCGGCCAACTCCCCCAACGGCCAATCGGCCACGGTAGGGACCGCCGTCGCGACGGCTCCGTCGGTCATCGTGCGGGATCAGTTCAACAATCCGGTGGCGGGCATCGCGGTGACGTTCGCGGCGGCCTCGGGCGGCGGTACGGTGAACCCGACCGCGGCGGTGACGACCAATGCGAGCGGAATCGCGAGCGTGACCTCGTGGACGCTGGGAACGGGCGCGGGCCCGAACACCGTGACCGCCACTTCGTCGGGGTTGAACGGCAGCCCGGTCATCTTCACGGCCACGGGCAGGGCGGCGGCGCCGAGCGCGGGTCGGTCGTTGGTGTCGGCGACGCCGCCCTCCATCACGGCGAGCCCGGGCTCGAGCGTCGCGACCATCGCCGTGACGGTGAGGGACGCGTTTGACAACCCGGTGAGCGGGGCGAGCGTGGTGCTCGCCGCCGCGCCGGTGACTGGGAACGCGCTGACGCAGCCCGTGGGGACGACCGGCGCGAACGGCGAAATCACGGGCACCCTCAGCTCGACCGCGGCGGGGGTGAAGACGATCACCGCCACCGTCAACGGCACCCTGGTGATCACCGAGACCGCGACGGTCAGCGTGACGGCGGGCGCCGTCTCGGCATCCCAGTCCACGATCACGGCGACGTCGCCGATCACGGCGGGCGGCGCTGCCTCGATCGTCACCGTGACCGCAAGGGACGCGCAGGGGAATCCCATCGAGGGAGCGACGGTCGTTCTCGCCGCCACGCCGAGCGCGGGGAACACGCTGACGCAGCCAGTCGGGACCACCAATGCGAGCGGCGTGGCGACTGGAACCCTGGGCTCCAGCGTCGCCGGTACCAAGACGGTCTCGGCGACGATCGGTGGGGTGGCCGTCACACAGACGGCCTCCGTCAGCGTGACTGCGGGCGGCGTCTCCGCGTCGCAGTCCACGGTGGTCGCCGCGCCGCCGTCCATCACGGCGGGTACCGGCTCGTCGACGATCACCGTGACCGCGCGGGATGCGAGCGGCAACCCGATTCAGGGGGCGACGGTCACGCTCGCGGCCACGCCGACCGCTGGGAACACGCTGACCCAGCCTGTCGGGACCACGAGCGCCGGCGGCGTGGCGACGGGCACGCTCGGCTCGACCGCGGCCGGGCCGAAGACGCTGTCGGCGACGATCGGCGGCGTCGCGATCACGCAGACGACGACGGTTACGGTAACGGCCGGCGCGGCCGCGACCATCGCCGGCAACAGCATGAACCCCCAGTCGGCGACGGCGGGGACGGCAGTCGGCTCGCCGCCGTCGGTGATCGTGCGGGATGCTAGCGGGAACCCCGTCGCGGGAGTGGCGGTGACGTTTGCGGTGGCGCCGGGCAACGGTGATCTCACCGCCGCCAATCCGACCACGGACGCGAGCGGCATCGCGACCGTCGGGAGCTGGACGCTCGCCACCACGGCGGGGCCGAACACCCTCACGGCAACGGCCGCGGGAAGCGGCATCAGCGGCAACCCGGTGACGTTCACCGCGACGGGGACGGCGGGGACCGCGACGCAGCTCGGGATCACTACGCCGCCATCGAGCAGCGCGCAGAGCGGCGTGGCGTTCATTCAGCAGCCGGTCATTCAACTGCAGGATGCCCACGGCAACCCGGCCTCGCAGAGCAGCGTGGTGGTCACCGCGGTCATCGCCTCCGGGCCGAGCGCGGGTGCAGGGGGCGTGACTGCCGCTACGGCGACCACCGACACACACGGAGTGGCCACCTTCAGCGGCCTTACGCTGAGCGGGCCCGTGGGGGCCTACACGCTGCGCTTCGAGGCGACCGGTCTCACGGCGACACCCGCGACCGGCTCGATCACGCTCGGCGCCGGGGTAGCCGCGGTAATCACGGCTAACAGTCCGGCGACCCAGGACGCGCCGGTGGGGACAGCCGTGAGGTCGCCTCCGACGGTGATCGTGCGGGATGCGGCGGGCAACCCTGTAGCGGGCGTGAGTGTGACGTTCAGCCCGGCCGTGGGCAGCGGCAGCGTCACGGGGGGGACGCAGACGACGAACGGGAGCGGAATCGCCACCGTGGGAAGCTGGACGCTCAGCACGACCGCGGGTGCGAACACGCTCACCGCCACCGCATCCGGGACCGGGATCTCGGGCAACCCGGTGAGCTTCAGCGCGACCGGGACGGCTGGCGCGCCGAGCGCGGCTCAGTCCAGCGTGAGCGCGGCGCCGCCGTCGATCACGGCGGGCACGGGCAGCTCGATCATCACGGTGACCGTGCGAGACGCGAACGGCAATCCGGTGACCGGCGCCACGGTGGTGTTGGCGGCGACACCGTCCGCGGGCAACACCTTGACTCAACCCACGGGAACCACGAGCGCGAGCGGCCAGATCAGCGGCACGCTGAGCTCCACCGCGGCGGGCGCCAAGACGGTCACCGCCACAGTGAACGGGACCATCGCCGTAACCGAAACCGCGACAGTGACCGTTACCGCCGCCGCCGTTTCGGCCTCCCTGTCGAGCGTGAGCGCGTCGCCAACGTCGATCACCGTGGGCATCGGCACGTCGACGATCACCGTCACGGCGCGCGACGCGCACGGCAATCTCATCAGCGGGGCGACCGTCGTGCTCGCCGCGGCGCCGACGGCCGGGAACACACTGACCCAGCCTGCGGCTGCCACGAACGCGAACGGGGTGGCGACCGGCACACTCTCTTCGGCGACGGTCGGCGCGAAGACCGTCTCGGCCACGATCGCCACAGTCCCGGTCACGCAGACTGCCTCGGTCACGGTGACGGCGGGCAGCACCACGACGACGATCACGGGCGACTCACCTGACCCGTCCGTCGTGGGGCAGGGCGTGACGGTCAGCTTCAGCGTGACGTCGCCCGGCGGCACGGCAACCGGCGACGTCACGGTCAGCGACGGGACCGATAGCTGCATCGGGACGGTCGCGGCCGGAACCTGCGCGTTGACCCCGACCACGGCGGGGGCCAAGACCCTCACCGCCACCTACGCCGGGGACGCCAATTTCGGCGGCAGCACCTCGACGGGGGTGGCCCACACCGTGAACGCGGCCGGTACGACGACGACGATCACGGGCCACACGCCGAATCCCTCGGCGGTGGGTCAAGCCGTGAGCTTCAGCTTCACGGTTACGCCGAACGCGCCGGGGAGCGGGACACCCGCGGGGACGGTGACCGTGAGCGACGGCACCCAGACCTGCAGCGCCAGTGTGGCGGTGGGCAGCTGCACCATCGCGTTCGGCTCGGCGGGTGGGCGGACTGTAACAGCGACCTATGCCGCTAGCGCCAATTTCGCGGCGAGCACGTCGGCGGGGGTGCCGCACACCGTGGGCGCCGCGGCCACGACGACGACCATCACCGGCGATACGCCGGATCCGTCCGACGTCGGGCAGGCAGTGACGGTCAGCTTCACGGTGGCGTCACCCGGAGGCGCGCCGACCGGGAACGTCACGGTGAGCGACGGCACGGCCAGCTGCGTCGGGACCGTGACGGCGGGGAGCTGCGCCCTGACGCCCACCACCGCCGGGGCCAAGACGCTCATCGCGACCTACGCGGGCAGCGCGAACTTCGCTGGCAGTGCCTCGACCGGGACGGCACACGCCGTGAACGCGGCCGCCACCACCACCAGCATTACCGGGCAGACTCCCAATCCGTCCACGGTGGGCCAGGCGGTGAGCTTCGCCTTTGCCGTGACTGCCAACCCGCCGGGGAGCGGGACCCCCACGGGGACTGTGACGGTGAGTGACGGCACCCAGAGCTGCAACGCCAGCGTAGCGGTCGGCAGCTGCAGTATCGCCTTCAGCTCGGCCGGCGCACGGAACGTTACCGCAGCCTACGCGGGGGACGGAAACTTCGCGGCCGGCACGTCGGCTGGCGTGGCGCACACCGTCGGGGCTGCCGGCACGACCACCACGATCAGCGCGGACGCGCCGGATCCCTCCGTGGTCGGTCAGGCCGTCACCGTCACGTTCGCCGTGACGTCGCCCGGCGGGGCGCCGAGCGGCAATGTCACGGTGAGCGACGGCGCGGCCAGTTGCGTCGGCAGCGTGGCCGCGGGAAGCTGCGGCCTCACGCCGACTACCGCCGGGGCCAAGACGCTCGTCGCGACTTACGCGGGCAATGTGAACTTCGCGGGCAGTTCGTCGGCCGGCGCAGCCCACACGGTGAGCGCGGCGGCCACGACGACGACGATCACCGCGCATACGCCGGATCCATCGGCGACGGGCCAGGCCGTGAGCTTCACCTTTAGCGTGGCCGCTACCGCGCCGGGCAGCGGCACGCCGGCGGGCACGGTCAGCGTGACTGACGGGGTGCAGAGCTGCAGCGCCACCGTGGCGGTCGGCAGCTGCACCATCGCGTTCACCACCGCGGGGGATCGGACGGTGACGGCGAGCTACGCCGGGACCGCCGACTTCGCGAGCAGTACGTCGGCGAGCGTCACGCAGACGGTGGGCGCGGCCGCAACCACGACGGCGATCACGGGCCACACACCGAGTCCCTCCGCGGTGGGCCAGGCGGTGGCGGTCACCTACACGGTGACGTCGGCGGGTGGCACGCCCGCCGGCAACGTCACGGTGAGCGACGGGACGGTGAACTGCGTCGGCACCGTCGCCGCGGGTAGCTGCACACTGACCCCGACCACGGCGGGCGCGAAGACGCTGGTCGCGACGTACGGGGGCAACAGCAACTTCGCGGGCAGTGCCTCGACCGGGACGGCCCACACGGTGAACGCGGCCGCCACCACGACCACCATCACCGGGGATACGCCGGATCCGTCGGTCGTAGGCCAGGCAGTCGCGGTCACCTTCACGGTGACGTCGACCGGCGGCACGCCCACGGGGACCGTAACAGTGAGTGACGGCACCCAGAGCTGCGGCGGCAGTGTGGCGGCGGGCGGTTGCAGCATCGCCTTCAGCTCGGCCGGCGGACGGACCGTAGTCGCGAGCTATGCGGGTGACGCCAACTTCGCGGCCAGCACGTCGGCGGGGGTGACGCACACGGTGGGCGCTGCCAGCACTTCCACGGCGATCACGGGCCACACACCGAGTCCCTCCGCGGTGGGCCAGGCGGTAACGGTCACCTACACGGTGACGTCGGCAGGTGGCACGCCCGCCGGCAACGTCACCGTGAGCGACGGGACTGACACGTGCGTCGGGACCGTCGCGGCAGGGACCTGCACGTTGACGCCCACCACGGCAGGGGCGAAGTCACTGACGGCCACTTACGCCGGCAGCGCCAACTTCGCTGCCAGCACGTCCGTGGGCGTGGCTCACGCCGTGGGCGCCGCCAGCACCACGACCGTCATTACAGGCCACACGCCCAACCCCTCCGCGGTGGGCCAGGGGATCGCGGTGACGTTCACGGTGACATCCGATGGCGGGACCCCGACCGGCAACGTCACGGTGACTGATGGGGCGGCGAGCTGTGTCGGTGGGGTCGGGGCAGGCACCTGCACGCTGACCCCGACTACGTCTGGCGCGAAGACGCTCACCGCCACGTACGCCGGCAACCCGAACTTTGCCGGAAGTACGTCCGCCGGTGTAGCCCACGCAGTCGGCGTGGCGGGAACGACGACCACCATCACCGCGCACACGCCCGACCCGTCCGCCGTCGGGCAGGCAGTGACCGTGACGTTCACCGTGACCTCGATCGGCGGCACGCCGGCGGGGAACGTGACCGTGAGCGACGGGACCGTGAACTGCGTCGCTACCGTGGCCGACGCAAGCTGTGTCCTGACCCCGACGACCGCGGGCGCCAAGACCCTCACCGCCACGTACGCCGGGAACGCGAACTTCGCCGGAAGTACATCGGCCGGCGTGGCCCATGCCGTGGGGGTCGCGGGCAGCACGACGACGATTACGGGACACACCCCGAGTCCGTCGGTCGTCGGCCAAGCCGTGACCGTGACGTTCACCGTAACGTCCACTGGTGGCACGCCGGCAGGCAACGTCACGGTGAGCGACGGGGCGGTGAGCTGCATCGGCACCGTGGCCGCGGGCACCTGTACGCTCACGCCGACGACGGCGGGCGCGAAGATCGATCTTGCAAGCTTCAATCTCACCACCGCCTTCTTCAATATCAACAAGATCAACGCCGAGACCAATCCCGCAACCCATGTTTTCATCCAGGACGGCAGGCAGGTTCATCAGGGCATAGAGGTGATCGGCAAGGGAAAGATCACTGACCAGCTGACATTCGTCGGCGGCTTTACGATCATGGACGCCAAGATCGAGCAGGCGACGGCGCTCCCGGCATCGAGCGGCAAAATCCCAATCAACGTTCCGGAACAGCAGGCACGGGCCTATTTCGAATACGCCGTTCCCCCATCATTTGTTTCCGGTCTGACTTTCGTCGCCGGGGCCAACTACTACGGCAGACGTCCGGTGGACGCGTTGAACACGGGCTTCATGCCGTCCGCGACGATCTTCGATGCCGGCCTGCGCTATGAGCCTATCGTGTACGGGCGCAAGCTGACCTTCAATCTCACAGTATCCAACATATTCAATACGGCTTACTGGGCTTCCTACAATGCATCGGGAATGTTGCTGGGCGCCCCACGCATCATTGCGCTGTCAGGCAAGATCCCGCTCTGGTGAACGCAAGTACAGGTCGGATCGGGCGTAGGGGAAGAAAACCTGACACACAAGACTGTTCGAAGCCGGCGCAAGCCGTGGCGAACTGACGGAGGCGGAACGTATGACTGAACGTATGACCCTTGCATTTTTCGACACCTGTAGCCGTCACCCCGACGACACCAACAGTCGCTTTGTCATCGCCGAAAAAATGGCGCGTGTTCGCGCCGCGATCCGGCGGATCCTGTTCACCGCCGAGCGTCTCGGCGCTCCGGTGCTTTCGACCACGTGCCTTGGAATTCAGCGCTGCGCTCCCGGCATGTGCGTGCGCTCGACCTGCGGTGCGCCCGCGTCAAGCGGAGCTTGGGCATCCGCCGAAATCGAGGGGCCCACAGCCTTCGTTGCGATGAACGCCACGCCGGCCGAGGTGGCGGTGGCTCTGCGCTGCCGCCAGATCGTATTGGAGCGCCAATCCTGCAAGACGGGCGACGACAATGTGCGACTGCGCACCTTCGACGTTTTCGGCGTGAACAAGCACACGGCGACGATCGTTCGTAGCTTCGGCGAGCGGCACTGGCTCGTGTTCGGCGCCGGATTCGAGCATTGCCTGGTCTCAGCCGTCGAAGGTCTGCGCGCGCTTG
>Ga0137418_10000871_pt1 | contig 10822 bp, 8 predicted proteins | sample CZODoug3_1_2_16f_FD_122242 | JGI IMG/M metagenome (GOLD analysis project Ga0137418, IMG submission 122242) | Vadose zone soil fungal communities from Angelo Coast Range Reserve, California, USA - CZODoug3_1_2_16fungal (Hybrid Assembly) | ecosystem: Environmental > Terrestrial > Soil > Vadose... | reverse complement strand
GCGGAAGGAGACGGATCGACGCCGATCACGCGCGGCGGCGGCTGCTGGCCGCGCACCTTCTCGAGGATGAGCTCAGTGACGGCGCCGGGGCCGCAGCCCAGGTCGACGATTACCTGACGACCGGGAGAGATGACCCGCTCGAGGATCCAGCGGTTGACCTGCGTGAAGAAGGGATGGCGCGTGAAGGGCGTGAACGAGAAGCGCTCGTCGTCCGCGTCGTCGTGGTGTAGCGCGCCGCTGGTCACAGTTTGTGAATCCCGAGCGGTCCCAGATGGACGTCGAGATTGTGGTTGACGCGGTAGCCTACGACGCCGTTCACGTCGAGGTTTGTGGCGTCGCCCGTATACACCTCTTTGCCGTTCACCATGAACTTCGCTTTGCCACCCTGCACCTGGATGCTCAGCTCGTTCGCCGCGCGGCCGCTGGAGTCCGCCTTGGTCACGGCGTCGCTGGCCGTCCATTCCACGACCGCCGTCGGCCGCGCCGCATAGCTCGGGCGGCGGCGAATCGAGTACATGCCGTCGATCGGGCGGACGAGGAAGTACGTATAGCTCTGACCCGAATCCGCGAGACTCTTGCCCCCGATGAAGATGCCAAACGCTTCGGGATGGGCGGGGTTCTTCATCTGACTCAGCTTCGCCACGACGTGGTAGCTGCCGGAGATGGTGTCGCGATCACGCCAATAGATCGCCGCGGGGCCGACCGTCGTATGCAGGCCGTCACCCATGCTCGTGAACTTCACGTTCTCGAGCGGCGCGGGCTGCCCGCTCTGGCGGTTCGTCTCGGTGCGGACGTGCCAGCTGGCGGGGAAGTTGCCGCCGCCCGCCACGTTGCGATCGGGATCGGCTTGCGCGCCGGCCAACCTTAGAGGGGCGAAAAGCAGAAAGACCGCCGCAGCGGTCAGCAGACGCATCGAAATCATCGGTTCTCCACGGGCTTAACCATCAATATGGACGTCTAAGTGACATCATGCAAATGTTTTAGTCAAGAGCACGTCTCGCTCACGAATGCCGCTCCGCCAGGTCGTGCACCGTATCCAAGCTCACGATCTTGAGTTTGCGCTTGCCCATCGGAAGCGTGATGTCCACCTTCTGCCCGACCTTTCCACCTAGCAACGCTTTGCCGAGCGGCGACGCCATCGACACCGACGTCTCCGCCGCGCCGTCCTCGCCCTCGATGAATTCGCCGAGTGTGAGGGCGAAGACTTCCTTCTTCTTTGTATCGAGGTCTTCGACGGTCACCCGGGAGCCGAAGCCGACGCGGTCACGGGGAATGTCCTGCTCCCGGACGTCCGACAGCTTGGAGAGCCGCAGCCGCAGGTGATGCACGCGCGCTTGCGCGAACTGCTGCCGCTCGAGCGCCGCCTTGTATTCGGAGTTCTCCCGCAAGTCGCCGTGCGCGCGCGCCTTCTCGATCTCCTTCGGCAGGACGAAGGAGATCTCGTGGTTCAGGCGCTCCACCTCGGCCTGGAGCTTCTGTTTCAGGGCATCGATCACACGCGCAAAATAGCGTTATGACGTATTGCGCGCTGGTGGCTTACCCGGGGCACGTCCCATGGCCATCTTTTGGCGGTATGCGGACATACCATGAGCTGACCGACGCCGACCGTTCGGGCCTGCTGCAACAGATCACCGCGCAGCGGCAGCGTGTGGCGGAGCGCCTGGCCAGCGTGCGGCGGATTGTGGCGGTAATGAGTGGGAAAGGTGGGGTGGGAAAGAGCTTCGTGACCGCCCACGTGGCCCGCGCCCTGGCCCGCAGCGGCCACAGCGTCGGTGTCCTCGATGCCGATCTGAACGGGCCGACGATTCCCCGGTTGCTGTCCCTCCCCGAAGCTCCCTTGCGGCAGTCGGAAGGGTCGATTGCGCCCGTGACCAGCGCGGAAGGCGTACGCTGCATCTCGATGGCGCTGCTGCTCGAAAACGGCGCGCCGCTCGCATTCAAAGGCCCGGAGGCCGAGAGCTTCGTGTGGCGCGGGGCCATGGAAGCGTCGGCGTTGCGGGAATTCCTCGGTGACGTCGCATGGGGCGAGCTCGACATTCTGTTGCTGGATCTGCCGCCCGGGATGCAACGCTACGTCGAGCTGTGCGACATCCTCGGGAATCCGCCTGCCGTGCTCACCGTGACGATCCCGACGCCGGAGTCACGCGATGCGGTACGTCGCGCCATGCGCTCCGCCGTCGATCGAGGGTCGGATCTGCTCGGCATCGTCGACAACATGGTTGGGGGCGAGCTGTTGGGGGCGGCGGCCGATGAGTTGGCCGAGGAGTTTGATGCCCGCGTGCTCGCGAGGATCCCGTGGCATCCGGCCCCAACCGCCTGGGACAGGCTGGCGCAGGTGCTATGAAATTCCTGTGCGTCGAATGTGATCAGCAAATGGCGTTCGGGGAGCGGCAGCTCCCCGGTGACGGCACGCTCGCGGCGACGTTCAAGTGTCCCAAGTGCGGCCGTGTGGTCGCGATGCTGACGAACCCGATGGAGACGCAGCTGGTGTCGTCGCTGGGCGTGGAGATCGGCGGCAGGACCGTTCCGGAGCAGCCACTGCAAACGGTGCGCAGCATGGTTTCGACGGGGCGGGAGGATGCCTTTGAGGAAGGGAGCAGGGAGCACGGAGCAGGGAGCGGCACGTCCTGGTCCCCGGATGCGCTAGAGCGATTGGGACGGGTGCCGAATTTCGTCCGAGGCATGGTCAAACGGATCTATGCCGATTACGCGCGCGAGCGCGGCATAGCCGAGATCACGCCCGCCGTCATGGACACCGCTCGCGCGGAATTGGGATTGGAGGGCATGTGAGACCTTTTTTGTTCGGGTGTTTGTTGGTGTCCGTCGTGGGTCCTCTCGAAGCGCAAACCAAACATCAGCCGAATCGCGCGGCGACGAATCTGTTCGCGTATTCGGTCGCGCTGCTGCGCGGGAATCGCGTCACGGCCCTCGTGACATCAGACGGCTATCTCAGTCAAGGTTTCTGGCCGCGGGGGACCGCGGATCAATACGTCTTCTCCTCCGGCCTCCAGGTCGCAGCGCTGATCCCGGTCGGTGCCGGGTTTGCCTGGGCTGGTGACACGACCGGGGCGTATTTCTGGGACGCACGAGGGGATCAGGTCGCCGCGACCCCGCGCCTTGAAGTCTTCAACTCACTCGACAGCGCGAACGTGGTCAATTGGCCTGCGGGTGGCGTCATCCACGACCCGACGACGTTCGATGCGCGCCTGATCGGCCGGAACGCCGCCTCCGAGCAGGATCTGTGGACGCGGTACTGGGACGGAGCGGCTACACCGGTGCGCGGGCGAACTCATCCCATCGGTCTGCTCGTCGATCAGCGCACGCTCCAATGGAATTATCCCACAGGCAATCAGGACATCGTCTATCTCGTCTCTACGCTATACAACGTCACTGCGCGAAGCGCCGGGGTGTACGCCAACCCGACAATCCCGCCGGAGATGCAGTCCGACATTGCCGCCGTGGGACGCGTGTTCCAGGACAGCGTTGAGGCGGCGCTCGCGGTGAGTATTCCGGATGGCGGCTATGCGTTCGACAGCATGTACGTGCAGCTGGGCATGGATCACGACATCGCGGTGTTCAGCCGGAACTATGGGACGGTGAGTCTGCCGTTCGGTCTCGGGATGGGGTACACCGGTGATTTTCGCCCCGAGTATGGCTGGGTTCTCCCGCCCGATCCCTTTGGTGCGCCGCCGTTCGCCGCGGCGCCCGGTTTGCTTGGCACGGCGTTTATGAAGTCGCCGGCGCCGTTTGCGATGTTTACGAATACGACGGGGGGTGGCACCTTTCCCGACCCGATCGGCCCGGCGCTGCTGTGGCGGCGCATGTCCGGTAATCTGACTCCCTCGGATGCACAGTGTCTTCCTTACGATCCTGCAGCAGTGCGCGCCCGCCATTATTGCACGCTCATACAAGTGCAAAGCGATAGCCGCTATCAGATGGCAGTGGGACCACTCCGATTGGATCCCGGCGAAGCGACCACGATCGTCATCGCCTACATCCTGGCGGCCCCGGTCGATACCGTGAACGCCTATGTCGGTGGCGATCTGAAGCCGGGGATCCCATTCCCGGGCGACTCCATCGCGGCCGACACCGCCAAGATCCGGACGATCGAGCGCGTCGCGGGCTGGCGCACGCAAAGCGATCGGAACGGCAACGGCGCGATCGAAGCGAGCGAAGTCGTCACCGCCCGACGTTCGTTGTTGCACAAAGCGCAGGTGGCGCAGGCGATCGTCGATGCGAAATTCCTCATGCCGCAGCCGCCCGATGCTCCCGACTTTTTTCTGATCCCCGAAGACAACCGCGTCACCATTGTCTGGCAGCCGAGCGCCACGGAGAATGCGGGGGACCCCTACTACGCGCTGGCATCCGACCGCTCGTCGCCGCTGTACGATCCCAACTTCCGGCAGCTCGACGTGGAGGGCTACCGCATCTATCGCGGCACGGACCCGCGCTCCCTGACGCTCATCTACCAATTCGACCACGACAACACGACGTTCACCGACTATGTCGGTGCCGTCGCGTATTTCGGACAGTGCGCGCCCGAGCTGGGAATCCTTACTAACTGTCCCGCCCCGTTTCCCGCTACGCCAGACACAACTGCCAAGGTGAGCATGCCCATCTGGGGAAACAGCGTCGGCTTCAGCCGCCGGATCATCCAGATTCCAGAAGGCGGACGGATTGTTTCCAGCAACGGCCTCGTCACAACCATCACCGCCGACACGTTCCCCGCGAGCGCATTCTGGACGGCGCCCAGCCAAAGCGGTGTGACGTACGCTTTCACCGATTTCACCGTGAAGAATTCCTTCCGCTACTATTACGCGGTGACGGCGTTCGACTTCAACTCGATCCGCTCCGGGCCGTCGTCGTTCGAGTCGCCGCGTTACACGAAGCTGATTACGCCGCGCGCCTCATCGGGCCAGGAAGTGAGTGGTGCCGTGCAGGCCACGCGGCTCCTGGGTGCCGACGGCGCGACACTCGATACGGCGGCGCCACTTCCCACGATCAACGCCGCCACGGGCATTTTTTCCGGCCCAATGCCGCCAACGAACGGTATCGACGTGACGTTCACGTCCTTCATCCCACAGCTGGTCGCGGGTGGTACGGTGATCGTGAGAATCGATTCGATCGCCACGGGGATGGCGTTGATCGACGTGCTTCCCGGGGTGGAGCGCCCGACCCGCTACTACCTGACCGTGGTCAGCGGAACGGATACCACACATTTCACGATCCCCGCTCAAATGGAAGCAACACCATCGGTGCGTGACGCGACCGCGTTTGAGCGGTTCGGCGCGACCGCGCTCGATTCTGCCCAGGCAGCGCGTTTTGGCGCGACATCGCGGTTCGCATTGTTTGGCAAGGCGACGCTCAGCCTCCCGAACGTATTACGAGTGGCGTCGTGGGGCCGTGCTGAAGCCAATGGGGTTCCGTCCAATTCTGCGTTCAACGGGCCGACCTGGTGGGTATCCGGGTTCGACGTGCCCAATCCGCATGGCGGCAATTGTGTGCCCTCGGTCGGGCCGTGCGGCGACACCCGCCGCGTGCCTAACATCGCTCGCACCGCCGGCGGCATCGCCGGGGTCACGATCTTTCATCCGCAGTCGTATAACTCGATCCCCAACACCCCCGGCCGGATCGGTGAAGCGGCGCTGGGGACGGTGACGCGGGCGGCCGATTTTCGAGTCGTCTGGGGCGCGAGCGGGGCGATCGATTCGGTGATCGACGTGACGCATCACGTCGCCGTCCCGTTCGATGCGAGAGCGCGGGCGTCGTGGGGCATCCTCAACCAACAGTCCTTCGCGAGCGTGGACCCGGCCCTGACCGGGGACACCCGCAATGATCTGCTGACATGGTCGGACATCTTCTGCGTGGAACCGCTGCCGCAGTTCACGCCGCTGTGCGGTGCCACGGCGCAAACGCCCGCGGTGCTGCAGCCGATAGCCGCGCTGAGCGCAATCGCGATTCGCGACACGGCGTCCAGTTACGCCGGGACCGCTGCGCCCTCGTACACGGCAACGGGGAACGGCTTCATCTTTTACCTCAACGGGCATTTCTTCTTGATGCAGTTGAGCGCGCTTCCTCCATCCGGTACGGTTTGGTGGGCACGCTTTTACTCGGGGGCGATCACCGGTTCCGCGGCGCAGGCTAATTTCGCCTTTGAGCCGGCCATCCGTCCTCCGGCCGTGCCGGGGCTTCGCGCCGAGCTCGCATTCACGGGGTCGCAGCTGAATCGTGCAGCTACCACCGACTCGATGCTGCGCCTCGTGCACACGGTGCCGGACCCGTTCTACATAATGAGCGGGTTCGAGATCACGCCCGACACCCTGATGCTGAAGTTCGTGCACCTTCCCGCCCTCGCGATCGTCCGCATCTACTCGCAGAGCGGCATCCTCGTGCAGGCCCTGACCAATGACGATCCGACGGGCGGTGGTGAGCTGACCTGGAACCTGAACAGCCGTTCGGGGAAACGCGTCGCGTCGGGCGTGTACTTCTATCACGTCGAGACCCCCGACCATCGCCGCAAGATCGGGCGGTTCACCATCGTCTCGGGCAAACGTCGTTGAGCGACTTCGAAGAACGCACAGTCGGCGAGCTGAGGGTGCGGATCGACCGCACCCTCTGCGTCGGCTTCGGCGACTGCATCACCGAAGCGCCCGAGGCGTTCGTGCTCGACGAGAGCGGGGTCGCCGTGTTCGTGAAACCCGACCAAGTAGATCGGGAACAGCTGCTGCGCGCGTGCGACGCCTGCCCGGTGGATGCGATTACGGTTTGGAACGCGGACGGTACCCAAATCGTCCCCGCGGCTTGTGAACAAGTTCCTTGACAGCATCGAGCCTCGCGTACATATCCCTTCATTCTGACGGCATCCACACCGACATCCAGAGTTTAAGGACCCGCTCGAGCGGCGTCACTCGGGGAGGTAGCGGTGTACCGCGAGATTTTCGTTCCCGTCGACAACTCGCAGCACTCCGATTGGGCCGTCGACCGGGCCATTGAGATGTGCAGGAAGACAGGCGGCCGCATCACCGGCAACCACGTCTACGCCGCCCGCCTCCACGATGTCCGCTTCCGCCAGCTCGAGACCGGCCTCCCCGCGCAGTTCCAGACACCCGACGAGATCAAGAAACAGCGCAAGATCCACGACAAGCTGATCGAGAAAGGCCTGCAGCTGATTGCGGACAGCTTTCTGGATCAGCTGGGCAAGCGCTGTGAAGCGGCCGGCGTCGGGCTGACTCGGCAATTACTCGAAGGCATCAACTACGAAGAGATCGTCAACGAGGTGAACCGCGGCGCGGGGCGCCTCCCCGGCCTGATCGGATTCGATCCCAATCGTGCCGCGGGCTACGACGGCGGCGACAAGGTCCGCAGCGACGTCAAGCTCGGCGCAAACGGGCGGCTCGTCGCCGAAGAAGAAGATGCGGCGGCCCGGTTGGTCGGCTCGTCCGGCCGGCAGTACGACCTGCTCGCGATCGGCGCGCACGGCCTCGGGCGGCAAAAGTTCTCGCAGCTCGGTGGTGTAGCGGCTCGCGTATTACGCGGCGTCGAAAAAGACGTGCTGATCGTCCGCGATCAGCAGCCGCTCACCGGCGGGCGCTTCATGGTGTGCGTCGACGGCTCGTCCTACAGCTACAAGGCGATGAAGTCAGCCCTCGAGCTGGCCCAGGAGTTCGGCGGCTCGCTCTACGTGTGCAGCGCGTTCGACGTCGAGTACCATCACGTCGTGTTCCACAACATCAAGGACGTGCTGTCGTATCAGGCGTCGAAGGTGTTCAAGTTCGAGGAGCAGGAAGAGCTGCACAACAACATCATCGACAAAGGACTGCTCAAGCTGTGCCAGGCGAATCTCAAACGCGCCGAGGTGATGGCACAGCAATTCCCCGACGTGCCGCTCAAGACGCAGATCCTCATCGGCAAGCCGTTCCAGGTGATCATGCAATGGGCCGAGGAGATCAAGCCGACGCTGCTCGTGATCGGGCGGCACGGCGCCCATCGGATCGAAGACACCGAGCTCGGCTCGCAGTCCGAGAATCTCGTCCGGCTTGCTCCCTGCTCCGTGCTCCTGGCAGGTGTCGTCGGCGTGCGGCCCGAAGACATCCCCTGGATAGAAGAAGACGGACAGGCCGGATTGCCGTGGGCACCCGAAGCGGAGGTGCGGATTCTTCGCGTGCCGCCATTTGCCCAGGGCATCGCACGTCGCGCGGTCGAAGAATACGTCCTCGAGAAGGTGGGCAACGCCGGGCCTCCGCCGACCGTCACGAACAAATGGCTGGATGAAGCGATCCAGAAGCTGCTGCCCACCCACATGCAACTCATCATGGGGATCGGCAGCGCCGAGGAGATCGCCCTCGCCGAGGTGAAGGCGACCGAGCAGATGAAGGCCACGAAGGTGCAGGGGCACGACGCCGACCCGCACCCGGAAGTGGCGGAAGTCGAGACAAAATGCCCAGTTACGGGGGCGGTGTCGAAGCGCCCGCGCGTCGCGACCGACCCGATCGTGTGGACCGAAGAGGGGTGGCAACGCCTGCAGCTCGTACCGCTGGTCGCCCGCCCGTTGGCCCGGAACACCGTCGAGCGCTTCGCGCGCAATCACGACATCTGGCGTGTCACGACCGGCGTGATGGATGAGAACAAGCAGGCGATGATCGAAGCCGACGAGTTCGACATCGACACGATGATGGTGATGTTCACGGAGCTGCGAGCGAAACAAATCCGGGCCGAGGCAGAAGGAAAGGATGCTCTATCGCCTGAAATGCGAGCTTTTATCGAAGAAGCGAAAGCTCAAGGCGTTACCCGCTGCCCGATTCGGGACATCGAAGCGAAGATGGACAAGTGTCCGGTGGACATGAAGACCGTCACGCCCGAAGAGGCAAAGCGGGCGATCGAGAAGCTGCTGCAGTGAGTCACGTGCCGCACGTCGTCGCCTGGAACCTCACGCGGCGCTGCAACCTGGAGTGCGCCCACTGCTACATCGCGGCCGGGCCGCACGAGAGCGCGACTTCCGAGCTCGAGACCGGCGAGTGCCTGCGGATCGTGGACGAGCTGCTCGCGGTGAATCCTGCGCCACTGATCATCCTGTCCGGGGGCGAGCCGCTGCTCCGCGCAGATTTGACGCAGATCGCGGCCTATGCGTCGCAACATGGAGCGACCGTTGTCGTTGGCACCAACGGCACACTGCTGACCGACGAACGCATTTCGGGACTCAAGGCGGCCGGCGTACGCGGCGTCGCGGTCTCGATCGATTCACTGCGGCCCAGCTATCACGACAACTTCCGTCACGGCAAGGGCTCGCTCGACGATACGATCGCGGCGCTCGGCCGGCTGCGCGCGCAGCAGCTCGACTTCATCATCCAGACGACGGCGACCAAGGGCAATCGCGCCGAGCTGGAGCGCGTGGCGCAGTGGTCGGCGGAGCAGGGCGCGGTAGCGTTCAACTGTTACTTCCTCGTCGCCACGGGGCGCGGCGCAGGGCTGTCCGATCTGGCGCCCGCCGAATACGAAGCGGTCCTCGCGGATCTGGCGCGGTGGCAGCGGCAATACCGCGGGCAGATGATGGTTCGCGCCAAGTGCGCGCCGCATTTCATGCGGCACGTGCATCGCGCCGACCCCGAATCTCCGATTCTCAACTACCAGACGCGCTGCCCCTGCGGCACGCAGTACTGCCGCATCACGCCCGACGGCAAGCTCACGCCCTGTCCCTATCTCCCCGAAGTCGCGGGCGACCTGCGCACGCAGAGCTTCGGCGACATCTGGCGCAGCTCGCCGCTGTTCCGACAGCTGCGGGAAGGCACGCTGGGCGGGAAGTGCGGCCGCTGCGAGTACCAGAAGCTGTGCGGCGGATGCCGCGCGCGGGCGTTCGCGCTGGAAGGCGACGTCATGGCGGCCGATCCGTCGTGCGCCTACGAACCCCCCGCCGAGGGTGCCGCGGTGATCGAGCCGCAGCGCGAGGTTACCTACGGTGAGGAGTTCGCTCCTCTGCTCGCGTGGTCAGCGGCCGCGCGGGCGCGGCTGGAACGGATTCCGTCGTTCGTACGTGGCGTCGTGGCCAAGCGCGTGGAAGACTGGGCGCGCCAGCGTGGCCTGCACGAGATCACGCCCGAGCTGCTCGCCGACATCCGCAGCGCGATGCCGATCGACTTCTCGAAACGCAAGCCATTCTTCGTATCGCAGGCCGAGACCGACGACCGATGACTGAGAACCTCTCGCTCATCCAGGCCGTCGCCGACTCGGTTTCGGCGTATCGCGACTTCCCGCTCATCGGCAGCCGTGCCGCCGTCTGGATCGCCGCCGAGATCCATCTGATGTTCGCGGCGTTCGTGCTGGGCGTGCCGATCTTTGCCGTGGTGGCCGAGGCGATCGGCATCTTCGGTAAGGACCCGCGCTACGACCGCCTGTCCAAGGAATTCACGCGGCTGTTGCTGATCGCCTATAGCGCCACCGCGATCTGGGGCGCCGTCTTCGTCATCCTCCTGTCGACGCTGTACCAGCCGCTGTGGGCCTATCTGACGGCAATCTTCGGCCCGTCGATGTGGCTGTACGTCGGGATCTTTTTCTTCGAGTCGTTCACGCTGTACCTCTACTACTACGGCTGGGACCGCTGGAAATACGGCCGTGCGAAAATCGTGCACTGGTGTCTCGGCATCCTGCTGAACATCTGGGGCACGATCGTCATGTTCATCGCCGACTCGTGGCTCACCTACATGATGACGCCGCCGCGCGACATCACGCCGCAGACCGCGCCGGCCAGCATCAAGATCTGGCACGCGATCCTCAACCACACCTGGATGCCGATCAACATTCACCGTTTGATCGGCAACGTCGTGTTCGG
>Ga0137418_10006405_pt1 | contig 10828 bp, 8 predicted proteins | sample CZODoug3_1_2_16f_FD_122242 | JGI IMG/M metagenome (GOLD analysis project Ga0137418, IMG submission 122242) | Vadose zone soil fungal communities from Angelo Coast Range Reserve, California, USA - CZODoug3_1_2_16fungal (Hybrid Assembly) | ecosystem: Environmental > Terrestrial > Soil > Vadose... | reverse complement strand
TGGTATTGGACTTAGCGGCCTTTTTCTTCTTCTTGCGCAGCTCGCCTAATTCGTAACGCACTTGGCGAAGAGGAGCTTCGATCGCCTTGATTTCGACCAGCAGATCGCTGACTTTTTCCAGGAAATCGTGCAGGTGGAAGGGCCGCAATACGTAGGGAAGCTTGGCGCGCTCCAGAGGCTCGACATACTGCTCGCCGTTCACTTCGGGAACCATGTACAGGGCACGGAGCCGACCGCCTTCTTCCGCAGGGACATTGGTCAGCTCGCGCAGGGTTACGAACAGGGGGCTCTCCGTGCCTGTGATGGTCACGTTGGCTATAACCAGGGACCATTCACCGGTGCGCAGCTCGGCCAGAAACGCCTTGGTATCCGGCACCATGCGCACACGCCAGCCCTCGGAATCGAGGATCTGCTTGAGCGCACCCTGGCTCTGGGCATCGTCATCAAGGATGAGGATGCCAACCTGCCGGGGTTCAATCGGAGACGCAGGGGTACCCATTCTCAAAGTATAGCGTCCGCACCGGTTGGAGCACCCCTGAACGCTAGGACAGGCGGCGCGTATTGGCCAATAGCGGCCGTAAGTGTAGCAAGCGGTTAGAGTTACTGGCCGATAACGAAATCGGTGGCGGGGACGTAGCGCTTGGGGGCGGAGCCGTCCCAGAAGACGCGGTAAGTGCTCGCTGTGCCTGTGGAAGCGCGCACGGTGTAGAAGACCTGGACGCCGTCCCGGGACCATTCGCCGTGGCTGGCGGATTGATCTGGCGGGGTCAGTACGACGCGCCGCTTGGAGCGCAATTCGTAGAGAAAAATGCCTCCGGCGGGCCGATTCGCGTTGCTGGCGGTGCCTAGCGGCCCGGCCGCGTAATTTGCGGATACGAGGAGCAAATCTGGATTGCCGGGATTGACGCGGATGGTGTCGGATTCGCGGACCTCAAACGTCGGACCATAAATATCTCGCAGAGCCACCGTTTGCGTGACTTTGCCGTCGTCGGCGATCCAATAGGCGTTCTGCAGGTCGGTGGCTAGCAGGAGGTGAGTATCTACCCATCCTTGCAAAGCATTGATGCTAGCGGTGTAAAGAGGCGCGGGAGTTTCGGGTGTGGCTGCGGGGAAAGTCCAAAGCTGCCATTTCTGATCTTGATTGTTGAGATAGGCGACGCGGGCGTCGTCGAGAGACCAGAAGGGCTGGCGCACCGAGCCGTGAACCAAGTCGCGGGAACGGCCGGAGTCGAAGTCGTAGAGAACTGTGGTGCTTTCAGGGACAGACTTCGAGTCGGCGCGAACATAGAGGAGTTTCTTGCCGTCGTGGGAGACCGCGAGGTCAGTTCCGGCAGAGCCGGCGACTTTCTTTACGGCCCCGCGGCTTACAACGATTTTACCGGCGGCGTTGATATACGCGACAGCCGCGGGCACCTTGAAGCCAGTGATCGTAGTCTCCGGAGTGGGCTTTTTCTTGGCGGCATCGTCGGGATCTTCTTCGCTCTGGTTAATGATGCGGGGAAATAGCTCGGCGGCAATACGCGCGCAGCCTTTTAGCGTGCCGAGTTGAGGATGTTCGACCACGGCCGTGAAGGTGAATTTGGTGGCGGACATTCCGTCGGAACAGGCGTCGCGAGCCAAGTGAATCGTGGTTGTGAGGCCGACCGCGGTGTCTTTGGCGTGGTAAGTCCAGGCCTGACCCGAAGAATCGTGTTGGACTTCCGCGGGCTCCAGAGCGATAGGCGGATAGCCGGGTCGCTCCAGGCGTTCGGGCCCTTTCTGGCCGATGCGCAGGCTCCAAGCGGGATTATTTCCGGAAGCGAGGAGAAGAATCGGGAAATGTTTGGACTGTGGCGAAGCGGGAGCCGTTGCAGGAGCGGGGGAGGGATTCGGCTTTTTGGTTGTAGCAGGGGCCTGAGCCCGCGCAAGGGAGCCGCTGCTTGCGAACAAAACGACCAAAGCGACGAAAAGTGATCGCGCTCGCAAGGGCATGCGCCTGAATGAATCCTCCGCACAGAGGATACCGCGCGGCAGGCGACACGCACAAATAGCTATTTCGCGCGAATGTGAGTCAGTTTCCGAGTTGCCGACAATTCGCCCGCAAGCTGGTCTTTCCAAAAAAGCAGGTGGGCCTAATCCCTCAGCGCTGTGTAGCGGGCGTAGGCAGCGGGGTCATACACGTAGTCCAGAGTCGGCACCAGATGGACTTCCTCGCCACCAAACTTGGCTTTGAATATGCTGAGGTTCTTCCATGGATGGTCTGGTTCATTTGCCGGCGCAGTTCCCCATAGGTCATACCATTCGTGACCTAGAGCCTTGGCTTTGCGCATGATCTCGAAATGAAGAAGGTAAGGAGCCATGACCTGGCGATGAAGGTCGCGCGAGGCTCCGTAGAAATACGTGGCTCTCGTGCCGAAATAGATGACCAAAGCGGCGGCAAGACGCACGCCTTGGTATTGGGCGAAGAAAAGCGAAGCGTGATGGGAGGAGGAGAAGAATGACATGAGGGCTTCAAAATAATCGGGAGGCTTCGACTCGATTCCCTGGCGCTCGGTTGTTTCTTCATAAATGCTATAAAAATCCGCCAGACCCTGTGGCGAAGCGTCTTCAATAATCGAAACCCCGTATCGCCGGGCAATGCCGATGTTGTATCTGCCCTTCGGCTTCATCTGGGCCAGAATCTGCTCTTCCGAAGGACTTAGATCAATGCAACGAGTGTTTCGTACCTCTGAGTAAAAATCTGCAAAGGGAGACACAGGACGAAATCCGGATACGAAGGCGGGGAGGCACCGCCAACGCGGCTCAATTCGTAGGTGACTGACCGTGTATTGCTCCGTTTTGCGCCGTTCTTCGATTGTTTCGAGGACGATCTGGAAAATCTCTTCCGCGATGAGCGGATCGCTGGGAAGCACCGGCCCATCCTGGATGTAGTAGAAACATAGATCGTCGGCGTACGAGTACTTCAACACGACGGCCCCGCCGATAACAGCGTCACCATCCGTGAGCGTGATCCCAAAATTTTGGAATCCGCAAGTGTATCGAAAATCGACCCACCAGGAAGACTGCATGAAACCCGTTTTGGGTGTTTTCTCCAGGAAGCTGTCCCAGGCCCTCCATCCGTTGCTGGTGGCCGGCTGAGGTGACACAAGGTCAGGAATAAATGCTTCGCACTGCGAGAGCGAAGGAGACGCAAGCTCTGCTGACATTTGGTCGCGCATGTCTGTCAGGCAGCGGAGAGCGAGGATGCCGCACTTGCGGGTTCGTGCCGAATGGACGGATAAATCGTCCCGTCGTAGTCCCTGCAATTAGGAGGAGCGGGACGCCTATCCCAATAATTGACCAACAACGTCAAGCGCAGATCGGGAGGCCCCTCTGTTTTCACGGTCTGGCTGGCGACCTCTTGCGTCGAACTGTTGGCGACAACACCGTGGCGTAGATCGCCGCGAAAGACAACGTAGTGGTTCGGAATTGCTTCCAGCGACACCCCGGAATCCACCTTGGGTGGTACCCAAGATTTCCCATCGGGACTCAACACCTGATCAAGAACTACAGTTGGGCTGGAAGGAAACCGATTGAGATACAAGATGCTCGCCCAGAGAGGATGGGCAATCTGTCCGGTCTGTTTCTGCAGGCTGCGATCCCGGTCGGTATGGAAAGGAAGTGACTTGCCAGGTTTGAGGCGTCCTAGCCACCACTCCATTCCAATACACGAGGGACCAGGCTGAACGAGGTCCCATAATTTGGTGATACATTCCTCGACGATATTTGTAGGCTTAAGAGCAAAAGGGACCCAGAAAGTGGTGTCATAGGTGCCCATCCCCTCCATGCGTTCCATGCCTACCGCTTCGACCGCGCGCACCAGACAGTCAAAAAGGCCTGCCGGCAAGGCGTCTTCAAATAAATTGATCTTTTCCATGTCGTATCGGTCCTCCTGACCTCGCTTTTTGCAACATCCAGGAAACCTCTTTCGGGAAATATCCTTATTGTTCGCTCGCAGTTTGCAAATCAAAGTGCTGGGATGAATGCCTCATCCACCTGGAACTTGACAGTGATTTGGCGGATGCGCCGGTGCACAGGCATCACTTTGTGGAGCCTCGGATCAAAATAATCCTTGAGCATCATCGGCCGCGGCTCTTTGAGATAGAAGTTGGGAGCATCCGTAACGGCTGTGCAGGCCAAAACCTTCAATTCCTCCCGTGAAGAAACGTGCTGGACGATGCAAGGGACGTGGGTGATCCCCATTTCATACAGCGCGTAGGCGCGGTGGCTACCATTATTGAGAATCAATCTTTTTTCAGCGTAGATAGCGTTCATGAAGTTGGATCCGAAGCCCACAGGGAGTCCCACCACACCAACGAGGTTTCCCGGCGGCGGATAGTCTTGGATATGGTAGGGCTGCATCTGCATGGCGCCGAGAAAACGCAGATCGTTCGACGGGGACACAAATACATATGTGTCGTGATGCATGCGGGACCACTTCGCCGGAGGTGTTACCTGACCATCAGGGAGGCAAACACGGAAGAGCGCCTCCTCATTTAGGGGGTTCGACGCCAGTTTTTTTCGCAACTGTCGAACAAAGGTCAGGTCGATCTGAGCCTGATACACGACGATTTGGCTCAAGTCCACATAAGCCACTTCGGTCGGCACGGTGTTGAAGGTATGTTTCACCAGAGGATTTTTTATGAACTCGAGGAGGAGCTGGTTATCGGGAGAGAGTGGCTGAAGGGAAGGATTATCGGGAATGCCGGCCTCTTCCTTTTGCAGACGACGAACAACGTCATGGGCAGCTTGCCATTCTTCGGTGAGGGAACCGGGGCTGGGCGGGTCAACGGCATGATTCCTGACAAATCGCAGGAAATCCTTCAGCCGCGGACGGCCAGTCAAATAGAGGTTTTCGTCGAAATCTTCCTGCGGTTCGGGTGCGGCGGTCCGTGATGGGTTGGCCGGCGCGATTTGCGATGCCGCTTTGAATTCAACGCCGTGTTTCGTGATGGGAGCTGTAGGCATTTTTTGATTTCTCCGAGTGCATTGCGAAAACGCGCATATGCTTGAGTTACTGCCAGGACCAGAATTCGACTCTTACGGTGCGTGCCAGGCGGCGAGTCATGATGTCGATCACGCGGCGCGGGCCACAAAAGACCTTGGCGTGTCCGGTCATTCCGGGTTTCAACAGAAGAGAGTCATTGTCAATCTCTGTGGTGACCAGGATGGTCCTCGCGGGAGCCGTGGTAGCGGATGCGGCGTGAGTCACGGGAATCAGGGAACCGGTTTCTCGTGTTGAGTTCTCCGCGAGAGCGCTGGTGGCCACGGAAATGACCGCACCGTTGAAGGTCTGATTCGGATAGGCCCGGACCTTGAGGGCGACCTTTTGTCCGACTTTAACGTCGGCAATCTCGCTTTCAGGAACGGCAATTTCGACGGTGAGCTTACGGAGTTCGAACACCTTGGCAATTAACGCACCCTTCTGCACGACTTGGCCGGCCATTTCCTTCAGTTCGAGTTCGGGGGTGGCGACGACGCCATCTACTGGGCTACGGATTTCGGCGCGAACAATTTGGCCGTGGAGAAAGCGCTGTTGCGCCTGCAAGCTGGTGATTTCAGCTTTGGTTTGATCGACTTCTTCTAGCCGAGTTCCGTTCTGAAGCACCTTCAGTTTACCCTCGGCGTCCGCCAGATCGTCCTTGGCGGTAGCATACAGCTGTTCAGCGGTCTCGAGCTCGATGCGAGAAGAAAGGTTATTTGCGAAGAGTTCCTTGGTCGCATTCAGCTTAGCGCCGGCATACTTGAAATTGTCTTTTGCCTTGACGACAGCAGTCTTTCCTACATCAATTTCGTCAGGGGTGGGGCCTGCTACCTGGAGTCTTAGCTTTGCATTGGACTGTTCAATAAGCCCCTGCGTTTTCTCAAGCTCGGAACGGTTCTCACGGGTAGACAGGAGAGCAATAACATCACCCTTATGCACGATAGCCCCTTCGGCGACCCGAACCTCGGCGATCATGCCATCGATCTCGGTGCGAATGTCTGCGTTGCGAACAGGAAGAATATTGAGCGGGCCGCTGACGCGGAGTTGCGGCTGGAAATAAAAGAGAGACGCTACCGTTGCGACCCCCAGGGTGGCCCACACGATTCGCCGGATCCAGTGTTTCTGGCGGCGGCGAGCGCTTTTTCCAGGCGCTGGCGAGGTGGCCGCCTTGCGAGCCCTTTCCGGCGTATCCAAATGATCGCCGTTCTTGAGCCCTGCAAGGCGGTCGGAACCGCCGCCTTTTTCGGGCGTTTCGAAATGCTCCGCGCTTTCCGGCAGCACCGCTTGATCGATGGGGCTGGTATTCTCGGGTGTATCAAAATCGTCGACGTCAAGGGAAGCAGGTGTAGAGGACTTGGCAAACATTCTGCGAAACCTCCTGCGAAACTTCATGCCTAGCAAGCCTAGCGACAACAAGAAAGCTGTGGGTGTGCGACCCTCAAGCAACGAACCGCCAGCGCTCACCAAGATGTAGCCTAGAATAGAAAATGAGCCGGCAAGCGCGGCAATGCCATAGATCGGAAGGATGCGCCGCTCGCGCGGCGAGAGGTTCTCTTCAGGCTGGGAAGCAGACTCGATGCCGAACAGTCTCTCGATCAGGCTTCCGACAAAGCGAAACGATCTTCTCCTCAGGTTTGGAATTTCGAGGTAATCACTGAGCAGGTAGTAGCCGTCGAGTTTGATGAGCGGATTAAAATTCAAGAGCGTCTTGAGGCCCGAAGTAGCCATTACGCTCAAAGAAACGAAATTGACCCATGTGCCTGCCTCGGTCGCCCGCCAAGTGAACACCGCCAGAGCCCAAAGAAACAGCTCGAAGTACGGGCCGGCGAAACCTACCCAAAGACGTTTTGATCTCTCTGGGAAGAGCCAAGCGTCACTGACATTGCAATAAAACGCGGGTTGCAGAAAAATCAACACGAAACCCATCTCGTGAACCTCGCCACCGAAGTGGGTGCAAGTCATGCCATGGCCAAATTCGTGCACCACGATAACCACAAGTAATATGAGAATGACGGCGGGAATGGCAGAAGGCTGGTAGAGACGGGGGAGACTCTGGCGGAACTCACTCCAGCTGGCGGCCGTGACGCTGACGGCCAAGAGAATGGCCACGGCCGATAGGGCAACGAAGTAAGGCGTAAAAAAGAAGCGCATCTGACGGACCAAGCGATTCAGGAGCTGGCAAGGATCGCAAAGCTTGATCCGGCAAACCAAAGGGTTGCCGCGAACGCGGCCCTGCTCCTTGCTTTCTTCTTTCCTTTTTGCATCTGCGGTTTCCAGAACACCATTCTTGTTCAGACTCAGAAGGAAGGCATTCAGGGTTTCGATGGGAAGTAGCGCACCGAATGTGGTTTCGGCCCTTCTCTGAATGACCTCGATGGGCGTCTTGCCATCGAGTTGCTGAGTGATGAATAGCTCGGCTTCTCCCAACCGGAAGAACTTGCCGGATACGGGATGCTTGATGACCGCAGACATCCCGTCGGCCGCCTGGTATTGGCGGATGATCAGGTCATTTCGCAGCTTTCGTGGAGCAGAGAGCATGACTTCTTTCGGAGCAAGAGTTATATTGGGGAAGGAAGGAGCGAGATTCTTCTCCGCCCCCTTCCTTCACCAGATGTGAACCCACCGGGCGTTCAGGTCAACTCTGACGCCTGGTGGCTACCCCAGTATGTGTTCGGTTTATCGCTGTCATTTTCACTCGAGCCGTTAGCCCTTGGAGCCCGCGGCTTTGGAGCCCGCGGCCTTGGAGCCACCGGCCTTGGAGCCAGCGCCGTGGCTACCGCCACCAGCTTTGGAGCCGTGACTACCGCCGCCGTGGCTACCGCCACCAGCCTTGGAGCCGTGGCTACCGCCGCCGTGGCTACCGCCACCAGCCTTGGAGCCAGCGCCGTGGCTACCGCCACCGTGGCTACCACCGCCAGCTTTGGAACCAGCGCCGTGACTACCGCCACCAGCTTTGGAACCAGCGCCGTGGCTACCGCCACCAGCTTTGGAACCAGCGCCATGGCTACCACCACCGGCTTTGGAACCAGCGCCGTGGCTACCGCCACCAGCCTTGGAACCGCCACCAGCCTTGGAACCACCGCCAGCCTTGGAACCACCGCCATGGGTACCGCCACCGGTGTGGTGACTGGCTCCGGTTCCGCCGCCACCGCCACCGCCGCCCCATGGAGCGATCCGCTCTTCAAGCATCTGCAATTGCAGGCTTAGATGTTTCATGCTCTTTCACCTCCTTTCGTTTCGAGATTTGGGCGTCTTGGTTTCGAACGACAGAGTCCAAGGCGCCGCTTCGAATCCCAGAGAACCAGACTGTGCCGGTATTCAGAGCACCGACGTTTCGAGGTAAGAAAGGCAGCCGTCCGGCCATGCGTCGTGAGTTTCCCGGCGTTTGCCTCTGGCCTAGTCTGAACAGATCTTGAATTGGGAGATAGATTTTGGACGACGGAGTCGCTGGTGACTAATGCTTTCGAGAAGTCACCTAAGAATCCGGCGACGTTATGACGCGGGTCGGAATTTTCATCTTGCAGCGTACTGGGCATCGAGGCACTCCAGCTTGATAAGTTCGCCCGGAATGGAATAGGTAAAAAGCGGCCCCGAAAGAAACAATCAATTTTTGTGGATCACACTTCAGTACTTAGAAGAGCGGCAATCGAGCGTTGCATGATGCGATGTGACCATCCTTTCTTGTCTTGATGGGACTTGGTGAGTTCAAAAACGTCGGTGCATCACATCAGGCGACGCGCCCTGAGTCCCTTCAGCCTGTCTTATAGCCGGATTGAATCGCGCATTGTTTGAACGCTATTACAATGGGGACCACTTGCAGCGTCGGATTAAGCTTGTACGCCGGATTTATCTGCGGGTGAATCCGGTAAAGCCAGTAATATTGTACGAGGGGTTTAATCGAGCTTAGGCTGACCAGTACTTGCGGGACCTCACCTTGGAGAATGAGTGACGGCCGGTCCTTGATCGCGTGGGCCGTATGAACCAAAGGCCGCGTTGCGCCGCGAAGAAGCGTGAAGCGCGTTGAAGCTGGCACCCTCAATGTTGGCATGTTGGCCCATGGCCGAGTTGCTCGAAGTGGTTCGTCCCGAGTGACGGGCAAATCGGAAACTGGTAGCTAGCTTGGTCCTTCTTTGGCTTCGGAAAAGGAACAGCCGGCGGCAGAAGTGGGAATGCGCAGCCGGCTGATAAACACGAAAGCTAGTTCAGGTATGGGGGGCGGTCGCGATAATCGTCGCGGTCGCGATCTCTGTCGCGATCCCGGTCCCGATCATGGTCTCTGTCACGGTCGCGATACCCGTCATGGTCGCGGTCCCAGCCTCGGCGGTCGTCGTCGCTCCAGTCGCGGGACCATTCGCGCCATTCGCGGTCCCGGCGGTCAACGATTTCGAAATCGGCGCGGCATCCGCGGTCGACCCAGATGCGGTCGCGGTCGTATCCCCAAGTGCGATTGAAGACGCAATCGGCTTCGCTGCGCTGGCGGACGATGAAGACGCCGTCGCGGGTGTCAACGGAGCAGAAATTGCGGTTCATGTAGTCGGACGGGCAATAGACGAAGCCGGCGGCGCGCGATTTCCAATCTCCGGTGACGCTGAAATCGGCGCGGCAGCCACGGTCAACCCAAATGCCGCGCTTGCCGTAGCCCCACGTTTGGCCTTCGATGCAAGCGGCCTGGCTGCGCTGGCGAATTATGCGCACGCCGAAGCGGGCATCGGCCGGACACCAGGCGCGCCCCATGTCGTCGGAGGGGCAGTAGACCATATAGGATTCGCCCCAGCCGCGGAATTCATTGTCGCGACCGCGGAAATCGCGGTCGCCGCGGTCATCGCGATCCCTGTCATTGCTGCGGAAATCAGTATCTCGGCGATGGTCGCTAACAACCTCGCGCCCTCGGCCATCGACACGAAGAAGAACAAACTTCTGATTGTCGCCGCCGTTCGCAGGAAAGATCTGGAAATGCTTTCCGTTGCTGTGGGACCCGTCGGGCAAATCCAGCGCCTTACCAGCACGAGAGATAATCTTCACCCGGCCTTGGCCGAGATCTTCGATTCGCCACAACTGGGTCTGGGCACTTCCGGCAGGGGAGAGGGTTACGGGCACAGCCTCATGAATGTTGGGCTGCGGTACATCCAAATTCATTCCTGTTTGCGCGGATTTGATACGGACGAAGCCAGAGCCCGCTTCCTCTATGTCCCACTGCTGGTTTGGGACACCGGTTCCGGAGGCATCCCATTGGCGGAGGGTTCGGCCGTCGCGCAGGTCCACGTCCAAGACCTTGCCACTGGCAGAGCTCTGGATTTGGTATCGGCCCGGACCGGAATAGCCGGTTGGCGATTGTGCCTGGGCCAGCGGAATGGCGAGCGGCGAAACAGCAATCAAGGCCAGCGCAATCTGCGTAGCGAGGGAAAATCTTGTTGATGCGGCCATCGTGAACTCCTCCTGCCGAGCAAATCCCCTCTTAAAACTCGTTCCGCGCATCCACGTGGATAAGCTCTGATAGAGGGGTTGTGAGTCGATTTAAGCAAGCAGGCGAGAGTGGGGCAAGGCAGAGAACGGACAGGTGTTGCGTAACAGGCAAGGATTTGCTGAGAGCAGCCCGAAAAAAAACACTTGACAATAGGCGAACAAAAAGCGAATATGAGGTCGCTGTGAGGTGGGCCATGTCCTCAGTTCATTCCAAACCGACGTCGGGCGCTACTCTCCGACGGCACCCCGTTCAACAAACCGCGCTGTTCCCTGCCTTTAGCGATGCGCAAGGCCCAAAAGCTTGGACCGGATCTGATCTTGCCCCGATCGTGACTGGTCCTGGCGGCAGCATCTCGGGTTGCC
>Ga0137418_10006402_pt1 | contig 10829 bp, 10 predicted proteins | sample CZODoug3_1_2_16f_FD_122242 | JGI IMG/M metagenome (GOLD analysis project Ga0137418, IMG submission 122242) | Vadose zone soil fungal communities from Angelo Coast Range Reserve, California, USA - CZODoug3_1_2_16fungal (Hybrid Assembly) | ecosystem: Environmental > Terrestrial > Soil > Vadose... | reverse complement strand
TTCGTCGATGCGCGCGCTGAGGTTTTTCAGGACAAAGTACTGCTCGGTGGTCGCCTTGCCGTCGTTGACTTCCTGCGTCCATTTTTCCAGCGGCAGCTTGATCCCGAACGCCTTGTCGATCGCGAACGCAATGTCGAGAAAATCGAGGCTGTCGATGCCCAGATCGTCGATTGCGTGGCTCTCAGGCGTGATCGTGTCGCGCGGGATGTCGCAGGTTTCAGCGATAATCGTGGCGACCTGATCGAATGTGGAGGACATCACTAAGCCTTTGATATATTGAAGGTAAATTTCGGGACGGCAGAGGAGGCAGCCGCAGCTCTCCGGGACGCCCTGTCTGCCGCCCGGAGTCGTGTGCCCGTATATCGGAGCGCCGCCCCGAGTTCAATGGAGGTGGGCTGTGCCAGTTGGTTCCGGATTCAGGGCCAAAGAGCAGGCCTCGCCCGAAAATGCTAGAGATGCGGCGTGGAAATCTGTGCGCAATCGCGCCGCCCCATCAGCACGCAATCCTGGGTCTTGCGCAGATCCGCAATGCTCATGGCAAGCCATATTCCGATCGCCGTCAGCGCGACGGTAAAAGCGAAGGCCGCGACGTTCGCCAGCATGCGCTGGCGAAAATCGTCCGGTTCATCCCGGTCTCGCTCATAGCGCGACAGATCGTTCGGTTCTTGCCGGGCCTCCTCCGGTTGGGCCTGCTTGCCCAACTCGCCCCGCCGACCGGGCGGGTGAGCCAAGGTGCGCGGCCGGAATTTGAGCACGCGATGCTCTTCTTCCGAGGTAGTGGGCCGCTGGGTCTTCACTGGTGCCAGCTCCGGGACATCCTGATGTTATTTAGCACGCTCGCGCGACGTCTCCCAGACGATGTTGACATGGCACGAATGCGGCAATCTACCCCTCAAAGGTCTCACGGAACCTGCCGAAAATCTATTCTCAGCCGACCGTCTTCCGAGGTGCCGAGGATGTCGCGTCCGCCAAGTCGGACGACCCGCGACTTCGGTGCCCGCTCGTTCTGGCTCGTGACCATCTTTTTCGGATCTCGTGAGACGCTGGCAGGGCATTTAATCGCCTGCGCCGTCATGGCATAATCGCAGCCATTTCAGAGTGGTTTTTGCCGATCAGATCAGGGGTTTCCAGTCATGGCGAACACGCGCGAACCGATCCTTCATCCGATTCCGATCCTCTCGCTGCATCCGACCCAGATGACCGTCGGCATGCGAGAGGTCAAGGAAAAACGCAAGCGCTGGCGGGAACACAAGTCGAAGAAAAAGCAGGCGGAGCTGCTGGGCAAACATATGATCCCGGTGGTGCTGGGACCGGACCAGCGCCACTACGTGGTCGACCATCATCATCTGGCGCGCTCGCTGCACGAAGAAGGCGTCAAGGACATTCTGGTGACCATCATCGCCGACCTTACCATGGTCGATCCAGATGCGTTCTGGGGCGTGCTCGACAATCACAGGTGGGTCTATCCGTACGACGCCAAGGGCGAACGCCGGCACTTCAGGGACATTCCGAAAACGGTGGCGGACCTCAAAGACGATCCATTCCGCAGTCTGGCCGGCGAATTACGCCGGGTCGGGGGTTTTGCAAAGGATACGACACCGTTCAGCGAATTCCTGTGGGCGGATTTCCTGCGCCGCAGAATTTCACGCAAGAATGTGGAAGCCAATTTCGAAAAGGCGACCGAGAAAGCGCTGGCTTTGGCGAAAGGCAAGGACGCGGTCTATTTGCCGGGCTGGTGCGGACCTGCATCTGACGATTAAAGCGGGATGACTTTTCTTCGAATCGTCATCCCGCTCTACGTTTTTGGTTGAGCAAGATCTTTTCGGAAAACCGCTACCCACTTTTCCGGATCATGCTCTAGCCTGGCGGCGTATCCACCGGCGCGATCGAGGCGGGGGATTTTGGCGCCGGATCGTCCCTGCCGCCGAGCGTGCGATGGAGCCAGCGCTCGAGACGGTGGCCAACCATCAGAAGCGTGAACGTGATCGCGAGCGCGACCACGACTATCCGCCATTGCCCGGTCCCGCAGGCGATACCGACACAGGCCGTGAGCCAGGTACAGGCGGCGCTGGTCAGCCCGCGAACCCGAAAATTATGTTCGGCGCGGACGATGACCCCCGCGCCGAGAAAGCCGATGCCGGTGAGGATTCCCTGAATGATCCGGCTGGCTTCGGGAGAGATTTTCGTGGTGTCGCCGGATGTGTCCGCGAGCACCACGACCATGGCCGTAGCAAGGCCCACCAGAGCAAGCGTCTTCAGGCCGATCGGCTTGCCGTGCAGATCGCGATTAAGGCCGATCAGGCCGCCCGCCAGCGTGGCGACGCCAAGACGCAGCACAATCTCCGGCCAATCCAGCAATGCGTGACCTCCAGATCAGAGGATCGCCACGATAGGCCAAGGTCCGGTATGCCTCAATCACCGAATTGCATCTCGTATCCGCGGCTATTTCGGCAAGCGTCCCATCATGTAGAATTCGTCGTTCGGGCGCATGGCGGTGACGTTGGCCATCCGGTTCGACAGCGCGAAGAACGCCGAAATCGCGGCAACATCCCAGATATCGTCGTCGCTGAAGCCGTGGCCGGCGATAGCGGCAAAATCCTCTTCGGAAATCCTCTGCGCCTCGGTGCTCACCTTCATCGCGAAGTCGAGCATGGCTCGTTGGCGTGGCGTGATATCCGCCTTGCGGTAGTTGACGGCGATCTGGTCTGCGATCTGCGGGTTCTTCGCCCGGATGCGCAGGATCGCGCCGTGGGCAATCACGCAATAGTGGCATTGGTTGGCGCTGGAGGTCGCGACCACGATCATCTCGCGTTCGGCTTTGGTCAGGCCGCTATCCCGCTCCATCAGCGCGTCGTGATAGGCGAAGAACGCCCGAAATTCATCGGGACGATAGGCCAGCGTCAGGAATACGTTCGGAACGAAGCCGGATTTCTCCTGCACCGCGAGCAGGCGGGTGCGGATATCGTCCGGCAGCTTGTCGATCGAGGGGATCGGAAAGCGCTTGGCAATCGGCTGCGTCATCGGGAGATTCCGGTTCATGCCGCGTGCTGCGGCTGCCCGAGATCATATTCGATGGCGGCATCTCACGCAAAGCGCGGCTCGCGCGACGCGGGCGACGGAAGTGGCGGCTCCAGGCCGTCAGCGCAGCGGTTTTTTCAGCAGCGAAAAGCGGTCGGGATCGAGACCCATCGATGGCTGCAGCATCGGCGCCTCCACTGTGCGTGGGGCTGGCCGATCGTTAGCGCCGGGATCGTTGGGAACATCGCGCTGCGAGGTGGCGCCGCGCCAGCGCTCCAGCACGGCGCTGACGAAATGCATGTCATGGCCGGCGGCGACCGACGCAACCGTTGCAATGGTGGCTTCGCTGCGCGGCAATTGATGCACCGGCACTTCCTTGAAGCGCAGCCGGGTCGGAAGTGCGACGCCTTCACCGAAGGCCAGGACTTCGCGGGTACCGAGCGAGGGGACGAACGACAGCAGGTTTGCCGCGGCATCCGAAACCGCCGAGCGCAGCAGCGTCTGGTCGCGTTCGTTGGCAAGCCGCATTGCAAACAGCGTGTTGCACTGGGAAATGATGGTGGCATCGAGTTCGGCGGGACGCTGGGTGACGAGGCCGAGATAGACGCCGTATTTGCGGCCTTCCTTGGCGATACGCGATACGGCTTTGCGGGTCGGCCCAAAACCGATGCTGCGATCGGCCGAGGCGTAGCGATGGGCCTCCTCGCAGACGAACAGCATCGGCGAAACGCCGTCGCTCCACAGCCCGAAGTCGAACGCCATCCGGCACAGCACCGACACCACGGAATCGACGACTTCGGCGGGAAAGCCGGCAAGCTGCATGATGGTCATCGGCCTGCCGTTGGCGGGAAGCCGGAACAGATGGCTGACGACTTCCGCCATGGTGTCGCCGCCGACATTGGCGTTATCGAACATGAATGCGTAGCGCGGATCGTTGCGCACGGTCTCGATCCGCGAAATCAGCTTGTGATAGATGATGCGCGATGAGCGGTTCTCGAGCTTGCCCATGCGCTCGTCGATCAGCGAAATCAGATCGACCAGGCGATAGGGCACCGGCGTATCGACGGTATAGCCAGCTTTGGGATCGAGGCGCTTCAAGCCAATCCGATCGGCGTTCTGGTACTGGGTATAGATTCCCTTCGCCATCGGAATGATTTCGGCGAGAATATCGAGTTCCTCGGGCACGCCTGGCCGGCCGCCGAACAGCACATCGACGATTTCTTCGAAATTGAACAACCAGAACGGCAGCTTCAGATTGCGCGGATTGAGAACCAGCGCGCGGTCGCCGAAACAGCGGCCATATTCGTTGTGAACGTCGAGCAGGAAGACCCGTAAAGTCGGCCGTGCCTTCAAAATCTCATTCAGCAGCAGCGATACACCGCTGGATTTGCCGACGCCGGTGGAGCCAAGCACTGCGAAGTGCTTGGAGAGCATCTCCTCGACATCGACATAGGCAATGACGGAGGGATCCTGCTGCAGGGTGCCGACATCGATCTGATCCGATCCGGACGGCGCATAAACCGTTCGAAGCTCCTGATTGGTGATCAACTCGACGGCATCGCCGATCGAGGGATAATGGGTGACACCGCGCTGGAATTTGGGGCGCTCCGGTCCGCCGAGGATTTCGCCGAGCAGATCGACCGAGGCGCTGGCAATATAGACGTCGGAGACCGGCAGATCCTCGCAGGATACTTCCGTGATCATGGCGACGATGGTGGAATTTGCGCAGCGGATGCTGACGAACCGGCCGACGGTGGCCCTCACTTCGGGGATGGCCAGCTGGCTCGCGGCCAGCAGTCCGACTCGCGCGAGGGATCCACGCACCGAAATCACGCGTCCAAAGGATGTCACAGTGGTCAAATCCGGCATGTCATGAATTCAGATCTGTGCACGACTATGCAGGTGGTGGTTGGACAAACGGTTAAGCCCGCGAACCTCCGGGTTGGTTAAATCGGTGGTATCTTGGTCAGGATATGGTTTTGCCGGGCCGCTCTGGCGTGCCCTCATCGTCGGATTTGCTGGAGAATCGACGATTTGGCCTCCGCCCGTCAGCGCCCGCGGCGGGACCGGCTTAACGCCGGGTTTACCACCCGCGGAGGAGACCTGCTTAACGCGCCGGCTTTTTTGCGGGCACGGCCGGGGGCTGGCCTCGGCCGCCGCGACGCGGTAGATTTTGCCCCAATAAGAAACGGAGCAGGGTGGAACGCGATGAAACGCGGCATCGAGTTTTGAGCGAGTTGGCGCGGCCGTCCGCGCTCGCACCCTTCCGTTACAGGAATTATCGTTTCCAGTGGCCCGCCGACCTGCTCACATCCTGGGCGTTCGAGATGGAGACGCTGATTCTCGGCTGGTACGTGCTGGTCGAGACCGGATCGGTGCTGCTGCTGACGTTGTTTGCCTCGCTTAGCTACGTCGGCACGCTGATTGCCCCGTTGTTTGGCGTGGTCGGCGATCGCATCGGTCACCGCGACCTGCTCGCCATGATGCGCGCGACCTATGCGCTGCTGGCGGGCACACTGATGACGCTGGCGCTGACGGGGCATCTGAGCCCGCTCTATGTCCTTGTCATCGTGGCGGTCATGGGCCTCGTTCGACCGTCGGACCTCGGCGTGCGCGGTGCGCTGGTCGCGACCATCATGCCACCAGATCAATTGATCGGCGCCATCAGCCTTTCCAGGACCACGATGGATACCGCGCGCATCGCCGGTGCGCTGAGCGGGGCCGGATTGTTCGCAGCCCTCGGCATGGGCCCGGCCTATATGGCGATCGTCGGCCTCTACGTCGTCAGCACGCTGCTGACCCTCTGTGTCGTGGCGCCGTCGAAACCGCATCCGATCGATGAGGGGGCCGACGGCACGCTGGGGCGCTCGCCGATGCGCGACCTGAAGCAGGGCGTGGCCTATGTCTGGACCACGCCGCGGATGCGCGCGGCGATGTGGATCGCGTTCCTCGCCAATCTGACCGCCTATCCGTTGTCGAACGGATTGTTGCCCTATGTCGCGCGCGAGATCTACCGCACCAACCAGACCGGGCTCGGCTATCTGTCGGCCAGCTTCGCGGTCGGCTCATTGGTCGGTTCTGTGCTCCTGAGCCTGATCGGCGGCATTCGCGTGGCGCGGCTTTTGATCGGCGCGACGGTGATGTGGTACGCGGCGCTGTTGCTGTTTGTGCAGATGCAAACGGTGCCTGCCGCGATCGTGTGCCTGATGCTGGCGGGTTTCTCGCAAAGCCTTTGCATGATCTCGATCGCGGTCATCCTGATGCGCACCTCGAGCGCGCATTTCCGCGGCCGGGTGATGGGCGTGCGCATGCTGGTGATCTATGGACTGCCGCTTGGCCTGTTGGCGGCCGGCAGCCTGATCGACGAGATCGGGTTTGCCGCGACCGGCACGCTCTACGCGATGGCCGGCGTGGCGTTGATGATGGCGATCGTGCTGCACTGGCGCGCGGATCTGTGGCATGTCCACGCGCCGGCGAATGCGAAGTAAGCAGCCGCCGATTTGCTATGACCGGATACATGCGCAAACGCGATCGTTCATCCTGCCAATTGCCGGTCGAAGGCTAGGGCTGCGCTTTGATGGCGCCCCTTAATCCGGCTTCCTGCTGAATCCGCTCCAGCAGTCCGTTGGTTTGCACCTCCTGCACAAAACTTCCAACGAATGGCCGGCCTTGCTCGCGTCCTTTCGGAATTGCGATAGCCATGTGCTCTAATCCCCAATTCTCATCCAGAACTCGCGCGCCCGGCATCGAATCCGACATTTCGAACAGCGTGGGTTTGTTGGTGGCATAGGTGTCGAGCTCGCCGCAGCTTAGCATCTCGACCGCAACCTTGACGTTTTCGGCAGCAACTATCCTGGCGTTCTTGAACTTTGCCGGCAGTGTGCGCTCCGATGTGCTGCCCTTGGTAACCCCTATTCGAACTCCCGGCCGGTCTATCTCGTCGGCTCTGGTGATCGAAGAATTTGCGGGAACGAGATAGCCGAGTTCGACGGATATGAGGGTTGGGCTGAAGCTGACATCGTTCGCCCGCGCCGGCGTGGCATTGGTGACCGTGAAATCGACCTCACCATTTTTCATGGCGCTTATGATGTCCGCAACGCGCTGGAAAGTTACATATTCGGCGGATACCTTCAGCCGCTTGGCGAACTCCTGTCCGAGGTCGTAAGTCAGGCCGTGGCTTTGCTTGCTGGCGGGGTCGACGACCATCGAGGTCGGGCTGCCCGGATAGACGCCGACGCGCAAGCTGCCGGTGGGGGCCAGCAGTTCTTTCAATGTACCGGCATCGGCCGAAAGCCCGCCCACCGCGGTAATCGCGATGGCAAGCAGTGCGCTTCGAGCAAAGCCGGAGGTTCTTTTGCCGGGATGCATGAGCGAACGAATGAGTTTAGATCGTATCATCGTGATCAGGCCCGGTAATGGGCAGGGCGATTGCATATGGAATTTTCCTATGCCTAGCGTTTCGACCAGTCGTCCCTGCGAACGCAGGGACCCATACGGCGCGGATTCTCGTTTCGGCACTGGAGCAGACGCCTTTTTCCTTTTTTGAGGCCAGGGGTGATGGGTCCCTGCGTTCGCAGGGACGACCCGCTGAGAGTTTATGCGAAGCCATGACCGAATCAACGCACGGCTCAATTCAGTCATATGCAATCGCCCTGCGCTAATGGAGGTGGGGTACTGCGTGGTTGCTCTCACTGCGCCCGAATATTTGCCGCTTTCAGCCCGGGCTGGCATCAGTACTAACGCCCATGGTTATTGTTGACTAGACCTTATCTTTTGTACGATAGTACAAATGATGGTCCGCACCTCCACCAGCAGCGCCACCGCAACCCGCAAACCGAATTTGCGGGAGGCGATCCTCGCCGCCGCGGAAGAGTTGTTCGCGACCAATGGCTTCAACGCCGTTTCAATTCGGGATATTGCGCAAGCCGCCGGCGCCAATCCCGGCAGCGTGACCTATCACTTCAAGACAAAAGACGGCCTGCTTCTGGAAATCTACCGTCGTCATTGCGGACCGATGAACCGCCGACGCTCCGAATTGCTGGCTGCCGCCAGGCGGGTTCGTGACCAGCAGGACAGGCTCGAGGCGATCGTTCGCGCCTATGTGCTGCCCGCATTCTCTTCAGGCAGCGATCTCGCCGGCGGCGGAGCGCGTTTTACGCGGCTGCGCGCGGTCATGTCGGCTGAGGGAAACGAAGTTGCGCGCCGGATCATCGCGCAGACCTTCGACGATACCAGTCATGCCTTCATCGATGCGGTCCACGAAAGTCTGCCGCACATCCCGCGTACCGAAATCGTCTGGCGCAGCCACTTCCTGCTCGGAGCGCTCTACTACACGCTGGTAACGCCTGAACGCGTGTCTCGGCTGTCGCGAGGCAGCGCCGATGGCGCGGACGCGGGAAACGCGATCGAGCAGCTGGTGCGGGCGACGGTCGCTTCGTTTCAAGCGCCCCCGCTTGATCAGCCCGCGCCCTCGCGGCGACGATCTGCAGCACAAACATGACTTAGGCGAGGGCTGACATGGCGCGCTGCCGCTTGCGGGTCTGCTGGAATCGTTAAACCAGGGAACAGGACGGCTGGATCTGATAGGACGTGTCCGGCTCCAGGTTCACAAGTTCGCTCGATTTTTTGAAGATATCGGAAGATCAAAGCCGACCCGAAAGGAATGCGATGTCAAAGACAGGTTTGGTGGTTTCGGCACACCCGGGGGATTTCGTGTGGCGCGCCGGCGGCGCGATCGCGCTTCACGCCAGGAAGGGCTACCGCGTCAAGATCGTATGCCTGTCCTATGGCGAGCGCGGCGAGAGCCAGTTCGCCTGGAAGGAACCGGGCGCGTCATTGGCCTCCGTCAAGGCCGGGCGCAAGGACGAGGCCGAACGCGCCGCAGCGGTGCTTGGCGCCGAAATCGAGTTCTTTGATTGCGGTGACTATCCGCTGAAGCTCAACGAGACCCATTTCGACCGGATGGTCGATATCTATCGCGAACTCAACCCCAGTTTTGTGCTCACCCACGCGCTTGAGGATCCCTACAATTTCGATCATCCCGATGCGGCGCATTTTGCGCAGCAGACGCGGGTGGTGGCGCAAGCGATGGGTCACAAGCCGGATGCGAAATACCAGTATTCCGCGCCGCCGGTTTTCCTGTTCGAACCGCATCAGCCGGAAATGTGCAATTTCAAGCCGCAGGTCATCCTCAACATCGACGAGGTCTGGGATATCAAGCGCAAGACCTTCGAGATCCTCGCGGCGCAAAAGCACCTCTGGGCCTATTACGAGCGGGTGGCGCTGCAGCGGGGCATGCAGGGCGGGCGGAATTCCGGCAAGGCCATGACCTATGGCGAGGCCTATCAGCGGCTATTCCCTGTCGCGGTGGAGGAACTGGCATGAAGACGGTCGTTGTCCGCAATATCGATTTGAGGTGACAATGCGGCTGCGCACACTGCTTGGCGACCATCTCTGCACCGCGGCGCTGAAGAATGGCTCGATCAAGTCCGATTTGGTCACGCTGGATTTTGTGGACTATTCGCCGACCAACAAGGGTTTCAAGCCGATGGTGCGCGAAGGGGCTTTCGACGTGTCGGAGATGGCCATCGTCACCTATCTGATGGCGAAGAGTTTCGGCAAGCCGATGGTGCTGCTGCCGAGCGTGGTGGTGGCGCGGTTTCAACACGCCTATGCCGTCTATCGAGCGGAGCTCGGAAATCTGAAGCCGCGCGATCTCGAGGGCAAGCGCGTCGGTATCCGCTCCTTCACCACCACGACCGGCGCTTGGCTGCGAGGAATCCTCGCCAATGATTATGGGGTCGACCTCAATTCGATCCGGTGGGTCACGTTCGAGGAGGCGCATGTCGCCGAATTTCAGGACAATACGGAGCGTGCGCCCGCGGGCAAACAGATCATCCAGACGCTGCTCGACGGCGAACTCGATGCGGTGCTCGGTGAAAAGGTGAAGCGACCGGGCCTGAAGCCGCTGTTTCCGGATGCCGCCCGCGAAGAGTTCTCATGGTTTGCCAAGCACGGCGTGGTGCCGATCAACCATATGGTGGTGGTCAGCAAGGCGCTGTCCGAGCAGCACCCGGAAGCCGTGCGTGAAGTCTATCGGCTGCTTGCGACGGCCGCAGCCGCCGCACCCCGGCTGAGCGTTGATCGAATGCGCCGTTCCCTGGAAATGATCATCGGTTATACCGCGCAGCAGGGGCTTATTCCCCGTGCCTTCGCGGTCGAGGAGTTGTTCGACGATCTGACGCTGCAGTTGTAGTGCGGACCAAGGCGCGCTTTGCTGCAACGTTCGAGAATGGAGAGATACGGATGAACCCGGAGCCGATTTTCGATCTCGCCCATCTCGGCCATATGGAATTGCTGACGCCGAAGCCGGATGAAAGTCTGCAATTCTTCGTCGACGTCATGGGCATGACCGTCAGCGGCCGCAAAGGCGAATCGGTGTACCTGCGTGGCTGGGACGATTACGAGCGCTATTCGCTCAAACTGACCGCCTCGAAAACCTCAGGCATGGAACACATGGCGCTGCGCGCGCGCAGCCCGCAGGCGCTGGAACGCCGGGTCGCGGCGCTGAAGGGATCCGGGTACGAGATCGGCTGGACCGATGGCGATATGGGGCAGGGGCCCGCGTTCCGCTGCCGCGACCCCGACGGTCATATCATCGAACTCTATTACGAGACCGAATGGTACGAGGCGCCGCCTGAACTCAAGCCGGCCTTGAAAAATCAGGCGCAGCGCTTTCCCGCGCGCGGCGTCAATGTCCGCCGGCTCGATCACCTCAATTGCCTGGCGGTCGACATCAAGGCCAATCGCAT
>Ga0137418_10006401_pt1 | contig 10830 bp, 10 predicted proteins | sample CZODoug3_1_2_16f_FD_122242 | JGI IMG/M metagenome (GOLD analysis project Ga0137418, IMG submission 122242) | Vadose zone soil fungal communities from Angelo Coast Range Reserve, California, USA - CZODoug3_1_2_16fungal (Hybrid Assembly) | ecosystem: Environmental > Terrestrial > Soil > Vadose... | reverse complement strand
GAATACGACCTTTTTGCCGGCACGCTGCCCACCCGGTTGCTCGCTGGTTTGGCCTGGCCAACAGATGACAACGCTCTTCCCAAAAGCGTCAAACCCGCCGACCAGAATGCTTCTAAAACTGCTGCCATACGCGATCAGCAGCGTGACCGTCGCGATTCCCCAAACAATTCCGAGCATCGTCAGGAAAGTGCGCGTGTAGTTCCGCTTCAGCGCCACCCAGGCTTCGCGAATGATTTCAGTCAGCATGAAATTCAGTTGTCAGTGTTCATTGGTCAGTGGCCAGTACTCGGAGCCCTACGGTTATAGCAACTGGCAACTGGCCACTGGCAACTGGCAACTGATGCGCATCGGCTACGGTTGGGACTCCCACGAATTCCGCTCCGGCATTCCGCTCAAGATCGGCGGCGTCACGCTGCCTCACGACAAAGGCCTTGCCGGCCACTCCGACGGTGACGTGCTTCTGCACGCCCTTACCGACGCGTTGCTCGGGGCCGTCGCCGCCGGCGACATCGGCTCTTACTTTCCACCCACTGATAAGAAGTGGAAGGGCGCCGATTCCGTCATCTTCCTGCAGGAAGCGCTGCGGCAGGTCGAGCGTGCCGGCTTCCGCGTATCCAACGTGGATAGCACGCTGATCCTTGCCGAGCCCAAGATCGGCCCGCACGCCAAAAAGATCCAGACTCAGGTCGCGAAATTATTGAAGATCCAGAGTAGCGCGGTTGGAATCAAAGCCAAGACGCCGGAAGGTATGGGAACAGACAACGCCGCTATCGCGCACGTCGCCGTCCTGCTGGAGGAAATAACGAAACGCTTGACGCGGCGGAAGAAGAAAAATAAATGAGTATCGCCAACCCTTTTTCCTTTGGAATGTCCTTGGTGATGTTCTACTTTGCGATATTTGGCAAGCTTGGCACGTTCCGTTGGGGAAAACACGGCAGAGGTCCACTGATGAAGCCCCAGTGGATAGGTCGGGCATTCTTCGGCGTCATTGGATTACTGTTCTTAGTTGCCTCGCTTAGGTGAGTACGAAGCTCCGAAAATAGGAAAATAAAAAACATGAGACTGCTCCGCCTGCTTCTCGTTCTCTGTTCGTTTACTTTCGCTCTATCGCTCGCCGCTCAGACCAATCAGGACTGGGCCACGCCCGCCGAGAAAGCGGACTATCGCACCACTCCGAACTATGACGAGACCATGGCTTACGTGCGCCGCGTCGCTGCCGCCGCACCCAAGCAGGTCAAGCTCATCAGCTTCGGCAAGACCGGCGAAGGCCGTGATCTGTGGGCGGCCATTATCTCGAAAGACGGCGTCTTCGACCCCGCCAAGATTCACGCCGCGAACCGCCCGATCGTATACGTGCAGAATTCGATCCACGCGGGCGAGATGGACGGCAAAGATTCCTCGCTCGCCCTGATGCGCGAGATGCTGATCACCAAGTCGCAGGCCAAGCTGCTCGATCGCGCCGTCGTGATCGTTGTCCCCATGTATAACGCCGACGGGCACGAGCGCCGCAGCCCGTACAACCGCATCAACCAGAACGGTCCCGCCGAGATGGGATGGCGCACCCAGGCCAACAATCTCAACCTGAATCGTGATTATCTGAAAGCCGATGCCGTCGAAACCCGCGCCTTCCTGCGCTTCTTCAACGAGTGGCTGCCTGATTTCTTCATCGACGATCACGTCACCGACGGCGCCGACTATCAGTACGACACCACTTACATGATCGACGTTGGTCCCGACGTGGATCCCGCGCTCGCCGCCTGGCAGCGCGACATCCTGAAGCCGTACATCGAGAAGTCGGTCACCGATGCCGGCCATATCATCGGCGAATACATCGGCGTGGGCGAGGCCGATCCGGTCAAGGGCCTCACCATGACGCAGGACATCCCACGCTTCTCCACCGGATACATGATCGTGCAGAACCGTCCCGGCCTGCTGGTTGAGATCCACATGCTCAAGGACTACAAGACGCGCGTCACCGGAAATTACGAATTGCTGCGCGCGATCTTAGAAGTCGTGAACCGCGACGCCGACAAGCTGGTAAAGATGAATCGCGACGCCGATGCCGCCACCATCGCAGCCGGCAAGGCCAACGATCCAAGCAAGCCATTGGCGCTGCGCCTCAAGACCACCGAGGTGACCACGCCATTCCACTTCCTCGGGTACAAACGAATCCGCACTCTCAGCGAAGTTTCCGGAACCATCTGGAACCAGTACACCCACGAGAAGGACGAGTTTGATCTACCGCTGCACGACCAGCTCACGCCCACCTACTCCGTCAGCGTGCCGAGCGCCTACATCGTTCCCGCCCAGTGGACGAACGTCATCGACGTCCTGAACGCGCACGGCGTCAAAATGCTGCGCACCTCCGAAGCCTGGACCAGCGAGGTCAGCACCTACCGCTGCGCCGCAAAATGGAGTGAGAAGCCTTTCGAGAGCCACATCACGCTCGCCGGTAACAGCGACCTAGGCGCGCAGGCCGCCAAAGGACTGAGTTGCGAAAACGCCAAGGAGAAGCTGAGTTTCCCCAAGGGCTCCGTCGTTGTACCCACCGACCAGCGCGCGGCGAAAGTCGCCATGCACTGGCTGGAGCCCATGGGCCCGGACTCAGCCATGAATTGGGGGCTCTTCAACGCCATCTTTGAGATAAAGGAAGTCGGCGAACCGTATGTCGTGGAAAAACTTGCGCGCGAGATTATGGCCAAGGATCCTAGGCTGAAACAGGATTTCGAAAGCAAGATCGCGACCGATCCTGAATTTGCCGGCGATTCCGATGCGCGCCTGTGGTTTTTCTTCCGGCGCTCGCCGTATTGGGATCCACACGTGGGACTTTATCCCGTGGGACGGTTGGATTCTCTGGAAGGTGTGCCGCTACAGAAGTAACTTACCCGGTTTGCATTTGTGAATCGGATAATCAGCGTAATCCGCGCTAAGCCCTTAAGGGGTACCCGAGGCCGACATGGCGCCGCGCAGCAGCCGCGTGAAGGTTCGCAGCACCATGCCATCGAACTGCGAGCCGGCTAGCTCTTCCATCTCTGCCATCGCCTGCGCAGGCGCGCGCGTCGACGCATAAGGACGCTCCGCAGTCGCCGAAGCCTACGTACACATGACTGCGGAGCGTCCTTATGCGTCGACGCGCGCGCCCAGCGGGATCTGCTCGCCACTCAAGCCATCGGGGTAGCCGCCGCCGTCGGCGCGTTCATGATGATGGCGGATCATCGCCGCCATCGCGTGCGAGCCCGCGATCACCTGCACGATCTCTTCTCCCAGCACCGGATGCAGCTTGATCAGGTGATACTCCTCTTCGGTCAGCGGCCCCGGCTTGTTCAGGATGCGTTCCGAGATCAGGATCTTGCCAACGTCGTGCACGCGCGCCGCGAACGTTATGCGGCTCACCTCATCGTTCGAGAGTCCCAACTCATGCGCGATCACGCTGCAATGGCGCGCGACTGCTTCGCCGTGACCGGCGGCGTGCCCCTCGCGCATCTCCGCGGCACGCGTCAACATGCGCACCGCCTCCATCAGCGACTCCACTGCTTTGCTCGGATCGAGTGCCTGCGCCAGCTGCTCCAGCGTGTGCACCAGTCCCTGCACCGCCTCCGGCCCGTTGTTCTCGCGCTGCAGGAAGCCTTCGATGTAGGTCGTGACCAGTTGCTTATGGGTCACAATGTGTTCTTCCTGGCCAAAATCATCCGGCGTCGAAACTTTGTTTCCGCCTGCATGCTTCGACACGTACATCCCCGAATCCGCTACGCGGATGATGTCTTCCACCGACGACCCGTGCAGCGGATAGGTCGCCACACCGAAGCTCGCGGTCACTTGCCGCTCGTTCATCATCGGATCGGTGGCGATCCACAAGCGCAAGCGTTCGGAGAGGATCTGCGCCTGCTCCACGCTGGTTTCCGGCATGAAGATCACGAACTCGTCGCCGCCGTAGCGCGCCACGATGTTCGACTGCCGCGACTTCTGCTCCAGGATGCGTCCGATGCGCGAGAGCACCAGGTCGCCTTCCAGGTGGCCAAAGCTGTCGTTGATGTTCTTGAAGTTGTCCAGGTCGATCATTACCACCGAGAATGAGCGACCGGTACGCGAGGCGCGCCGCCACTCTGCGTGAACCGATTCCAGGAAGAAGCGTCGTGTCTTGATGCCGGTCAGCCCGTCGGTGATCGACTGCTGCTGCATCTTCTGGAAGACGAATGCGTTGTGCAGCGCCGCTGCCAGTAAGTCGGCCAGCGTGCGCAGGATCATGACGTCGTTCTTGCCGAAGGCGTTCTCCAGTTTGCTTTCTACGTTCAGGATGCCGAGCAGCGTCTCCGCGTAGTGGATCGGGATGCACAGCACCGAGCGCGCGTCGGGCAGCAGTCCCAGCAACCGCTGCTCGCCTTCGCCTTGTACCAGGTTCAGCTCGTTGCTGCGCGCCACGCGCCCCAAAATTCCGACGCCCAAGGGAATACGCTTGCCCAGCGTCTGCGAGGTTGAACCGGCTTCGGCCTTGATCTCGATCTCTTTGGTGGTGTAGTCGAACATTCCCAGCCCGATGTGATCGAATTGGAAATTCTTTTGGATCTCGCTCACGATCCCGGGCAGCATCTCCTCCGCGCTTTGGCTTGAGATTGCCGCCTTGGAGACGGAATTCAAGAACGTGAGGTATCGTCCGCGACGCTGCTCCTCAGCGAACATGCGCGCATTCTCGAACGCCACGCTCACTTGCCCTGCAGCCGTTTGCATCACCTGCAGATCGCGTTCGCTATAGACGTCTTCTTCGTCGTAATGCAACGCGGCCATCACACCGATCGCCTTGCCGTGACTGAAGATGGGAACGCCGCAAAAACATTTCGAGGGACGCCCGGTGGCGCGCATCTTGAGTTCGGCCCGCTTGGCCTCCATCTTCGAGCGGACCAGCAGCGGCTGTCCGTTACGCACGATGTGCTCGGTGATCCCGTTCGTCATCGGACGCGTCCGCTTGCCCACCAGCTCGCCGTCCACCGACTCCAGTTCGAAGCGGACTTCCTCGTCCTCATCCACCACGAACGCCACAAAAAAATTGCGCGTGTCGAAGAGCCGACCGAGCTCGCGGTGCACCGTGCCTAACACCTCGTCTGGATCCAGCCGCGAGCTAACCGCCTGCCCGATATCGGTTAGCAGCTCTAGCTCTTCGGCGCGCCGCTGCGCCTGTTGTAAAAGTTTTGCGTAGGCGTTGCGCTTCAGCGCGTAAAGCACGAGGACGGCGCAAAATAGCGCCGCGGCCAGGGAGGCCAGCAGGATCACGAGATTTTGGTTCGGTTCCATACCACTTCGCAAACTCAAGCGGCAAACATGGGGAATGTCGCTCGCTGCAAAGCTGCCCTAAAGGACTGGTTTTTGGGCTGTCGAACTATAGCACGAGTTACCTTTAATCCTAAGAAAATACAGGGCTTCGCTTGCGCGAAGCGCCTTACGCTCGTAACATCGAAGAGACCCGATTTTTTCATTGGCAGACTCCCCCATCCGCGTCCGCTTTGCCCCTTCGCCTACGGGATACCTCCACGTTGGCGGCGCCCGTACCGCCCTGTTCAATTGGCTCTTCGCGCGTCACTTAGGTGGCACCTTCATCCTCCGCGTCGAGGACACCGACTTCGAACGCTCCACCGAGGAAATGGTCGGTGGCATCCTCGACGGCATGCGCCTGCTCGGCCTCGATTGGGACGAAGGTCCGTTCTTCCAATCGAAGCGCATGGACTTATATCGCTCGAATGCCGAGCGCCTGATCAAGAACGGCCACGCCTACTACTGCTTCTGCTCGAAGGAGCAGCTCGAGAAGCGTCGCGCCGCCGCCCAAGCCGAAGGGCGGGCACCCATGTACGAGCGCATCTGCCGCGCCATTCCGGCCGATGAAGCCGCGCGCCGTCGCGCCTCTGGCGAAGCCGCCGCCATCCGCTTCAAAGTTCCCGAGGGTGGTTCCACTTCATGGGACGATGCCGTCTTCGGCAAAGTGGAATTCTCCAACTCTGAGATCGAAGACTTCGTGCTGCTCCGCTCCGACGGCGTGCCCACCTATCACCTCAGCGTCGTCTCCGACGACATTGATATGCGCATGACGCACATCATTCGCGGCGCCGACCACATCTCCAACACCCCCAAGCAGATCATGCTCTACAACGCGTTGGGCGCGGCGCTTCCCACCTTCGCGCACGTACCGCTCATCCTTGGCCCCGACAAGACGCGCCTCAGCAAGCGCCACGGCGCCACCAGCGTCGTCGCCTATCGCGATGAGGGAATCGTTCCCGAAGCGTTCAGGAATTATCTTTCGCTGCTCGGCTGGACTCCGCAGGACGAAGCCGCCGGGAAAGAGATATTCACGCAACCGGAGCTGATCTCGCTCTTCGGACTCGAGGGCATCTCGCGCTCCAACGCCGTTTTCGATCGCGCCAAGCTCGATTGGTACAACAGCGAGTACATCCGCGCCTATCCTGCTACGCAGCTGCTGCCGCTCGTCGAAGCCGAGTGGAAAAAGGCGGGAGTGACGCCGCAGAACACGGATCCCGCCTGGCTGCACGCGACCATCGATCTGCTCAAGCCGCGCGCCCGCAACCTCAGAGACTTCGCTGCCGGCTTCCGCGCTTTCTTCACCGACGATTACTCCAACGATCCGGCAGCCGTCGATAAATTCCTCAAAGAGGCCTCAGTACGCGAGATGCTGGCAGAACTCGCCAACCGCTACGCATCATCCAATGGCTTCAATGAGCAATCCGCCGAGCAGACTCTGCGCGACCTCGCCGCCGAAAAGAACGTGAAAGCCGGAGCGCTCATCAACGGTGCCCGCGTCGCCCTTACCGGCCAAGCCGTCGCCCCCGGCCTATTCGCGGTCATGGTCGCTCTGGGGAAAGAAAAGACCATCAAGCGCCTCGCCGCCGCCAAAGCGCTTTAAAATCACCAATCACCAATCACGAATCATAAATTGGAGTAGCGTTGTCGCAATTATGGTAGAAATGCCACATTCAGAGGTGCTCCAATGAGCAAGTCCTTCGGCTTCATCGCTCTCATCCTTGTCGCCGGCACCGTAATGTATCTCTACATGCGCAGCACCGTCGCGGTCTCGCCGGGAGCGGACGGAACGGCGGCGCCGCAGACCACCATCGAGCTTGCCGGCGTCAAAAACGATCTCAATGCCATTGCCCAGGCCGAGCGCCGCTACTGGGTCACCAATTCGAAGTACGCTTCCATCGACGACCTGCGCTCCAGCGGCGACGTCTCCATGCCGAGAAATTCGCGCGGCCCTTACCAATACTCCGCCGACTACAGCGACAACACCTTTCGCATTACCGCCACATATAACGGACCGCCGGCGCCGGGAGTGCCGCGGACGTTCACGATTGATGAGAGTATGAATCTGCGGTCGGAACCCTAGCGGAGCTAGTTGATGGTGCGCGGCGGCGGGGCCAGCGGCGGCAGTGGGCGTTCCGCCGGCGATTGATGGTTTTTCCCATACTCGGTCTCCGGATGCAGCCAGCTCTGCCCATCTTCAGGCGTCACCCGCACATCCATCACGCCATCGATCTCGTTGGCATCGTCTCGGTCACGCAGGAACGAGATCTCGCGCTCTTCAGCTTTTGTTGCCGTCGGATCCAGCAGCTTGAGTTCGTTGATCTCGAACACCTTGGCGCCGTTCGACGAGATGAGGAATTCGGTGTACACCACGCCCTTGAGTAAATATGCGTGGCCCTTCCAGAACAGGATCAGCGGATGCTGTGTCTTCATCGACATCAGGATGTCGTCGATCACCGTCGGCGCGCCGGTCACGTTGCGTGTCTCCACCTTCACCTTGTGGCCGTCATCCAGGTAGTAGGTCCCGTCGAGTGCGCGCGTCATCCGCTCGAAGTTCGGACTGCGATCCTTGCACACGCTACCGCCTTCGGCGCGCGTCACCATATCGTCCTGCGTCAGCGGGACGCCGGTCGGAGCAAGCATGCTCTCCACCGACGCCGCCCACGTCCAGTTCTGGCATAGCTGCTTCGCGGGATGCACCGACGCTTCCGGGATTTCGATCGCGATCCCCCGAGTCTCTTGCACCGAAGGCTGGCCGTCCGGCGTTGAAGGCGATCGATGGAAGATCATGCCAATGAATTTGACGACTATAGGAAATAGCGCTGAATAGGGTACTTGGGCCGGAGCGGCCAGCGCGAAACACAACACCATCGCGACTAGGACTGCTCTGCGCATGCGCCGACTATATCGCGGAAATAGGAATCGGTGTACACGCCGAACTCCGTTCGGCACTACCTTAATTCTCCTTCAGGCTGATTCGCCTCTGCACGGAGCGTCACTATTTGCCGCCTTCGCCACCACTGCCCCATTCGCACCAGCGCAGCAAACACTAGCGCCGGGCACCATATCCAGAGCACTTCGCTGATTAGAATGTTTACGCCGCGCGTACTAAAAAAGTGGCGGATGCCGAGAGGGGAGACCTGTATCGGTCGAAATAAAAAGAAGTAGCGCTGAGTATCGAAAGGAGAGAAGAAGGCAACCCCGAGCCCACCATTGGTCATGGCATCCAGTACTCCATGGGAGACAACGACGGCCAAGAGGAGAAATCCCAGCTTCCAAGACGGGGGATACGCTCGCCGAAGTACGAGCGTAAAACCAGCTGCCACGAAGGCCGCGAACAGCAGTGAGTGCGTCAAGCCCCTATGTCCCCAAAGGGAGCCATACGGCACTCCGGCGTGAAAGCCGATGGAATCAATGTCAGGCAGGATGGAACACGTCACCACCAGGCACCAGAAGCGCCAGTCGTTCCGCCATTCCCGGTCGGACGCCTGTCCCAAGGCGGTCCCGACTAGGGCGTGAGTAATAAGGCTAGCCATTCGTGTGGTGCGTGGCCTCTGTTACTTCGACAGCGCCCCCAGCGCCTCGCGGAAGAGTTGATCGAATGAGCGCGCTCCGCCACCATTGCCGGCCGCCGTGAGCGCCCTCTCCGCCGCGGCCCGCTGATATCCAAGATTGGTCAGCGCCGAGAGAACGTCTTCCTCGACCGGAGAATGCCTGCTCACCACCGCGGCGGCCACGCCGAAGCTGTCGAGCTTGTCGCGCAACTCCAGCACCATGCGCTCCGCGGTCTTCTTTCCGATGCCCGGGATCTTGGTCAGCGCTGGGACGTCGTTGCCGCGGATCGCCGCCACCATCTTCTCCGCCTGCATGCCGCTCAGCACCGTGATCGCGAGCTTCGGCCCGATGCCGCTCACCGAGATCAGCCGCTCGAACAATTCCTTTTCTTGGGCGCGCAGAAATCCGTAGAGCGCCAGCGCGTCTTCGCGGACATGAGTATGTATGTGGAGAGAGACCTCGCCGCCGGCATTGGGCAGCTCGGAAAATGTAGGGATGGAAATGGTGACCTCGTACCCGACGCCATTGACGTCCACCACGGCTTGGTTGGGCCGCTTGGTCAAGATCCGTCCGCGCAAGTAAGCGATCATCCGAGCTTCATTCTAGCGGCGAATGGGCGGAGCGCCTACCAAGAAAAAAGGACACGGCGCTCGCACCGTGTCCTTGAAACGAGAAAATAGCTTACTGGTTCTTTTCCAACTCAGCGGTCAGGTTGATGTTCCCGCCGGTGATCTTGATCTTGCGCTCCCACGATTTATATCCGCTCTTCTTCACCGCGACCATGTGCTCGCCGTTTCCGAGCGAGAGCGACGATGGCGTGCTGCCTGCGAATGCTCCATCGATCTCGATGTCTGCTCCAGCGGGAGTCGAGGAGACAGCTAGCTTCGCAGCGAGTTCTGGCGCGGCCATCTGTGATGCAACGGCGGTTGGAGCTGCGCTTGCAGTAGCCGCGGCCGCCCGCGCCATGCCTTTCTCCGGCCAATCCTTGTTGATGGCTTTGCACGCATCATCCACCGAGCCGCCCAGCGACATCGTCGAGTGGCTCACGATGGAATCGCCGTCCTGATTGAAGACGGCGACCTTGTTGTCTTTGCGGATCCAACTCTTGCCACCTTCGTGCTCTAGTACGACCACGTAGTTGGCTTTTTCCTGTTTCATCGTGACCGTGACTTCTCTGCATTTCTCGCCGAAGGTCTTGATGATCTCGGCCGTCTGCGGCCGCGCGCCACCGTGCGTCTCTCCGCCAAAGCCGCTGCTCGAACCACCGGAGTGACCCGATATCTCCCACGACTTGCTGTCGGTCACGAAGACGCGCGCTTTTTCCTGCGCGAATAGAGAACCGGTAAAAAGACAGACCGCTACCACCAGAGTTGCTCGCATTCAAAAGCCTCCACTTAAAAATAGGTGAGAGCCGATTATGGTTGATATAAGGCGAGAGTCAACTAAATTCAGGAGGGATTAATACTTTGGTACCTTTGGGTCCACTTTTTCCGACCACGCGTTGATGCCGCCGGCGAGGTTGCGGACCTTCTTGAATCCCGCCTGACGCAGGAACTCGACCGCCTTGGCGCTGCGTCCACCCATTTTGCAGTGGGCAACGATCTCGCGCGACGAATCGAGTTCGTTCACCCGCTTCGGCAGATCGCCCAGCGGTATTAGATATCCGCCCAAGTTCGCGATCTGATACTCGTTGGGCTCGCGCACATCGAGAACGAACAGGTCTTCACCCGCATCCAGCCGTCGCTTCAGCTCTTCCGGAGTCATATCGTTCGCATTCGCCGCCGGCTGCTGCGCGGCAGCGGCAGCGGCAGGAATGCCGCAGAACTGTTCGTAGTCGATCAGCTTCTTGATGGTCGGATGGGTTCCGCAAGCCGGGCACTCAGGATTCTTGCGCAGCTTCAAGGTGCGGAAGTTCATCGCCAGCGCATCCACCAGCAGCAAGCGCCCGATCAGCGGCTCGCCCGCTCCCAGGAT
>Ga0137418_10006400_pt1 | contig 10831 bp, 4 predicted proteins | sample CZODoug3_1_2_16f_FD_122242 | JGI IMG/M metagenome (GOLD analysis project Ga0137418, IMG submission 122242) | Vadose zone soil fungal communities from Angelo Coast Range Reserve, California, USA - CZODoug3_1_2_16fungal (Hybrid Assembly) | ecosystem: Environmental > Terrestrial > Soil > Vadose... | reverse complement strand
CCAGATGCACGCGGCCAAAAGCGTGGCCTTGAATCGTCGGATAGGGAATCGTTGCGTTCTTCCCTTGGTTCCAGGTCCGGACTGCCCAGGTCCACGAACAAGTACCCCTCAAGCCGAACGAGTCTCCAGGCCGATATGAGTTTTTCGCCTTTTCCGCCCAAATCAAATGTCACTTCGTACTATCCCGTGTCAGTGCCCCTCTGGAAAATTGCCAGTCCGGATTTCTCGTCGGGTTTTATTTCGGGACCCGCTTTGTACATTTCATTCCCGCAAGAGTTGGTTTTCGAACACATCGTCGCTGCTTGAAAAAAGTGGAAACAACGAGACCTTTTAGAACTTTGTTTTAATTTCGGCATAATAAACACGCCGAAATTAAAAGAACAAGACCTTGCAAAACTTTTATCTTATTTTAGTATAATAAATATACTTACTCTCATCAAACTTAAAGAATTCAGCTAATCCTTTGATTACCTCAGATTCTCTAATGTGTAAATGAACAGCAAATCTTAATTGTACTTTCCCTGAACGGACCTCTGTGGTCTTAATATTAAAGCTACCATCTCCACTCACAAAACCAGCTATTCAATAAGAACTAGGTATTCCATAAAATTTAAAGTCTACTCTTTTAAGTAAACTAATTTCACTAAAACTGTTTATTAACTTTTCAGTTAGTCCTTTATTAAGTGAAGTTTTAATTTCAATTAATTTAGATATACCTTGCTCAGTCAAATGTTCATTAATCATATTAAAACTCTGTTTGAATAAATCATAATCTAATCTTTTAGCGGTTACTAAAGGATAGTTATCAAAATGATCTATTATAACTTGTAAGTCTTTAAATGACTCCACTCTGTAATAAACTTTTGTTCCTGAACTGTATATACGTCCAACACCAAACCAAGCTTGAATATTTTCTAAAATCGCTAAATCTTTTTTATTTAGACCAATAGCAAATATAGCTTTTACTCTTCACTTAGTTTTACTATCAAGACGTGGTTGAACTAAAACACTAAAAGCTGACTCAGCATCAGAAAATCCTGTGATAAATCAAGGATTTAGCTGATTAGAATCATAGTTTGTATTATATAATCTTTTTTGCTTAGAAAGGACTTTTATTTGATAATTTCTTTCAAAACCCATTAGAATACACCTTAACACTAATCTATCTCGTTTTATTCTAGAAATAATTTGATTAGTGTAACTACCGTCTACTCGTTGCTCTTTTACAGTAATATATCTGTGGCTTGTGGGACCTTTATTGTGATATACTACTGACTTAGATCCGCGATTACCCATTTCTTTTTCAATCATCTTTTGAGTTGTTACCATACCTGAGTAATTAGTTCAGCCACTTATATTATTTAAAATATAGCTTGATACTAGAAGCTTTAGGGTGTTCCCGGAATTTGGTAGTTTGACCCATCTCAGCGTTTTCCCAAAACGCGTGGCGGGTCTAATAGAAGTAACTTACCCACTACTTAATTTAATATTAAAAATAATTTAAAATTACTTTAGTCTAGTCGCTTTCGCTAAGGTTATTAACCTTGCTACTCCTATTAACTTGCTGACCCATTATGCAAAAGGTACGCCGTCATACATTACTTCTTAGAAGTAGTATTTCGACTGCTTATAGAGTTACTAATTCACGATCTATTTCACCATTCCCCGTTTTCTAAATATAAATATAAATATCTGTAATCAATTACAGAATAAATTACCAACACTTGCCTCTGGCCTTGCCTCTGGCCTTGCCTCTGGCCTTGCCTCTGGCCTTGCCTCTGGCCTTGCCTCTGGCCTTGCCTCTGGCCTTCCTTGCTTTTGACGCTACGGGCAAAAGATGAAAGGCTAGAGCATAGTTTGTGATTAGTATATACTAGACACAAGATGCAAGGCTACGAGTTTAATTCTCAATAGCAAAAGTGGGTTTCTTATTTAATATTAATATAATAATAGAAGAGATTAAAAATAAATAAATAAAATTAATACATAATTGAATTCTTTGTTTTTTTAACTAGGGAATACTTAGTATACTACTTGCTTTTCAAAACTTTCCTTTACAGTACTTTTTCACTATCGCTAAATTTATAATACTTAGCCTTAGAGGATGGTTCCCCTGTATTCCGACAAGTTTTCTCTCATCGTACTCAAATTAAGTAATATATTAGATTTAGATTTTTATTTCTTTATTTAATATTTTGACCTCAAGTTTAAATTAATTTAAAATAATTTTTAATTTTAATCTTAATCTAAACTTAGCCGACTTATTTTAGTTATATAATATTAACTTTACAGGACTCGAATACCTTATTTAGTACAAAAATACATGAATATAATAATATATTAACTTTCTTGCCTTTCAGTTCCAGTTAAGAATAAAAGATGCAAGGGTATGGTATAGTATGGTATAGTATAAATTAAAACTATATATTTGTTTTATCTGTTTGAAAGATTTCAAGTTAATATTATTTTTTGTGTATACAAATCTTAATTTAAATATACACGATAGGGCTTGTCCGATTTCACTCACCATTACTTTCGGAGTCTCGGTTGATTTCCTTTCCTTTCCCTAATAAAATGTTTTACTTCAGGAAGTGTTATTTTAACAAAGGTTTTCCTTAGGATCGCTTAGTGTGTTTAAATAAATTCAAATCTATTTTTATTTTTGGTTTTTTTTTTTAATCCGCCTCCGATTATATTATAATTAGAGTGGCTAAATTCTAAACTAACAAAAGTTAAATAGACCTTAAATTTATTCATATATAAGCTTTTGGTATATACCTCCTTATTTATAAATTTGCTTTTTTGTTCCTTAATAACCCCTTTAAATTACTTTATTTTTTTTTTAATGTTACTACAATAATTGTCATCGATACTTTTATTACCCTCTAAATTTGAATTTGTATTTTGAAGCTTTTTTAGTTTGTTACCTTTAGGATACCTTTTATAGTATTAAATATAAATGAATATATTTTTCCTTTAGGTTATTCTCCTTAACAATAATCATAATCCTAATAAATTTTAATCTTTATAATTCAGCAATCTAATAAAGCGCCTTTAACAAAGATTACTCGATTAACTAAAACAAAATAACTTTTAGTCTTAATATCAAATTACTGTCTAAGTCCAGCCGCAGCACTGATAGTTCTAAAAATACACGGGCATCTTTAAACAGTCTAAAAACAAATAATTAAAATAAATTTAGGTTCTTTAGTTTAAACCCCAGTTGTAGATCTTTTAACATCTTTGTTTGACTTAACGCCCTAAATTAAAAATATCCGATCTTTTACATACTTGAATTCATCTCTTCTTAAACCGAATGATTCATTCTTACTATATACTATAATAAGCAAATATAAAATTTCTAAGCCACAAATCCCAACCTATGTGTCTTATGATAAATTTTTTTTAGTCTCATAAGACACATAACTTCACAACACAGTTCTTAAAAAAGATATCTTTAGACCTATAATACTCTCTGATAGAGTGAGAGATAAATTAGGCTAGTGTAAAAATCATATCACCAGGCCTTTAACATTATAATTGTAAAAATATAGGGTTCAACAACTTTCACAATATATAACATCTTCTACCCGGATTCAACCTGTTAAAAAAAACAAATTGGATTTGCTTTACAGCAAGTTTCGCATCCACATGCTTAAGCTTTAATAAATTTTTCTAAATGTTTAATATATTTTATTAATTTTCTCTTTAAATAATTGAAAAACCAACTTTTCTCATTTTCAACATTTGTTGATTCTAAATGTAAGGGTATATATAAATTGTTAATTAAAGCTTTGTCTAAGCTTCGACGTATTGTAACAAGACTGCTAGCTATACTTATGCTTAAAGTTTTAAAGGATTTATAAAATCTGTCATGTATTTCTTTAACTAATTTATCACCTTTAGATAGTTTAATTATTTTTATATTAAATTTTGTATTCTTTTGTTAAATTAATCTTATGTTTATTCTTAGTCTTTTCTCTCTTGCTCTCTCGCGCTTTCTATCCTGTTGATAATAATAATATTTTCTATTGTATTTCTCGCTTTTGTTTACACAAGCAGCAGGAATATCACTGCTATCATCTACTACCGAACAATAAATAGCTAGCGTCCAGCACTTAACAATACTTAATTTTATAACTGAAAATAAAAAAATTTATTTAATTTAATTTTTACTTTATTGCTTCGGTGTAACATTAGGTTTTCATTAGGGCTGACATTAACCTTAATTTTGAATCTTACTTTACTTATACTTTGCCTGTCTCTTTCCCTGTCACCTTTGCCTTTAAGCTCCCTTGCCATTTTTCTCTCCATTTTCTTTTGTAATTTAAGTTTAATCTTTTATTCTTTTTTTTAATTGAACTTTTGTTTTTACTCTGTCTTACTCTGTCTTACTTTGTCCAGGTGCATTTGCCTATTGTATTTGCATTTGCACTGGGACTCCGGCATAAAGCCTCTGGTTATTAGAGTTATTAAATTAAGAATATAACACGAGAATTAGGGCTTAAGAAAATTGTAACACGATTTGGGATTTATCTAATATTAAGGGGTCAGATAAAGGAATTGGAGCCTAGCGAGGCCCGCTTAAGTTATGAGATTTTACAAGGTAGGAGTCTTAAGGGATACTTTTTTAGTTAAAATTTTTACATTAAAGATAAATTTTGAGGTACTAATATTTGTATCTTAAATAATCTGGGAAAGGCAAAGGGGTTTTAATTTTTATTTAAATACATAACAAAATGTAATTACAAATAACTTGTTAAAATTTCAAATTAAAAAATACTAAAAAATATTTTCAAGTAAATTTGAAACTCAAGTTCCTAACCCCCATCCCCCAGCGCCAGTTAGATCCTCCCGAGATGTGGCCGGTGTGTTAAAGGGTGCTTTGGGATACTCAGTAGAATAAAGGGGACTAATAAATCTAGGTTTTTCGGTACCGGAGGAACTACTAAATCTAGGTTTTTCGGTACCGGAGGAACTACTAAATCTAGGTTTTTCGGTACCGGAGGAACTACTAAAGCTCGGTTTTTCGGTACCTGAGGGACTACTAAAGCTCGAATTTTCGGTACCGGAGTAACTACTAGAGCTCGGTTTTTCGGTACCTGAGGGACTACTAGAGCTCGGTTTTTCGCCAGCGGTCCGTAGAAAACCAAGGGGGTCCGGGTAATGAGCGTGGACAAAGCTAAAGCTGGAGCTAGAACTAGTACTGGACTCCATAGACTCTTTAGGTGTTTCGTTACTCATTTCAGCATCTTTATGAATATTCAGGATATTAGCTTTACCTTTACCCTTATCTATCACAGAAACATCGAAACCAAACCCATGTCCATAAACATTTCCAGCCTCAGCAATTTTAGCTGCTTCAATTTGACTACGGCTGCTTGGAAAGGACTTTAATCTTCGTGCCGCAGCTATATCCGAATATCTGTCAGCACTACTAACAGTAGAATTTCTACCTAGCATTTCAATGTCAGAAGTTTTATCGCGACTCCTTTTACCCAAGCAATCAAACCACCAGGGGAGAATACTAGTTCAATTAGGGGACCTAAAATCAAAATCTGAATCTAAATATCCCAAATCAAAATCAAAATTGAAATAAAAATCATGAAAAGGCGAAATACAAAGCAAGGGGGAAATATGAGGTAAAAGTTGCGAGACTGGAAAATCTGTAATATAAATAAACACAGACCAAATATTAACAAGTAAAGCTAAAAAAATAATTATAACACATCCGGCGAATATATTTAGTTTAATAATAAATAATTTAAATCTAATGGTAGACGAAATTGATTGAGAGGTGATTCAATAGAAATTAGTCATGTTTGTTTGTTAGTTAGGTTGAATGACTGTTATACTTCTTTTATATCATTTTTCTACAGATAGTTGAAATGAAGGGTTTTTATTCTTATTTGATTCAAATTAATAACCAGAGTGCTAAATCAGCTAAAGCAGCTAAAGCAGCAACAGGGAGCGCAAGCGAGCACCGGACCCTTGCTTCTTTCGAAACGGGCATCAGGGTTTTATTCTTAATGGATTAAAAATCAGAACAAGGGGAGCTAACCTCTCTATTTTTGTAGTCTCCTTCCTTTTCAGATAGTTTCCCTAGTTCATTTAAACTACGTATACCTTGTGGAGCTAATAAAATAGTATCCCTAATGTATACGAACTATAATATTAGGGGTTTTCTTGAGTCAGAAAGATTTATTAAAATTGCTTAGACTTTTATTCACTACCTCAAACTCAAAGACCCAAAACATAGGCATATATAAATCCGAAGCGTTATTATGAGATATGATGAGATATGATATAATTATTTTAACTTTAACAATAGATAAGTTAATTTAGGTATCCTAGTTAAAAATTAGTTTAGTACAAAACCTCGGTTTAAGTTTAGATTTTGTCATACCACTTAATAAGATATAGAGGATTTTAAGTTAAACCAAAGGTAGAGAATAGTTTAATTTATGCAATAAAGTCTTCCTTGTGTTATTACATAAATAAGATTCCGAGTTTTTAGTAGGAGGATGTGAGTTAGGTTAGGTTAAGTTACAGGGAAGTAGATAAACAAGAAGAAGAAAAATATATAAAAAATCCTAATATTAGGATAGGAATCAAATTCAGAATAAGATTCAGAATAAGAAACAGATTCAGAACCAAACAAAGAACAAAAAAAGCGAAACATCCCCCCTAAAGATATTTAGAGACTCAACATTTGGTACTTTATATTGAGAATCGATACTTTCACAAATATTTTTTCTACGTAATTGAGTTTCTTTACTTTTCTGTTTAAGATTTTGGGATAGTAGAAGAAGAATTATAATAAGAAGAACTCTTATTAGCATTAGAAGCAAAATGAGTAAGAGATTTAGTAGCAAAAGTGACAGTAGTTTTCTAAAGAGAGTTAGAAGGTGTTTGAGGAACTGTTAAATCTTTTAGATAACTAAGAGACAGAGTTGTAGGAGAAGTAAAAGCGTGAGAGCAATCAATTTCATCGAGATTTTCTTTTTACATCAAAAACAAATCATTAAAGCAAAACCATTTGTCAGGATCCCTTGCCTCTGGCCTGTTCTCTCGAACTGCTCTTGTTTTTATTTTTAATCCAATCATAATAATCGCTTGCTTGCTTGCGCTGCCCTGATCTTATTATTTTTATAAGAAGGAGGTAGCTTTAGCTTTAGTATTACAATAACTAAGAAAGATGACAGACAATTTCCTCAAGTGAGAGGTAAGCCGAATATATTCTCAGGATATAACGGATTGGATTATTAAGGCTCTTAAGGTATATGAGGTATAATTTAGAAATGTAAGTTATTTCTTAGAGCTGGTGCTGCTGTAAATCTAAGCTAAAGCAGCTAAAGCAGCTAAAGCAGCTAAAGCAGACATGGAATATGTAATGAATTGACTTTACATGTGTTCCTGTATATAGTCTCATCATTTCTAATATAATTCTAAGACCGCTTAATAAGAATATAGGTACTAACATTAAGACAATAAAAAATTCTAAAACTAATTCTATAATTGCAACACTTTTTTAATATTAATAAATATATTAGAATATATATTATAAATCAACTAACGCTTTTAAGAAAAAATAACTTTGAAGTCTTAGACTCAGTTGAAGGCTCAAAAGTATTTTTTTTGAGGAACATAACCTATGGGTAAGAGCATACAATTAAACATTGAATAAATAATAGCTCTAGAAGGTAGAGAACTATAAGGATTGTAATTTTCTAAATAGAATACTTAAAATAAAAAATACTTAAAATATTAACAAAATATGTGTTAAAAGTGAAAATTTTAAACCTTCAAAGGATTGGGGGGTGTATTGGGCACAGTGTGTTTTGTGACAAAATTTTAATAAAAAACCTAAACCACAACACCCTATATAAAATAACATCTGTATATCCGCACTTTTTGTTAGTTAGTTAGTTATTTGGTTAGTTAGTTAGTTTGTTAGTTAGTTGGTTATTTTTGTTCTTTATTTATTTATTTATTTATCCTTTATTATTATTAGTTATTTAGTTGGTTTGTTGTACTAAGAGCTGGCTTTGCCTGCACCATATCGTACTTCGAACATTCTTTCTAGTTCCTACCCCCTTGATTAATTTAGCGGGTTGGATTAAATTAACTAACTCTTTAGTCTGCATACCTTAAAAAGAGTATTAATTAATGAATTAAATACGAACCATAAAAATTTTAAGCAATCAATATATTTATTTTTATAATTATGAAATTAAGCAATCAATATCAATATTATTATAATTACGAATTATAGTTACGAATTATATAATATTATATTATTTTATAATAATATTATTTTTCGTTCTTTATATTATAACTACAAATGCTAAAGCAAACAAACATGAAAATTATGAAAATTATAAAAATCATATTAGATTTTGTAAAATCAACCCTACATTTTTTTTTTTTTTTTTTTTAAAGACTTAAACCTAATTCCTTGCGTTAAAGGGTGAAATTATTTTGGCTCACATCGAAGCTATTCGAATGCACGGCAAAGATATTCAACCAACTGGATTATGTGTGGGTGAGAGTCGCGATCAGAAATGTACAAATTTTTATTTCCTCTTAATTCCCCTCTTAATTCACCTCTTAAATTATCTCTTAGTTTCCTCTTAGTTTCCCTCTTAATTTCCCTCTTCATCGATTATATTCTAAATCGGTTAAATTATCTAAATTATCTAAACTATTTAGCTCATTCAAAACTAAATATTACGATTCTTTAACACGATTAAATACAAAATTTTATCTCTTTTGATTAAGTATTTATATCTTTTTAATAAATATTTATATCTTTTGAGTTGGTAAAAGAACCTCTAGTTTTGTGGGGGTTTTATTATTATTTTTCCTTGCTATTTACATTTTTCTTTTAGCTATTGTTGCGAGTATAGCTTGTTTAACTATGTCTTTTTTGAATAAGATATTTTTCTTATACTATTGATTCTATTGATTTTTGTGAATGCCCTTATTTGTTCTACATTTTTAGTTTATAAATCTAAATTAAATTATAAATACCACCAAACTATTCGAAGCATTCGAAGCATTTGATTCCTAGTATTACTTTATTTTTTATATCTTTGTCTAGATCAAGATCTGTATCTATATCTATATCTATATCTACTTTATAAGCTCCATCTTTTGTCCAAAAATTTATATTATGGCCTTAAGTTTAATTTATTGCCTTTGCCTGTTGCCTGTGCTTATATACTTTCTAATTTTTCTACTCGACCATATCCAAATTATAATTAATAACTAACTATGATTTAACAGAGTTTTGGGATAAAAAGCTAGGACAGATATTTAATTTATTAAATAATAATATAGTTCTTTGGAGTTTTACTTTTATTTTTCTTTTTTTATAAAAAGGCTAGGACAGATATTTAACATTTGACAGGTATTTTTGTTTATTTATGAAAAAGCATAGGACAAGACAAATAATTAATTCTTACCCCTCATTGAAGCATAGGACAAATATTATTTTATTAGGGAACCTTTTGTATTGCATTCCACAGGAGGTCTATTATTGAGAAATAAAGTACTGTAGGGTCTATTATTGAGAAATAAATTACTGTAGCATTTGCTTATTCAAGCCCATTGAGGTTAAAGAAATCCAGATGCAATTAATAAAAGAAGATAATAAATATTGCGCAAAAGCAAATAAAATACGATTATAAAACATAAAATTAATTTTTATGTTTATAGTTTAAACAGTTAGAAGAATTTAATTTTGGTTCTGATTGAACGTTTTTCAGTAGTTTTAAGACATGCGAATCTATTATTCTAGAAAAATTAAATAACATTAATAAGTACAGAATAAGGTGTAAAGGTGAGTAATGATAAATAAGATACCTTATAGACCTCTTAAATAGAGGATAAGCTTTTTTTAAAGCGTAATTTAAGCTTAATTATATAAAAAGGAAAGTTTCTGCTATAAGATTCGATTTATTTTGTTTATGGTAGTTGGTGGGGTAAAAGCCTACCAAGCCTACGATCAATAGCCATATTTGAGAGAACAGGTGGCCACATTGGGAATGAAAAGCCCCAAATTGCATATGCAATCTGCAGTCAAGAATCTTAGTCAATGCTCGCAAGAGTGAACTAGCTAACTGAAATCACAAAACACCTAATAAGTGCTTATTGTGATAACGTAAGGGAAAAAAATGATATTACCTTACTATTAGTGTTGTCTAAATTACTGGTGCCAGAAGACTCGGTAACACCAGAAACGCGAACGTTAGTCGTCTTAAACAGGCGTAAAGGGTTAGTAGGCAGCTTTTAAACACCCTCCCTATAAAAAAGCTCTAATATATAAAACAAAATAAAGTGTATATTTATATATTTATATATTTATATATTTATATATTTATACGCAACACAAAAATTTAACAAAAATTTAAAAATAAGTTTGTTTTTAATTAGTATAGGTAGGGTTACTAGAAGATAGAATCATAAAGAGGATAAACCAAATAATGCTTAGAGTAGGGGTGATATCCTATGATACTAGGTGGAATACTAAAAGTGAAGACTTTTTATCCAAGAATGATTGACGCTGAGGAACGAAGGTGAGAACAGGGAATAGGATTTGATACCCAGTTACCTCTCACTGTCAACGATGAATGGTAGTTAGTACTTTCTTAAAAGTGGTAACGATGTTAACGCGATAACCATTCCGCCTTGAGAGTACGGTTGCAAAACTGAAACCAAAAAAATTAGTCGGCCTCGGAGCAAACGAAGTGGAGCATGTTATTTAATGCGAGATTACGCGTACAATCTTACCAGTTCTTGAATATCCAATCTTATTCGGATTGGTTAC
>Ga0137418_10006399_pt1 | contig 10831 bp, 7 predicted proteins | sample CZODoug3_1_2_16f_FD_122242 | JGI IMG/M metagenome (GOLD analysis project Ga0137418, IMG submission 122242) | Vadose zone soil fungal communities from Angelo Coast Range Reserve, California, USA - CZODoug3_1_2_16fungal (Hybrid Assembly) | ecosystem: Environmental > Terrestrial > Soil > Vadose... | reverse complement strand
TTTCTTCTTCCGCCTTGTGCCGGGCGATGGCCGCGCGCACGTCAGCCAGCAGCTTCTCGTTGTCCCACGGCTTCTGGACGAAGTTCGCCGCACCCGACTGCATGGCCTTCACCGCATTCTCGACCGTGCCATACGCCGTAATCATGATCACCGAGAGCCCGGGGTCTTGCGAGTGCAGGTCCGACAGGACATCGAGCCCGTTCCGATCGGGCAGCGCCAGGTCGAGCAGGATCAAGTCAAACGCGCGCTGTCCGATGCGCTGCAAGCCTTGCTGACCGGTGGCAGCAGTTTCGACTTCGTACCCTTCCATTTCGAGCAGAGTCTGCAGCGATTCCCGGATTTCCGCTTCATCATCGATGATGAGAACCGATCCGGCCATCGCCAGTGATTCAAAATCGTTCATCTTGCGAGGCAATACCGCGGCTTCAGACATTGACGGCCTTCCTGGTCAGCGGGAAATCCAGGTGGAACGTAGTCCCCTCGCCGGGGCGGCTGTCCACGCGGATCTTGCCCGCGTGTTCCTGGATGATCCCATACGTAACCGACAGGCCCAGCCCGGTACCGCGCTTCTGGCCTGCCTCCGGTGCAGCTTTCGTGGTGAAGAACGGATCGTAGATGCGCGCGATGTGTTCGGGCGCGATGCCGGTGCCGCTGTCGGCGACGGATACGTGGACGCCGGATGCGTTGATCGCGGTGCAGACCTTCAGGATGCCGCCGTCGGGCATGGCGTCTTTGGCGTTCAGGAACAGGTTCAAGAAGACCTGCTGCAATTTTCCGGGATTGCCATGGATTGGCGGCAAGTCGGCAGCAAGATCGTCCTGCACTTTGACACGACCGGTCTTGAACTGGTGCTCGAGCAGCGCGAGCGTGTCCACGATGATCTTGTTGACGTCGATCTGCGCGAACTCGGTGCCGCTGGTGCGGGAGAAATTCAGCAGGTTGTTCACGATCTCCGACGCGCGGAAGGTCTGGCGCGTGATCTTCTCGAGCAGCGAGGTCTTTTTCTCGTCGCCGCTGACCTGCTTGGCCAGCATTTGCGCGTAGGAGGAGATGACGGCGAGCGGCGTGTTGACTTCATGCGCGACGCCGGCGGCGAGCAATCCGATGGACGACATTTTTTCCGCCTGCGAGAGCTGCGATTCCAGGCCGATGCGCTCGGTGATGTCGTCGATGATGATGATGCGGCCGATCACGTTGAAGCGCTTGGTGACGAGCGGCGCGATGGCGATGTTGGCGACGCGCGTGTCGCCGGCGTGCGTGCCGAGGCGGAACTTATACAAGTTGTGGATACCGGCGTTTTGGCGGACACGGTAGAACTCTTCCACAAAGCTGGTGGAGAAAACTTCGTTGATAGGTTTGCCGATGGCTTCAGAGCGCGGCAACGCGTACATCACTTCCATCTGCGAGTTCCACGACTCGATGCGGTCGGCGAGATCTACTGCGAGCACGCCGACGCTGATGGACTCGACGATGTTCTCATTGAAGTCTTTGAGCCTCTCGTACTCACTGACTTTCTGCTCGAGCGAGGCGTATAGGCGCGCGTTCTGGATGGCGATACCGAGATATCCGGACAGTGTCTCCAGCAACTGCACGTCTTCGCTGGAGAGGAAGTCGCCTTCCATAGTCTTGCCGAGTCCGAGCACCGCGACAACACGCTTCTGCACGGTGCAAGGGATGTAATAGTTCAGGTCGAGACGGCGGATAGTTTCCTGCGCGCTTGCCTTTTCGCGCACTGCCTGGTGAGTGTTATCGAAGAACAGGTGGCCCTCGGCGAGTTCGGGACGCTCGGCAGTGAGGAAGCTGAGATCCAGTTGATCAGCCCAGGTGATGCCGTATGACTTCGCCAGATGGAAGGCACCGGAATCGTCGGACGCAGCGGTGAAGATGGCGAGCCGGGCAACGAACAGAGTCTGCGAGAGACGCTCGACGACGAGGTCGAACATCTTGTTCAGGTCGGTCTCGGAGTTCAAGTCGCGCCCGAAGGCGACCAGCGTGCGGCGATAGTCGTAGCGCTTGCGATAGAAAAATTTGTCGAGGTGGTTCTGGATCCAATTCTTCACCGGATCGAAGAGCAGCGCAGTGATGGTAATGGCGACGATGAGTCCGGCAGGGCCGGTATTGGGAACCGTTTTCTGAACCGCGGCGCCGACCAGAGCAACCGTCCCGAAATACATGCCGACGATGGAAGCGGTGGCGATGGTGTACGCCATGCCACGCTTGAAGATAAGGTCCACGTCCATCAGGCGATAGCGCACGATGGCGTAGCCGAAGGTGAGCGGCAGGAAGATCAGCGAAAGCACCGAGATCTTCATCCCCGTTGTCGGGTTTGCGCCTTGCAGATAGGGGATGACGTAGAACAGAGTGAATGGCGCGATGGCCATGATGGTGCCGCGCGTCACCCACTTCATCTGTTGACGCAGGATGGGCGAATCGGCGTTTCGGTAGCTGTGCCACAGAACCACTGCGGCGGCGATGAAGCCGGACGCCAGATACGACATCTGGATGCGGTCAAGGTTCCAGCGCATGGTCTCGCTGGGGACCGCGAACCGCATGATCATAACGTGCAGAGTCAGCAGCACCAAACCGGGCAGATAGATCAGGTACGCGCTCCACGGATGGCGACGCAGGAACTCTTTCTTCTCCGGGAAGGTGAGCGCGAAGTGGAGGAAGAGCGCAGGCTGCAATAGCCACGCCAGCACGTTCGACCAGTAGATGATCTGATCAAACTGATTCAGCTTTCCCGTGTACTTGAAGGCGTAAAAGACGAACGAGACCAGACAGAAGATATAGAAATGCAGCGACTTGGGCGCGGTCCAGCGGCGGAGCAAGATGAAAAGGCCGATGGCGAGATAGACCAGCGCGATCAGTCGCAAGCCAAGATTGATAGAGCGGTCGGCGGGAACCAGGATCACGGGCGCGTCGAGGTTCACCCCCTTGCGCACTACCGAATACGTCACTTTGTTGTAGGCACCGGCGTTGAATTGCGCCTGCGTAAGCCGGGCAAAGCTCGAAGCGGGATTTCCATTGATCGCAACCAGTCGGTCGCCTTCGCGCAGGCCGGCGTTGTCGCCCGGTCCGTTCGGCGCAACGCGTTGGGCATTGAGCCAGGTGCCGTTGGAGTCGTTCTGCTCCATCCACCAGACGCCGTCATAGGGCGCGTGGAACTTTGGTTCCGCGACAAAGACGTTGAAGCCGGCAAATATGACCGCAGCCAGAGTCAGCAGGCCCAGGAAGATGGCGTAGCGGTATTGGAACTCTTTGCCCATAGGAGCACGTCCGCGTAAGTCGGCAATTCTTTGGACGGATGAATCCGACTCTCGAGTGAGCACGTTTTTTGCCACGCCTTCCACCATTCGTAGACCGTGTAACTGCCTATTCTACTTCTACTTAGGTCATCTTGACCGGGAAAATCACACGCCAGCATACAGAATTCAATATCGCCCTGTGGAATCTTGAATTTAGAGGGTTGCGGGAAATGGACTCAAGTTGTTGATTTTCAATGGATGATTCCGTTTCAAGCCAAGGGGAAGAACTGCTACACTCCACCATCTCACGACAAGGTTTTTGCGGATGAAGCCCAAAAAGGCAGCCATTGCGGTAGCGCTGAGCATGTTAGCGCTGCACGTTTGCGTCTTGGGCCTTGTACGGGATGAATATCTCAGAGTCCTGGGTTCCAACCTCATCCAGATCGCGTGCGCCTGGCTGGCCTGTGGCTTTGCGCTGTGGATCGCCGTCCGATCGCGCGGACTCTTGCGGACATTTTGGGCACTCGTGGGCTCCTCGTTCTTCATGTGGGGCCTCGGTCAGAGCGGCTGGACCTACTACGAATCTTTCATAGGGCCGCGGCAAGCGCAGGAGGCGCCGACCGATCTTTTCTTCTTCTTTTCGTTCACGCCGATGTTGCTGGCATTGCTGCTGCGCAAGGAACCGCATGGCAGCGGGCCCGACTGGGCGCGTGTGCTCGATGCCACTCAGGTCGGCATCCTCGCGATCGCGGGATATCTCTTCTTTTTTCTGTTGCCGGCAGAGACCAAGACCACGCAGGAGTTCACCGACCGCTTACTGACGCACGTATTCACGTCGCGGAACGTCTTCATCGGAGCTTTGTTTCTGCTGCGCAGCGCGCTTTCGGAGAACCGCAACGCGCGCAGGTTGTTTGGCTGGCTGGCTCTGTTCTGGATCCTCTATTCGTGCATCACCGGATTTACCAACTATTCGCGGCTGCATGTCCACGCTATCACCGGGCAATGGTACGACCTGGGCTGGACGATTCCATTTCTGCTAGGCATTTTGATCGCCAGCAACTGGGAAGAAAGGCCGGGACCCTCGTCGTTCGAAGAACCTTCAACAAAAGATTGGAGAGTGATGGCCAGCGCGTATTTTTTGCCGACCATCGTGCCGCTGGCAATCGTGCTCATGGCCGGACGCGTCACGTCCCGTCATTTCTACATTGCGTACAGCGCCATCCTTGCCTCTTTCGTTTGCTATAGCGTGCGTTTGGCAGTCACGCAACACCGGCTTTCCATCTCGTCAGAGGCGGTGAACCTGGCGGAAGCACGTTTTCGATCCCTGTTCGCACAAAATCCACAGCCCATCTGGGTGTTCGACCTGGAAAGCCTGAACATCCTGGAGGTAAACGCCGCGGCAGAACGTGAATACGGATACGCGCGGGACGAGTTCCTCAAGATGAAGGTTTCCGATCTACGGGTGCCGGAGGAAGTTCCGGAGTTGATGGAGTTTATTAAGAGCCATGTTCCCGGAAGCTACTTCCGCGCCCACCATCGCCGCAAGGACGGCACCGCGATGGCGGTGCAAGTGTCAGCCCAGGCGATGGAATTCGCGGGACGCGCGGCCGAGATCGAGATCGTGCAGAACATCAGCGAGAAGCTGGCGCTGGAAGAGCAGTTGCGACAGTCGCAAAAGATGGAGGCGGTGGGCACGCTGGCGGGCGGAGTAGCCCATGACTTTAACAATCTGCTGACGGTGATCACCGGATTCAGCAGACTTCTGATGGAGCGCTTCTCGAGCGACACGCAGGCAAGCCAGCAATTGCAACAGATCAATACCGCGGCCGACCGAGCTGCAGTTCTTACCCGCCAACTGTTGGCCTTTGGACGCCGTCAGGTACTGCAACCTACGCGGCTTGACCTGAACCACGCGATCAGAAAAGTGGCTGAGAAGAACGTTCCGCGATGGGTCGGCCCCAAGATCGAGATCCGCACACAATTTGCGCCCTACGATCTCTTGGTCAAGGTGGACCCCAGTCAGATCGAGCAAGTGATCATGAACCTGGCGGAGAATGCCGCTGACGCGATGCAGCAGGGCGGAAGCCTGAACATCGAGACCGCCGCGGTGCGACTGGACGTGCAGCAGGCGCAAACTCTCGATGTGAAACCCGGCGCCTATGCCACAGTCCGTGTGAGTGATACGGGAGTAGGCATGTCGAAGGAGACACGCGCGCACATATTTGAACCTTTCTTCTCGACGAAGGCGGCGAAGGGATCCGGGCTCGGCCTTTCCACGGTTTATGGCATCGTGCGGCAAAGTGAAGGAGCGATCGAAGCCGAGAGCCAGCCGGGGAAGGGGTCCACGTTCCGCGTGTATCTCCCATTGATCGAAGCAGCAGCCGACGTGCTGAAGCCGACCGTGCGCATGACGGGCGGCGGCAGCGAGACCATTCTGCTGGTAGAAGACGACGCCGATCTGCGGGACCTCTCGCGGCGGGTGCTGACTATGAGTGGCTACCGTGTGCTTGCGGCCTCCCACGGGCGTGATGCGATCCGGGTGGCGGCGGAATACGATGATGGCATCTCGCTGATGGTCACGGATGTGATCATGCCCGGAATGAGCGGACGCGAACTGGCCGACCAGCTGCAAGCCACACGTCCGGCGATGAAAGTACTGTTCATCTCGGGATACACCGACAACATCATCGCCGAACGCGGCATGCTGGCGCCCGGCACGGCCTTCCTGCAGAAGCCTTTCTCGCCGCGGCATCTTGCCGCCAAGGTACGCGAGGTGCTCGACGAAGCAGTGCAGAGTCGCAGTGGGAAATAGGGCCGCCACCATCCTGTAGAATCACTGCGGTGACCAGCCTCCCCGAAATCCAAGGGCTCGGACAGAAATATTTGCTGCAGACGTATGCGCGGTATCCGCTTGTGATCGCGCGCGGCAAGGGCGTCTACATCTACGACGCTGATGGAAATAAGTATCTCGACCTGGTGGGTGGGCTGGGAGTGAATGCGCTGGGGCACGCACATCCCCGCATTGTGAAGACCATCCGGGAGCAGGCGGCGAAAGCCATCCATATCTCCAATCTCTACTACAACGAATATCAAGGGAAACTGGCGGAGCGATTGTGCACTCTGTCGGGACTCGACCGGGCATTTTTTTCGAACAGCGGCACCGAAGCCATGGAAGGCGCTCTTAAATTGGCGCGTGCCGCGGGACACAAGGCGGCGGGCGACGCCAAATGCAAAGTCGTGGCGCTGGCCGGTTCATTTCATGGCCGTACGTTTGGCGCACTGTCCATGACCGGCCAGGACAAGTACCGCACCGGCTTTGAGCCGATGCTGGGCGGAGTCGAGTTTGTCGCGCTGAACGATGTTGAAGGCATGAAAGCGGCAGTCGACGACGACACCTGCGCCATCGTGCTTGAGCCCATTCAAGGCGAGGGCGGGATCCGCGAATGCTCGCGTGAATTCCTACAGGCCGCCCGTGATGCGGCCGACCGGCACAGCGCGGCTCTGATCTTTGACGAGATCCAGTGCGGACTAGGCAGAACCGGGACGCTGTTCGCGTTTCAGCATTTTGGCGTGACGCCGGACATTGTCGCTATTGCCAAGCCGCTGGCGGCAGGGATTCCCTTGGGAGCCTTTCTTGTCCGCGAGAGATTTGCCTCGGCGCTGAGTACCGGGAAACACGGCACGACTTTTGGCGGCGGTCCGCTGGCGTGTCGCACCGCGCTGGAATTTCTTTCCATCATCGAGGACGAAAAGCTGCTGGAGCGGGTGCGAAACGTTGGCGCCTATCTGAATTCAGAGTTGAAGGCGATCGCCGCTAAGTCTAAGCTCGCTGGCGAAGTGCGTGGCGTTGGCATGATGCAGGCGCTGGAGTTGACCATTCCGGCGAGACCGCTGGTGGAACGTGCCATGGCGGCGGGAGTCCTGCTCAATTCGACGCAGGATACTGTGTTGCGCTTCCTGCCACCTTATATTCTGGAAGAGAAGCAGGTGGACAAGGGCATGCGGGTGCTGAGAAAGCTACTGCGCGAGATGGCAAAAAATTAGGGAGCCGGGTTGTTCCCCGACTCCCGTTTCAGAAGCGACAGAGGCGATGTCAGTAGATAAGACGACATTCCACCCTGTTTGGTTGCATTCAGTCGCTGCCAGCTAAAATATATGGAATCCTCGAGAGCGAAACGACCGAATCAGGAACTCGAACGCTGGTGCACGGTGGGCGGACACACGTTTCGCTACCTGGTAACCGGTTCGGGGCCGCCCGTCATCCTGCTGCATGGGTTGCTGGGATTTTCGTTCTCCTGGCGGCGCAACCTCGAGGCGTTATCGCAATGCGGTACCTTGTATGCCGTTGACGCACTCGGCGCCGGCTACTCCGATCATCCATGCCCTATGGATTGCGGACTGGAGGCACAGGCGGAGCGGATTTTGGCGCTAATGGATGCTCTTAGCATCGACACGGCCGCGGTGGCGGGGAACTCGCACGGTGGCGCGGTCGCCATGCTGATGGCGGGTCTGTCGGCTGAGCGCGGGCGACAAAGAGTGACGCGCCTGTTGTTGGCCGATCCAGTGCACCCCTGGGCGGACTATGAATTGCCGCAACGCGTCCTGATCGATTTCCCGCCGGCTCTCGGAATCTTCGGACCGCTGCTGCTGAAGTCAAAGCTGCTGCAGATCATCTTCTTGCGGCGACTCTATGGTGACCCGCGGCGAGTGACGGAGGAAACGATCGAAGGTTACACAGAAGCGCTGCACCAGGCTCGGACCCTGGAATACGGGTCAGGAGTGGTGAAGAGTTGGCGTCACGACCTGCGCCGGCTGGAAGTGCTATCGCGCAAGATCTCTGACATACCGGCGATGGTCTTCTGGGGCACGGAAGATCACGCCCTGAAGATCGAATCGGCGGCGCGCCTGTGCCAAGTTTTCAAGCAATGCGAATTCATTCCACTGCCGGGAGTGGGACACATGCCGATGGAAGAAGCGCCTCGGCTCTTCAATCCGGCCGCAAAGAGATTTCTCCTGAGTGCGTGTCCCGGCGGGCACTGCTAACCTATGGCAGAAAATCTTTTCGAGGTCCTGCGCCAATTCTTCGACCAGTACGGTTACTGGACGATCGCCATCGCGCTGCTCCTGGAGAATGCCGGCATACCAGTCCCCGGAGAGACCGTTTTGCTGTTCGCAAGTTTTCTCGCCTACTCCGAGCAGAGCCTCCATTTGCCGTACATTATTTTGATCGGCATCGTTGCGTGCACGGTGGGAGACAATATCGGGTACGCCATCGGCAAGCGCGGCGGGCGGCCCTTACTGGAACGTTACCAGCGCTTCTTTCGGATACGCCCTGAGACTATCGCCAAGGGCGAGAGGCTGTTCGGGAAATATGGATCAATCACCATCCTTTTCGCGCGCTTCGTCTTCGGGCTCAGGATCATCGCTGGCCCGCTCGCCGGTGTGCTGCAGATGCCGTGGAAGCAGTTTGCTGTGTTCAACTTTTTAGGCGCGGCGGTGTGGGTAACCGTGATCTCTTGTGTCGGGTACTTTGTCGGAACGGAATGGACCGAGTTGCTGCGGGTGATGAAGCAGATCAACACCGGCGTTCTGATCGCGGCAGCGGTCGTGGCGGCCGTGTTCTGGTGGAGAAGAAGAACGAAAAAGTCAGCTCAGTCGCGTTAATACATCATGTTGTCGAAGATCCAACTCGCAATCTCTAAACTAGACCGCGCGGCATGGCTGCGCTTCTTCGGTGCGTTGTTCGGGCTGGCTTTCGCCTTTCTTGCCGCCATCTACTCCACGGTCTTTCGTGAATCAGGAAATCTGATCGGGACCGCCGTTGCGGCTTCGGTCGCGCTCTTGCTGGCGGCACTGGTGGGATTCACGACGGTCCCTTACCTCGCCAAGCGGGTGGCGTTCCGCCGGGTGCGCGAGGCGTTCGACTATGAAGCCACGCGCGAAGGCGCGGCTTACATCGTGTTGATCATCATCCTGGGCATCGCTGCGCTCAACACCAACAACAATCTACTGTTCATCATCGTTTCGGCCATGCTGGGCGCGATTGGGATCTCGGGCGTGAGTTCGTGGCTGATGATGCGTGGTGTTGGGCTGGAGGTATCGCTCCCGCAGCACGTCTTCGCGCGACGCAGCGTGATCGGCAGGGTGACGCTGCGCAACCAGCGGCGATGGACGCCCTCATTCTCGCTGCAAGTGGTGCCCCCGAAAAAAGTTAAGCACGAGGGCAGCCTGCGCTGGGAGAAGTCGGTTTTCGGTTTCCCCTCGAAGCGTCCACCGCACTTACAATGGGTGCGCCTGCCCGACCGGTCGTTGCGCCGCGTTCCTCCTGAACCGCAGCCGCCTGGCATCTTCACGGGATCCATCTACTTTCCATTCATCGCTGCACATTCTTCGTCGTCGGCGGACCTGGAAATTAAATTTTCTACTCGAGGACGCCACGTCCAGGAAGGCCTCGGTCTTTCCACGCGATTTCCTTTTTCCTTCCTGGCCAAGACACGACGCGTGCCGCTGAAGCGCGAGTTGCTGGTGTATCCCTCGGTCGATCCGACCGAAGACTTCTTCGAAGTGTTGCCGCTGATCGCGGGAGAGTTCGAAGCCTTCGTGCGGGGACGCGGCTACGACCTGTATCGCATCCGCGAATATCTGCCGGAGGATTCCGCGCGCAACGTGGATTGGAAGGCAACGGCAAAGACCGGTGCGCTCAAGGTGCGCGAGTTCACCCGCGAAGACGAGCGTAAGCTGCGCATCGTCTTCGATAACCCTGCGCCGGGAACGGTTTCGGACAAAGCCTATGAGAGCGGAGTGCAGATGGCGGCTTCGCTGGCGTGGCACTTCTCGCAAGAGGATGCCGAGCTGAACTTCGTGGCCGCGGGGATGGAGGCGCGAGACGATGTCTATGACTTCCTTGCCTATCTCGCACTCGTTGGCCCCGAGCCTTCGACGAACAATTTTCTGCAGCAGCTTCCGCCATCCGACGCCTACAACATCATCTTGACCTCACAACCGCGAGGAAGTCTTCCGACAGAGCTGTGGGCGAAGTCATATTTTCTCTTCATCGCCGAATCCTAGGGGAGGTGGCAGTGTTTTCGGTGCTAGAATTGCGCCAATCCTGCCCTTTATGCGCTTCTTCTGGTTCCTCCGGAAATTGAAAAAGATCGTCGGCACCGAGGCGGTGCTCGAGGGTGCGCAACCGGGACCGGTGAGTCTGGCCGGGGGCCAGGAACTGTTCGCCCAGGGCGACCGCGGCGAGTTGATCTACGTGGTCCAGAGCGGTGGTATCGACCTGTTCCGCCTGCTCGCCGAGGGCGGCGAGGAACTCATCCACACCAGCGGACCCGGCGAGTACTTCGGTGAACTCGCGCCGCTGTTCGGCTTCCCGCGCTCGGCGACCGCGCGCGCCGCCGGGGACACCGACCTGGTCGGCTACACCGCGCAACAGTTCCGCGAGATGGTCGGGCCCGAGGGCATTCGCAAGGCCATGGGTCGCAACCGAGACCCGGAGCCCGTCACCGCGGACGTCTGACGCCGGCTCGCGGTGGTCCGGCCGTACTGAGAGTGCGACGGAGGATACGCAGCATTTACATACG
>Ga0137418_10006397_pt1 | contig 10834 bp, 9 predicted proteins | sample CZODoug3_1_2_16f_FD_122242 | JGI IMG/M metagenome (GOLD analysis project Ga0137418, IMG submission 122242) | Vadose zone soil fungal communities from Angelo Coast Range Reserve, California, USA - CZODoug3_1_2_16fungal (Hybrid Assembly) | ecosystem: Environmental > Terrestrial > Soil > Vadose... | reverse complement strand
GCCGCGCCAGATGGAGAACGTGGCGTTCACTTCATCTCCTCGATGATCTGCTTCAGCTCCGCGGGAATCTCCGGGATGGGCCGGCGCTCGACGCGCATCTCTCCGTCCGGACCCTTCTTCGCCACCACGTTCACCCGGGCGAACGCCGGATCTGGCGCGGGAAGATCGTCGCGGAAGTGCGCGCCCCGGCTCTCCTTCCGCTCCAGGGCCGAGCGGGCCACCGCCTCGGAGACGGTGATCAGGTTGCGCAGGTCGATGGCGGTGTGCCAGCCGGGGTTGTAGGCGCGATTGCCGTCGACGCGCACGCGCGCGGCGCGCGCGCGCAGCTTGGCCAGGTGCTCCAGGGCCAGCGCCATCTCGCTCTCGCGGCGTACGATGCCGACCATGTCCTGCATCATCTCCTGCAGGTCGTGTTGCACCCGGTAGGGTCCCGCGCTGCCTTCGCTCCCCTCCCCCTCGAACGGAGCCAGCGCGGCGCGCGCCGCGGCATCGACCTCGCCCTGGTCGATCTTCCCGGCACGATGATCCTTGACGAATCGGGCCGCGTGCGCGCCGGCGCGTTGGAGGCTGATGAACGGCCCCTCGAGGTGCAGCCCCAGGGCGCGGGCGCCGGTCGCCGACCGCGCGGAGGCTGAGCTGGCAAAGACCTCGCGCGCCGCGCGGTATGTCTTCGGCACGGCTCTGGGTGTTGCGCTAGGAGAGCATTCGACCCCTACGGCACGTTTGTTGTCGAAGATCACCCGGTGCACGATTGAGTCCGTGAGTACGCGTAGATTCGGCCGCCCGCGTGCCGGCTTCAAAAAAGCGACGGCCGCGCTTTGGCGCCGTCCATTCTTGATGGTGCGGCACATGTAACCTAAGGCGAATTGGTCGGGCCGATTCTGGTCGTCATTGTGCGGAATGCCCATGGATTGTGCGGCCGCGATCACCGGCAACACGACTTTAACGCTGACCGGCGATTTTGCGACCTTGACCGGCGCTTTTCTCTTTCCCAATGCCGCGAGCGGAGGTTTGGCCGTTGCGTTTGCCGCCAACTGCGCGGCGACGGCCGTCAGTTCACCCATCACTCAACGCAACGTCACGAACATTCTGCCCGGCGCCGCCAATCTGCAATGCATGCACCTCTACAAGTACGGCTCCACCGGCTCGCTCATCGAGCAGGATGACTACGACTACGGCCCCGGGACCTACGGCGCTCTGTTGAAGAAAACCGCTATCACCATGGCCTCGCTCGGGAGCATCACCAAATTCCGCCAGACCGTAACGGTCACCGACGGCTCCGGGGCCACCGTCTCGAAAACCAACTACAACTACGATGAAACCGCCATCGTGGCCACCTCAGGTACTCCGCAACACACGAGCGTTTCGGGCGCTCGCGGGAACCTCACTAGCATCAACTACTACACGAGTCCCACGAGTTATCTGACCAAGCGAATGACCTACTTCGACACCGGCAACGTCCAGACCGTTACGGACGTGAACAACGCACAAACAACATACACATACGGCGCGTGCGGCAATGCTTTTGCAACCAGCGTTAGCAAGCCGCTCAGCCTCTCGAAATCCTTGACTTGGAACTGCACAGGAGGCGTCCAGCTAACTTCCGTCGACGAGAACAATCAGACGACCACCACAGCCTATTCCGATCCCTACTTCTGGCGGCCCGCCTCAGCAACAGACCCAACCAACGCCACAGCTAACGTCACATACGCTAGCCACACTCAGGCCGAAGCCTTCCTAACCTTCAATAGCGGAACCTCTACGTTAGACATGCTCGCTACAAGGGACTCTCTTGGGCGCTTACACCTTACACAAAGGAAAGAGTCTCCCGGCAGCAGCAACTACGACACGGTAGAAACACACTACGACACCTTTGGTAGAGCGGATCGCGTGACCCTGCCCTATGTCGGAACCGCTGGCCAGACGAACTCCACAGTCCCGGCCAAAACCATAACCTATGATGCGCTTGGTAGAGTCCTAAGTATTTCTGACAATTCGGGAGGCTCTCGTACGTTGTCATATTCCCAAAACGACAAATATATTACGCGCGCGCCAGCTCCGTCTGGAGAGAATACCAAGCGCCGCCAAGAGGAATTCGACGCCCTTGGCCGCCTCACCTCCGTCTGCGAGATCACTTCTGCATCCGATAGCGGTACGTGCGGGCAGCGCACATCTCAGACGGGCTACTGGACCAAATACACCTATAACGCTCTCGGCAGGCTAACCGGTGTAACTCAAAACGCGCAGTCCTCCAACCCCCAAACGAGAACCTATGTATACGACCTCATGGGGAGATTAACGTCCGAGACAAATTCCGAGTCTGGCACAACGACGTACATCTACGACTCCGACTCCTCAGGGAACTGCACTTGGCCGAGTACCAGCTACTACGGCTCCATTTTTGCCGGGACCTACCCAGGCGACTTGGTCACAATGACCGACAACGCGGGAAATGTTACTTGTCACCAGTATGATGCTTTGCATCGCCTGACCGATCCGACCTCTCCCTCCGGGAGAGGTAAAAGAAGCTGACCGCGTGCATGTCTCGCAAACGATCTTACGGCGTCTTCGGTCGCACGATGGCCCAGCCGATCCGCAGCAGCGGCTGCCGCCCGGTCACCGGCCATTCGAACGCCCGCGGCACTTCCGGCACCAGGCCGGGAAATCGTTGCGCGATGTCGGCCGGCGGCGTGCCGACCGTATCGGATGCGCGCCAGACCACGACGCCGCCGGTTTCAGTGAATTTCGCCAATGTCAGCCAGGGCGTCCGTTCCGGTGCGGCGTCGAGCAGCAGATGCGGACGGCCGGCATCCAGCGAGATCAGGGTCGCAAGCTGCGCGTCGCCCGTCACCGCGCGCAGCGGGTGATTGGTCCGCCGCTCGAAGCTGTCACCAAAAAAATGCGCGATCGCGGTTGCGGGCAGCGACGTCGCTACCTCGCCACCGGTCCAGGGCAGCAGTAGCGTCGTCGAGGTCACCGCGATCGCCGGGGCGATGACGGCAGCCGCCCAGACCAGACGCAACACTTGCTGACGCCGCAGATGAACGAGGTCGCCGGTCGCCACGATCACCGCCAATCCCGACATCAGCAACACGATGCCCCCGCCCGCGACACGATCGAGACCAAACAGGCCGGAGATCAGACTTCCCGCCAGCGCGGGGGCAATGGCGAAGAAATAAACGAAATCCCGCGCCAGCGGATCGACCGGCGGCCGAAAGATGATCGGCGCGTCTTCCGGGTTGCGGCCGAACCAGCCCGAGTCGATCACCACCAGCAGCACGATGCCGGAAATCGCCAACAGCAAGCCACCGAGCAGTCCGGCCCAGTGCAGCGCCCTGTCGCCCAAATCCGCGATCGCCGGCCATGGCGGCAGCGCCAGGGTGTCGGCGCGCATCAGCCAAATCAGATACGGCAGCGCCAGCACGACGATCACCAGCAGCGCGAACAGCGGATCGAACGACGTCAGCGTGCGCCGTCCGCGCTCGGTCGCGAGCGCAAATCCGGTGACCAGCATCAGCAGGCCGATCGCGGCAGGGATTGTCAGCAGCAGGAGTCCGGCCTCGATCGACCATGCGAACCACGCGTTGCGACGGCCCTGCCCCATGATTTGCCAGGAATGCAAAAGCAGCAGCGCCCAGAGCGGTCGCGCAAGCACCAGAGGACCGAACTCGACACCGGGCGAACTGAATGCCGTGACCGTCATCGTCAGCAGGACCGCGAGCACCGCCTGTTGTCCGCCGACAATGGCGCGCGCCAACAGATAGAGCGTCCAGAACGTCGCGATCCCGCAAAGCTGCGCCAGCAGATAGACGCCGAACATATGATTGCCCGCGGCGCGAAACGCGATATCGCCGAGCCAGAACGCCAGCGGCGGGCCGAGAACGGTTCCCACCTGGTATTCCCGGCCATACGCGAGAACGGTCGCAAGGTCGCCGGGAGGGCTTCGATACAGCAGCACCGGCAGGATCAGCCACAACGCCGCCTGAAACAACACCACAATCCAGACCACCAGCCGCGGCCGGGCGCGGATCAGTTCGATGACCAGGGAGGTAAAGCGCATGAAACGTCCGAAATGCCCAAGTCGGCGTGTTCGATCTCGAACACGGTGATAAAGCGCGTGAGCCGCTGAGGCAACAGATTGATCCCGCGTCAACGCGCAAGGCGCCTCCGCTCGGCATCATGCATCGTTATGCTCCCATCCAGCAGGCACGACGTGAGCTGCAATCGGAGCAAGATCGTGATTGCCGCAAGTCAGCTTTCTCTCTGCGCGCCAAATACCTTAGCCATGACACTTGGCGAGACACTTTAGCTATCTCGCTTGGCGAGACAGCTTCATTCAACGCGGCGAACGCGCGGCATCCGAGCGCCGACACGCCACGCTTCGCTTTTTGCTGTGCCGAATTTTTCATGATTGCTTTCCGATCGCGCAAAGAGCCATTGTCCATACGCGTGACGTGTCCGGTCGCGTTCGCGCACGACGTCTTTCTGCGCGCCGGCGCGAACGATCGTCGTGTGCCAGTTGTGCAACTGTAGGAACAAAGCGCGCGGACTGTCGATCGCTCGTTCAAGTAATTGACATTGCGTTTGCCGCGTCTCACAATTCGCATGAGCCGATCGATTTGCGGAAGATGCGTCGAGGGCTCGCGATGCGGCTGAGCCAGCCCGTCGGCGGCCTTGTAACGGTCGGTAATTTTCACAGTAAGCGTCGGACAGTGCGTTGCGCGACCTCGGCTGATCATCGCCACGAAGTGGGATGACTCCGCCGCAGTCCGGTTCATCTGCGTGGTCTTGCCGTGCGTTATCTCTCATAGCGGACCCCGCGATTAAGGCCGCACAAGGAATGTCACTTGCATCAGAGAACCATTCGCTTTTGGCTCACATGTCTGGTCATCGGCTGCGTTCTGCCGGCGACGCTGGGATCTGTGTTCCTGTTCACCATTTCCTATCAACAGCAGCGGACGATCCTCGAACGCAACACGATCGCGACCGCGCGCGCGCTGATGCAGGCGATCGATGCCGAGTTGTTCGGGCTCCAGTCGGCATTGCAGGTGCTCGCGTCGTCGCAGCGTCTGGCTTCCGGCGATCTCTTCGGTTTCTACCGGAAGGCGAGCGAGGCATTGCCGAATATGGGCGGCAATTACATCGTGGTCACCGACTCCACCGGTCAGCAACGGCTCAATACGCTCAAGCCATTTGGAGATCCGCTGCCTCAGTTGCCGCTCTCCGCCAAACTGCGGCGGGTGTTCGACACCGGCGAACCCGTCATTTCCGATTTTTTCGCTGCTCCCGATATCGGGCAATCGGCGATCACCCTGGAAGTGCCGGTATTTGCGAATGGAAAGGTCATTTACTCGCTGGCAATGGGCATCTTTGCCGATCGCCTTGGCGATATTCTGCGCCGCCAAAATCTTCCGCCCGACTGGATCACGGCGATTTACGATAGCAACGGCACGATCGCGGCACGCACGCACAAGCCGGAACAATACGTCGGTGGAAAAGGATCCGCCAGCTTCCTGCGAACGTCAGCCGAGGTCAGCGAGGGCGTCATCGAGGTCAACTCGCTTGAGGGCGTTCCTGTATTGAGCGCCTTCAATCGGTCGCTGCGGTCGGGCTGGGCGATCGGCATCGGCATCCCGAAGACCGCCTTGACGGAAAACCTCTGGCGATCCATGGGCTTCAACGCCGCCGTAACCCTCGCGCTGCTCGCATTGAGCATCGGGATGGCGAGAATCATCAGCGTCCGAATCAATCGCTCGGTCCGATCCCTTCGCATCCCGGCCCTTGCGCTCGGAACGCCGGAATTAGTGTCAATTCCGGATAACGAAATCGTCGAAGTGAACGACATTGGTCAGGCGCTGATGAAGGCCTCCCAAATAATCAGGGAGAGCGTGGTGGAACGCGAGCAAGACGAATTGGCGACGCAAGAAATCATCCAGGCGAAACAAATCGCCGAGAGGACCAGCCGCGCCAAGTCGGAGTTCCTTGCATCGATGAGCCACGAACTGCGGACGCCGCTGAGTGCCATCTCGGGCTTTGCGCAACTGCTGGGTCACTCCGGAGATACGCTCGCCCGCGAAAAGCGGATTCGTTATACCGAGAACATCATAGAGGCGAGCACCCAATTGGGAAAAATCATCGATGACGTGCTCGACATGGCGAGTTTCGAATCCGGCCACGTCAACGTGAACTGCGAGGTTCTGGATTGTCTGGAAGTCATGGCTGAAGTGAGCCGCACGCTGGAGGTTTCGGCCAGGAAGCGAGGCATACTCTTCACGGTGGATACCTCCGCCAATCTGCCTTCGATCGTCGCCGACCGTGGGCGACTGATACAGGTTCTGTTGAACCTCGGCAGCAACGCGATCAAATACAATGTCGAGGCCGGATCGGTGTTGCTGACCGCGCTTCCCTATGACGACGTCGTGCGCTTTATCGTCAGGGATACCGGAAAGGGAATTCCTGCCGAGCGCCAGCGTGAAATTTTCGAGCCTTTCAATCGACTTGGCGTCGAACTCACCCAGGAAGAAGGCAGCGGCATCGGGCTGACGATCAGTCGCCGGCTGGTGCAGGCGATGGACGGCAAGATCGGCTTCGAAAGCTTTGTCGGTCAAGGCAGCAAGTTCTGGGTCGAACTGCCGATGGCCAACGAGATTGCGGCGAAGATGGCTCGTCGACCGTCGCTGTTCGCGACGGCAGCGGACACAAGATGCAAGATTCTCTACATTGAAGACAAGATTCCGAACATCGAGCTGATGCGCGCGATCATCGAAGATTTGAGCCATACGCGCTTCATCGACGCGCAAACGGTGGAGGAAGGGCTCAAGATCGCGCGCTCGCTGAAGCCCGACCTTGTCATTACCGATATTCACCTGCCGGACGGCAAGGGTTTCGACGTTTTGAGGGGTCTGCGCAATGACGACCGAACCTCGCGCATTCCCGTCATCGCGCTGACAGCCGATGCCATGCCTTCCAACATGCACAACATGGAGCTGGCCGGCTTCCACCACGTCCTGACCAAGCCGCTCAAAATACCGAACCTGATGGAAATTCTGCGTGCCACACTCAAGGCGGCCTGAGGCCGCCAGGTTGCTCGGCTGACGCGCGCAACATCGTCCGCTGTCAGACCTCGGCCGAGACCTCGACGCTGGTCTGGATCTGGGTCTGCACCAGGGGGCCCGCGACCGCGATGGCCTCGTGCTTCTCACGTGCCGCCGCGACCGGCGCAAACAAGCGGCGATGATGCACCGTGGGTCCGAGCCGGTTCAGCGCCGCAAGATGCTCCGGCACGGCATAGCCCTTGTGCTGCTCGAAGCCATAACCTGGGCAATCCTCCGAAAGCTTGCACATCAACCGGTCGCGCGCGACTTTGGCGATAATCGAGGCCGCCGCGATCGAGAGAACCAAACCGTCGCCGCCGATCACCGCTTCGCAATCGCAGGGGGTATCGAGCCGGTCGCGGCCATCGACGAACACATGTTTCGGCAGGTCCGGCAGCGCATGCACCGCGCGCGCCAGCGCCCAAAGTGACGCCCGCAGGATATTGTCGCGATCGATCCGCGCCGGCGATGCGAAGGCCACCGCGAACGACGCGGTGGCGCAAATTTCCTCGAACAATTCCTCGCGGCGCTCCGGCGTCAGCCGCTTGGAATCGTCGATGCCTTTGGGGATCCGCTTGGGATCGAGCACCACCGCCGCGGCCACCACCGGACCGGCCAGCGGACCGCGCCCGGCTTCGTCGCAACCGGCTACCGGCCAGACGCCACGCTTGATCAGCGCGCGCTCGCGGCGAAAACTCGGCGGCGCGACCGCAATCACGCCTTTCGGCAGCCCGGCGGGATCTTTCCCGGATTTTTCGCGAATCATGCGGGGATGGTGCGCAAGCGAGCCCGGCGGCGCAACCGGGAACTCCCGCCGGCCAGCCGAATTTCACCGCTCTCAACAGCCAGGCGGCTGCGAGCTCCCGCGTTTCATGTTAGATTTGACGGCATCAGGAGGCTCAGATGAGCAATCTCGAACCACTGCCCATCCTCATCAAGCTATACCCGAACCGGCGGCTCTATGACGGGGAGATGGCGCGCTATCGCAGTCTCAATGAATTGCGGGCCTGGCGGGAACGGCAAGTGCCGTTCTTGATCGTCGATTCCAAAACCGGCGATGACGTGACCGACAGGATTTTATCGTAACGGCTGCTTTGCAGTCCGCCGCGCATTGGCGCGTTTTCAAGCGAAAGCCTGCCCCGGACTTGATCCGGGGTGGAGACCGGCTCGCGTCAAGAAAACGCGTCAAATCAAGAATCTAGAGTCCCGGTTCAATCCGGCAAATGAATGCGCCGGTCTTCACCCACGTCGATGCCGGGTGCGACCACGGCTTCCCAGGGATGACCGTCGGGATCGGCAAAATATCCGGAGTAGCCGCCGTAATCGGTCTCATGCGCGGGTTTCAGCAGCGACGCACCTTTCGCGACCGCAAAATTCAGCACCGCATCGACCTCATCCATGGTGCGGCAGTTCCAGGCCAGCGTCACCCCGCGAAAGGCCTGCGGACGCGGATGCTCCGGCAGCGTCACGTCCTGCGCGAGTTGATCCCACGGGAAAAGCCCGATTGCCGTGCCGCCGGTCTCGAAGAACGCAACAGTCTCGCCGGTGGCGCGGAATTTTCGCGTGAAACCAAGCGCTTCGTAAAAGGCGATACTGGCGCGCATGTTGCTGACGCCGAGCGTAATCATGGTCAGCCGCGCGACAGCTGCAGGCATTTCTTGATTCATGATGGCTCCTCCTTGCGGCTCTAAAACAGGCTCAACTGCTGCCCGCTGCGCTTCGGCCGCGCGAAATGGTCGGTGGTCAGTTTCGAACGCCGCTTGTTGAGCCCGAGCTTCTCGCAGGCAATCTCGAACCGGCGTCCGATCATCCAGGCCATCGGCCCGGTGCCCTTCATCCGTGTCCCCCACTGCGAGTCATAATCGCGGCCGCCGCGCATGTCGCGGATCATGGTGAAGACGTGGCGATAGCGATCGGGGTAATTCGCCATCAGCCATTCGCGGAACAGGTCGCGCACCTCCAGCGGCAACCGCAGCAGCACGTAGCTCGCTTCCTTGACGCCGGCATGCGCCGCCGCATCGAGAATGCGCTCGATCTCGGAATCGTTCAGCGCGGGGATCACCGGCGCCACCATCACCGTGGTCGGAATTCCAGCTTCGGACAGTTGCCGCAGCGCTTCGAGCCGCCGCGTCGGCATCGAGGCCCGCGGCTCCATTGTGCGCGCGAGTTTCGAATCGAGCGTCGTGACCGAGAGTGCCACCTTGGCGAGATTGCGTTTTGCCATCCGCGAGAGAATGTCGATGTCACGCGTCACCAGCGCCGACTTGGTGACGATGCCGACCGGGTGCGAGGCGCGCTCCAGCACTTCGAGAATGCCGCGCATGATCTTCCGTTCGCGTTCGATCGGCTGATAGGGATCGGTGTTGGTGCCGATCGCGATCATGCGCGGTTCGTAATCCTGCGCCGCCAGTTCCTTTTCCAACAGCGCCGGCGCGTCGGGCTTGGCGAACAGCTTGGATTCGAAGTCGAGCCCCGGCGACAGGCCGAGAAAAGCGTGGGTGGGCCGCGCAAAGCAATAGACGCAGCCATGCTCGCAGCCCCGGTAAGGGTTGATCGAACGGTCAAAACCGATATCGGGAGAGTCGTTGCGGGTAATGACCTTGCGTGCGGTGTCGACCGCGACCGTGGTCTTGAATGGCGGCAATTCATCGAGACTCTGCCAGCCGTCGTCGAACGCGACCCGCGCTTCAGCCTCGAAGCGGCCGCTGTCGTTGGATTGCGCGCCGCGGCCATGTCGCCGCTCGCGCTCGATTGCGACCGACAATTCGGGAAAGGGAGAAGGCGCACCCGCCGGTTCGGAGGGCGCCGTGACCGGCGGGTGCTTGAGGGCACGAGAGGATGCACTGCTCATGGTCAGAACATAGCACGCAGTGAGAACAAATCAAGAACATCTTCGGCGACGATGCATTTTTATCCGCTTTATCCGCCGCTCGCTCGGCCGGCCGTTTTGCTAAGGGGAATCAATACCAGGCAGATTTGTCCGAGGCAGAATTGGCGATGGCAGCGGCGAATCCAGGGAACATGCGGGCAACCCCGGGTTCGACCACCGCCAGCTGACGCGGTCCCTGCACAATCAAAGTCTATCCTATTTCACGTGAGCAGGGATCGATCGGGGCTCGATTTTGTTGCGCATCATCATCCCTGGGAAATCAGCATGCAAACCGCAAGCGTACACGATAGCCAATCAAGAGCCGGCGATCTGGATTTACTCGACCGCTACTGGCGCGCGGCGAATTATCTGTCGATCGGTCAGATCTATCTGCTCGACAATCCCCTGCTTCATGAACCATTGCGCCCGGAACACATCAAGCCAAGGCTGCTTGGGCATTGGGGAACCACGCCCGGGCTCAATTTTATCTATGCCCATCTCAATCGCGCGATCAGGGCATCCGACCTGAACGTTATTTATGTGTGCGGGCCCGGCCACGGCGGGCCGGGGATGGTCGCGAACACCTATCTCGAAGGCACCTACAGCGAGATTTATCCAAACATTTCGCAGGATGCGGGCGGAATGAAACGGCTGTTCAAGCAATTTTCTTTTCCGGGTGGCATTCCGAGCCACGTCGCGCCGGAAACGCCAGGTTCGATTCATGAAGGAGGCGAGCTGGGTTATGCGCTTTCACATGCTTACGGCGCGGTGTTCGATAATCCGGATCTAATCGCGGCTTGCGTGATCGGCGATGGCGAAGCGGAGAGCGGACCGTTGGCGACGAGCTGGCATTCGAACAAATTCCTTAATC
>Ga0137418_10006395_pt1 | contig 10835 bp, 17 predicted proteins | sample CZODoug3_1_2_16f_FD_122242 | JGI IMG/M metagenome (GOLD analysis project Ga0137418, IMG submission 122242) | Vadose zone soil fungal communities from Angelo Coast Range Reserve, California, USA - CZODoug3_1_2_16fungal (Hybrid Assembly) | ecosystem: Environmental > Terrestrial > Soil > Vadose... | reverse complement strand
AAATTAATGCGTGCACCTATCGGACGATGCACATAGTATCGTACTCGATTACAATAATTGGGACTAACTCTTACACACAGAGGGATATACAGCCCACCCAAAGGATTCCCTTTTGCGGAATTGGTCAAAAATAACATTTTCCCGTGTAATGGTAGTAACGCGCCTGCTTCTGAGCCCTCTGTGAGAGTTCCCAACACCAAATGGTCTTCCTCGTCACCGTGCGTCGTCGTCGTTGATGGTCCGTGCGCAAATCGAACGGAGGTAAGTAGCCGTTAGCCACATGGTTTCGGGATCTTTCCCTAAGTGTCCGTTCAGTGAAAAATCGACTAAGTCCTTTCGCCAGCACCTCGTCACCGTTGATGGAGATTCACACGGCCACTACCCACTTTCTGACATGCAGAAATTCAATAATATTACACCTAAAGACCTATCCAATAATTTACCAGATTACACATCAGGAAAATCCAAAAAGTTCTTGGTAGGACTTATGACGACTTATAGTGACTTGGTCAACATTTTAAGTAAAATTAAGCAAAATTCTGATAAGGAAGAACCTACTTGTCACAAGTAGGGTCTTCCGATGAATTTGACTTAGCTGCACTTATTGTCCGTCTTATCGATGACTTGGGTTAAGTCTCGTTAAGTGCACTGTTAAGTGGCAAGGACTAAATCAAGCCAGTCCATTTTCTAAATCAAAATAAGTAAATCAGTATACGGCAAGGAACCCCAAGGCAGGATTTCAAGGCTTATCAAGGCTCATCAAGGAACCCCGCAAGTGTCTCAAAAGGAATCCCAAGGACAGGGCAGCAAGAAAAGCATCCATTCAAGTTGTGGCTAAGACAAAAAAAAAGCGTGATAAGATGACTAAGAAGGCGAAAAGTGCGGTAAGACGACCAAGCAAAGAAGCCAGAGTTGAATCAGGCTAAATAAAGGATTCAATGATGACAGTATGAGCGGGGGTTGTAGGTAAATAAAACTGGGCATCTTGAGCAAGTATCAGACATGCTTGTGCGAACAGACGGCTGTTTATAAATGAGTACGTTAGGGTACCGGATAGACTAAAACCAGACGAGGACTCACATGATCAGTCCGAGGTGTCTTCCTCGGAGCTGGATATGTCTACTAGCTCCTCATCGAGGTCGTCCTCCTCCTCGGTGGCATTGCCATCAGCGCCGCCAGCGCCAACGTCGGCGCGGCGGCTTTTCTTGGAGGACTCCTTGGCGCGGGTGATGATCTCGTCGAATTTTTCAGGTTTCTTCTTATAGGCCTTCGAAATCGACCTGACATATTTGCGCGTGGTCTCGCCCCAGGTGATGTCATTGAATCCAGTTTGCCGATTGGAGATCTTACCCGTCGAATGATTGAGAGTTTTTGGCAACGTCACGTTTCTGCCCTTGGCGGCGTGGATCATCTCAACAGTAAGTGTTCCGGTGGCAACGAGCGTCAACGCTCGTTGGACCTAGCCATTGATATGTGAGAAATGGTGGAAAGGTATAAAACAATTGAACGTACAGATACACAAGATAGCGCGAGAGCCCCACGGGCCTCCGGTATTGTTTCATCTGAAATGTCGACCCCGGGAATGTTGCGAGCGCCGTCAATCGCGCTGAAGTGAGTGCCGAGAGTTTGCACTACAAGTGCACCTCGATAGAGGCCACGGAATTCCTATACGAAATGTCAGCTTGAAGACGTCAACGATGATCGAATGCTTACTTCTTTATCGTCGCCATCCGCTTTATGATACAAGAAACGAAGTTTATCAAGTGCGTATTTAGCAAATTCTACGCGATTCTCGTTGGAATCCTTGAGTTTGTCCTGAGATTCGAAGTATGCCATGAGGATGGCAATACCGGCCGAACCAATGATGCTTCGATAGGAGTCAGCATTGCGCTGAAGGGCCTACAAATATTTATTAGTAGCAATGTAGATATATATAAGGGGGTCTCACGAGATAATAAGCGGTGCTTGTGCTGGTGACTTTGTACTCGATATTAGGGAAGACAGCATCCCAGATTAGTTGCATCTTCTCGCAAGCCAATTTGGCAGGAATGTCCCAAGGGTTAGGCGATGACCCGACATATTGCATGAATGTAGAGACAAATGATCGACGCCAGATCTTAAGGTCGACCCCATCAGGAAGGTCGTCATTGCTGAGTTTTTTCGTCCGCTTTATTGGACGCACTGCTTTAGCAGGCGATTCCTTCACGACAGCCTAATTATATATTAATTAATTAAATTTGAACGCTCGATGATGACATGTTGCCTCATGTTGCTTACCGCACTTGTGGCACGCTTTTTCCCTTTAGGGGGGCTCATGACAGCTGCCTCACGTTCGAAGCCCATGGTTTCATCTTCATCAGAAAGGGCGCCATCGATAATCTGGATACCAATGTTGGCGGGCTCAACTTTCGTTGTTATCTTGACACTTTTAGACAGGACTGAGCTGGCAGACGAATGGGTGCTGGCATTGGTCAGGGGCGGGACGCTTGAGGTGCTGCCGCGTGTCATGGTACTGGCAGTGCGCTTATTCGTGGGTTTCGCATTACTCGGAATGGAAGCCGCCCAATCGTTAATGCCAGCTGAAAAATATTTCTTCCCATTGGAAGTAGAGTCGCTGAGGAAGTAATAATACAGTGTGGTGGAGTCGAGAGTGAGCATGACAGTAGTGAAACTTAAAGATAACAATCAGCCACTTACCTTTTTGATTTTGGCGGAACCCATTTGGTATCAGCAGGTGTCTGATCGGAAGCTTTGGTGCTCGCCTCGCTTGCTTTTTGTTTCCCCTTCCCCTTCGCCTTTTCCATCATCTTCTCTTTCACCTCGCCCCCACGAGCCCCAGCCATCGATTTGACATCGATGCTCTCGTTATCGCTGAAGGCTGGCATCCTCCACGACTCCCCCAGCTTCTCTTGATCAGGGATCCACCAATCTCCATATTCGGTGGCTGGAGGCGCCGGCCTGGCACCTCTGGTTCTCTTGGGCTTGGGCGTGGGGTCAAGATCTAGGATATCGTTCGCTGGGCCCTGCTCTTCCAACCCGACATCCTGTATTGCCTTGATGGCACCTCGAACCGTAGGCTTCGGAACCTTAGGCTTCGGAACCTTCTCCTGCTTTACCGTCTCTTTCTGGGTTGTCTCTTTCTGGGCTACTTTCTTCTTCTTCTTCGGTGGCAACGACAGACGTTCCGTCTCTGTGTTGGATCCTGTCATAGGGATGTCAGAGTCCTCTGGGTTAAAGTCACTGCCCCGCCTGCCACCATCACTCGTCTCGATATCACTCATCTCATCGTCACTCCCCTTCAACACGTCTGCATAGCTGCGGGTGCGCGCAAGGGGCTTAGCCTGAGGTGCAGCTCGCGGAGTGGCATCAGCTGCATCCTTGCTTGCTTGAGCCATCTCGTACTCCGCAACACGCTTGATCCCAGCAGCTTTGGTACGTGCCTTTTCCAGTTTAGCGTCCTCCTTGGCCTGACGTTCAGCAGCGACCTCTTTACTAGAACGACGTGTATTTTTCTTGACTGCAAGACCAGGGTGCTGATCAGCATTCTTGGAACGGGTGGAGACTCCACGAGTGGAAGGCATGTCGTAGTAGGATGAAGAGTGTTGTAAAAAAGGTGTGTATCGTCAAAATTTTTGTTAGACGTGGCAACTAACAAGACGTGTGAATTTGGACTTAGTCGAAATCAGGTCACTTCACGTTTTACCACGAGGACTTAGTGAAATTCTGGCCACTACCGCGATGCAACCGCGCTGCCTCACCTTTAATGTCTACCTGACGTCTTCAATTTTAAGTTTCGACTATAACTTTACGCAGCGTACACACCCCATCCGTGCTCTACACCCTTTACGCACACTTACCTGGCCTCCTTTCTCCTATGTTCTGTATAAGAACGCCCATGTCCTCCCTTAACTTTATCCTCCCATTCGTTCGCCCACACCATCTTGCACACGATGAAGGCGAACAATAACCTTCGCATCCACAATATTCACGCCCTTGGACGCCCTGAACCTGTACTACCGTGCCTCGCCCCTGGTTGCATCCGCCGATTTTACAACCGGTCAGGCCGTACCAGTCATATGCATTCACAACATCCAGAACTTCCACTGGGGCCGGAAGAACCACAGCCCTTGTCCCCTCACAACCCACTCTCCCATCGGAGCTCGCCAAACGATGATGACAGCTCATCGTCTAGATCTGGCGACTGCGCCGTGCCAGGTCCTGCATCCGCAAGTTCTCGCAGCCTGAGTGAGATGCATGGCGAGGATGATGCTGGCCAGGGTGATGTCGAGATGGGATTTGACCCGCCCTGGCATATGTTCGATGGGGATGACGACAATGGGTATCACGAAACTGATGGAGAGCGAAGCTCAAGCTCCCATCACAACGAAGACTCCGGTTCTTATGGACAGGCTTGAGATGCCTTCGTTCAGCCTCGCGTTACCAAAGAATACCACCCAAGGATCAATGGTATGTTCGTCGTACTTTCACAAGATAGGTAATATTTATTGATAATTCCCTTGTCTCAGGAACAATCTGTGATGAGGACGGGAACGACATTCCGCCTGGCACGCCACCACCCCCACGCCCAACAGATCGCGGCCCCAACGACTGGACACCATACAACAACCGTGTGGAGTTTGAAGTTGTGGACTTCTTATACCGCCGCAACCAGATGTCTGGCGGCGATACTGATTTCATATTCCACCTCTGGGCTGCCTCTCTAGCTGCACACAATGATACTCCGCCTTTCAAAAATCACGCCGAAATGTACGAGACCATCGACTCAACCCCCGTCGGTGACGTCTCTTGGGAGAGCTTTACTTTGGAGTACGATGGGGTCCGGCCTGATGGTGACATTCCTATGTGGATGACAGCGGAATATGATACCTGGTTCCGAAACCCTCGAGACCTGGTTCACAACATCATCTCAAACCCCGATTTTGAAGCCGAGTTTGACTACGCACCACTGCAAGAATATACAACGGATGGGGTACATAGATTTCAGAATCTCATGTCGGGTGATTGGTGTTGGAAGCAAGCTGTAAGTTAGCTTCGTAATATGATGTTCATATCTGACTTTTGTTGCAGGACTTGATCGCTGAAGACCCAGATACCGCCGGGTCTATGTTTGTTCCCATCATTCTTGGCAGCGACAAGACGACCGTCTCTGTCGGCACCGGTCATAACCAATACTGGCCAGTCTACCTGTCTATCGGAAACATACACAATAACGTACGCCGTGCACATCGGAATGGCCTTGTACTTCTTGGCTTTCTAGCCATCCCCGCAAGTGAGTACATCATATTAATCTGTCTACAACTAGTACTAACCAACTTGATATACTTAGCTGATCGCGAGTCTAATCAAGACCCATATTTCCGCAATTTCCGCCGCCAACTCTTACATTCGTCACTTGCAAAGATGCTCGAGCCACTTCGACCTGGAATGACAAAACCCGACATCGTCCGTTGCCCCGATGGCCATTTTCGACGAGCTGTGTATGGTATTGGACCATACATAGCAGACTATCCCGAGCAAGCCCTTTTGGCATGTATTGTGCAGAATTGGTGCCCAAGGTACGTTTCGGGAGTTCGTTTGTAACACACCAACTTACGTGTCTATCCAGATGCACTGCGCCAGCCAAGGGCATTGACGATGCCATATATGGCTATCGTTCTTGTGGGCACACTGACGTGTTGGTTCAAGAGTTCGAATTAGGAGTTCTATGGGATGAATACGGATTAGTCGGGGATATTGTAGTTCGTATCTCACCTTCTCGCATGTCTGCATGTCTAGTCTGCTGTTGCCTTTGCACATGATTAGTACCATTGGGTTGTCGTTCATTCCAGAGGCCAATACATGCACATTGCACGGCTCCGCATCATGTCGGACACTTTCAGCTGCCTAGGCACTGATCCGTGAACAACAGCTGTTAACTTGTGCCACTAGGTCCCTGAACACCAAGACACCCTGGGAACGCCATTGGATATTATCTAGTCTGCACGTTCTATTCATTTCGCTAGTTACATAACTTTGTGGGGACGACTCACAATTTTTTTAATAGCCATTCACGCATTATTTCCCCCGGGCAGACATACACGAACTGCTTTCGCCGGACATCTTACACCAGCTCGTCAAGGGAGCGTTCAAGGACCATATCGTTACTTGGGTTCATGATTACATCAAGGCTCAGCATCCGGAGAACGAGGCCAACAAAATACTTGATGACATCGACCAACGGTATGTTTATTCAATACAATCAGGCATGGCAATTTACTGACAAGACCCCAGCATTGCTCTTGCTCCCTCCTTCGCAGGACTGCGTCGATTTCCGGAAGGCCGGCGCTTTAAACAGTGGACTGGCGATGATTCGAAGGCACTCATGAAGGTCAGCCCGTAACAAAATCCAATTATGTTATTGGTTACTAATGTATATTCATGCAGGTCTATCTGCCCGCTATCGAAGGCCATGTACCTTCAGAAATGGTTCAGGCTTTGCGAGCCTTAATCGACTTTATCTATATTGCCCGGCGCGATATTATAGATTCAAACAGTCTTGAAGCAATGGACGACGCACTTGAACGCTTTCATAAGTACCGCAAAATATTCCAGGAGTGCGGTGTTCGCCCTACCGGTTTCAACCTCCCTCGACAACATTCTCTCATCCATTACGCTAAACACATCCGAGCGTTTGGTGCCCCAAATGGGCTCTGCTCTTCAATAACCGAATCGAAACATATCAAAGCTGTCAAAGAGCCATGGCGGCGTTCCAATCGTTTTGACGCCCTCAGTCAAATGCTGCTTACGAATCAGCGTCTTGACAAATTGGCTGCATCACGGATCGACTTTGCTCACCGAGGGATGTTGCAAGGGACCTGTTTGTCATATATCCTTGAAAAGCTTGGTACGTTGCTGTGGCTTGCAACTTTGTTGGAAAATACTAATGTTTTTCGATTGTCCAGCAATTGATACCTCCGCAAACAATGCAGACCTCGAGGATGAACTTGTTGCCCCCGAACACGACGAAGACGTTGCCAGCACCCACCATGACGACGACGACCCTGATGCCAACGAGGACGAAGACAACAGGGGTAACGCTGTTGCGGGACCCACAGTGCTCGCTCACGTTGACATGGCAAAGACAGCCCGTAAGTAAATACTCAATTTTTTGTACCTGCGCCCTTGCTTATTCATCTCCATAGAAAAACGGCTCTACCCAGACGTTGTCGCAGAGCGGATCGGTCAGCCCGACCTAGTGAACCTCATCCAACATTTTTTATCCGACCAGTGTCGTCACCCTGACTCAGACTCAGACACAACATCATCCTCCTCGGACTTTTATGAAGTGATTCGCGTGTATACCTCCGCTGTTGCAACATTTTATGCACCAAGTGACATCTCGGGGATTGGTGGCATGCGCTATGAGCGTATTCATGCTGTGGATACGTGGAGAAACGGCCCGGGACGCTATGACTGCGTCTTTGTCAGCACAGATTCAGCTGCGGAAGGAATGCGCGGCTTTGATATTGCTCGCGTGAAACTTCTATTTTCATTCAAACACGAAGGCACCATATACCCCTGCGCACTTGTGCACTGGTACTCACATGTCGGTGACTCTCCCGACAAAGACACTGGAATGTGGGTAGTAGAACCGGACCATGGTGAAGATGGAGCGCACTTTGCGGCTGTCATTCACCTTGACACCATCTTCCGTGCAGCACACCTTATACCTGTGTACGGAGATGAGTTTGTTCCAACTCATCTTTCATTTACGCAGACCCTTGACGCTTTCCGCGCTTTCTACGTCAACAAATACATTGATCACCATGCATTCGAGATCGCCTTCTGATTCTTACGGACCGTCGAGCTCATCTAAACTCTGCTCACTCTTTCAATTGTTACCAGGCGCAGACGTCGGACACCTTGGGCCTGAGGTCAAGAACCAGCCCTCTATGACATCCCTTGTTTGAAGTTGGGACACCATCGGGTATAAGGTGCTCTCACACATGCAGTCACCGAGGAGGCGAGACACGATGAGGAGGCGAGACACGACAAGGAGGCGAGACGTGACGAGGAGACGAGACCCACCAAAGCTCGATCGCCTTCTGTGCTCTCACACATGCAGTCACCAAGGAGGTGAGACGCGATGAGGAAGCGAGACACGATCTACATGACACAAGTTGCTTGAGAGTCTGCTTAAGGTCATCGAATGGGACGAGGATGAACAGAGACGAATCAAGGGCAAAGGAGCCGAGCAGCGCACGCGGGTGTCTAAATCTCAACCAACATCATGTGCAGCATGCTTCGCTGTGTCAGGTGCTACCAGTAGTGCAAGTGTGAGCCCCAGAAGCAGCATAGCCCTCTCGCGCACAAGCTCCTGGTTATCCCTTGGAAGCCGCGTCTCCTCCACTGCGTCAATATCCATGGATGTGACTACTCCCGCTACGTCTCCGATATCATGCTACTGCATCATTCTTACACATCGAACCGGTTGACGGCTGTTTTACTCACTGATTGCCCTCTTGGTCTGTCCGACTCTGAATCGAAAGCCAGCTCGACGATTCGAAGGCCGAGTCTGATGGCGCTTTGACATTCGACGTTCGGGGAAGTGATCCACATTTGGCAAACGGATGAGCATAGGCATGTCGAGCTTCGTCGAGCTTGCGAAAGGGTTCCAATCGGCGTACATCTGTTTTCCGTCACCGTGCTTCTCGTGCTCAACCACGATCTTCGTCGAGCTCGCGCTTGCCTCCTCATACCGTCAAGAAGCAGGGTGGTTGGCCCACTAACATCGTGGATAGAACACTCAAACCAACTGGGTATCGCATGCTCAGCTCTGACGTATGTGTGTTCACCGCACCAACCCCAGAAACCCTCGCTACACCAACAGATGTCATCCACTTCATTCCTCTGATCTCTCCCTTCCTGTCAGCCAACTATTCTGCCTTCTTGCGCTCATTATTTATGCTGAGAATTTTACTTCTACTTTTCCGCAACTTGGTGATTTTTTCGTCCTTATCACAACCTTATCATATACTTAATGGCTTGGCGTGGGCTTGGCGTGATGGTTAGGCTTTCAGCTCCTTGAATGACCCTTAACACTTAGTGTACTTTTGCTCCTTAGCTGGCTATATAGCTACTTGGTGGGATGATCTATGTCTTAACTGATTACTTATTTCATTGCGTACTTGGATGTCCTTGTGTTACTTATCTCGCAAACTTGAATCACTTATTTTGATGTTGTTCCTTAACAGACAATCCTCCAAGTCGAAATTAAGGAAATTTGACCTCCTTGGAGGACTTGACGTGCTTAGAATCGAATTAAGTAACATAAGTTTAGTAAGAACTTTTTTGATTTTGCTGATGTGGTAGGTCTTAATCTTTGGTAGGCAAAATATCCCATATTATGTTTATTATGGGACACCATGGGGGGATGTCAGATATAGTTGAAATAATCGAGCCCCATGCTGCCAACAATGAGGACAGGGCGACGGTGAGTGAAGACGGAACAACTCCTTTGAGACATATTTGAAAGTCCGCATGACAGCCGAGATCGGCCATGGCGAAACTGAAACGAAAACGACGAGAATTTTCAAAGCGGCTCTGGAAGCCGCTTTGGAAAAGTTGACCAAAACGAAAACGAAAACGATTGTAAAAACGGACGACAAACCGTCCACCGTGATACTCCCTATTTGCAATGTTCAAATTTCAGAGAGCAAAATTCGAATTTGCCAGTGCAAAGTCAAAAAAAAACCGACAAAGTTGACTTTCCTCAAGACGAAAACCAAATTTGGAAGGCAAATAATTTTGTCCAATGAGGCCCTCCATACAGGGCAGTCCTAGATGTCGACCTAATCGTGCAGTTTACAATCTGACCGAAGTTGAATTTTGCCGACGAGCGCCTATTGTGTCCCGCAAAAAATACCAACGCCACAATATATGGCGCCCCAACGTTCGTTCGAGTTCGTCGATCATCATCGATCGCAGATTATTCAACAACGACCACGACGACGGGTTTGAGAGCCTGAAATCAGATGGCTTTATTAACGTAAATGAAAAATCCCTAAGATGGTCGCCACATGAAATACAAAGCGAGAACCGAGCGGTGATGATAAGTAATAGTTAATGGTGGGTGCTAAATAACAAAATACATAGAACGACTTCGCATTGTTATTTCCTTAATGCTTAGGTCAATCAAACGAATTATAAACATTCTATAAAAAACCTTTCCATACCTTGCTTTACATCGTACCCTGTCAAGTTTGCAACGTTTGTTGCTTTTCTTCGCGAAGTACATACGGAGACCCGCTAATCGGAGACCAACTCGCTGGCGACCCAGATCTACCATCTCTCAACCCTCGCATCATGATTTGAATCACAATCTCGCCCGTTGTAGGAAGGTCATAAATCTCTACCGGAATCTGTAGCTCGTCTTCTTGGGAAGCAGCCGCGAGACTACTCGCGACATCTATTTTCGTGGCCTGCTTGGGCCTGCCAACAAACTGGATAGAAAACAGGTCCATATCCTGTTCCTGCCACATTGCGTCGAACAAATTCTGTCGGGCACTGAGATTGACAGGCAGCCGACAGAGAACTTGACCGATCTGCACGCCATCGTTGATTGGTCCTTTTGGCGCGAAGTAAAAGAGTGCGGCAATAAGTGTGTCACATATGGAGGTGAGATCGGTATCGCAAGTGCCTAACCATGCGTCTGTTTGATTCTCGATTTCGTCGAGCTTACGGCAGTCGTCAAATTCAAATCCGATTCCTTTGTATACAGGGTTGAGCCGGAAGATGCCATGTGTCTGTGAGGTAGCAGCGACGAATTTGGCCCA
>Ga0137418_10006394_pt1 | contig 10836 bp, 8 predicted proteins | sample CZODoug3_1_2_16f_FD_122242 | JGI IMG/M metagenome (GOLD analysis project Ga0137418, IMG submission 122242) | Vadose zone soil fungal communities from Angelo Coast Range Reserve, California, USA - CZODoug3_1_2_16fungal (Hybrid Assembly) | ecosystem: Environmental > Terrestrial > Soil > Vadose... | reverse complement strand
AAGGCGAAGCGACCGAGCCGCAGTCGAGGTGGTCGCGACCGATCACGATCGGCGCCTTGAGCTTTCCCTGCTTCACTAGATCGTTAATCGCTAGTCCGAACTCGGCGCGCTCGCCGTAACCGAGCCAGCAGATGCGAGCGGGCAGTCCCTGGAACTTGATGCGCTTCTTTGCCAGATTGATCCAGCGGCTGAGGATGCGGTTCTGCGGAAACATCTTCAGGATCAGATCGTCGGTTGTTGCGATGTCCGAGGCCTCGCCGGATAACGCCACCCAACGAAACGGTCCGCGGCCCTCGCAGAACAGCGGACGAATATACGCCGGAACGAACCCAGGAAAGTCGTATGCGTTCTTGACGCCGTGCTGGAAGGCGAACGTGCGGATGTTGTTGCCGTAGTCGAACGTTACAGCGCCCATCTTCTGCAACCGCAGCATGCCTTCGACGTGGCGTGCGATCGAGTCCAGCGATTTTTCGGTGTATGCCTTTGGGTCGCGCTCTCGCAAAGACTTGGCTTCCTCGAGCGACATGCCGCGGGGAATGTATCCGTTCAGCGGGTCATGCGCCGATGTCTGGTCGGTCAAGATGTCGGGCAGCACGCCGCGGTCGGCGAGTTCGGGTATCACGTCGGCGCAATTCCCTACGAGCCCGACCGAGATCGCTTCCTTTTTACGGATGGAATTCTTCAGGATGCGCAGCGCCTCGTCGAGCGAGTTAACCATGAAGTCGCAGTAGCCGGTCTTGAGGCGCTTCTTGATGCGCTCGGGGTCGACGTCGATACCTAGGAAGCACGCACCCGCCATAGTGGCGGCCAGCGGCTGGGCGCCGCCCATACCTCCCATACCGCCAGAGACGATCAGCTTCCCGCTCAGATCGCCGCCAAAATGCTTCTCACCAGCGGCGGAAAAAGTCTCAAATGTTCCTTGAACTATTCCCTGTGAACCTATGTAAATCCAGGAGCCTGCGGTCATCTGGCCGTACATCATCAGGCCGGCTCGTTCGAGCTCGTTGAACTTCTCCCAATTCGACCAGTGCCCGACAAGGTTCGAGTTTGCGATCAGCACGCGCGGAGCATAATCGTGGGTCTTGAAGACGCCGACCGGCTTGCCCGACTGCACCAGCAGAGTCTCGTCATTCTCCAGCTTGCGCAGCGAGTCCACAATCGCGTGGAAGCAATCCCAATTGCGCGCCGCCTTGCCGGTGCCGCCGTAGACCACCAGGTCCTGCGGCCGCTCCGCCACCTCTTCGTCGAGGTTGTTGTGGAGCATGCGCAGCGCCGCCTCCTGCTGCCAGCTCTTGCAGGAGATCTGGCTGCCGCGCGGCGCCTTGAGCGGAGTGTACCCAGCGGGCTTTTCAGTCAGTGTGGGCATAACAGATGATGGTAACGGAAGCTAGTGGTTAGTGGCCAGTGGTCAGTGCTCACCAGCTCGAATAGACGGTGCCGTCGCTGGCGGTCTTGTCCGAGGCGCTGTGGACGTCGCTGATGCCGGGCTCGGTCTGGTCGGCGCTGAATAACGAGTCGTCCTGCACCGGAACCCAATCGGATTTTCCGGTAATCGGGTCCCGCGGGACTGTCCGCAAATAGCCGGCCCGAACACGATCATCGAGGGACTGTGGGGCCTTCGCCCGGTCCGTGGTGTAGTTATCGATGCTAGTCCGCAACGAAAACAAATTTTGCTTCAGCGTCTCTTCATCGTGCCTGGTAGGACCACAACCTACAAACAAAAGCGCGAATACAAGGAGAACGCGAATCGCCAACCGTTTCATTACCAGCTCGAATAGACGGATCCGTCGCTGGCGGTCTTGTCCGAGGCGCTGTGGACGTCGCTGATGCCGGGCTCGGTTTGGTCGGCGCTGAACAAGGAGTCGTCCTGCACCGGGACCCAATCAGGCTGGCCAGTGACGGGGTCCTTGGGGATGGAACGTAGATAGCCTGCCGAGACTAGTTCATCCAGCGATTGCGGCGCTTTGGCCTTGTCCATGGTGTAGTTATCAATGCTGGAGCGAATGGAGAAAAGATCTTGCTTCAAAACACTCTCGTTCGCATGTTTGAGCGACTGCGAATAGTTCGGGACCGCCACTGCAAGCAGGATGGCGATGATGCTGATCACAATCATCAGCTCCACCAGCGTAAAGCCGCCTTCGCTGGATCGCACGCGACGAAATTTGGAGATGTTCACCATTCCGAATACTTAGTGCCATCAAGCGCGGTTCCCTGCGCTTTGGTGTAAACATCAAAAACGTTTTGCCCACCCCACGAGGTCGAATCCGGCTCATCCTGCATGGATCGCAGCCCCCACTCGGTGTTGCCTGTCATGGGGTCGACGGGGATGCGTCGCAGGAAGCGCAACTTCTTACCATTAGAGTCTATTCCTTTGACCAGAGTTTCCAAGTCGGGCGGGTAGCCCTCGGTGCCAACCTTGATCTGGAATGCGCCGCGGTCGGCTGCGTCCTTGTAGCGATCGATGGCGTCGCGCATCTCCCACAGGTCGCGTCGCAATTCGCGCTCCTTGGAGCGACGGACGGTGGTTCGCGCCAGCGGCACCGCTGCTCCGGCCAAGATAGCCAGGATGGCGATAGCGACGATCAGCTCGACCAGAGTGAGTCCGCGTTCTCGGTGCCTGCGCAACATCATCAGACTATTGGATGCTCACCGTGGCCTGCCCAGCCGACATCATGATGGGCGCGCCAGCTTCGTCGCGCGGGAAAAGTCCAATGGGCGCGATGGTCGTTTGACCCGGCGCTTTGGCAACGAAGGTCAGCGTGAATACCGAGCCGTTGCCGGAGACTCCTCCCGAACCTGGCGGACGCGTTCCGGTGATCTGCAGCTTTCCACCCGCCGCATCATCGCGATGCACGATAGCAACAGCCTGCCCGTCGCTGGAGAGGAAGCCCCCGTTCGAGATGTTGGCTAGCTGCAAGAGCTTCGGATCGTACTGCAGCTGCACGCTGAAGGAATGCATCTGCTGCTGGCTATTCAACTGTAAATTCACGGTGAACGTTTGTCCCTTGTTCTGCTTGCTGCTGGCCGGGTCAAAATTCATGATCGCCCGGTCTGCTGCTGTAGGCGGAGAAGCTGCCGCGGATGCGTCCGGTTGCCCAAGACCTGGCGGCGGAACGTTGGAGGCGGCATTCGGAGGATTGGCCGGCGGTTGTGGCTGAGTGCTCTGCGGCGCGGGAGAAGGCGCAGTTTGGGCCGGCTGAGGCTGCGGTGGCTTCGGCAAGCTACGCCGCAATTCGATGGCGCTTCCGCTGCCAACGTCGAGCGGCTTGCTATTCAACTCTGAAATATCCTGCGCCCGGACGATGTGCGGCGTCAGCATGAACACGATCTCGTTCTGGTTCTTCTCCTTATGCTCGCTCGCAAACAAGTACTTGAAGAACGGGATCTTGGCCAGTCCGGGAAATCCCTGCAGGCTCTTCACGTCGCTATCTTCCAGGATCCCGCCGAGCAGATTGACCTCGCCCTCCCTCAGCCGGATCTCATGCTCGATCTTGCGCTGGCCGATGACTGGCTGATCGATGCCACCAATGCTTACCGTGCGCGTGACGGCGGAAACGTCAACCATCAGCTTGAGCGTCACCTCGCGGTTGGCGTGAATGCGTGGCGTGATGTCAATGTTCACGCCGACGTCGATATATTGGAACTGCGTGTTGACCAGAGGGTTGATGCCGACTCCGCCGATGCCCGGCTGAAATGATCCCGTCGCCACGGGCACCCTGTCGCCGATCTTCAACGAGGCCTTCTGACCGTCCAAGGCCCTGATCTGCGGATTCTGGATGATCTTGGTGGATGAGTCGCTGTAAAGAAAATTGACGGTTGCCGAAGGCAGCGTGATCGAGATGTTCTTGCTTGGAGAGAAGCCCTTGATGGAGCCCAGTGTCGCTGTGGATGCGCCGCCGGGGATGGAGGATGGAGTCAGCGTACCGGTCACGCTGTTCGGCGGCTGGATACCTAAGGTCTGCAGCTTTCCCTTCTGCACCTGCATGATGGCCACATCCACAATAACTTCGGACTTGGCCTTATCGATGTCGCCGATCAACTTGTCAGCTAGCGCCACCTGATCGGGTGTTCCGCGCACCACGATTGCGCCTTGCGAAGGCAACTGCTGGATGCGATTGATCTCCAGGATGGTGCGCATCGCGTTCACGATGTCTTGCAACTCAGTAGGCTGCGAGACGTTCGATAGGTAGAACGTCTTCACCACGCTCTGCTCAAGCTCTTTGCGCTTGGCAGTAGTGTCGGCGGCGACAAAGATGCTGTTGGTGGTGATGGGCCGCCAGAACGTCTTGGATTCGAAGGCAACGATCTCGAGCGCTTCCGGAAGGGTCACTCCATTCAGTTCGATTTTGATACGCCGCGAGGTATAGTCGGGATCGAAGAGTACGTTGATCCCGGCGAGTTTCCCGATGGTCTCGTAGATGACCTTGGTGTCCTCAGTCATCTTCAGAGTGATGGGTTGGTCGGAGATGGCTTGCAGTTCGACCGGGCCCTGCGCCTGAGCCAACCGGCGCTTGATTACGTCACTCGTCGGCTGATTTTGCGATTGCGGAGATGCCTGGGGATTCTGTTGCTTCTGGATCAGATCCTGGGTGCGCTTGATCTCCTGCTGCGCGCTGGCGCTGGAAGGATCGATCTCGGCGGCCTTCTGGAACTCGGCAAGGGCCGCGTCGAGTTGACCCTGCTCGCGCAGCATCTGTCCGCGTGAGACTTTCTTCGCCGCAGCTTCGAAGCGCATGCGGTTATACGAGGCGCGGTAGGTGAGTTCCTTGGGGTTCTTCTCATAGGCCTGCTTGTAGAACTCGTAAGCGGCTTCGAAGTCTTGACGCACCTCGGCGCCACGGCCTTTGTTGTAAAGCGAACGCGCCGATTCTGCCGCGAGCGGCAGGGCGATCGTGAGTATGAGTGCTAAGGCCACCGCGGCGGCCCAAAAAGTTTGCCTCTGTTTGTTGAACAACTCTCGTTTTGTGAGCAAGTTAGCCAACTCTGAGTATTGAGATGAAAGCGGCGATTATACACTGCGACCCAGCGGATTCGCCCTGACGGACGCGCCGATTCCCTGTGCTAGCATTAGACGTTCTTTAACATTTCCGCGGTCACCCGTTCCCGCCATGGCGCGCCAGCCTACTCACCAGACCAAGTCCGAGAAGCCCAAGAACGTCAAACGCGACCCCGTAGCTTCCGGCGAGCGCGATGCCTCGGTGAACCGAGCCGCCTCCCACAACTACTTCCTTTCGGACAAGATGGAGACCGGCGTGGTCCTGAGCGGGACTGAGGTGAAGTCGGTCCGCAACGGCCTGGCAAATCTGAAGGACGCTTACGGTCTGATTAAAGACGGCGAACTTTGGTTGCTGAATGCGCACATCGGGCCGTACGAGCACGGCAACATCTATAACCATGCTCCTCTGCGTACCCGCAAACTGCTCATCCATAAAGAACAACTACGAAAACTGGTCGGGCAGACGCAGCAAAAAGGCCATACCCTTATTCCCACGCGTCTCTATTTTAAGAATGGACGCGTGAAGTGCGAGATTGCCCTCGCTAAAGGCAAACAGCTCTGGGACAAGCGCGAGACCGAGCGCCGCAAAACCGCAGACCGCGAGGCTCGCGAGGCGGTAGTGCGCTCGCGTAAATCGTGAGCACCCCACCTCCCCACAGCTCCGTGGTAGAACAATAGTTCGACTTCTTATGAAAATCTCGTTAGGTACCTCCGCTCCGTCGCAAATAGAAACCGAATGTCTCGCCGTCACCGTCATCGACACTGGCGACAACAAGCCCGCGCCCGGCGTGCTCAGCTCCGATCCTGCTGTGGTTGCTGCCGCTGCCGACCTGATCGCCTCAGGCGAAGTTACCGGGAAAATCTTTGAGACGGTGCTGCTGCATAAGCCGGCTGGCTTGAAAGCCAAGCGACTGCTCTTCGTCGGCGGAGGCAGGGCCAAGAACTTTTCCGCCTACGAGCTTCGCAAGATGGCCGGCACCGCGGTGCGTTTTCTGAAGCCTAAGGGCATTCGCAGTTTCGCATTCATCGCTCCCGAGAATTGGGGAGGGCACGCTGACCAAGCGGCGCAAAGTACGCGCGTCGCAGAACGCAGCGGTACTGCGGAAGCGGTACGCGCAGTGGTAGAAGGCGCATTTGTCGGCAACTTCGAACCGAATACCTATCAATCCGACCGGAAAGACCAAGCCATCGACCAACTCGCCGTGATTGCGCCTGCGAAAGACCAGAAAGCTGCCGAGCGCGCCATCGAAGAAGCACGCATCCTGGGCGAATCGCAAAACTTTACCCGCGACTTAGTCAATGAACCCGGCAACAAAATGACTCCTACCGAACTCGCCAATCGCGCGCGAGAGATGGTGGAGTCGCTAAAGATCCCCGAGCTGAAGATCGAGATCCATGACGCCGACTTCATCAAAGAGAAGAAAATGGGCGCGTTCTGGAGCGTCTCGCAAGGTTCGGACGAGCCACCCGCGCTGATCGTGATGACGTACACGCCGGCCGGCGCGCCGGAAAAACCGGTGCTGGGGTTGGTGGGCAAAGGCATCACCTTCGACTCCGGTGGAATCTCTATCAAGCCATCCGACGGCATGGAGAAGATGAAATACGACATGGCCGGCGGCGCCGCCATGATCGGTGCTATGCGCGCCATCGCGCTGCTGAAGCCCAAGGTGAAAGTGATCGGCATTGTGTGCGCCTCGGAGAACATGCCGAGCGGCAAGGCCCAGAAGCCCGGCGACGTGCAGATCGCCATGTCCGGCAAGTCCATCGAGATCATCAACACCGACGCCGAGGGACGCTTGGTCCTGGCTGATGGCCTTTATTACGCGCGGCAGCTCGGCTGCACGCATTTGATAGACGCGGCCACTTTGACCGGGGCGTGCGTCGTCGCACTCGGCATGATCAATGCCGGCATCTTCTCCAACAACGAAGAGATGTTCGGGAGATTCTCAGAGGCGCTGAAGCGCTCAGGCGAGAAGATGTGGCGCCTGCCGGTGGATCAGGAGTATCAGGAGATGATCAAGAGCGGCATCGCCGATATCGTCAACTCCGGTGGACGCTGGGGCGGCGCTGTCACCGCAGCGATGTTCCTGAAAGAGTTTGTGGACGAGACCCCGTGGATCCACCTCGACATCGCCGGCGTCGCTTGGATGGAAGAGAACAAGAGCTGGATCGCGAAAGGGCCAAGCGGAGTCGCGGTGCGGAGTTTGGTGGAGTTCGTAAGGAGTTACGAAAAATGATTGCTACATAACCTCCGGCGCCTGCACGCCCATCAATTCCAGCGCGCGAATCAACCCGCGACGCGCCACTGCCGCCGTCGTCATCAGAAACTGCTTCCGCTCGGCATTCTCTTCATGGAGGATGTGGTGCTTGTGGTAGAAGTTGTTGAACTGCTGCGCCAGCTGAAACGCATATTTGGCAAGATAAGCGGGCTCGGTGGTCGCGATCGCCTGATTCACTATCCACTCCAGTTTGCCTGCGGTTAGCCAGAGTTCCCAGATCTCGTCATCCCTTAATTCTTCAACCGCAGATTCCTCGACTCGCGCTGTGCGCTCGCTCGGGATGACCTCCGTCGACGACGGGTCTATCCCTGCCTTCCGAAAAATGTTGCTGGCACGCACGATGGCGTACTGGCAGTACGGACCGGTCTCGCCTTCGAAGCTGAGAGCCTCCTTGAAGTCGAATGCGATCACCGACTGCTTGGTGAACTTGAGCATGAAGTAGCGCAGCGCGCCGATGGCGATCTTTTCAGCGACGTCCCGCCGCTCAGCCGCGCTAAGCTCGGGATGTCGGCTTTCGACTTCTTTCTGTGCCGCGTCGATCAGGCGGTTGAGAAGATCGTCGGCCTTCACACCGAAACCTTTGCGCCCTGAGACTTCCACATAGGACCGCTGCTGCTCATCAGGAGAAAGCACGTAGCCTAGTTCGCCAGCGCAGCGCGGAGTCAGCGCCACCATTTCGTAGGAAAAATGGGTGTAATTTTTCGCCGCGTCTTCGTAGCCGAGCAGCCGCAACGCTTCGATCACATTGTTCTGCGGGTCGGCTTGGCGAGAGTCGATAACGTTGTAGATCGCCGAGACGCCGCCGAAGTGCGGATGGCTTGACTCTCCTGTTTCAGCCGATATCCAGCATTGCTTTCTATCGGGATACTCGAAGAACCTCTGGTACCCAAAGTCCTTGTCCGGCAACAATCCAAACTTCCACAGGTGGTAGGCGATGTCTTTGCCGACGTAGGTCACAGTGCCATTGGAGCGGACGATGACTTTCTGGTCCTCTTCGTTCTCTCTCGACCCGCCAGCGCGCACCATGACCCAGCAACCTTTATTTTTTCCTTCGTTGACGAGCGTGAGCACGCCCTTCTGCTTCATCAGCTCAAAGGCGGCGTCCCAGAATTTGAGGTGGAGGATCTCGCTCTCGCGCGGCAGGAAGTCGTACTCGATATCGAGCCGCTCCATCGTCTCGAGATGGCGGCGCAAGACCGCGGTCGAAATCAGCTCGGCGATCTCCGCTGCCTCGTTGCCTCCCTGCTCGATGGCGTGCAGCGTGTCGAGACGCACCTTCTTATTTGCTTCGTCCTTTTCATACCACTGGGATACGCGCGCGTATAAATCCCAACAGTAGTAATCAAATGACTGGCCGTCGAGGCGGGCCGCTTCGCTCGCCTGCTTAATCATTGCCACAACGTCCGCCTTCGATTTTTTTTCCAAGTGCATGAAGCCGACGACTACGTCCGCGACCTGCACGCCGGTATTGTCGATGTAGTTCTGTACATCGACGTGCCGGCCGGATGCGCGCAGCAACCGGACAAAGGTATCGCCGAGGATGGCGTTGCGCAGGTGCCCAATGTGAGCGGCCTTGTTGGGATTAATGGAGGTGTGCTCGACTAGGACTTTCTCTCCAGAAAGAGCATGTCCCGACTCAGGGGCGAGGAGGCGGCTGGCGTAGGCTTTACGATCCACCTTGGCGTTGATGTATCCCACTCCCGCAACTTCGAACTTCTCGAATCCTTCGACCGGTCCGATTCCCGCGACGATCTCTTCCGCGATCTTGCGCGGCGCCTTGCGCAACTTTTTTGCGAGCTCGAAAGAAAGTGGCAACGCAAATTCACCCAGCGCGACGTTCGGCGGCTGGTCCACCACAACATCCGGCATTTCGACCTGGTATTGCTGCTTCAGGAATTCTCGGACGCGATCGGCCAGGCGGCGCTCAAGTTGGCTATACAAAGTGCAGGAATCCTCGTAAGTAGTTGCAGAAACAACCGATTATAGCAGTCAGTTTTTCGCAGACGGTTTGACGCTGCGGCTGCACTTCCCTATCATCGAAGGTTCGGGGCTCTGTTTCCTTTCTCCTAGAGACGGGGCACGCCGCGTCTCCCAGCCATGAAGATCGCCTACATCGATTGTTTCTCCGGCATCAGCGGCGACATGTTCCTCGGCGCGCTGATCGATGCCGGAGTTTCGTCCGCTATCTTCGAAGAGACGGTGGCCGCGCTGAATGTTGGCGCTCGACTATCAGTTTCCAGGACCGACCGCAGCGGCATTGCGGCGACCAAGGTGGATGTGCTGGTCAATGAAGAAGTGGACCGGCCGCGCGTGGAGCACGAGCACTACGTTCCTCACCGCCATGGTCATACCCACGAACACGCGCACGAACAGGTGATCGGGCACACCCATCACATCACCGAAACTGTCGTTGCCGAGCAGGTACACGTTCATGAGCATGGAGACGAACATCATCACCACCGCGGGCTGAAAGAGATCCGCGAGATCATCCTGCATTCCTCGATCAGCTCGACGGCAAAGCAGACTGCGATACGCATGTTCGAAGTCCTTGGCGCGGCTGAGGCCAAAATTCATAACATTGATATTGAGAAAGTCCACTTCCACGAAGTCGGCGCGGTAGACGCGATCGTAGATATAGTTTGCGCGGCGGTCGGGGCCGAGGCTCTGGGCGTGGATGAATTTGTCTGCTCGCCTCTCAACGTGGGCAGCGGAACGGTGAAATGCGCGCACGGCGAGTTTCCCGTCCCCGCGCCGGCAACGGCAGAGTTGCTGAAAGATGCGCCGGTGTTCTCCTCCGGTCTCCATGCTGAACTTGTCACACCGACCGGGGCCGCGATCGTGAAAGTTCTAGCAACACGCTTCCAGCCGCTGCCTGGAATGAAGATCGAGAAGATCGGCTATGGCGCCGGCTCGCGCGATTTTCCCGGTCATGCCAACGTGACGCGCATTCTGGTGGGAACCAGCGGAACAGGCGCACAATCAGATGCGGCCGAACTGGTCGGGCTGGAGGCGCAACGCGAGACCATTACCATCCTCGAAGCCAACGTGGACGACATGAACCCGCAGCTCTTCGGGTACCTGCTGGACCGGGCTCTCGATTCGGGAGCGCTCGACGTCTTCGGCACGCCGGTGCAGATGAAGAAGAGCCGCCCGGGGATGCTGATAACCATGTTGTGCAAGCCCGAAGACGCGCAACGACTGACGAAACTGGTCTTCTTCGAGACAACGACTCTTGGCGTCCGCATGCGTGAAGAGAAGCGTGCTGTGCTCTTGCGGCGCTCGATCACGGTGCAGACGCAGTGGGGCGACTTGCGCATGAAGATCGCGAACCTGAACGGTACGACCGCAAACTATGCTCCCGAGTATGAAGACTGTCGCCGCATCGCCGAGACGAACAACATTCCGCTGAAGACCGTGATGCAGGAAGCAGTCCGCATTTACCTGGAGCAAGAGAAGAAGAATGGATAAGGCACAGAAAAAACCGGGCGAGCCGTTCTTCATCACCACGCCGATCTACTACGTGAACGCGCGACCGCACATCGGTCATGCCTACACCACCAT
>Ga0137418_10006393_pt1 | contig 10836 bp, 7 predicted proteins | sample CZODoug3_1_2_16f_FD_122242 | JGI IMG/M metagenome (GOLD analysis project Ga0137418, IMG submission 122242) | Vadose zone soil fungal communities from Angelo Coast Range Reserve, California, USA - CZODoug3_1_2_16fungal (Hybrid Assembly) | ecosystem: Environmental > Terrestrial > Soil > Vadose... | reverse complement strand
GCCCGGGATTGGGTTTGCAATCGGCGAGGATCGGCTGGTGATGTCGCTGGCGGAGTCGGCTCCGGCCTTGGGGCTTAAGCCGGATGTCTATATTGCGCCCTTGGGTGCGGGAATGAATCGCGAGGCGGCGAGACTGGCGCGCGAGCTGCGGCACGAGGATGTGGTGGTTGAGCTGGGCGATGAAACATTTCGATTGAAGAAGTCGTTTGAGGCGGCGGCGAAGTTGGGGGCGCGCTTTGTATTAATTGTCGGGGAGAACGAGGCGAAGAGCGGCGCGTTTGCTTTGAAGAATCAGGAAACTGGCGAGCAAGTGTCGGTGACGCGCGAGGAGTTGGCCGGGAAGTTGCGCCGGAAATAGCTTTTAACCGCAAAGGCCGCTAAGGAGACGCTAAGGGCGCAAAGAAATTCTTCGCGCCCTTGGCGGATTGTCTTTGCGAACTTTGCGGTTCGCTTTTTGGTGCCGAAATCGTATCGCGGCTTATTCGTTCGCCATAACCGGGACAGGTTGTTTGACGCGCGGTGTTGGGGCCGGGACTTCGCGCAGCATGTAGGCGTTGGCCAGATATTGCTGCACCATGCGCTGCGTGTTGAAGAACGAGCCGTTCAAGGCGATGGCATTGCGCATCACTTCCGTGTAGCGGTTCGGTGTTTTGTAGAACATCGGCAGAATGTGGCGTTCCAGTTTGTCGTAGAGGGTGGCGACTTCGGAAGCCGGGTCTTCGATGATGTCGGTGTTGCCGATCGCCCAGCCGGTGATGCCTTCGATCCAGCCTTCCGCCCACCACCCGTCGATCACGCTGAAACTCGGCACGCCGTTGAGCGCGGCTTTCATGCCGCTGGTGCCGGAGGCTTCCTGCGGGCGCATGGGCGTGTTTAGCCACACATCCACGCCGCTCGTGATCAGCCTTCCCCAATTCATGTCGTAGTTCTCGACGTAGACGGAGCGGATCGTGTCCGACAGCGACGAGGCGCCTTCAAACACCTGGCGGATGAGTTTCTTGCCGCCGTCATCGCGCGGGTGCGCCTTGCCTGCATAGACCAATTGGATCGCGCCCACGGTGCTGGCGATGCGCTTGAGACGCTCGCGATCCTGGAGCCGCGCTTTCGGATACTCGTGCTCGACGACGAGATGCGTGTTCGCCACGTCGAGCTGCAGCAGCTCGCGCGCGGCGAGCTGATGATCGAGCCAGTCGACCGTCCGGTTCTGCAAGTACGCGAGCGGATCGTGTCGCGCCGTCCCCGGCAGCTCGTGCTCGGTGAACACGGTGTGCTTCTTCCACGCGTTGAGCTGATCGGCGGCGTTCTGTGACGGCTGACCGCCGACCCAATCGCCGCGCTCGACGGTCTGGCCGCCGTAGCCCCAGGCCGCGACACCCTTGGAATCGATCACCTGTCCCTTCACATGGAAGCCGCCAACGAGGAAGTTGTACCCGGTATCTTTCAGGTACTGGAAGATCGATCGGGTGTCCTGCCCCATGAGGATCGCGTGCGAGGGGTCGTAGTGGATGCGGAACTGATCGCCGACGCCGTGCTTTTCGCAGATCCGGTGCAGCGCGATCCACGTGCCCGGGGTGTAGGCAATGTTGTTGTGCCAGTTGTCACCCGTCGTCCACCCGGGCATCGGACACTGCTCGACGCGATAGGACAGGCCGCGCGATTTGGCCGCCTCGAGCAGCGGCACGAACTGCTGTTCGAAGTCGACAAGGTTCTGGTCCATGCTGTGCTGCTGGTTGCGTCCCACGAAGCCGCAGACGGCATTGACGCCGAGCAGCACCGCGGCGTCGAACACACGCAGCATGAACTCGTGCTTCTTCCGACGCACCGCGGCGTCGTGGTGCAGCATGTTGTCGAAATATCCGATGTCCGACAGGCCGACGCCGTTCGCTTTCAGCGCGGCCCCGACGCGGCGCGCACGGTCCTTGTCGAACGGCCTGCGCAAATCGAGGGTGTTCGCGACCGGATCGAGCATCGCCTCCGGCGGGACGTCTGTCTCGCTGGGATGCAGCGCGGCGGACAACTGGATGTACCCGGCGTTCAGCTCGCGCGCGAATTCGGCCCATTCTTCGATCGCGCGATCGGGATCGGGATCCCGGACGGCGCGGGGCGTCAGCTCCTGCAGCGCCGCCGTCAGCACGCCCACTTTCATGAACGTCGGTTCAAACGGTCTGATCGACATGGCCGCCATCTTATCGTAGGGTCCCGATCGCGATATGGCCCTTTTCACGAGACCGCTCCGCTGAATGGCCACTGCCGCAATCGAAGCGACCATCCGCCGGACGCGATCTCGAGCGGGCCGCTCAGAATGAACTGCCAGACGAAGAGAAACCCCATCAGCCGCCCGTAGGTCTCGCGGCCGAAGGCCTCGCGCAGATAGCCGAACGACCCGCCCGACGCCGGCATGGCGGCGCCCAGCTCGCTCCAGACCATGCCATCGCAGATGACGATCACGAGCGCGACGACCCATCCGAGCATCGCCTGCGGTCCGCCGAGCGCGGTCATGAGCAACGGGATCGTGATGAACGGTCCGATCCCGATCATGTTGATCATGTTGAGTGCGGTGGCCTGGAGCAGACCGAACCGGCGCGCGAGGGGCGAGGCGATCACGTCGGTCGATACTGAGAAGCGGTCGATACGTCGCGGTTGCCGTGGCAGCCAAGGCAGCGCTGCCGGTTAATTCCGAACCCGGATCCGGTTCCGGGACCGCGCGCCGGCTGCGCTCGCACGGCGCGCATCCCGCTCTCCGCGCACGAGCACGCCGTCAGCGCCGCGACACGCAAAGAGGCCTTCATGGACGTGTGCTGCACCGTATCCGCCGCGCAACGGTGGTGTCAAGACGTGGAGAAAAGCTTGACCCTGACCCGGCGTCTGATACAACATCCACCGCCGGTCACGGCCAGGAGCGTGTGCGAGAAGTGTCCGAGAAGCGTGAACACGCGCGTCGCAGGCCGGCACCGCCGCCGAAAAACGGCTCGAATTCGCAGGTCGCCCCGCGCGACGCGCGGCTGCTCGGCGCCCGTGAAGCCCTGCTCAAACCGCTCCTGCCTTGGAGACTGTGATGGTTCGATTTGGGGGGACGATTGCGCTGCTCGCCCTGGTGCTCGCACCCTCACCTGCACTCGGCCAGATCGATTTGTCCGGGAGCTGGGGCGCGCGGTACCACGAGGATTTCCCCGAGCGCATCCCCGGCCCCGAGCTCGCCAATTTCCTCGGGTTGCCCATCAACGAGAGCGCCCGGCAATGGGCCCTCAGTTGGGACCCTTCGCGACTGACGCTGCCCGAGCACCAGTGTCAGGTGCACGTGTCGCCGTACATCTATCGGGGGCCTCTGCAGCTGCGGATCTGGGAAGAGCGCGACACCAGGTCTCAGAAGCTCCTCGCGATCAAGAACTACATCAGCACGTACGAACAGACGAGAACGATCTGGATGGACGGACGTCCGCATCCGCCCGAGTACGCGGCCCACACGTGGGAGGGGTTCTCGACGGGGAAGTGGGAAGGCGACATGCTGACGGTCGAGACAACCCACATCAAGCAGGGCTGGATCCGGCGCAACGGCCTCCCCGAAAGCGACCGCGCCACGCTCGTCGAGCACTTCATCCGGCACGGCGAGTATCTGACGCACATCAGCGTGCTCACCGACCCCGTCTTCCTCACCGAGCCGCTCGTGAAGAGCCAGAACTTCGTGTTGATGCAGCGGCAGGCGCCCGAAAACACCTGGTTGTGGCCGTGTCAAATCGTCGACGAAGTGGTCGGCCGGCCGGCGGGCGCGGTGCAGCACTATCTGCCGGGTCAGAATCCGTTCGTCAGCGAATTCGCGACGCGGAGCGGCATCCCGATCGAAGCGACGATGGGCGGCGCCGAAACGATGTATCCGGAGTACATGCTGAAGCTGCAACAGGCATCCGGCTCGAAAACCAAACCCCGGTAGCGTTCGTCCGGCCATCCTCGGTGAGAGAAGGAGAAGTCGTCGCCATGCTGACGCACGTGAACATTCGCAGGGCGGTTGCGGCGTATGTCCTCATCGGAGCGTTCGCCGGGATCGCGGCGGCGACGCGGCTCGAAGCTCAGGCCGTCCGGGCGACCATCCTGGGCGTCGTGCGCGATTCCACGGGCGCGGCCATCCCTGGCGCCACCGTCGAGGTGAGGAATGTCGGCACGGGCGTCGCGCGGTCGGTCGTCAGCAACGAGCTGGGCCGATACAACACCCCCGATCTCGCAATCGGCACGTATGAAGTGCAGGCGTCGCTTCCGGGCTTTCAGAGGGTCGTCCACAAAGGGATCACGCTCCGCGTCGGCAGCGAGAACGTCGTCGACTTCACGCTGCCGCTCGGACAGGTCGAGGAGACCGTCACCGTCACGGGCGAGAGCCCAATCGTGGACACCACGTCGAGCGCTGTCGCCACGACGATCGAGCAGAAGCAGATCGCCGACCTGCCCCTGAACGGCCGGAATTACGCGCAGCTGATTACGCTGTCGCCGGGCGTGACCACGGTGACGTTCACCGGTTCGTTGTTCGGCCGGCAGCAGGTGTACTCGGTCGCAGGAGGGCGACCCGAGGGACAAGCCTTCCTGATGGACAACACGAACGTGGCGAACTTCTGGAACCGCGCCGCGGGCTCGGGCGTGCTCGGCACCACGCTCGGAGTCGAGGCCATTGCCGAGTTCCAGACCTTGACGAATACCTACAGCGCGCAGTTTGGCGGCGGTGGCGCGGTGATCAACGCGATCACCCGGTCGGGCGCCAACATCGTCCACGGATCGGCGTTCGACTTCGTGCGCAACAGTACATTCGATGCCCGCCAGTTCTTCGATGACCCGACCAAGCCCAAACCGCCGTTCAGCAAGAACCAGTACGGCGGCAGCGTCGGCGGTCCGCTCAAAAAGGACAAGGCGTTCTTCTTCCTGAATTACGAGGGCATCAATCAGAGTCTGGCCGAGACCAGGATCGTGACCGTTCCCGACGCGAACGCGCACAACGGGATGATCCCGATCGGCGGCGTTCTCACCAATGTCGGCGTCAACGCGTCGATCAAGCCGGTTTTGGATCTGTACCCGCTGCCGACGACACCGTTGAGCGGTGGGGTCGGACAGCTCAACGAGGTCGATACCACGACGGGTCAGGAGAACTACGCGCTCGGGCGCTTTGATTACACGGTGTCGTCGAAGGACACGTTTTTCGCGCGGTATGCCGTCGACACCGCCGATCTCCTGGAGCCGTTCAGCGGGTCGAACCTGCCTCTGTGGCCGGCGACGAACAAGACGAACAATCAGTATCTGACCGCCGAAGAGCGGCGACTGGTGTCGTCGAGCGTGATCAACCAGGTGCGGTTCGGATTCGTGCGAACGCGCGAGCTGGCCGACAACACCGGTGCGGTTCCCGCGCTCCAGTTCTTCCCGGGCCGCATGAACGGCACGGTCAACCCGGGGTCGGGGATCACGACCGTGGGGGCGAACCAGCTGAACCCGTTCGACATTCTGCAGCGAAAGTACTCCGTGGCCGACGACTTCTACTGGAACAAGGGCGCGCACAGCATCAAGTTCGGCGGCAGCGTCGAGAGAACCGAGACCGACATCAATGCGCCGTTCCAGTGGGGCGGTGTGTGGACGTTCACCAGCCTGCAGGCGTTCCTTCAGAATCAGCCCACCTCGATCGTCGGCGCCCTGCCGGGACAGGACAATGCCTTTCGCCTTTTCCGCGAGAACGACTTCATGGGTTACGTCCAGGACGAGTGGAAGGCGGCGCAGAACCTGACTTTGAATCTCGGACTGCGCTATGCGCCGACCACCAACGCCACCGTGGAGCCGGGGATCACGCTCGTGGATCCTCCGCAGTCGCCGGCATTCACGCCGGTCGCCACGGTGTTTGCAAAGAATGCCTCCTTGAAGAACTTCGACCCCAGACTCGGCTTCGCCTACGATCCGTTCGGGGATCACAAAACGGCGATTCGCGGCGGCTTCGGGATATTCCACAATCTCGTCGCTCCGCGGGTGTACGCGTCCGCCTACTATCTCAATCCGCCGTACCTCATCGGCCGGCAGGATTTGTCAACGGTTCCTCCGACGTTTCCAACGCCATTCACGTCGGTCGCCGCTGCCCTCCCGACGCAAAGCCAGGGCATCGATTATCAGACGACGAACACGCCGTACCAGGAACAGTGGAACGTCAACGTGCAGCGTGAGCTTCTCGCCTCGACGACGCTGACGGTCGGCTACGTCGGCTCACACAGCGAAAACCTGTTCAAGCAGCGCGACGTCAATCCTGTCAGGCCGAGTACACTGCCTGATGGCACGGTCGTGTTCGGCGTGCCGTTCGGAGCGGCGCGTCCCGGCATCAACTCGAATCCTCGCGTGAACCCCGCTTTCTTGAGCCTCAATACGGGCACATCCTTCGCGACCTCGACCTACCAGTCGCTGCAGCTGAGCCTGAGTCGCCGCTACTATCAAAATGTCCAGGCGCAGATCGCTTATACGCTGTCGAAGTGCCGCGACCTGAGCTCCGGCAATTTCGGCGGCGAGGGCGGGACGGCGTCGACCAACCCGTACGATCCCGAGTACGACTACGGGCCCTGCGGTTTCAACCGGACCCATACCTTCAGAGCCAGCGGCGTGTGGGCCCTTCCGTTCCGCGGGAACAGACTGATCGAGCGATGGCAACTGACGGGGATTCTGAACCTGAGCAGCGGCACGCCGTTCACGCCCGCCGTCGGCTTCGATCAGTCGGGTCTCGCCACGGGCGGCCAGCGTCCGAACCTGGCGCCGGGTCGCGACCTCGAGAGCGTCGTGACGGACAACATCAACCAGTGGTTCGATCCGAGCGCCTTTACGTTGCCGGCGCCGGGGACACTCGGTACTGTTGGCAGAAACAGCCTGACCGGACCCGACTTCATGACAGTCGACCTGGGTCTCATCAAGAACGTGGCGCTTCGGGGCTCGTCGTCCATTCAGTTCCGCGCGGAAGTCTTCAACCTGACGAACCGGCCCAACTTCGGGCAGCCCAATGCCAATGTCTTCATCCAGACGGCGAACGGCGGCGGCGCCTACAATCCGACGGCCGGACGCATTACGACGCTGGCCGGAACGTCGCGACAGATGCAGTTTGCGCTGAAGCTGCTCTTCTGATTTGACAGCGGGACTCATCGCTCATCGGAGGAACACATGCCGATCACCGGTATTCACCACATCACGTTGTGCGCGAGCGGCGCGCAGGAAGACATCGATTTCATCACCAAGGTGATGGGTCAGCGGCTCATCAAGCAGACGGTTCTGTTTGACGGCCGCTACGCGCATTACCACCTGTACTACGCCAATGCGAACGCCGAGATCGGCTCCGTGTTGACCACCTTTCCATACAAGCGCATCCCGGGACGGGTCGGGTCCGGGCAGATCTCCGCCACCGCCTATTCGGCGCCGAAAGGCTCGCCGTCGTTCTGGGTGGATCATCTGAATCGCTACAACGTCGAGCACAGCGGCGTTCAGGAGCGGTTCGGACAGCAGTACATCCGCTTCAAGCATCCGTCCGGTCTGCTCTTCGAGATCATCGAGGACGCGAACGATACGCGGGCGGGCTGGACGACCGACGAGATCGGCTCGGACGTCGCGCTGCGCGGATTTCACGGACCGGTGCTGTCGGTCCAGCACACGGCGGAACAGGAACGGTTCTTCGTCGACGCGCTTGGATTCCGCAAGACCGGCACCGACGGCCCGTATCACCGATTCGAGGTCAGCACCGGAGGCGCGGCGAAGACGCTCGTCCTGCACCACGAGCCCGACCGCGCGCCCGGCAGCTGGGGCTTTGGCGCCGGTACCGGGCACCATCTCGCGCTCGACATCGGCACCGACGAGCGCCTCGCCGAACAGAAGAACCTGTACGAAGAGCTGGGCTACACCGACTGCTCGGAGATCAAGGATCGGAATTACTTCCACTCGATCTACGTGCGATCGCCGGGCGGCATTCTCACCGAGTGCGCTGCCTCGGTGCCCGAGGGGTTCGCGAAGGACGAACCGATCGACCAGCTCGGCATGGAGCTCCTCCTGCCGCCGTGGTTCGAGCAGCGGCGCGGCGAGATCGTCGCAATGCTCGAACCGATTACCGTGCCCGAAGCGAATCGGCCAGCGGGCGCCCCGGTTGCCGGGAGTACGCGGCCCGTCAAGGCGAGCGAGCACGCAACGGCCAGTCCCGGCGGCGGCGCTCCCTCCAGACGGACCAGCGCGGAATTCATCGGCGGCGACGCCCCATCGCAGTGATGGAGCAACGTTTTACCGCAGAGCACGCAGAGATCGCCGGGAACAAGTTTCTTTCTCCGCGGTCTCCGCGATCCCGGCGGTCAGTGTGGGTATGCAAACAAGCACCGATCGCATTCTGACGACACACGTTGGCAGCCTTCCGCGTCCGAAGGACGTGGTCGACTTTCTGTTTGCGCAGGACCGCGGCGAGCCCTTCGACGCGACGCAGTTCGACGCGGCGCTGCAGCGCGCCGTTGGCGAAGCCGTCGGCCGTCAAGTGGAGGCCGGCATCGACATCGTCAGCGACGGCGAGATGAGCAAGATCAGCTACGCCACGTACATCCGGCACCGGCTGACCGGATTCGAGGTCGGGGACGTGCCGCGTGCCACGCCGGCCGATCTCGACGACTTTCCCGAGTATCGCGACAAGATCGCCGCCATGGGCGCGACGCCGAAGTACCTGCGTCCGATCTGCAGGGGGCCCATCGCGGTGAAGGACGCCGGGCCACTGCGGCGCGACATCGCGCGCTTCAAGCGGGCGCTGTCGGGAGCGAGCGTGCGCGGGGCGTTCATGACGGCCGTCTCGCCCGGCACCATCGCCTTGTTCCAGCCCAATGAATACTATCCAACCTACGAAGCGTACCTGGGCGCGCTGGCCGATGCGATGCGTGACGAGTACGAGACGATCGTGCGGTCGGATCTGATGCTGCAGGTGGACTGTCCCGATCTCGGGATGGGACGTCACATCAAGTTCAAGGACGCGAGCGACGACGAGTTCGTGCGGAGCGCGGCGATCCAGGTTGAGGCGCTCAACCACGCGCTCGCCGGCGTCCCGGCCGATCGTGTCCGCCTGCATATCTGTTGGGGCAACTACGAGGGTCCGCACACGCGCGACATTCCTCTGGCCAAGGTGCTGCCCGTGCTGGTCCAGTCGAAGCCGATGACGCTGCTCATCGAGGGGGCCAACCCGCGCCACGAGCACGAGTGGGAGATCTGGAAGAGCCACAAGCTGCCTGCGGACAAGATCCTGGCGCCGGGCGTGATCGACTCGAGCTGCAACTTCGTCGAGCACCCCGAGCTGGTGGCGCAGCGGATTGTCCGGTACGCCGACCTCGTCGGACGCGACCGTGTGATCGCGGGCACCGATTGCGGCTTCGGCACGTTTGCCGGCTTCGGCGCGGTGCACCCGGCGATCTGCTGGGCCAAGATGCGCGCGCTGGCCGAGGGCGCCCGCCTTGCGACGATGAAGCTGTGGGATCAGGCTGTGGCGGCTACGTAACCACGAAAAGCGCGGAGCACGCGAGAAGCACGAACTCCCGGCCTCCTATCCTCCTGTTCAAAGCAGGCGCCTCTAATCGCTTGTCAGCGCAGGGCTGGCTTGAGTACGAAGTCGAAACGCGCCGTGCAAAACGGCGGTTCCACCCCGAAGCGCGCCGCGTCCTCGTCGCGGCTGTCGTGTCGCACGAACGTGCACATCAACGAATTCTTGACGGCGAACACGGTGTCGGACTCCAGGTACGGATCGGCGTCGTCGAAGATGTGCGTCGTCACCGGCTCGCAGCCTTCCGCCGAAACCACGAAATGGATGTGCGCCGGCCGCCACGGATGTCGGTTCGTCGCGCTGAGCATGCGTCCAACCGGACCGTCCGTCGGGATCGCATAGTACACGGGACGAACGGTCCGTATCAGGAACCGTCCGTCCTCGTCCGACCGGAACCGTCCGCGCAGATGCAACTCGTCGGTCCCGGCGTATTGCGAGTCGTAAAGACCGCTCGAATCGGCCTGCCACACGTCGAGCCACGCGCCGGCGATGGGTCCGCCGTCGAGCGTGAGCACGCGACCGGAGACGATGGTCGGGACGCCTTTCTTGTCGCGGGGCGCGATGTTGCCGCCGGCGGGCAACTCGGGCGCGCCATCGCGATGGAACGGCCCGAAGACCGTCGACTCCGTGGCCCCCTCCGGTTTGCGATGGTTGATCAGATCCACGACCATTGACACGCCGAGCGTGTCGGAGAGGAGGATGAATTCCTGACGCTTGTCGTCGCACATGTGCCCGGTTTTGGTGAGGAACTGGATGGCCGTCATCCATTCGCCCTCGGTCAGCTCCACATCCTTGACGAAGGCGTGCAGGTGACGGACGAGACTCTGCATGATGTCCCGCAGGCGCGGCTGCGCGGTCGCGTCGAAACGCCGCAGCACTTCGGCGGTGATATCGTCTTCGGTCGTTCCGCGCGGCTTCGTGATCGTCGTCATGGTGTGAGCGGCCTCCATCCCGTGGCTGCGCGTCCATTCTAGCCAGATCTTTTTCGCGCTTTTCGTGTATTTCGTGTTTTTCGTGGGGTGGTTCGGGCTCATGAGATCGATTCCAGCGTTAGAATCGCCGGCAATCTCGTACCTCAAGAGGGAGTATGACCGTGAGTGCCAGGCCCATACATCACGCCGACATCCGGCTCGAGCCGGACACTACCGAGACTCAAACGCAAACCGCGGAGCACGCTGAGCGCGCAAAGAAAAAGTTGAACGTGAACGTCTACCCCGATCGCCTGGTCCCGCTGGACCGCGATGATCCACAGCGCGGCGTCGGCCGCCGCGACTTCATGAGGAGCGCGGCTG
>Ga0137418_10006392_pt1 | contig 10841 bp, 10 predicted proteins | sample CZODoug3_1_2_16f_FD_122242 | JGI IMG/M metagenome (GOLD analysis project Ga0137418, IMG submission 122242) | Vadose zone soil fungal communities from Angelo Coast Range Reserve, California, USA - CZODoug3_1_2_16fungal (Hybrid Assembly) | ecosystem: Environmental > Terrestrial > Soil > Vadose... | reverse complement strand
CGGGTCCTGCGCTGTCAGTCGGCTGAAGCAATTGTAGACATAATTGTAATCGACGCCGCCAACGCGCATTTTTTGCGGGTCGAGCGTCGCCGGCTGGATCGCAAAAGCCACTCGGATGGTCGATGGCTCGGCAGCTCGGGCCGGCTTGATGAGCGCCGGCAAGGCCGCTGCGCCGGCCATCTGCAAAGCGCTGCGGCGGGTGATCCGGGGTTGCAACAAGGCGTCACGCATCGGGGGAGCCCTCTCTGATCAGGGTTTTCTTGGGGATTTTTCTTAATGCTCCGCAATCTCCATGCCAGGACCATGGGACGTTGGGCGACAGCCCCGGACGTCGATCTCTGGCGGTTCCATAAAGCCAACAGGAGCCGCGCAAACTGTGGCCGGGAAACTGCTGGACCCTTCAGTTGCGAGGGTCGTCAACGGGTCGGGAGCGCGGCGGCGCAGGCCTGTGCGGGGCGTATCTGCGTGCCTCGAGTTAAAGTTGCCTACGGGGTGGGCCGGCTGATTGGTGAATGAGCATTTCCGCTTGGAATTCCGATGCGCGGCCTTGTGCTCCGCCGTGTGCATCGAGGGTCAGCGAGATCAAAAGCAGGTTGGCTCGGTTTTTGCCAGATCCACCATCAGCACGCGGGCGCTGTCGCGGTCCTAGAAGCACATCGGGGAACGGGAGGTTGGCTTGCCGAAGCGGTTTCACCTTGCCTGGTTCACCAACTTTACCGCGGGCGCCTGGGACGCGACCTTCACGCATGGCGGTTCGCCGTGGGACGGCAAGTTCTACGTGGAATTTGCGCAGGCGCTGGAACGCGCATGCTTCGATTACATCATGCTCGAGGACACGCTGATGGTGTCCGAGGCTTATCGCGGCACCGCCGAAGCGACGCTGAAATACGGGCTGCAAGTGCCAAAGCACGATCCGGTGCCGCTCGCCGCGATGATCGCCGCCGCCACCTCGCGGCTCGGCGTCGTCGCCACGATGTCGACGATGGCATGGCCGCCCTTCATGCTCGCGCGGGTGTCGACGACCATCGACCACATTGCCGGCGGCCGGTTCGGCTGGAACATCGTTACCAGCGGCGAAGATACTGCCGCGCAGAATTTCGGCCTCGACAAGCTGCCGCCGCGCGAACAGCGCTATGCGATGGCGGACGAGTACATGGACCTCGTCTGCCAGCTTTTCGATTCATGGGAGCCGGACGCGGTGGTGATGGACCGCGATCGCGGCATCTACGCCGATTGGCGCAAGGTCCACCCGATCGATTTCCACGGCGAGTTCTTCAAGTGCCGCGGCCCGCTCAACACCGTTCCCTCACCGCAGCGCCGGCCAACCTTCGTCCAGGCCGGTGGCTCGCCGCGCGGCCGCGCCTTCGCCGCCAAGCACGCGGATTCGGTGATCGCGCCGGGCCGCGATATTCGAGGGATGAAGGAATACCGCGACGACGTGCGCGCGCACGCAGCCAAATTTGGCCGCAACCCCGACGACCTCAAGGTTCTGTGGCTGGTCTATCCAACGCTTGGCGAGACCACCGAGGAAGCGCGGGCGGTGCACCGACGCCTTGTCACCTCACCGGCTTTTGTCGAGGCCTCGCTCGCCGCGAGCGGCACCACGTCCGACATCGATTTCTCGCAGTACGATCTCGACAAACCATTGCCCGGCCGGCTGACCACCAATGGCGAGCAGGGCTCGCTCGACAGGTTCCAGCAATGGGGCAGCGGCAAGACGCTGCGACAGCTCGCTGCCGAGCGCTTCGACAGCGATCTCGACCTGATCGGTTCACCCGATGACGTCGCCGACAAGATGGCGCAGGCGGTGGAGGAGATTGGCGGCGACGGGTTCCTGATCAGCATTCCGTTCCAGCGCACCAGCCGCCGCTTCATCAACGAGGTCTGCGAAGGGCTGGTGCCGGCCTTGCAGCGGCGCGGGTTGGTGCGCGAGGCGTACACGCGCTCGACTTTGCGCGACACGTTGCGCGAGTTCTGAGCGAAGCGGGAGGGGCTGATGAACAAACGACTGCGTTGGGGGTGCAAGTGGGCCCTGTCCGCGATGATCGTGCTTACCGCGTTCGCGGCGACGGTAGAGGCGAAGACCTTTCGCTGGGCGAATGACGGCGATCCGACGACGATGGACCCGCACGCGCGCGGTGACGCATTCGTGTCGTCCTTTGACTTCAATATGTACGAGGGGTTGGTTCGCCGCGACCGCGACCTGAAGCTCGAAGCCGCGCTCGCGACCGAATGGGCGAACGTCAACCCGACGACGTGGCGGTTCAAACTGCGCCACGGCGTCACCTTTCATGACGGGTCGCCGCTTACCGTAGAGGACGTGCTCTTCTCGTTTCAGCGGGCGATCGCCCCAGGTTCTGACCTTGCCGCGCAAATGTCGGCCGTGAAGGAGGTGAAGAAAATCGACGACGACACCGTCGATTTCATCACCGACGGCCCGGCGCCGATCCTGCCCAACTACCTCGCCAACGTCGCCATCATGAGTAAGGCGTGGTGCGAAGCGCACAATACGCAGCGCGCCGCCACGCTGAAGGACGAGGAGAGCTACGCGACGCGTAATGCAAACGGCACCGGCCCGTTCATGCTCAAGGACCGCCAGCCTATGGTGCGCACCGTGCTGGTGAAAAACCCGAACTGGTGGCACCTCAAGGATCAGCCAATCGATATCGACGAAGTCGTGTTCAGCCGCGTCGAGAACCCGGCGACCCGGGTTGCCGCGCTGTTATCGGGCGACCTGGACATGATCTACAATGTCCCCCCGCAAGACATCGAGCACGTCGAGAAAAACCCGGCGGTCAAAGTCTGGCAGATTCCCGAGCTGCGGACGATGTTTCTCGGGATGGACCAGAGCCGCGACGAACTCTTGGAATCGAATGTCAAAGGCAAGAACCCCTTCAAGGACAAGCGAGTGCGCCGGGCGTTCTACCAGGCGATCGACGAGGACGCGATCGTGTCGAAGGTCATGCGTGGCTTTGCCCACAAGACGGCGCTGATGGTTGGGCCGGGGGTCAACGGCTATGATGCAACGCTCGAAAAGCGCTTTCCTTATGACCCCGCGACGGCCAAAAAACTGCTAGCCGAAGCCGGCTATCCCGACGGCTTCGAAGTCGGGTTCGATTGCCCGAATGACCGCTACGTCAATGATGAGGCGATCTGCCAGGCGGTCGTCGCGATGCTCGCCAAGATCGGTGTCAAGGCGAACCTGCTGGCGCAGACCAAGGCGAAGTATTTCACCAAGATCAATGCGCCGGGCTACCAGACGAGCTTCTATATGCTCGGCTGGACCCCGACGCCGTTGGACGCACTGCACATGCTGAGCAACCTGACGCAGACGCGCAGCGCTGATTTCCGCGTCGGGCCCTGGAACGAGGGCGGCTACTCCAACCCCGACCTCGACGAGCTGATCGGGAAGATTGCGGTAGAGCTCGACAGCGAGAAGCGCAACGAACTGATCAGCCAGGCGCTCACCATCGTCAGGGACGATTTCGCCTACGTGCCGCTGCATCAGCAGATCGTGGTGTGGGCGACCCGCGCCAATGTCGAGCTGGCGCCGCTCGGCACCAACGATTTCCAACTGCGCTACGTGAAACTGAAGTGAGGGATGTAGGCGGGACGCAGTGTAATGCTCGCCTTCATCATCCAGCGGCTGTTCCAATCGGTGCTGGTGATGCTGACCGTCGCGCTGATCGCGTTCGCGCTGTTCAATTATGTCGGCGACCCGATCAACAACATGGTCGGGCAGGACACGACACAAGCCGACCGCGAGCGGTTGCGCCAGGATTTGGGGCTCAACGCCCCCTTCGTCGTCCAATTCGCCCGGTTTGTTGGCCACGCTGTGCAGGGGAATTTTGGCCTGTCCTACCAGCAGGCGCGGCCGGTCGGTCAGATCATCCTCGAAAAGATGCCCGCGACGCTCGAATTGAGCTTCATGGCGGCCTTTCTCGCGCTGCTTCTCGGCGTTCCGATGGGGATCTATACTGGGCTGCATCGCAGCTCGTGGGGATCGCAGGCGCTGCTGGCGATCTCGCTGGTCGGCGTCTCGCTGCCGACCTTCCTGATCGGCATCCTGCTCATTCTGATCTTCGCCGTCCTGCTCGGCTGGCTGCCGTCGTTCGGCCGCGGCGCGGTCGTCCATATCGGCTGGTGGACGACTGGCTTTCTGACCGCCGAAGGCTGGCGGGCGATCATCCTGCCGGCGATCACCCTCGCCCTCTTCCAGATGACCCTGATCATGCGGCTGGTGCGCGCCGAGATGATCGAGGTATTGCGCACCGATTACATCAAGTTCGCCCGCGCCCGCGGCCTCAGCAACCGCGCCGTCAATTTCGGCCATGCGCTGAAGAATACGCTGGTGCCGGTGATCACGATCACCGGGCTGCAGCTCGGCTCGATCATTGCATTCGCAGTCATTACCGAGACGGTGTTCCAGTGGCCGGGGATGGGGTTGATGTTCATCCAGGCGGTGAGTTTTGCCGACATCCCGGTGATGGCAGCCTACCTTGTGCTGGTCGGGTTCTTTTTCGTCATCATCAACCTGGTTGTTGACCTGCTCTATTACGCCGTCGATCCGCGCCTGCGGGTCGAGCGCGAGATCGCCGCCGGTGGCTGAAATCACCGCCCCCGGCGCGGTGTCTCCGAGTGCCGTGCCGCGGCCGGGGTGGGCACGGTTCGCCGACAGCGATTTGTGGTGGAGCTTTCGCCGCTCGCCGGTGACGGTCGTCGCGGCTTCTGTCGCCTGCGTCATTATCGGCGCCGCGCTCTTGGCACCGCTGATCGCGCCGCACGATCCCTACGACCTCGCCTCGGTGAGCCTCCTCGACGCGACCGACCCGCCGGCCTGGCTCCCGGGCGGCAATTGGAGCTACCTGCTCGGCACCGACAACCAGGGCCGCGACGTGTTGTCGACGATCTTCTACGGCACGCGCGTGTCGCTGCTCGTCGGCTGCTCGGCGGTGCTCCTTTCCATGCTGCTCGGCGTGACGCTGGGCCTCATCGCCGGCTGGCGCGGCGGCATCGCCGATACAATGATCATGCGTGTCGCCGACGTGCAGCTGAGTTTTCCGGCGATCCTGATCGCGCTCTTGATCGACGGTGTCGCGCACAGCCTCCTGCCGCGCGAGGTCCAGACCCGGATCACGCTCTATGTGCTGATCGCGGCGATCGCGCTTTCCTATTGGGTGCATTTCGCGCGCACGGTGCGCGGCTCGGCGATGGTCGAGCGCAGCAAGGAATACATCCAGGCGGCGCGGGTCATCGGCGTGCACCCGGCGCGGATCGTCATCGGCCATTTGCTGCCCAACGTGATCGGCCCGGTGCTGGTCATCGCGACGATCAACCTCGCGACCGCGATATTGACCGAGGCGACGCTGTCGTTTCTCGGCGTCGGCCTGCCCCCGACCGAACCCTCGCTCGGCACGCTGATCCGGGTCGGCAACGACTACCTGTTGTCGGGCGATTGGTGGATTTCGGTCTTCCCGGGGACCGTGCTGGCGCTGCTGATCCTTTCAGTCAATCTCCTGGGCGACTGGCTGCGCGACGCGTTCAATCCGAAGCTACGCTGAGCATGGCGGCCCAACCCTTCTATTCGCGCGGCATGAGCAACACCGAAGCGCTGCTCAAGGTCGAAAACCTCCGTGTCGAGGTGCCGACCCGCCGCGGCACGCTGGTCGCGGTCGACGATGTCAGCTTCGACATCGCGCCGGGCGAAGTGCTGGGGGTGGTCGGCGAATCGGGTGCCGGCAAATCGTTGACCGGCGCGGCGATCATCGGGTTGTTGGAGCCGCCGCTGAAGATTGCCGGCGGCAGCATCACGCTCGCCGGGCGGCGCATCGACAATCTGCCGTACGAGGCAATGCGGCGCATCCGCGGCAAGGAGATCGGCGCGATCTTTCAGGACCCGCTGACCAGCCTCAACCCGCTTTACACGATCGGACGACTGCTCGTTGAAACGATCCGCACCCATCTCGATTTGGGGCCTGCAAAGGCGCGCGGCCGCGCCCTGTCTTTGCTGCGCGAGGTCGGCATTGCGGGGGCCGACGAGCGCATCGACCATTACCCGCACCAGTTTTCCGGCGGGATGCGTCAGCGGGTCGTCATCGCGCTCGCGCTCGCCGCCAACCCGCGCCTCATTATCGCCGACGAGCCGACAACCGCGCTCGACGTGTCGATCCAGGCACAGATAATCGCACTGTTGAAGCGGCTCGGACGTGACCACGGCACCGCGATCATGCTGGTGACGCACGATATGGGCGTCATCGCCGAGACCGCGCATCGCGTCGCCGTCATGTATGCCGGGCGGATCGTCGAGATCGGCCCGGTGCGCAGGATCGTCGACCGGCCGAGCCATCCTTATACGAAGGGGCTGATGGCCTCGATCCCGCGAACCGCCGGTCCGCGCGGGCGTCTGCGCCAGATCGACGGGACGATGCCGCGCTTAAACGCGATCCCGCCGGGCTGTCCGTTCAGCCCGCGCTGCACCGAAGCCCTCGACCGCTGTCGCCGCGAGCGGCCCGATCTGATGCCGGCCAACGAAACTCAAGCGGCGTGCTGGCAATGCGCGCCGGTTGCCGAGCACGCCAATGCCTGAGCGCGACGTGCTGCTCGAAGTCAACGATCTCGAGCGCCATTTTGATGTCTCGGCGCCGGCGCTCGAGCGGCTCCTGCAGAGCAAGCAGCGCGTCGCGGTCAAGGCGTTGGACGGCGTCACCTTCACGATCAGTCGTGGCGAGACCTTTTCGCTCGTCGGCGAGTCAGGCTGCGGCAAGACAACAGTGGCGCGCTGCGTCGTCGGCCTCTACCGCCCGACCGCCGGGAATATCGTCTTTGACGGGGTCGACCTCGGCAGGCTGAGGCGGCGCAAGGCGATGGCACCGATCCGTCGGCGGATGCAGATGATCTTCCAGGACCCCTATGCCAGTCTCAACCCGCGCTGGCGCGTGCGCCGGATCATCGCCGAACCGCTGGTGACGCATGGCCTCGTCGCCGACAAGGCGGAATTACGCGCGCGCGTCGCCGAACTCTTGGAGCAGGTCCGCCTCGCGCCGGCCGACGGCGACAAGTTTCCGCACGAATTCTCCGGCGGCCAGCGCCAGCGCATCTCGATCGCCCGGGCGCTGGCGGCCAACCCCGAGTTCCTTGTTTGCGACGAGCCGACCTCGGCGCTCGACGTTTCGGTACAGGCGCAGATCCTCAATCTGATGCGGGACCTGCAACGGCGGCTTCGTCTGACCTATCTGTTCATTTCGCACAATCTGGCGGTGATCTACCAGGTCTCGGACCGCGTCGGCGTCATGTATCTCGGGCGTCTGGTCGAGGTCGCGACGGCTGACCAGCTCTTTACGGCACCGCGACACCCCTATACGCGGCTGCTGCTGGAGACGATCCCGCGATTGGACCCGCCCGATGATCCTTTGGGCGGACGCGAGCCGGTGGCCGGCGAGGTGCCGAACCCAATCGACCCGCCGCCTGGCTGCGCGTTTCATCCGCGCTGCCCCTATGCCAACGACCGCTGTCGGCGGGAGCGGCCATCGCTGCTCGCGGCCGGCGGCGCGCCCGTCGCGTGTCACGCGGTGCAGGAGGGGCGACTGCCGACTAGCGTCCGCTGAATGGCGAGGTGCCGCTCATTAGGTCGATCCTTGCGCGGAATATCGGCTAGACTGGGCCGCGGAGGGATTCTACCGGCCAAGCTCGCGGGTGCGAATATCAGCGGTGAAAAATCGCTTTCTTCAAGACGGCGTGGATCCCCCAATTCGCGTCGACCACTTGGCTCACGCCGAAATCAACCGCGACGGACATCAGCGAGATCGCCTCGTCCTCTGAAAGGCGCTTGGCCGTCATCAGGAAGTGCCGCATCTTGCGAAAGGCGTCCCGCATCGCGCGATCGAGCGAGGATTTCGCGTAGATCTCGCCCTGCGCGTTGTCGCCGAGATCGGCCAGGTAATTGGCATAGCTGAAGCCGTGGACGACCCATTCGTCCGCTCTCTCCAGCAGCGGGTGTCGCCGACCGCATCGTTTTTATCGACGACGGGATCATCGTCGAAGAGGGCACCCCCAAAGAGGTGCTCGACCAGCCCGCCCACGAGCGCACCCGCCGCTTTCTGCACATGGTCGCGCACGAGGAGGCCGCCGCCGCTTGAGCGATGGGGGTTGCTTTAGGCGTAGCGGCTCGGCGGGCGGTTGAGGCCGAGGTTCTCGCGCAAGGTGGCGCCGTCATAATCGGCCCGGAACAGGCCACGAGATTGCAGTTCCGGGATCACCAGCTCGACAAAATCGTCGAGCCCGCCGGGCAGCGCCTACGCGCATTCCCGGCCCGAAGCGAGCGACGGGGTGATGTGGCAAAGCAACGGACCATTCTATGCCGGCGCCGCATTTGTTCGAGTCGGGTCCCAGATCGCGACGTACGCCGCGTGCTTTCATCTGGTAAAGGTCAGCAGGTCCGCATTCGTCCTACCGAAGAGTTCAGAGTTCATCTTCTTGCTCCCGCTTGCCTCCGATGAAGGGGAAAGAATGTACCGGACGCTATTCGCCGTCTAACGTGCATCTGGGACTGCGTTCTTTCTAGCTCTACCCCGATGTCGCGAGCGACCGGGCCTGACGAGCTCGCCTCGGGGAATTTCGCGCGCTGGCGCAATCTCACGACCGCGCAGATCGAGGACGCCGGCCAGCAGGAATTTTTGAATTGGGTCTGCCTCGCCGGGGCGATGGCGGCACTCGGTCGCAAGCCCGAGATCATCGACTATGTCGAGTCCTATCTCTTCAACTCGAACAAGTGCTTCGCGCTGTTTCGGGCCTGAGCGCACCCGTTGCTCGCGCAGAGCGGGAGACTAGCATTCGAACCTAGATGGGCCGACAGAGCCGCTTCCCGGGCGTAGTGCTCCTCGGTCCGGGCCTCGGTCGGTATTCACCAGCAGCTAAGAGCCCATACTTTCATGTCCTGCCGCCCGCAGAGCCGGCAGCGGCATATCTGGGCATACCAGCCGGGGCCGAGCTCATCAAAGCCCTCATGCGCGGTATCCTCCCCGCAATCTCGGCAGAAGCGGCGGAACCGCTCGGGTGGGTCACGCAAAAGAATTTCGCTGCGCCCAGCGTGGTCCGCCACTGACGACCAATCTCCGAGCGCCGCAAACCTACGCTTCCAATGGCTGAAACGAATCCCGCCGTCACGACCGATACGCCTCAGCGTCGCGGCAAGGCCACCTCGGTCGAGAAGGCTGCGGAGGGTCAAAGGCAAGACGGAACGGGCGATCATCGCGTCCTCCTGCGAGACGCCAGCATCCGTGCATCAATCGTGCCAGCCGGAGGCGTTCCTGGTGCTTGACGCGAGATCTGGTCCGGTGGCGCCAGATCGGGCAATCGCATCGGCCATAGGCAAGAGCGAGCCGAAATCGGGACGCGCGTGTCGGCGCCCCTAGTGACTATGAGCGGCCCGAGACATAGGTGACAGATCGTACCGGACACATGGGTAACACCTTTGTGGTTCAGCACCGAAATGGGACCCCTTCCAAACTGGTCTTAACACTCTGATAAGTTTACGAAAACGAGCAACATGGTAGAGTCCCCATCGGCGCCGATTGGGACCCCACCGAAACCGGGAATTCGTAACGGGAAATCAAGCCCTTGATACGCGCTCGGGGTGGGGTCCCCTTTCGATGCCGAGGCACAGGCTGGATCACAAAGATTACCATCGCTAAAGCGTGGCTTGCTGTGTTGATGCTGGCGGGAATTGCGATTGCGGGTCCCAGCCGTGGCGACACGCTTAGAGTCGGTCCGAGTCAGCCTTACAAGGCTCCGTCTGCCGCGGCAGCGGTCGTCAAGAACGGCGATCATATCGAAATCGAGCCGGGGCAGTATTTCGACTGCGCGGTGTGGAACGCGGACAATCTCGTGATTGAGGGCACCGGCCCCGATGTTGTCATCACCGACAAGACGTGCATGGGAAAAGGACTTTTTGTCATTGAAGGTAATAACACGACCGTGCGAAACCTAACCCTGACACGCTCCCGTGTACCGGACATGAACGGAGCGGGTATTCGCCTGGACAACGGCAGTCTGACGGTCGACAGAGTTAGGTTTATCGACAATCAAACAGGTATCCTCGGCGGTGTGCCGGGAACGACGGTCACGGTGCTCAACAGCGATTTCGACCGGAACGGCACCTGCGCAGCGGTGTGCGCACACGCGATCTATATCGGAAACGTCGATTTGGTGCGCGTCGAGAATTCGCGCTTCTCCAACACTCGGCAGGCTCATTCGATCAAATCCGGGGCACTGCGCACCGAAGTGATTGGCTGCACCATCACCGACGGCCCCGAAGGTACATCCAGCTATCTGATCGACCTCCCTAATGGTGGCGCCATCATCGTGCGCGACAACACGCTCGAAAAAGGGCCGAAATCAGAGAATCACACGACTGCGATCGCCATCGGAGAGGAGGGCGTCACCCATCCGACACCGGAGATCACGATCACCAATAACAATTTCCGCAACGACGGCAACTACCAGACCGCCCTAGTGTGGAATGTAACGGCGACGCCGGCCACGCTGAAAGGCAACACGCTCTCTGGCTCAGTGATCCCGCTGAAGCGCGATTCAATCGGATCGCTGATCATCCGAATCCTCCGCTCCCTGGTCGCATTGGCGTCGTGGTGCCTCGCCGCGACGAAAACCGTCTTAAAGGAGATTCTCGATCTAGCCGCGAGCACGTTATCTTCCAACGCCGGTTGACGCCACCCGCTCGATGAGGCCGGGACGGAGAAACGGTCCCCACCGAGCAGTGAAACCATTTTAGGCTCGAACAGGGAGGATTTTACCGATGCGGCCGGTATCGCCAGGGCGCGCGAGAA
>Ga0137418_10006390_pt1 | contig 10841 bp, 14 predicted proteins | sample CZODoug3_1_2_16f_FD_122242 | JGI IMG/M metagenome (GOLD analysis project Ga0137418, IMG submission 122242) | Vadose zone soil fungal communities from Angelo Coast Range Reserve, California, USA - CZODoug3_1_2_16fungal (Hybrid Assembly) | ecosystem: Environmental > Terrestrial > Soil > Vadose... | reverse complement strand
TCCTGCTACAGCGGAAGTTGGAAACCGAACTGCCGCAGGTTGATGTAGAGTAAGTTAAGGGTAATCCTGACGCTGGGAGGTATTTTAGACTGAATTTCCGTAACCTTGGTGTGGAGAGCTTCAGGACTGCAGTGGCCGCCACCAGCAAGCTCAACGTGGCATCCGGCAAAGAGAATAGCACTAACGAAGCCGCCTTTGACCATTGACAGGGTCATACCTGTGACCATGATAGGAGGTTTGCTGAGCAGGCATGAGTATGGTGTGTCGATGTGAATGGTGCCATCACTTGAATAATAGGCTATGAGTACATGCTTTGAAAAAAATTGCTGTTTGCATACCTCGTACAAACCAGCTTAGGTCCCTATTTCTTGCTCCATCATTCGTCGTACCGGATATTCTGCGAGTTATAAAGTTCAGCGTCACCGATACCTTTGTCGCCTATGACGATGATGCAAACACCACAGCCATCAAGATTCCGGGCTGTGAGAGGGCCAATGCCGCTCAAACCTCCAGGGCCAAAATCAACTGCATGGGTGGCAGTCTCTGGGAAATTCGTCGCTGCGGTCCATTGCATGGATGACGTGAATATTTGGTCGCAAATCGATTGAGTGATGGAGGTTGACAACTGCCGCATATTTGAGCCTAAAAGATATTAAGTTATATAACTTGTAAATATCAAAGTAATTCGTACTTACCATCCTCCGTTTTATACACTGGAATAGCCAACTCATTGGCAGTCCACAACTCCTCACCTTCTAAATACTCCTTGCAAAGCTTCTCGGTAAGCTGGGAAGTGAAAGATGAAGCACTCTGTGGTTCTTCGTCACTGTCCACCACCTTCACAGTAGCCATGGCGTCTGTTTCAGCAGCATTGGCGTCGATGGCAGCATCCGTATGGATGAAGTCGGCCATGATGAGTCAAGCAACAATGCTTGCCATTCAACTGCATCAACATCCCCTTGGACAATCTTACCAGATAAATCCGGTTCCCCCTGTACCCCATCTCCTGTCTTCTCCCTCTCCACCAATTCAGGGACCTTCACGTGAATCACGTCGAGATAGCACAGTGCCGTCTGGAGGACGCTCCCAGATGTGCAGATCGACAAAGTACTTCATGGACGAATCCTTTGATTGGGACAAGATTTATATGTGAACTGGCAGTGGCAGTGGAAGGTGCGGCATATGAGATTGTATGAAAGGAGGGGAAATTGGAGACGGTTGAGTTGAGAGGCAAATCAGCAACGGTAACTGAGTATTTCATGTATTGTATTGTTGTACTGCCTGTTTGGCGATAAGAGAGGAAGGATAATCGGCGGCCGGAACACGTAGCGCCATGAAGGCATTTGAAATGTCTTATATCGCATAGAGATTTTACGCATGAAGATTTTACTAGTTGGTCTATAAAGAACCAGCGAAATAACTGAATTTCTGGCCCACGCGCGCCACCAGAAACAGCACTGAAAAATTCAGATTCACCAACAATGAAACCTATTGTTATACTACAAATTAATTCCTATCCATGATACGTCCCAGCATTTTGACAGCTATCCCGTGTTGGTCAGTCCTCATCTGCAGGAAACCAGTATCACCCTTGTGCGCCAAGGCATACATCTTTAGTTCATCGAAACTGTCTTGATCCTTCTTGTCACCTAAATCACGCCGCCCATTTATAATCACGTCTCCCCAATACCTCGCCTAGTTTATTGTCAGAGAAGATTTTAAGAAATGGAAACTTTACTCACCATCGAATGGCATCCACCTGAGGCCAATAGGGATGTCTCGTAAGGTAATCTTCTTTCTCCCATAAGCAATTGACTGCACAATCAGACGAAGTATAGGATCCCCAAATATGTTGACCTTACCCTGAAATTTAGTTAGATGATGAAAGATAATCAGTGGTGCGAGTACTTACACCAGGCCCAATGGTGCAAAAAGGATGCTCCCCGTACATATTATCAAGAACGATTTTGTTGTGCAAAGCCTCAACAGAATCGAAGGTGTTGGTCTTGTTGTAGATAAAGGGGTATTTTGGAAACCTGGTTTCTTCATCATTTTGGTTGTTGTTGTCATCACCATCGCGAGTAGTAGCATCCAAGTCCTTAAGTTTCCCCTTTTTGTCCAAAGGAAAGGGAAAGAATAGTTTGGTTCTGTCCCGATCGTTGGAACGCACAGAAGAAGCTCGGTCTCTCATTAGTTCAAAAACGTCCTCATCCTCGGCGTCCATTTCTAAAAGAAAAAGTCAGAGCTCAATAAAGAGAAAAATGGGGCTACTGCTTGCCTGGAATGACCCTCCCTTTTGCGTGGGGAAGCCAGTGTTGGAACGCTGGGTCCCACACTTCCAATACATTTGCTGGGCTGTATAGGCCATGTTCAAAAGATTGAAGGTGCATGATGTCAATCCTGATCATAAGAACTTCCCAAGTATCATCTGCCTTACGAGCTTTCCACCATCCAATTTTCGTCCTTGTGGTATTTGCGATGGCTCTGTTATGGTTGGGGGTGTTGTAAGGTGCAGGAAAATAGTGATTGAGAAGGCTGAGACTGGAATAGATGGTCGTGTTGTTGTTCGAAGCAGATGAATAAATGGGAATCATGTTATTTGAAGTTGAGGAATAGATGTTGTTCGTGTTTGAAGCCAAAGAAGTTGATGAATAGATGGGAACTGTAGCTTCCGAGTTCGAAGAATTGATAGGATTGTTTGCATTCCTGTAGTAAATATTTGGGTTCTCGTTCTCATCGTAAGCATATGGATTTTGGAGCCCAAACATATTTCTTTCGCTAAGTCCAGGTTGAAGAGTCTGGTGGTTAGTGGAAAGTATGTCGTTCATCTGCAACATAATCAGAAACAAAATAAAATAGTGATACTCAAGCTGACACTCACGGTATCTTGCCAGCCTGAGTCTTCGTAGAGAGAATTATTTGGGAGATAATAATTCCTCCCCTGGCCACCACCCATTGCTAGAAAGTTGGCATCCAGCGGCTGAGGAGCTTGACACTCTGGATAATACTGTACAAGAGATCTTGCATCTTGGTCCTGTTGCATGGCCGGTATGGGATAAGGACGAAAGGAAAATGCTTGTTATTACTCTTATTACATCCTGAAGACATAATATAATAATATGATCGGCTCAAGGCCACACTAAATAATCAGGGCTGTGTCCAGCAGAGGGAGTAGAACAGGGGGATATGTATATTTAGGCCTACTCTTGACCCAGGGATAAGGAACTAATAAGATTTACATTGACGTGCACCCTGGCCTCTTGTGAACTTACTCACATACCCTATTTGGTCTGTACCTTAGCTATATAAGGAATTTCTCACTTCCCCTGGCACTTATTCACTCAAGCTTTGCCTTTGTTGATGCTCATGATTGTGGTGGTATTATTATTTGACAATGGGTGATGGTTGGTCTTGGCTATCCCTCTTCACAATCCTAATGTTTAAGGTAGGAGGGTGATTCGGAAACCTCATGTGTTCAAAAAATTAGTCAGCTGTCATCTATGGCCGCAACATTGTTTCCATGCAACCCAAATTGTCCTAGTGTATGTACCTGGAAGCCCGCAAACCCGAGACCATCAATCAAACCTCTTGTGCGTTCCTTATTTGGTTAGTACATTAGCTATACAAGTACATTGGGCTGAGCGCTGCAGGCTATGATACCAGTGCTTCGTCACAGATACAAGCGACAATGCTTCAAATGGGTCTTGAGTACTGGAGTTTCTATACTGTCATTTTATTTTGGTGGCATCAGCAGCACAGTGCAGAGTGTACCAACCCTGGCATGACAAATAGATGCAAATATGTGTGGGTGATGAAAACGGCATCACACCAACTCATCCTGCTTGATTCCTTCCTTTCATCCTCTGTGAATGATGGCTTTCAGTAATAGTCAACTTGTATATCCCCCCGCCCAGCACACTTTTGAGTCGAGCCTGAGTGTTAATCATCCAGAGACCAAGAGGTTAGATGATAAACTTGATTACAAACAGGTGCATTTTCTTCTGCTTAAATGGCTCATATTATCAGGTATCTGTTCTCATTTTTCTCCCCCAGGTCATCCTGCTTCCAGCTCGATTAAATACGTTGCAAGAACCTGCCAGGCAGCAGTTACAGCAAGCTTGCACAGTTCATAGCAATGTTCAGGCCAAATATCTCTTTGCTGCTATGCTTCATCAGGAGGCACTCAAGATAGCCCAGTGGTATGAGGAGCAGGCGACGGAGGCATTCAATGAACTCCAGAAACTCACCTCCCAAGTCGGTGACTGTATGGGTTTAGCCATGGGCATGCTCAGTCCTCTATCCCCAACGTCTCCCTCCCACTATCTGGTAATATTTTATTTTATTGGTCATTAGTGACGCTTGTTAATCAAGCTTCATCCAGAGACAAGTGGCACCTAGCTTAATATAGTGCCTCCTTGTGATCATGGTGTTGTTATTTTGGTAAGTGGTCTTTAACTTGAGAATACACATTTTACTCCGGGCTAACTTGTGCTTGTGGTCAGACCAACTTCGTATATAGTTGGACTGGTCTGATGATCCGCACCTACTTACCACTCTTGTACTAAGTCCTGTATCGTTATGTATTCCTGTTTGGCTTGACGTATTTGAAAATTCATATTGCCGATACAAGGCAAAACTATTACAAAGTCATACCACGATTCAGTCGGAAGTTAGATCTATGACATCGTCTCCTTCACCAGCATCATTGTCCAAAGTAAGGTCTATGACAACTTGTGGTACCTGACAAATGTGGTCGTTGAAGACCCTGCAGGTCATGATCAACCCACAGGCGCAGTTTGCAAACAACCTCTTGAACTCGGACTTGGTCAGCCCAGGGCGTGTTGCGGTGTCAAGCCTGAGGAGTCGCTCAAGCGCAGTCTCTGGACCTCTGAGCGGGTGCTTGAGAGTCTCCAAAGATATGCTGTGCATGTCTGAGATTACTACCGTAAGCATGAAAGCACTAGGATGATAAGTATGAGACACACCAATATCCTGCAACCTAGTCTGCAAGGCTGAGTTATGAGCACGAGCGGAACCTGTGGTGGCTACGTAGAAACATCGGTGTCGTGACAGAGTGTGGTTACAAAATAGACATACATCGCTTGGGGTACCTTTGGAGCAGCAGGCCATTTTGTTTATACATGCGATCAAGAGACACGGCGAAACAAAACAAGATGAAGAGAAAGTGCAACATACCTAGGTACCCACAGCTATTGGAGGCGCAGCCAACTACATATTCACCAAGGTGTGGACCAGAACTGGAAATATAGATAGCGGAATCGGTATAAACTGGAAAGGAGGCGTTTTTTTCAGCGCAAAGGCAGCAGGGTGCTCTGAACTGGTGAGTGTCACAATGACCCGAGATGAGCGATGGGGTAACACGCCACCCTGCATCATCAACAGGCCTTGATAGTCATCTCTCAGGTAAATAACACATTTGATCATCAAAGGCCAAAAACTCACCAGAACCAGGCACGAAGGTCACAGGACGCTGAATCATAGTGTAGGATGATATTCAAAACAAGTTGTTGATGGATGCGGACTAGGAAGCTCTGGGTATGCATTAAGCGGTAAGATGTTCTTCAGATAGAGGATGTGTGAGCGTTGGCAGGTAGAGTGCAGTCGAAGCTCTCACCTTATAAGCAGTCCAAGGATTGTAGCCGAAATGGGCATACTAGAGGGACTTGACTAAATTGAGCTGCATGTGGTCAGACCCAAATCGAAGCTCTTGTGCTTTGAGCTGTTCTTGTGTCCGGCACAATGTATTTGAGGTGTGAAGGCTCTATTCTGCCATATAAGGGTGCTCAGCTCCTTGCATGTCAACCTGTCAAGGTTATTCTGCCAGCTTCGTGTCGTTCCTGACCTGCAGCTGGGTGGCTTTCTAGAAAAATGTTGCCAAAGCATCACCTTGCCTTTTCCAATACTTTTGGTTTGACCGCAGAACAAATTGGATGTGTCTTGATGTTTTTCACCGCTTTTGACTTTCATGTCAGACAGGATAGATCAAATTGATTGATCCTCCTGATTCTCCTTCGTGGTCTTGGCAGCTGCAGAAGAAGACTCGCTGACGGTGCTTTTTATAAGCTGAAGATGCCCTGTATGAGCTCGATGTGTAGTGTGAGATGACAGTCCCGTGGTGATGGGAGCTTGTTCGAGAAGATTGTGGTTCTTCTCTTTGTACTATTGATGTTCGCGTTAGCCATGTGGCACCGGTGTGGGTAGGTGAGTGAAATAACACACCTTGCGCCAAACTAAACCTCCCCAGAATCCTTACTCATATCATCCAAGTCCTCCATCAGCGACATCGAGAAAACGCACTGAAGACGAAAGCGATGGTGAGGACAAAGAGATTTCCTTGTTGATGATCAGGTGATTGATTACGTGACCATTCAAAAGGTTTGTAGATTTGATGTGTTGAAAGGAACAGACTGGGGTGGGTGGATGGTGAGAGGAGAGGGGGATACCCAGTAAAATAAAATTGTACCTAGCGTCCATGAGAAGAACAAAATGTTCTCGCATATGAAAGAACGAAGCCACAGTTTTAAAGCAGCAGGGAGCCAGGCATACCTTACAAGACAGGTGAATGAAAGACAAGGGCAGTGGGGTGTTAGTCCACCCAGCGCGGGTCTCCCATCAGGCTTTCAGCGCGACAGCAGGTCATGTAAGGCAGCAGTGTCATGATTCTGGAAGACACTATTGAAGTCATCCCATTTCAGTCATGCATTTACAAACTCCGCCTGGTCAGCACCACCCCAATTTCCTGATCTTATCGGACTCTTATCAGACTCTCATCGTGTGCATCTGCTTTCTCTCTTGCAATGCCCTCCTGACCTATCTACATTGTACCTTGGGGTGCTAGACTGCACCACCGCGACAATTACTTTAGCAAGCTCAAGCTTCCCAAACAGTTTCTAGCAGACCGCAGTGGTCGTAATTTCACTAAGGCGGCGCATGTTCAATGGTGGCAGACTTTTAGACAGGAACTGATCCACAACTCTTACTGGGTATGTGAAGTTGACTTTGCATGCATGTCTTCACTGATGGTATGAATTTTTGTAGCAGCAAACCATCCAATCTTGGATCACTTTCTGTATTGGCCTGGAGGTAGAGATTGACGAGGCTGTGGGCATATTCATTGATGTGCTTTGGAGTCGACAACAAAGCCTGGATGATGAAGCACTCCATATTCTAAATAGTGCACAGTCTGAGATCTTGGATCGAACGGTACGCCCAAGAATATGTGGTGAAAACATGATTAAAACCACTAATTTATTGTATGTGAACGCACTCAGGTCAGTTCACCACCCAAATTGAACCCCTTTGTCTGTGAAGAGGACTCGGATGTAGAGTCCTCTTATTCCGATGACTCTTCGTCAGATGGGTCTGAAGTGGATCCGGACTCCGACGAAAGCTATGTTGCAGAAAGTTCTTTTTCTTCTGCCTCTGATTCCGATATGCATGCGGATTTTGATAGTAACCCAGCTATTGATGTTGATGTTGAGGTTGAGGTTGATCCTTCTACTCAGAAGGTGGATAATCTTAATGTATTGACTGCTCGAAATGCCAAGCGATGGCTGAAGAAGTGGTTGGGCACACCAGAAGGCCAGAGCAAGGCTATCATATGGTGGCATGATTCTTTGCGGGACTATCATTTTTGTAAGGAATCTGAAGAGGTATATTTGATGTTCAGCCCCTGGCAGGAATTATAATCTGACGATGATTTATTTAAAGATCACTGAAGTCAGTTTTGGTGCAAGGCAGGAGGCTGCAGTAAAGGCACTTCGAGAGATGAGGGCTGTGACCAGGAAATATTATGACAATAATTCTTGGAGAAGGAAAGTAAAGGTATGTACATTAATTCCTTTTTACCCCACAAAAAAAATTCACATGGTATAAAGTCCCTTGGATTGGCAGATGTGATAGCAGAGATCTCCAAACCAGGTTCATTTAATGAATGGGCCTGCCCATTGGTTATGGCTACATATCGTATGTATTGTTGGCGAGAAACACTAGGAGAGATTATGGCACGCTGGACACACGAAGATGTTCAGAAAACATTTCCCACAGAGGTATTAATGATCATCTTCATATGAGCTCATATTGACTCTATTTAAATATTCAGTGGCCTAAGCTGACAGGACCATTTGAGCCTGTGGATGCTGAGGATTTTTTGGTATATCTCAGTGGAGATGAATTTCTCATTCCCTGTATTGCACACCCCAGTAGTGTGTTTTTCCTGTTAAGCTTGGCCAATTTTTTGGAAGCTTGGCATGTTTGGCTGATGCCAGCCCTTTTGCATTGCAACCAACGGGTACCAGCTTCCTCAAATTTTAATCTTACAGAATATTAATGCTTAGCTTACAGGCAGATAAATGGGATCCTGAACTGTTGTATAGGGACATCATGGATATTGATATTCAGCATACACGAAAATTCAGCTTGGCCAGTGAAACCAAAGAGTCTTCAGATCACATGCCCTTGCATCCTCGTCTTGCATGCATCATTGAAGAAACTGTCAAACTTCGTAAAATAATGAGTATATTCGGAAGATTAGTGATGACCAATTGGCGGTATGGATCATTTATAGTGACAATCCTATATCTATGCTGCAAACTTATTGCCTTCTTTTGCTGCAGCCATGTGCTAATTGTGCCAACAAACCAGAGTCACAGAAATGTGTTCGCACATGGGAGGTTGAAGAGCATCCTGATCCAGATTCTTTACTAGGCTCCATTATAACATGTGCAGAAGATCACGATATTCTCATGTCCAAGGTATGGTTTTTTGAACCAGCTCATGTTCAAAAGGCTTTTTTACATTTATATTCTTAGCCTCCATCTTGTAAGAGCAAAACTAAGGAGGAGTCTCCCCCAGACCCTGTGGTCCACTCTCCGGAATCACTTGGACTAAGGCCTATCACCCATCGTCCAGATGTGTTTGAGACATGTAAGAGAGATATCAATCTTTTGAATAATCGGAATACGGGTGCCAATGTAATGCCCCTTCAGCCTTTTTTTAAGAATCCTGTTTGCTGACTTCTTTTTCACTTCAGGTTGGTGGTGTGCAATTTAGACCACCTGGCTGCAATAATAAGACCTATGGGATGATGCGTAGGCATCATGAACAGGCCTCCAAGTCAAAAGCCATGCAACGTGGCTCAACTATAGAAGCCTTTGGATATGGCAAGATGTTTTCGATTGGGTCTCGCCAACCACAGGGCGGTGCAAAAGCAGATACGTATAGGGAGTATCCAGAGCTTCGTGCTGAGACTATTGAGGATATCAAGATTTTGTTCTATTATGCATATGTGAGTATTGACTGGCCTACATAATGTCATAATAGGTTAATTTCAATTTTATTCAGGATTCTGATGCCCTTGATGCCATAATTGGAGCTGTGTCACCTTCTGTCTATCAGGAACTGAAGGAGGTCACAAGAGATGCAGAAACCAACCGTCTTGGATCGACAGGTACTAATCTGTACTACTGCCTAAACTATATGAGTCCACAGCACAGGGACAACGATGCAGCATGGTCTCTTTGTATCCAATTGACAAAGCAAGGACGTTCTGATGAGTTCAACTTCTCATTCACTCAGTGGGGTGTCTATGTTGTCACAGAGCCTCGTTGCATTTGGTGAGTGTGTGTTTTGTTTTTAATTAACAGATAATTCATGTGAATTGCAGGTGGTTCAATGCAAACCATGTTCATGGTACTATTATGCCTCGGCAATCTTCAATTGATGCTCCGGTTTCAGACTATGTGGCTCATGCAGCCAGTAGTGGTAACCACAAGACTGTTCGCAATAAAGATGCAAGGAAGGCAGCAGAGCGGAAGAATGTGAGAGTTGGTTATGAGGCAAGAACCAGGCATTGGGCTACAGATGATGTGGAGATGGCTGATGCGGAGTGAATTTATATTTTGTTACATACTTATCCTAAACACTCCGTTCACGCTTGGTTTTATCATTTGGAATCATAAAGGAGGAACAATATACGCCTAGTAAGGCTCTAGTACAGTAGGAGAAGCTCAGCGAAGACCTCTAGGGCCCATGTATGTGTCATTTGAAAGTTCGCTAGTCAAAGCGAGACGGCCGTTTGCACCTCCTCTTACCAACCCCAAACTCTTCGGAATTGGCTTTCCGCTTGCAACCTGCCAGATTGGTTGGAATGTTCTCTTTCTCTGAATTACTACCATCATCATCCTCAAATTCTGGTGGGTCATCATCAAAACCATGAAGAACTTCCATCGGCAGTTGGTCCTGCACCGGACTGACATGATCTCCCACACTGTCAGCTTCATCACCTTCAGTCTCTGAATGATGCTGATTTCCCGCACTGCTTGCATCGCAGCGGCCTCGGCCATGGCTATGGCTACGGCCACAACCGCGACTCTGACCACGACCATGACCACAACTTGCGCTTCTGCCACGGCCACGGCCCCTCCCTCGATTTCTGGCCCATCTCTCTTCAGCTGCACGATCCTGCACATCCCGTTCCTCTCGCATCTCGTTTAATGTGCTGATATTGAAAAAACGAGACCAGCCAGGAGGTTTCCATCGATCTCCTGTTTTGTTGCGACCCTTCTCTGTGGCATGGAGCTTGCGGATTCGTTCGGAGAGGATAGCACTGTGGGCGCGAGATCAAATAAGCTCCATGCGAAGCCTGTTTCCAACTCCCATTAGTCGAGAGGGTGTGTCTGGCAGGGAAGCTAAGAGATGATCGAAGTCTTGGATTGGAGCTTCGCCATGATCTCGTTCCGGAGTAGGAGGGATTGGTGCTGTAAGTTACACTCCCCCACGGATCCTGATGGACTCCATCAGGAGTCCAGGTAAACTCCTGA
>Ga0137418_10006389_pt1 | contig 10841 bp, 10 predicted proteins | sample CZODoug3_1_2_16f_FD_122242 | JGI IMG/M metagenome (GOLD analysis project Ga0137418, IMG submission 122242) | Vadose zone soil fungal communities from Angelo Coast Range Reserve, California, USA - CZODoug3_1_2_16fungal (Hybrid Assembly) | ecosystem: Environmental > Terrestrial > Soil > Vadose... | reverse complement strand
AGCCTGTCCGCGCTGGCGTCAGGATCTTTGGGAAGAAGCGTCAACACGTCGTCCCCGGGGATGTTCGAATGATCCACCCCACTGTTTGCGCAGACAAAGCCATGGGTTGTTTCGGTGATCAGAACGCGATGCGATCGCAGCACTCGCACGCTCTCGTCGAGGACCACCTCGACCATTCGAGGGTCTGGATTGGCGATCAAGTTGGGGGCGATGCGAAGCGCTTCGTCGCCCGCGGTCACCGCCTGAAGGCTGATCAGCCTGCCTTCTGACTTGGACACCACCTTCTGGGCCACCACGAGGATGTCGCCGTTCTTGAGCTCCGACCTGGAGCTGATGAGGGCTCCGAGGTCGTTGCCCGGGCTGACCTCAGGCAGACCCTCCACCGCGATCAGCTCGAGACGCGTCAACCCGCACGCCGCAACCGCACAAGGTCGCCAGGCTCATCGAGGTCCAACGCCAGCGCCTCGGAGTGATGCACGACAAAGTTGACCTTGCGGCCCTCCGCCTCGTGCCGAAACTTGGCCAGTGAGTCGGAACCGAAGTGCAGCGTGATCGCGCCCGGAGGACGAAGGTACAGCGCATTGGTACCGCCCCGCCCGGTGGCCGCGACCGCCATCGCAACAGGAGAATCGAGTCGAGATGCCGATTCGATGACTTCGCGCACGGCCTTCATGGTGACCAGGGGCAGGTCGCTCGATAGGAGCAGCACCGCGTCAGCGCCGCCCTCGACCGCTCGCTCGATGCCACGAGCGGCCGCTACGTTCTGTCCGTCCTGGCTCGGTTCGAGCAGCACGTCGGCGCCCCAGGCGGCGGCAAGCTCCGCGACCTCATAGCTGCCGGCGACGACCAGCACCCGGTCGCCGGCTGCGGCCGCGCTCACCGCAAGCCGCGCGTTGCGCCGCGCAAGGGCCTGCCGCGACCTCGGTCCAAGCGCGGGTTGTAAACGCTGTTTGGCGAAACTGAAGTCTTTGATCAACACCACGACCCAGGTGGTCATCGCTAACCGCCCCAGCGATTGCGCAAGCGCGGAAGGATTTGCTCGCCGTAAAGCTTCAGGAAGCGAGCCTGGTCCTGACCCGGCGCGTGGAAGACGAGGTGGTTGAACCCGAGCTCGAGGTACGGCCGGAGCTGTTCTAAGTGCTCGTCAGGGTTGTTTGATACGAGCCAGCGGCGATGCGCCACGTCCTCGACCGTCTTGGCCAGCCTCTCCATCTCGCGCGGGTCGTCGACCCCCGCCTTTGCCTCTGCCGGAAGGGCGAGAGCGGCCCAGATCTTTGTGTCTTCCAGGGCACGCGAGTGATCCGTGTCGTACGACACCTTCACCTCGATCATCCGATCGAGCCGGCCCGGATCGCGACCAGATTCTTTTGCGCCATCGGCGAACGACGGGAGCAACTGTTCTGAGTACAGCTCCATTCCCTTGCCTGAGGTGCAGATGAGGCCGTCGCCGGCGCGACCGGCGTACTTCGCCACCTGCGGCCCGCCAGCGCCCACATAGATCGGAACAGGCTGCTCTGGGCGATCGTAGATCGTCGCGTTTCGAGTGTGGTAGTACTCGCCGTCGAAAGTGACGGATTGCTCCGTCCAGAGCAGGCGGATGAGCCTGACCGCCTCACGCAGGCGGGCGAACCGCTCTTTGTTGTCCGGCCACGGGATGCCAAGTGCCCCCTCGTTCAAGTGCTCGCCCGTTCCGACGCCAAGGATGATTCGGTTCGGCAGCAGAACGCCAAGAGTCCCGAATGCCTGCGCGACGATCGCTGGGTGATACCTGAAGGTTGGAGTTGCGACAGACGTGCCTAACAAGACCTTCTTCGTTCGCTCACCAGTGGCGGCAAGCCAGGCGATCGCAAACGGCGCGTGGCCGTCGGAATGGCGCCATGGTTGGAAGTGATCGCTCACGAACACGCTTTCGAAACCGTTGTCTTCGGCGGTGACGGCAAAATCGAGCAGCTCTCGCGGGCCGAACTGCTCGGCTGAAGCCTTGTAGCCCAGACGTAGCATCAGCGGCCGGGGCGGGGGACGCGCTTGTAGTAACGCTTCCAGCTGAAGGCGACGCCGCTGACGGCGGCCGCGACGACGACCAAACCAAGGGCAATGAGGCTGTGGCTGTCGAAGCTTGCGATCGCGCCGGCGGTCATCAGGACGATCAATCCGACCGCCAGCAGCATCATCACCACCAGCGTGGCGGCGCGGTGGAACCTCATGCTGCTGTTAGCTTACCGGCGCGTGGGTCAGCCAAGCCCGAGAGTCGTGCGGCTACAGTCGGTCACGTCGACGCAGGACGTGGCTCGCGCCTTGCCGATCGGCTCGATCGTCGTCGCCGACCATCAGACAGCGGGCCGCGGACGCCTTGATCACACGTGGGAATCACCTTCCCGCACGGCGCTGCTTGTCTCTTTCGTGCTCGCGCCTAATCCCATCCTGAGCCTCACAGCCGGTGTCGCCGCGGCGGAAGCCTGCGGCAGCGGAGTCCGGCTCAAGTGGCCGAACGACCTGCTGCTGGACGGAGGCAAGGTGGGTGGAGTGCTGGTCGAGGCGATGCCGATCAAAGCGATCTGCGGTATCGGTATCAACCTGACGTGGGCGCCGCCGGGCGGTGCCACGCTGAACCAGGACCGGGATCAGCTGCTCGAGAGGCTTGGCGTCGAGATCGAGCGATGGATGTCGGCCCCGAAGGAAGAGGTGCTCGCACGCTGGCGTGAGCTCTCAGCGACGCTTGGTCGGAGGGTCCGCGTCGAGCTCGCGGGCACGGCCATCGAAGGCACCGCCGAAGACATCGGCCCGCTGGGCGAGCTGATCGTCGATGGGCGACCGGTGAACTTCGGCAGCGTCACTCACCTATGAGCTCGACTATCTCCGGCAGCACCTCTCCCGATCGACCGTGGATGACGACCTCCGCCAGCTCGTCGAAAGGCGTCGGCTCCGCGTTGACGACGATCATCCGAGCGCCGGACCGGAGCGCAACGAGCGGGATGTCTGCCGCCGGATAGACCACCAGCGAAGAGCCGACGACGAGCACCACGTCTGCCTCGCGAGCCAGCGCGAACGCCTTCGTCACCGCCGCCTGAGGCATGGGTTCTCCGAACAGCACCACTGTCGGCTTGAGAAAGGCTCCGCCGCAGACCTTGCAGTGCGGAGGCAACTCTTCGTGTAGGCGAGCCTGCACGTCGGCGCGCGGTTCCCGGGTTCCGCAGTCGAGGCACTGTACGGTGCGGCTTGATCCGTGGATCTCGATCACGTTGCGGCTGCCCGATTCCTGGTGCAAACCGTCGGTGTTCTGAGTCACCACCGCAGCAAGGTGGCCGCTCGCCTCGAGCGCTGCCAGCGCATGGTGGCCGGCATTGGGACGGGCCGCAAGCGCGACTCGGCCGCGGTCTTTCGACACTTTCCAGTAGGCGCTCGGGTCGGCCATGAAGTACTCGATGGAGGCGACCTTGACGGGCTCATACTGCTTCCAGAGCCCGCCCTCACCTCGAAACGTCGGGATGCCGCTTTCGGCCGAAGCGCCGGCCCCGGTCAGCGCCAACCCCCGCCGAGCCGACGAGATGATCTCCGCCGCGTGTCGAACCGTCAAAACCTGTTCAGCGTCGACGCAGCGACGACTGGGCTCCCGCTCGAGTGCTGCCTGTGCTGGGAGTAGGACTCGAGCGCGGCGTCAGTCGGGAACGAAACCCATGGCGATGCCTTGTCCTGGCGGATGGCGGTGACCTTGAACAGACGGAACGTCTCGGCCGACTTGCCCTTGAGCTGCAGGCCGGGCATCTCGTCGACAGCGATGAAATCCGAGCACGACTGATATGTGGTCCAGCCGATGAGCAGGTTGAACGACGGCGCCGCGCCGCAGAAGCGTGCGGCTGTGTTCACGGTGTCGCCCAGGGCCGTGTACTGGAGCCGATCCTTGCTCCCCATGTTTCCCACGACGGCCGGACCGCTGTTCACCCCGATGCCCCAGCTGATCGGCGGCAAGCCCTTCGACGCGAGCCTTGCTTCAAGGACTGGCGCCTGGCTGACGAGGTCGTACGCGCAGCGGATGGCCAGCAGCGCGTGGTCCGGCTGATCGACCGGGGCGTTCCACAGCGCGACTATCTCGTCACCGACGTATTTGTCGATGGTCCCGTCCCATTTAAGGATGAGCGAGCTCATCTCATCGAGGTATTCGTGGACCACGGACTGAACGGCTTCGGCGGACATCCCTTCCGACATCGCGGTGAAGCCTCGGATGTCGACGAAGAGCAGCGTGATGTCGCGCCGCTCGCCTTTGGAGATGATGTCCTCGATCGAGCGCGACGCGGCCAGCTGCAGCACGATGCGCGGATCCACGTAGTGGCCGAAGATGCGCTCGACTTTACGGCGCTCCCTTTCTTCGAGGACATACCGCGCGGCCAGCGAAAAGGTGGCGGCGAAGATGATCGCGACCGGCGCGTAAACGGGATCGGCCAGGTATCCGAGCTGGCTCAGAAGGAAGACCGCACCGTAGTACAGGACGAGCACCCCGGCAACGAACACGACCGCCCTTCGAAACGACAGCACGTAGACCCACAGAGCGACGACCAGCGCGAAGAGCAGTACCGAGAGGACGACGGAGTTGCGTGGCTGAGCCCGGACGTAGCGATCGGCGAGCACGGTGCTGATCGCGTCGCCCAGGATTCGGTAGCCGTAGTTCTGGTTGTCCTGCATGCAGACCTTCCGGCTGCTCGGACAGAAGCCGTTGTCCCGGTCGTACGGATGCGGAAAGGTGACGGCCTGTGAGTAGACGTCGCCTGCATCGACGAGCTTCGCGCCCACGATGACGACGTGGTCGGTAATCAACTTCGGATTGGGGCAGCTGGCGTTATACGCATCGACGTAAGAGCAGGACTGGCTCGAGCCGCGGGTGAAGTTGATGAGCATCTGGCCCTCGACGAGCGGGATGCGGTGCGCTCCCAGCTGCGCGGACGAGCCATCGGCGGCCACGACCAGCGGGCTGCCGGTGCCGGTCAACACCCTCAACGCCTGGAGAAACGCGGATTCATCCGCCTCGTTCTGGGGACAGGTTTCCTTGGGTCGCAGGGGTACGCCACGCACTACGTCGGCGGCGTTGGGTGGAGCGAAGCTGCGGTCGGCGACCGAGGCGGCAACAGTTGAGAACTCTGGCCTCGGCCAGACATCGGCCGTGCAGACCAGGACCACGTTGCCGGCCGACTTGATCGCCGCCGCGAGCAGCTCATCGGTCTGCTCTCGCGTCTCGACGTCCACCCCTGTCAGGTGGTCGAGCGGGATGTCGAAAAGGATCACCTTTGGATGTTGCTTCGCGAGGTAGTTGATGACCCGCGCGTTGTACGAGTTCTGCCACGGGAAAGTGCCGAGCGCCTTCTGAGAGCGGGAGTCGACCTCGATGAACGTGATGCTCGGGTCGGGCGGTGGGCCCGAAAACAGCTGATCCTGCGCGGCGTAAAACGGCCTGTCCACGAGACCGATAGAGCTCATGGCCAGGACCAGCAGACCCGCGAGTAATCCGGCGAGCGCAAAGCGCCAGGCCAGCCGCCAGTCGCCCACACGCTCGCGGACCATGCGCCGCTATCTTAGAAACCGTGCGCGTGACCGTCCCGGAATCGCGCCGGATGGTCGCGCTGTATCTCGCCGCCGGCGCTTCGTTTGCCGCTCTTTCAGCACGCGGTCTCACCGTGCCGCTCTATGCGCACGACCTGGGAGCGACCCGGTTCGAGGTCGGCGCATTGTTCTCAGTCTCCACCCTGGCGGCGGCGTTGCTGTCCCTTCCATCGGGCATCCTGGTCGACCGTTTTGGAACGCGCTCGCTCCTCGGGATTTCATTTCTCCTCGCTGCCATATCGCAGCTCGCGACGGCCGCGACCCCTAGTGTCCTCCCCTTGTTTCTCTGGCAGGTGGTCGGCGGACTGGCCGCGGGTGCGCAGCAGGCGGCTTTGTTCAGCGCGGTCACCGAGGCTACGCCGGGCAGCCGTCTCGGACGCTCCATGGGCTGGCTGACCTTCTCGATGCAGGCTGGTTTCTTTCTCGGGCCGTCGATAGCAGGCATCAGCCTGCGCTGGCTCGACATCAGGACGGACATCGCCGTGACAACAGCGCTTCTCCTGTTTGCGATCCCGGGCGCGCTGGCCGCGAGCGGCACGCGCCAGCACGCCGGCGAAGGTTTTTCATTGCGCTCGCCCCTTCAAGCGCTTGTGAGGCAACCGGCGTTCGTGCCCGTCACGATCGGACTCATCGCAGTGACGCTCGTCTGGGGGACTGTCGGCGCGTTCCTCCCGGTGTTCGGCAAGGAGGCGCTTGGGCTTCCAAGCGCAGAGGTGGGCTACTTGCTGGCTCTACAGGCGGTGGTCAACGGCCTCTCAAGGCTGCCCGGCGGCCGGCTCGTGGACCGCGCCCGCCACCGCTGGCCGATCGTGTTCGCCGGGATCATCGTGTGGTCGGCGGCTGCGGTCGTGCTCGGTCACCTGACCGGATTCGTCGGGCCGGCGATCGTCCTGGTGATCGGGACGCCATTCATGGCAACCGCTTTCGTCGCGATCGGGGTGGTGTTCGCGGACCTCTCCTCCACTTCGACTCGGGGCGTGACGATGGGGATGTACGGAACCATCCTTTTCGTCGGCCTGTCGGCTGGACCGCTGATCTTCGGCCCGGTGGTGCAGAACGCCGGCTACGCGGCCGGGTTCACCGCCTGCGCGGTGGTCGCGACTGCCCTTGGAATTGTGATGGCGGCGATGCATGCCGAGCCGTTGCGGCGACGCGAGGCTCCTCTACCTCCTCCCGCGCCGGGGACTTGAGATATTCGGCCAGCACGCGCTCGTGGCTGGGAAAGGCGAGCGGCGGAAGCGAATCGATCTGGAACACGCCGACCTCCAACATCTCCGCGCCGGCCGCGATGCGCGCACCAGCGGCGAGGCGCCCGCGATAGGAGATGCCGACCATGCTCGCCGCCCCGGTCTTGGCGATGTGATACACGCCGAGCAATCCGGTCAGCTCGACCTGGGCGCTGATCTCTTCGAGGCATTCCCGAATCGCGGCGTCGGCCGGATCCTCGTCGTCGTTGACGAAACCGCCTGGCAGGCACCACAGGCCATAGCCCGGCTCGATCGACCGGCGTCCCAGGACGACACCACCATCGACCTCCACGACCACAGCTGTCGCGACCTTGGGGTCACGCCACAGAACGAAGCTGTCGTTTGGGCATGCTTCCAGCTCACGACCATCGATGACACGCGTCACCAACGCGGCGCCGCAGTTGATGCAAAAGTGAGCCACCAGCGTGGAGGTTACGACGCGCTTGTCAGCTAAGCGTGCTGCTGCTGCTTAGCTGGGACCGCCTTCATGTCAGCGACGCGAACCTGGTTGCGACCGCCCTGCTTAGCGGCGTAGAGGGCCTGGTCCGCGCGCTCCATCAGGGTGGTGAATAGCGCCGGCTCGTCGGTGGCCGCGACGCCGATGCTGACGGTGAGCTTCAACCCCCCAGGGAAAGTTGCCGCCGCGACCTTCACACGAATCCGCTCTGCAAGAGTCCGCGCGCCCGCCTCGGTCGTCTCGTGGAGGATCAGTCCGAATTCCTCACCGCCGTATCGCGCGCACACATCAGACTCGCGCGCACCGTGCTCGAGGATCGAAGCCAGCTCGGCCAGCACCGCGTCGCCATTGAGGTGGCCGTACGTGTCGTTGACCTGCTTGAAATGGTCGAGGTCGATCATCATGAAAGCGATCGCCTTGTGATGTCGCCGCGCGCGCTGCATCTCTTGCAGGAATCGCTGCGCCAGGGCTCGACGGTTTGGAAGCTTCGTCAGCTCATCGGTGAGCGCGTTCTCCTCCTGCGCCTGGAAAAGCTGCGCGTGCCGGATGGCGATTGCGGCCTGGGACGCGACTCCGTTGAGCAGGTCGGCCTGGTCCTCGGTGAGCTCGCGCCATGCGTTGAGGTAAAGCTCCATCGCTCCCATCAGCTGGCCGGAGCGCTGCACAGGTACGACGAGCGCGTGCTGGGGGTGGCCGCCGCCCTCGATCCCGGGGGCTGCGCGCTCATCCAGCTTGACCACGAGGGGACGCATTGCCGCGATGGCGGAGCGCATCGGCTCCTCATCGATCTTCCGGACGGCGCCGCGGGCGCGATGGGCCAGGTTGTATTCGCCCTCTCGCTTCATGTCCGTCTTGCCCGGCAGGACGAGGTACATCGCGCCGGCGACGGCTCCCATGATCCGGCCGGCGTGCGTGAGAGCCACGTTCAGCACCTCCTCGAGGGCGAGGGACGAGTTGACCGCCGAGGCGATCGCCAGGAGCAGGGCTGCGCGATCACGCGCTCCGCTCTCGTCTTCGAGCGCTGACTGGAGCTCGCGGGTGGTGCCCCGCAGCCTCATCAGCGAAACGGTGAGGAGCAGGAAGGCGAAAACGAGCAGCACCGAGGTGACGAGGAGTACGCCTGCGAGTTCCAAAAACCATGCCTCCCGGCGCTGAAGTTGTCATAGGTTAACGCTCGAGCCTTGGAGTTGGTTCAGCAAGACGCCTTAGGGACGGCCGGAGTAAATCCGGCCTTCCGCTCCACCGAGCTTCTGATTTGAAGAAAGCAGGCGGGCTATACTCCGGCCAATCGAGCCTCTCTCCTTCGACGACCTCCCATTGGGCGGTGAGTGGACGACGCGCCGCCGCACCATTTCCGACTCAGAGATCGCGCTATTTGCCGGGATCTCGGGCGACTTCTCACCGCTTTCGATCGAATCCGGCCACGGCCAGGCCCGTCTGGCCCCGCCGACCCTGATCGTGGCGGTGGCGGTCGGCCTGGGCACGATCGACATGCCGGTCCCGCAGGTCGAGGAGTGGGAGTGGCTGAACTGGAAATTCCCAAGGCCCGTCCACGCCGGTGACACCATCTATGCCCGCTGGACTTTGACCCAGAAGCGGCCCCCGGTCGGCGGCGCGGCGACCTCGATCGTCGTCTGGAGGGTTGACGTCCATACCGCCGACGGCGCTATGTGCGCCGAGGGGGAGGTCGGAGCGAAAGTCAGGCGGCTGGCCGGTGCCAGGGACCGGGAGCGCCCCGCAGAGCCCGCAGCCGCCTCTGGCGCGGTCGCCGCCGGGCCACGTCGGCGCCGCCGCCGCAGACCTGCAGGGTCAAACGGCCCGCTGCCCGAGACGCCGGCCATCGCCGCGCCGCCGGCCTCGGCCGTCAAGCCGGAGCGCACCTCGAGCGCCCCACGAAGGCGGCGCAGACGTCGACCGGCAAGCTCGACAGCAGCAGCTCGCGACGGCGAGCCTGTCGCCGCCGCCTTGGCCACGCCTGAACCACCTCCGGCCGCCGCCCCTGCGCCCTCAGGATCAGCCGAGCGGGGCGGGCTCAGCCGGGTCATCCGGCGGCTGCGCCGAACCTGAGAGCCTAGGCCGGGACCTCCACGGCCTCCAGGTATTCGATGACCCGGCGCGTCAGCTGCGACGGGGTCGATGCGCCGCTCGTCACGCCGACCTTCTGCACGCCGGCAAACCAGCTGAGGTCAAGCTCTTCAAGGCTGTCCACGAGGTACGCCGGCTTGTTCGCCAGCTTCTTGACGACCTCAACCAGGCGTAGCGAGTTTGAGGAGCGCGGGCTGCCGACGACGATGACCAGGTCGACGTGCTTGGCCGCCTCGACCGCCGCCTCCTGGCGCTCCTGGGTCGCGCGGCAGATCTCGTTGTGCACCTCGGCCTGCGGATAGCGAGATTTGACACGGCCGATCAGGTCTTCCGTGTCCCATACCGACAGGGTCGTCTGGCATGTGACCGCGATCCGATCCCCTTTCAGGTCGAGCGCGTCGATGTCCTCGGGGTCCTGGACCAGGTGCACCTTGCCTGGTGCTTCACCAACCACGCCCTCCGGCTCCGGGTGGCCCTTGCGCCCGATGTAGACAACGTCGTATCCCTTTCGGGCGAGGTCGGCGACCAGCTCGTGCGTGCGGACCACGTCCGAGCAGGTGGCATCGACCGGCGTCAGGCCCAGCTCCACGGCACGCTGCTTGACCTGCGGCGACACACCGTGCGCGGTAAAGATCACAGTCCCGCCCTTGACCTGACTCAGGCCGGCCAGCCGATCGGGCTGGTCGATCAGGGCGATGCCCTGCTGCTGGAGGTCATCGGTCGCGTGCGTGTTGTGGACGAGCATGCCGAGCATGTGAACCGGGCCTTCAGTTTCCTCGCGCACGCGCTTGGCGATCCGAAAGGCATCCACCACGCCATGGCAGTACCCGCGCGGCGTGATCTTGATTACTTCCATCTCAAATGGAGTTTACGAGGAGGGGCTATTTGATCCCGGCGAAGAGGTCCGACTCCGGCAGCTCTGAGCCCGGGTGTCCGCGCACCAGCTGGTAGTACTCGGTCCCGAAAGCCAGCTCATAGATCTGGCTCGCCATCGTGGTGAACCATGAGTTGGGATCGTTCTGGCTGGAGTGCGCGCCAAAGGCCTTGCGCTTTTCCTCCACGTAATCGTGTACGTCGATGCGGGTGGTGACCAGGTTGTCCGGCGTGCCTTCGATCCTCATGTTGGTGTTCTGCTGCTGCTGCGCCTCTTCTGGCATTTGCTTCATGAACTCTTCCATCATCGACCGCGGAATCGCGGTGTAGTAGAGCTTCTTCGGCTCCCAGCCTTCACGCTTGAGCAGGTCCAAGGCGGCGTTCGTGACAAAGTGCGCCTTGATGTGGTCGGGGTGGCCGTACACGCCGTCCTCGGCATACGTGACGACCACGTCGGGCCGCTCGTCGCGGATCACCGCCGCAAGCTTCACCGCCACCTCGTCAAGCGGTGCCTGGTGAAACGACCGCGGGTCCTTGTTGTCAGGGGTGTCGACCATGCCGGAGTCGCGATAGCCGAGGAACTCGATTCG
>Ga0137418_10006387_pt1 | contig 10842 bp, 11 predicted proteins | sample CZODoug3_1_2_16f_FD_122242 | JGI IMG/M metagenome (GOLD analysis project Ga0137418, IMG submission 122242) | Vadose zone soil fungal communities from Angelo Coast Range Reserve, California, USA - CZODoug3_1_2_16fungal (Hybrid Assembly) | ecosystem: Environmental > Terrestrial > Soil > Vadose... | reverse complement strand
CCCCATCGCCACACCCGCCGCGATGATCGCGCCGATGCTGGCGCCGCCTAGAAAATCGATGGGTACCTTGGCTTCGCGCAAGGCGCGGATGATCCCGAGGTGCGCAAAGCCGCGCGCGCCGCCCCCCGACAGCACGATCAGCGCGATGCTCGCCGCGATGAGCTGCGGCATGCTGAAGCTGAAGCGGCGCGAGCGGATGTCAAAGACTTTCCCCGCGCCGATCCGCTTCGCCACGCCGGGCCAGAGGTCGGCCTTGGGGGCGCGATCGTCAATGGCCTTGGCGCGCGCCACGACTTTGCGCAGATCCTCGATGGTCGCGCGGCAGTCCGCGCAGCTCCCGAGGTGCGCCTCGAGGGCGGTGCGCTCGCCAGCGGCGAGCTCGCCGTCCACGTATTCCGACAGCCGGTCAGTCCATTGGTCGTTCATCGGTCCAGATACCTCCGCAGCGCCATCCGCGCGTGATGCAGCTGCGATTTCGATGTGCCCGGCACAACGCCGAGCATGCGCGCGATCTCTTCGTGGCGATACCCCTCCACGTCGTGCAACACGAACACTTGCCGGGCGCCGTCGGGGAGCTGGGCGAGCGCCTGCTCGAAGTCCATCGACATCTCCGGCGTCTCGCGCCGCCCGGATTCGCCTGCGAGCGGGTCGTCTCCCGTCTGAAACCGGCCCCGCTCGACCCCCAGCGTCTTGCGCCGCGCCAGCACCACGTTCACCGCGAGCCGGTGCAGCCACGTCCCGAACGCCGACTCGCCGCGAAACGTCCCCAACTTCTGCCACGCCCGCACGAAGACGTCCTGCGTCAGGTCGTCCGCTTCGTCGGCGTCGAGCATGCGGCGCACGAGGCTGTGGATGCGGGCGCTGTGGGTGCGATACAGGCGCTCGAAGGCGCTGGCATCGCCGCTCGCGGCGAGTGCTGCATCGGCTGCTATCGAGTCAGCAGGCAGAGTGTCCTCGACCACCTGATCGCTCATGCACGGGGTTGGATAGTCGGCTCCTGTAGAAGGTTGTAGCACAGTAGATTAAGGCGCCAATGAGCCTCCTTCCGATCCTCGCCCTGGGCGCCCTGCTGGGCTTCCGCCATGCCTTTGAGCCTGACCACCTTGCGGCGGTCACCACGCTGGCGAGTCGCCAGGGGAGCGTCTGGAGCGCCGCCCGGCTGGGGCTTGCCTGGGGGCTGGGCCACACGGTCACTGTCGGCGCGATCGCGTTGCTCGTCATCGTACTGGGCGTACGACTGCCGGCCTCACTGTGGCCCGCCGCGGAGCTTGCTGTGGCGGCGCTGCTCGTGCTGCTCGGTGGCACGGTGGTGTGGCGCTACGCGCGCGGGCGCTGGCACATGCACCTCCACGCGCACGACGCAAACCCGCATTTCCACCTGCACAGTCACGCGCGCGAAACCGGGCACGCGCACCTTCATGCCGGCGCCGACGCGCGCCGCTCGCTCGGCTTCGGGGTTGCACACGGGCTGGCGGGGAGCGGCGCGATCGCGGTCCTCCTCGTCGCGGCGGCGCCCACCGCGGGGCTGCGGCTGACGTATTTCGCGGCATTCGGCCTCGGAACGATCCTGGGGATGCTCACGGTGTCGCTCACGCTGGGGGTGCTGGTGCGGGTCGCTTCCCGCCGCGGGACGACGTTGGCCACTTGGCTGCACGTAGGATCTGCCCTGGCGAGCGTGGCGGTGGGAGTAGTCCTGGCGTGGCGTGTAGCGACCGGTTCGTGAGGCCCTGCAACAACTAGACGCGCAGACGCACCGCGGTGAACAGGTGACCGGGTGTGGGGGTGGTCCTGTAACCTCGTTACGGTCGCCCGCTGCGCGTCTGTGCGTCTAGTTGTTGCAGGGCCCCGCTTTTCATTTCTGGTGAGTCCCGCTCCCGCGATACGTTCTGCCCCTCCACTCGACTTTCCTGTTCCCTCTCCACGCTGATCGTATCATGATGAACGCGACCATCACCGCGCCGAGCGGGTACAGGGGCGCGTACCGGACCGGAGCGCGCTCGCCGGCGTAGATCCCGATCCACGTGATCAGTGACGCCACGGTCGCGATCGCGGCGCAGTCCCACCCGAACGCGACCCACGCGATGGGGGGGCCGACCCACAACAGGGCCGGCAGCCACATGACGTACGGGAAGAGCCGCCGGATCCAGGGCACGGGCGGCGCCATGAGCGGCGCGCCCAGCGCGAGGTTCTTGGTCCAGCCTTCGAGGATCTCGCGCAGCGAGCCGTACATGCGCGTTTGCATGTACTCCAGGGCGAGCGCGAGGAAGATGTCTCGGCCGTGGCGCACGTAGGTCTGCGCCAGCATCAGGTCGTCGGCGACGGAGTGCTTGACGGCCTCGTGCGTGCCGACCGCCTGGTACGACTCGCGCGTGACCAGCAGGAACTGTCCGTTGGCGATCGCGTTCCACTCGGTGCGCGTGCGATTCAGGCGGCGCAGGTCGCCGACACGGGCCCCCAGCGCCACGAAGACGTGCGGCTGGATGAGCCGCTCCCAGAAGGTCGCCATCTCCTGGCGCGGAATGACCGAGAACAGGTCGGCGCGCTCGGCCGCGCGGGCGGTCACCGCCCGCGCGATCAGCTGCGGCTCGTGTTTCGTGTCGGCATCGGCGAAGAGCAACAGCTCGCCCCGCGCCACGCGGTATCCCTGCACCAGCGCCCACTGCTTCCCGAACCATCCCGGCGGCAGCTCCGCGCCGCGCACCAGGCGCACGCTTGCTCCCCTCCCCAGGCGCTCGACCAACTCGCCCGTGCCGTCGGTCGAGCGATCGTCCACGACGATCACTTCGATCGACGGATAGGTCGCCGCGAGGATTGAGCGGACGCAACGCTCGATGTTGCGGGCCTCGTTGCGGGCGGGGATGATCACCGAGACCAGGGGGCCGGATGCGGCCGGCGCGTAGTCGCGCAGGTTGGGCCGGCGGGTGGCGTAGTGGTAGAGGATGACGAGGAGCGCGAGGATCCAGGGCGACGCGAGGAGCCAGGCGCTGAGGCTCATTACCGCGACTCATCCTCCAGCGCGGGCACGACGACAGCCCCGGTCAGGTGCCCGGTGACGTTCGTCATCGTGCGGAACATGTCGGGGATGCGGTCGAGGCCGATGAGGATGCTGAGCCCCGAGATCGGCAGACCCGTGGCCGTGAAGGCGGGCAGCAGGCTCAGGACGCTCCCGGAGGGGACGGCGGCGACGGTGAGCGAGGCGAGGAACACGGCGGCCGCCGCCGCGAACATTTCGCTGAAGCCGAACGGAATGCCGTACAGCCGCGCGACGAACAGCACGGCGATCGCCTGATAGAGCGCGCTGCCGGCGCGATTGACGCTGGCGCCGAGCGGCAGCGCGAAGCCCGCGATCGAACGCGGGATGTGCAGGTCGCCGTCCGCGGCCTGCAGCATGGTCGGCAGGGTCGCGAGCGACGACGTCGTGGAGAAGCCCATCATCATCGAGGGGAATGCGGCGCGCAGGAAGCGCCCCGGCTCGAGCCGCCCCATGATGGTGAGGGCGGGGATGTACACGGCCCCGATGAAGATCACCATGCCCAGGATGACCGCGGTGATGAACCATCCCATCGCCTTGACGACGTCCCAGCCCTGTTGTGCCACGATCGGCGTGACCAGCGCAAAAACCCCGATCGGGGCGAGCAGCAGCACCCAGTGCACGATCTTGATGAGCGCCTCGGTCGTCGCATCGGCGAGATCGAGGAGGGGGGTGCGTTTTTCTTCGGGGAGGCCCGCGGCCGCCACCGCGAGGAAGGTCACGAACACCACCACGGGCAAGAGGTTGCCGTCCACCGCCGCCTTGACCGGGTTCGCCGGGATCAGCTCCACGATGAAGCGTGCCCCAGTCGGGATGCCCTCGGCGGCTTTCTGGATGGCGCTCGAATCCGCCACGGCTGCTGCCTGCAGCGCCGCCTGGCGATCGGTCGACACGACGGCGCGCGGCAGCACGATCGCGCCGACGAGGAACCCGATGAAGATCGCGACGAGCGTCGTGCCCCAGAAAAACGCGAGGGTGCGGACCAGCAGCCGGCTCACCCGGCGCATGTTCCCGAGTCGGGCGATCCCGGTGAACAAGGCGGTCGCGACGAGCGGGATCACCACCATCGAGAGCAGGTTCACGAACAGCGTGCCGATGGGGCGGAGCCATTGGGCGGCCCGCACGAACTCCGGGTGGCTGTCCGCGGCCCCTGCGGCCGCGAGCCCCAGGATGAGGCCCGCGCCCAGAGCAATCCCCATCCACCAATGGCTTCTCATCGTGGCTGCGCTATAATACCGGACACCGATTGCCGGAGGAACGTTTGGCACACGCGCAGACGACGACCCCGAAGTGGGCCCTCATCCTGGGCGCCTCGAGCGGATTCGGTGAGGGGGCCGCTCGGGCCCTCGCGAAGGCGGGCTATGATATCGCCGGGGTGCACCTCGACCGCAAGGCGGGCATGGATCACGTGGCCGAGGTCCGGCGCGACCTGGAGGCCATGGGCCGCAAGACCCAGTACTTCAACGTCAACGCCGCGGACGAGGAGAAGCGCAACGAAGTGCTGGCGGAGCTGTCCAAACAGAAGCTCAACGTGGCCGTGCTGCTCCACTCGCTGGCCTTCGGCACCCTGAAGCCGTACATCGGCGATGACGTCCTGAACAAGCCCAACATCGACATGACGCTGGACGTCATGGCCCACTCGCTGGTGTACTGGTCGCAGGGCGTGGTCAAGCACGGGTTGATGGGCAACGGCGGCCGCATCTTCGCGATGACGTCATCCGGCTCGACGCGCGTATTCGCGACCTACGGCGCCGTTTCCGCCGCCAAGGCCGCCCTCGAGTCGCACTGCCGGCAGCTGGCGCTGGAGCTCGCGCCCAAGGGCATCGCCGTGAACGCGCTGCGCGGCGGCGTGACCGATACGCCGGCGCTGCGTAAGATCCCGGGGAACGAGAAGCTCATCGAAATCGCCACTCAGCGGAACCCGCACCACCGGCTCACCACCCCCGCCGATCTGGGCGGCGCCATCATCGCATTGTGCCACCCAGGTGCCGATTGGATCACCGGCAACGTCATCAACGTGGACGGCGGCGAGGAGATCTCGGCATAACCCTGGCGGACGCCCGGCGCGCGCTGCGCGGGTATCGCGCGACCCCGGTCGCGATCGAACCGGGGATGATCGCCGCCGCGGTGGCGATCCTGCTGCACGACGGCGCCAACGGAGCAGGGCTCGAAGCGCTCTTCATCCATCGTGCCGAGCGGGCGGGCGACACCTGGTCGGGCCAGATCGCGTTCCCCGGCGGGCGGCGCGAGCCCAGCGACGCCGACCTCCGCGCCACCGCCATTCGCGAAACCCGTGAAGAAATCGGCGTCGATCTGACGGCCGCCGAAGCCCTCGGCGTGTTGGACGACCTGTATCCGCGCACCCCCGTGTTGCCCCCCGTCGTGGTTCGGCCCTTTGTCTTCGGGCTGCTCGAGCGACCCCCAATCACCATCGACGAGGAGGTGCAAGACTCCTTCTGGGTCTCGCTGCACGATTTGACTGCCCCCGGGGCGCGCGGCGAGGTGAGGAGCCTCCCTGCCTACGTGGTCGGAAAGCACACGATTTGGGGCATGACCGAGCGGATTCTCAGTAATCTTCTTAGTTTAGCAAAATCCACATCTTTGCTTGACAATATCTGATAATTAGCTTAGCCTAATCTGTTCGTCGTTCGATAGGCTAACCGTTTTTGTGGAAAGCTCATAGCCACGGAGCCCGGCGCGATGCATTCGCCTGTCAGAAACCCCTCACCACCCCTGACACGGTCGGTCGAGGACTACCTGAAAGCGATCTACCACCTCTCCAGCCAGGGCGGCTTCGCCACCACGAGCGACATCGCGGCGATGCTCGAAGTGGCGCCTCCCTCGGTCAGTGGCATGATGAAACGTCTGTCCGAGACCGGGTTGATCGAGCACGTGCCCTACCGCGGCGTGCAGCTGACGCATCAGGGCCGCCACGCGGCGCTGCAGATGATCCGCCGCCACCGCATCCTCGAGGTCTATCTCACGCAACAGCTCGGCTACGACTGGGGTGACGTGCACGCCGAGGCGGAGCGGCTCGAGCACGCCGTCTCGGACCAGTTGATCGATCGCATGGCGGGCGCCCTGGGCGACCCGCGTTACGACCCGCACGGCGCGCCCATTCCGACGGCGGCGGGAGAGATCGAAGAAGCCGAGCTTGTGAGCCTCGCCGGCGCCGCCGTCGGAGCAGAGTTGATCCTGCGCCAGGTCGGGGACGAGAACCCCGCCCGGCTGCGCTACCTCGCCGAGCAGGGGCTCACGCCGGGGACGCGCATGACGGTGGTGGACCGCCAGCCGTTCAACGGGCCGATCACCGTGCGCATCGGCGGTCAAACGCGCGTCGTGGGCCAGGAGCTGGCGCTGCTGCTGCTTTGCCGGCCGACCGATGGCGAGTAAAGCGCCCGCCGTAGCGGAGCCGGGCTGGCGTCATTCGCGCCTGGCCCCGAGTCTGGTCGAGGTCTACCGCACCGTTCCCGTCAGCGGCGCCGGCTGGTGGAGGAAGGCCCTCGCGTTCGCGGGCCCCGGGTACCTCGTCGCCGTCGGATACATGGACCCGGGCAACTGGGCCACCGATCTCGCGGGCGGCGCGCGCTTCGGCTACACGCTGTTAAGCGTGATCCTGCTCTCCAACCTGATGGCGATCCTGCTGCAGGGACTCGCAGCGAAACTCGGGATCGTGACGGGGCGGGACTTGGCGCAGGCGTGCCGCGACCACTACTCGCGGCCGGTGTCGCTGGCGCTGTGGGTGCTGTGCGAGATCGCGATCGCGGCCTGCGACCTGGCCGAGGTGATCGGCTCGGCGATCGCGCTGAATCTGCTGTTCGGCATTCCGTTGCCGTGGGGCATCGCGATCACGTCGCTGGACGTGCTGCTCATCCTGTACCTCCAGAACAAGGGCTTCCGGCTGCTCGAGGCGCTCGTCATCGTCCTGATCGCGACGATCGCCGGGTGCTTCCTGTTCGAGATCCTGATCTCGAAGCCCGATGCCATGAGCGTGCTCAAGGGGTTCGTCCCCCGCCCCTCGATCCTCGCCGACCCGGACAAGCTGTACATCGCGATCGGCATCCTGGGCGCGACCGTCATGCCGCACAACCTCTACCTGCACTCGTCGGTCGTGCAGACGCGCAGCTACGAAGAGACTCCCGTTGGGAGGCGGGAGGCGGTCAAGTTCGCCTTCATCGACTCGACGGTGGCGTTGTCGTTCGCCCTGTTCATCAACGCGGCGATCCTCATCGTAGCGGCGGCCACGTTCCATCGCGCCGGGCAAACCGGGGTGGCGGAAATCCAGGATGCCTACAAACTGCTGACGCCGCTGCTCGGCGTGACGGGGGCCAGCGCCGTGTTTGCGTTCGCGTTGCTCGCCTCGGGTCAGAACTCCACGTTGACGGGGACGCTGGCGGGTCAGATCGTGATGGAAGGATTCCTGAACATCCGGATCCGGCCGTGGCTGCGGCGTCTCATCACGCGGCTGATCGCGATTGTCCCCGCGGCGCTGACGGCTATCTTCTTCGGGAGCCGCGGCACCGCCCAACTCCTGATCCTCAGCCAGGTGATCCTGAGCCTGCAACTCTCCTTCGCCGTGTTCCCGCTGGTACGGTTCACCTCCGACCGTCTGAAAATGGGCGAGTTCGTGAATCCGTTCTGGCTCAAGGCGCTCGCGTACACGGTCGCGGTCGCGATCGCGGGGTTCAACGCGTGGCTCCTGGTCCAGATCTTCAGCGGGTTGGTCTAAGCGATGTACAAACGGATCCTCGTGCCGCTCGAGCATTCCCCGGCCGACCAGACGATCCTGCGGCACGTGACCGACCTCGCCAAGCTGTCCGGGGCCGAGGTGATCCTGCTGCACGTCGCCGACGGGTGGGCGGCCCGCAACATGGAGCAGCTGAACCTCAAGGAGTCGGAGGAAATGAAGGAAGACCGGGCCTACCTGGAGCGCGTGGCCAAGGAGCTGCGCGCCGCCGGTCTGGATGTCGATGCCGTGCTGGCGGCCGGAGACCCCGCCAAGGAAATCGCCGCGGCAGCCGAGCGGGAGAAGGTCGATCTGATCGCGCTGGCGACCCACGGCCACCGGTTGCTCGACGACGTGGTTCGCGGCAGTACCGCGACAGCATTGCGACACATCACCCGCATCCCCATCCTGATGGTGCGGACCGACAGCTAGCCCGGTCCCGCCGCCCGCGACTGCTCCAGCCCCCGCAGGATGGCCGAAAGCCGGCGATCTCTGGCTTCCCGCAGCATGTCGACTTTCCCCGCATAGGCTCGCTCGATCGCTTGGGTCAGTTGGCGCTGCTGCTGCGGCTCCAACCTCTGCCAAGTGGCGAGTTTCCCGTCCCACAGGGCTTCGAACGAAGTGAGCAGGTGCTGGAGGAAGGCAGTGACGCCTCCCTCTCCCGCGGCGAGGTGGTAGGTCAGATGCGGGCCGGCGGCGGCCCAGCCGAGCGCGGGGCCGAGCGACACGGCGCGGTCGAGGTCGGGTACGTCAATGACGCCCTGGAGCACGAGATCGATGCACTCGCGCCAGACCGCCGCCGCGATGCGGCCCACGACATACCCCGGCACCGGTTTCCGGACGACGATGGGCATGCGGCCCAGGGAACGGAGGTAGTCCAACGCGCGCTCCACCGCCGCCGGCGCCGTGCGCTCTCCCGGCACGATCTCGACGAGGGGGATCAGCTCGGGCGGATTGAGGGGGTGAGTCACGAGACAGCGATCGAGTCGGCGGCAGCGGGCGAAGATCTCGTGGGGCGGCAGCGCGGTCGATGAGCTGGTAAGCAGCGCCTCGGGCGACGCGACCAGTTCGATCGGCTCGAACAGCTTCTGCTTGGCTAGCGAATCCTCGGCGATCGCCTCCACCACCCAATCGGCGTCCTTCACCGCCTGGAGCAGGCTGCGCGCCTGCGTGAACTCGAGCAGGCCGCGCTCCACGATCCCCTGGGTAGCGCGCTCGAGCGCCACCAGCGCTCGCGCCCGACGCGGCACTTCGGTGGTCGCTCGCTCGGTGGTGCGCGGGTTCATGTCGAACATGGCGACCGGCCACCCCGCCGAGGCGCACAGCGCTGCCCAGCCGACGCCGATTTCTCCCGCGCCGATCACCGCCACCTTGCGCGGCATGCTCATACGGCGGCGTCCTCCGCGACGAGCCACGGCAGCACGCGCTCGAACAGCAGCTGCCGCACCGGCTCGGGCCGCACTTGGAGGGCGACCCGGGCGCTCGATCCTTTGGGATCGACGCGGGTGCGCCCGCGGTCGTCGCCGTCATCCAGGTCGACGCTGAGCCGTAAGTCCTGGAAGCCGAGCGAGTCGGGCCGCAGCAGCGCCGCGATCGCGAGCACGTCGTTCACCACCACGCCCTCCAGTTTCTCGTACTGCCGGTGGAACTCGAGGTAGAACCGCAGTGCGTCGTGCAGCCAGTTGGCGAGCGGATTCCCGGCGTGCGCCAGGCGGTACACCTCCGTCGCCTTGAGGACGAGCTTCCGCGTGACGTCGAGGCCGATCAACTCGGTGGGCAGCTCCGCGGCGATCACGATCGCGAGCGCCTCGGGGTCGCACCACGCATTGAACTCGGAGTGGGGTGTCGTGTTGCCGCGGGCCTCGATGTTGCCGATCATCGCGATGTGGCGCGCGACCTTGGCACGCACCAGCGCCGGGTCGCTGCGCAGCGCCAGCGCCAGACTCGTCACCGGGCCGAGCGTCACCAGAGTGACGGGCTCGGGCTGCGCGGCGAGCAGCCGGTCGAGCGGCTTCATCCAGTCGAGGATGACCCCCGCCGGAGGGACGTCGGCGTACCCCAGGCCCGAGGCACCATGCGTTTCGATCGCCACGGCGAGCTGCCGCTTCATGGGGCGCCGCGCCCCCACGGCGATCGGCACCCGCTTCCCGGCGCGGCGCACGATCTCGACCGCGTTGCGGTGCGCGTTCTCGACGACGGTGTTGCCGTAGGAGACCGAGATGCCGCGGACGTCGAGCTCGGGCGACGTCAGCGCGAGCCAGAGAGCCAGACAGTCGTCGATGCCGGGATCGGTGTCGATGATGACGGGAAGGGGCACGCCTAAAGCCTATCGCGCGGGAAGCGCGAACGCCACAATCGCGTCGCCCGCACCGAAGGGTCCGCCCCCGCCGGCGGCGATCACGACGAACTGCCGGCCGCCCGCCTCATAGGTCATCGGTGTGGCGCGTGCGCCGGCCGGGAGCGTCGCTTTCCACAACTCACGGCCCGTCTCGACGTCGAACGCGCGGATGGCGTGCTCGAGGGTCGCGCCGATGAAGACCAGTCCGCTGGCGGTGACGATCGGCCCGCCCAGGTTCACCGAACCCAGATTGGGGGTTTCGCCCATCGTGCCGAGCGGCACGTTCCACGCTATGCCGCCGCTGTTCAGATTCACGGCCACGAGCGACCCGAAGGGCGGGGGTGTGCACGGCAGTCCCGCAGGGCCCATGATCAACCGCCGGCGCATGATGTAGGGCGTGCCGCGCATCCGGGTGTACTCGAAATCGGTGATCCCATGGTCGGCGTCGGACCGTCGCATGCTGTCCCCGTTGAACCCTTCCGCGGGGAAGAGCTGCACCATGGCGGCGATGCGGTTCACGGGCACCACCGCGAGAGCCCGCCCTTCATCCACGGCCACACCGCCCCAATGGGCGCCGCCGACATTCCCCGGCACCACGAGCGTGCCCTGCAGGCTCGGAGGCGTGAACGGCCCTTCGCTCTTCAGGGCGCCCAGGATGGCGCGGCACGCCGTCTGTGCCTCGAGGCTGGGCCCCCACGCGTCTGCGGCTGAATAATGAAGGGGCGAGAGGGGTGGGGTGACGGTCGT
>Ga0137418_10006386_pt1 | contig 10843 bp, 12 predicted proteins | sample CZODoug3_1_2_16f_FD_122242 | JGI IMG/M metagenome (GOLD analysis project Ga0137418, IMG submission 122242) | Vadose zone soil fungal communities from Angelo Coast Range Reserve, California, USA - CZODoug3_1_2_16fungal (Hybrid Assembly) | ecosystem: Environmental > Terrestrial > Soil > Vadose... | reverse complement strand
CGCGTGCTATGCTCCGCACGTCATGCCCCAGCGTAACGCATCGAATTGCGGTTCTCGCACATGCTCATTTTCTAAGTGCCGCAAAACCAATAGCTTGCAGATGGGTGAAAAGATTGAATTCCCATAGCCATTAGCCCGCCTCCGCCGCAAACGCCAGCGTCTTCCTTCAAGTCGTTGTATCGAAAGCGCGCAAACACACCGTGCTCGTGTGTGCAGCTTGCTCACTCGCGCTTCCGATACAACACTAGGACTTCGGGGGAGTCTGCAAGATTTCCGAGTTAACCAGGCTTCACTTGAGTTCCTTTAGGTGGTGATAAATCCTTGAAGGATACCGGTATCCGGTTCGAGCGTTTTGCGTCCGACGGATGTTTTCCGCAGTCAGGTCGGTTGCTAACGGTTGGCGATCTTTTCTCGAGTTCCCACCCGCAATAACGAGGCGAATTCAACGGCGGCCAGGGGCGGACAGAAGAGGTAGCCTTGCCCTTCCGCGCAACCCTGGGTCAGCAGATACGCGCTCTGTTCTCGCGTTTCCAAGCCCTCGGCAACCACCTTGAGCCCTAGGTTCTTTCCCATGCCGATAATGGCGCTGACGATGGCGGAGTTATCAGAATTCGTAGTAATTTTCTGTACAAAGGATTGGTCGATTTTCAGAATATCAATGGGAAACTGCACGAGATAGCTCAGACTGGAATAACCGGTGCCGAAGTCATCCACCGCAAGGCGTACTCCCATCCTTTTTAGCTCTTGCAGGACAGAGGTTGTGGATTCGGCATGCTCCATAAGAACGCGTTCGGTGAGTTCAAGCTCGAGATAGCGTGCTTCCAAGCCAGTGTCGAGGAGTACCGTCCGGACACCGTCGACGAATCCGGGCTGCCGGAACTCCCAAGCCGAAACATTGACGGCAATTGGCAACCGCAGTGGCCCAGCGGACTGCCAGTCGAGGGCTTGTCTGCACGCTTCGCCCAGCACCCAACGGCCGATAGGCAGAATTAGACCGCAATCTTCAGCGATGGCCACGAACTGCGAGGGAGGCACGAGCCCTCGATCCGGGCGTTGCCAGCGTATCAATGCCTCGACTCCCGTAATTTCACCCGTTTCAAGATTTATCCTTGGCTGATAATGCAATAAGAACTCTTCTCGCTCGAAAGCGCGGCGCAGGCTGCTCTCGAGCGATTGCCTCTCCACAGCCTTCGCATTCATTATCGCCTTGAAGAACTGGAAATTGTTGCGCCCGCATTCTTTGGCGTGGTACATCGCTGTGTCCGCATTCTTGATTAGCGTTTCGGGGTCTTCTCCGTCTGCCGGGTAGACGCTGATACCGATACTGCCGTTGATATGCAGATCTTGTCTCCCGATGGAGTGGGGTGCGTTGAGTGAAATAAGTATTTTTCTTGCGCTCGTGGCCGCATCTTCCGGATGAGCTATCTCGGAGAGCAAGATTACGAATTCGTCGCCCCCCTGGCGGCTGACTGTGTCGGAATCACGCACACTAGCCAGCAATCGTTTTGTAACGGACTGAAGCAATTTGTCGCCTTCGGCATGTCCCAGCGAATCGTTGATGTATTTGAAGCGGTCCAAATCCAAAAAGAGTACTGCAAGCGGTTTATTCTTCCGGCGAGCCAAGGAAATCGACTGTGCAATCCGGTCATTGAGTAGCAGACGATTCGGCAAATTCGTAACGAAATCGTGCTGCGCGGAGTGCGTCATTTTACGCGACATCTCCCGTGCCACGCTCACATCATGGAAAACGATGACCGCTCCGATGACGCGGCCCACTCTGTCATGAATCGGTGCGGCTGAATCTTCAATAGCGGATTCAAGTCCATCGCGCCGGATGAGGACGCAATCTACAGTCAGGCCCACCGTCTCATTTTGCTCGACGGCCATCTCCATGGGGTCGCGCGCGGGCTGGCGCGTGGCACCGTCTATAATTTGAAAGACTTGGGCCAGGGGCTGGCCAATGGCTTCTGCGCGGCTCCAACCGGTCATGGTTTCAGCAACGAGATTGAGATAGGTGATATTGCCTGAAATATCCGTGCACAGGACGGCGTCACCAATCGAGTTGAGGGTCACCTGGGCACGTTCTTTCTCTACGAACAATGCATCCTCGACGGCCTTGCGTTCAATCGCGTTGCGCAGGGCGCGCGGCAGTGAATAGCTATCAAGGCGGCCCGGCAGGAGATAATCCTGTGCACCGCGTCCTACTGCCTGTTTCGCAAGGGCCTCCTCAGCGCTTCCGCCGAGAATCAGAATCGGGACGTCGGGTGCAGCGGTGAACAGTTTGTCGAACGTCTCGATGCCCTGGCTATCGGGCAGCGACAACTCGAGCAAAGTAGCGGCAATCCCTTTTTTGCTTAAGCGCTCAACACCCTCGGAAAGTTGACGAACCCATTGCAGCTCGAACGAACCGCCACCGGTCTCCGATAGCGCCGCGCGAATTTCGTTGGCAACGGCCGGATCATTTTCAATCAGCAGTATCTTCAGGGATGGGATAGGCGTGGTCATCGGCGCCTCTTCGCTCCAGAATAGTTTCGGGTTTTAACTCGAACCATTGTTGCAGTCTCCAATTACGGCGTAACCGTCCAAGTGACTGATAGGCCTGGTGGACTGCAGCCTTTTGGGGGCGCGCTGCTCACGATACAGAGCACGGTCCGCCGCAGCCAACAGCTCATTGATGGTTTTCCCATCTTGCGGGAATATCGCTGCCCTCGCGCTAATGGAGATGGAGGGCTCTTGACCGTCGTCTCTCAGTTGTTCGGAAATGCGCTGCGCCACATTTCGAGCTGCTTATCGCGAACGAACCATCAAGGCTGTCCGTTTCTCCAGGGCGCGGCTCCGACCCCGCGCCAGGATGGAGGTTATACTTTGCCTGGCTAAAGCTTGTCCCGTTTCAATTCAGACGGGACTACGGTACCTAATTGTTTATCCTACAGAGGCTTAAGGGGAGGAGAATAACTAAAGCAAGCCGGTTTGCCATATTGGTAAAGAGCAGGTTGGGAGCGCAGATTGTTTTGTGCCGCAATCAGAAAAAGGCCCCGTCGCCCGATTTTTTACTTTTGCAACAACGTTTGTCTGACCTTCTGCAGAATTGCGTTGAGGAAAGGGTCTGCCGACTCAGCCCACTGATTCACGAGGATGTACTTTCTTTGAGGAGTTCATGCGAGCCGCGTCCGTTCGCGACGGTGAGAAAAATGTCCCACTCTCCAAAGCCGAAAATGATGAGATCCAAAGGAAGCACCTACACGCTGTGTTTTATCGATGATGGTTTCCGCTGCGGGAAGGTCCGGCCCGCGCGTTTTCTCATTGCGGTCATTTCTTGGCGTTCATGACCAAAGAGCAGTAACATTCGTCAGGAGGGACTATATGGGTAGCGGCAAAAAAGCAATGGCAACGAAGAGGCGCGCTGGAGCCAAGCTCCATTTGAGCAAGATAGCTAAGAAGGCAGCCCGGACTAGACAAAAGAACGCCAACAAGAAAACCTCGTAGTATCTGCGAGGCCACAAAAAATTAAAGGCGCATCAGCCGTTAAGCCTTTGCGCCTTCTTAGACTGAGCCGTAGAGTTCTTGAACTAACGTTTCGCCTTCGCTGCTCTAAATTTTGCCCATCGCTCTTTTGTTGCCTTCCCAATCTTCGCTCTTGCAGCCGCAGACATTACACGTTTCTTCTTGCCAATCGGCTTACCGCTGCCAACTACTTCACGGCCCAGAATCTTCCTCGCTGCACGCACCGCGTCCAACTGTTGTCGCACCTTATCCGCCTGCTTCTGTAACTTCGCTTCTTCCTGCTTTAAGGCCGCTAATATGTCCATGAATCCTCCGGCCCGGTATCCTCTCACGTCCAAGATGTCGTGTTAAGGTCTTGCCGAGAAGGTACATTCCAAAAGATAGAGGCGATGCAACGGGAAATTGATAAAGAATGACTCAGTTTGATTTTGGGTGTCGACCCACTTCTCCGGTAACCGCTGCGGGCACTGGATCCATTAGCTGGCGGGAAGCCCTGTTACCAATAGTGATCTGAAAAGCATGATAAGAGCAAAAGTTGGTACTTACTCGTGCAGGACAACACTCAAGAGGGAATTGTTGACGTGGATCTCGCCGTTGTATTGGATGAAGCCCAGCTTCCTGAATTTGTTCATGAAAAAATTGACTCGCGACCGCGTTGTGCCAATCATTTCCGCCAGCATCTCTTGCGATATTTTGGGAAGCACCTTTTGAGGTTCGGATTTTTGGCCATAGCGGCTGAGCAGCAAAAGAGTCCGCGCCAGCCGTTTCTCGCTGGAGTTAAAAAGCTGATCGATCAAATCTTCCTCGATTCGGATGTTCCGTGAAAGGACGTAAGACATAAAGCGGTCGGAGAGCGCATGTTCAGCGTGGAGTACGTGCATCATCTCGTTTTTTTCAATGACCAGTAAGGCGGTGGCGGCAATCGCGGTTGCCGTCCCCATGCGAATCTCCTGACCTGCCAGGCACCCCTCACCAAAGAAGTCCCCCGGGCCCAGTATCGCCACGACTGCCTCTTTGCCAACTTCATTGACAACGGAGAGCCTCACACCGCCATTTTGAATGTACATCACACTCGTAGCGGGATCACCTTGAGCAAAGATCTTCTCTGATCTTCGATAATCCACAATTTTTCGCGACACCCCGGCCGAATCGAGAAAAGCTTGGGCATCGAAAGCGCGTTTCTGCGTGGATTTTCTTTTGGGTTTAATTTTGCTTGGACTCGCGATTACTTGCATAACATCACCGCTCAACACATCTTTTAGCGCCGTCAGGCGAATCTGAGCAAGAGTTACGCTTGATTCGTCGTTAACTGATACGGCACATTATGGGCACATCGTCGGGTTCCCGGACATGTCCGGTTTGCCTGCTTCCATCGGGGACGAAATGAACTTGGAACCAAATGGTCTGATTGCTATGCAAACACTGTGGGTGTTAGCCTCTCGGAAACCGTGAAATCACGGCGTCCCAAAGTGGAGCCAATTCGCCAGCCGACCCTCTTCCAAATGGAGAATTTGGAGGAGCCAGCCGAACCCGCAGGCGAGCTAAAGATTGAGCGCCCGTATTCTTTGCCGGGAATTCTTCTCGGCACTTCGTCGTTCACCGCAGCGGGTTGGGAAGGCTCGTTCTATCCACGGGGCATGCAATCACGCGATTTCTTGTCCTACTACGCCTCGCAGTTTGCCACGGTCGAAGTGGACTCGACCTTCTACGGATGCCCTTCTGCGAACACAACAGGACGACTCTGGTTTGCACAGGAGACCGTTGAGCGTATCATTTGATCAGTATGCAAGCGGCATCTCATGTTTGGCGTGCGGCTGTTTTCTTCTGTGTGGTACTGGTGTTGCTCGCGGCATTGACACCAAGTGGCAGTAGCTTCCCGCTCGCTGTCCTCGTGACATTGTGTTTCTTCGTTCCGGTCGCGATATTTGTTTTCCTGCCACACGTTGACGAGCAAAATCAGCCGCAACAAGCTTTCAAGCTACCTGCTTTCTCGCCGCGTCCTCCTCCCGCGCAGTAAAGACTCAGCTACTTCAACGCATACAACAGTGTGATGCTTGCGGGCCGAGTTGTGCTCACCCGCAGAGTCAATCGGTGATTTCAGTTTCCCGGCTGGAGGGCCTTCCATGAAGCGCAAATGGCTAAAGGTGCTGATGTTGCTGATGATGGCAGGAGCGTCGTTTGGCAGTCCGATGAACCCAAAAGAAATCGAGGAACTCATGCACACCATGAACCAGACGAGGATTGAATTCACGCTGCCCGATGAAGACGACAAAGGAGACGGAGGCAAGACAGGTGCTCAGCGGGCAGCTATGAATCATCTCTTGGAAGTGCGGAACGAACGGCGCTAAACTCGTTTGCCAGATGCGGAGGTAAACCATGAAAGGACGCATATTCGCAGGTCTCTTTCTTTGCTCTCTTTTCTTCGTTGTTGGGGGAGACGCGCAAACGGACAAAACAGAAAGACCAGTTTGGACGCTGGAATTCATAAAAGTAAGGTCTGAGAATTTCGGCCCCGCAATGGGGTACTTGGACGATCACTGGATGCGCGTCCGGGCCGAAGCAAAACGCCAAGGTGCAGTTCTCGACTATCACCGCATTCAAAACGCCGTGTTGGAGATTCCTGGGCACAAGGTAGGCAACCCAAGCTCCATTGTATTGCTGACGGAATACAAGAATCTGGATGCCTTCATGGAAAGCCAACGGCTCTTTGACTCAATGCGCGAACGTCCTCGCTGGCAGACGGGAGGTCTGATAAAGCCGTGGGCGATGGAGGACCTTTACGAAACGCTGAATACCCAAGTATTCATGGAAGAGCCGGACACAAGCAGCGGGTTCAAGCTTCTCACCAAGCAGTAGCCTCATGAATTCAAAGCGTCCAACAGTGGAATCGCTCAGTCAGCGAACCCTGTTTGACCTGCAAAGAGTCTCTGAACCTGCGAGCCGCCCTTTCTCTCTACCTGGCATGCTTCTTGGCACTTCGTCTTTCACGGCGGCAGGATGGCAAGGCTCCTTCTATCCGATAGGCATGAGGTCGAAGGATTTTCTCTCCTACTATGCCGGCCAGTTTCAAACGGTCGAGATCGATAGCACGTTTTATGGCACGCCAACTGCCTCGACCGTCACAAGCTGGAACGAGAAGACTCCGCAAGATTTCATCATCGCTGCAAAAGTTCCACAGACCATTACGCATGAAAAAGCACTCGTGGATTGCGATTCTGAATTCGAAGAGTTCGTCAAAACGATGGACATTCTGGGACCAAAGCTAGGTCCGATGGTCTTCCAGTTTCCGCTCTTTGACCGCTGGAAATTTCCGAAGCAAGATAGCTTTCTCGCAGTGCTAGCACCCTTCTTGAAGAACCTGCCTGCGGACCACAAATTTGTAGTCGAGATTAGAAACAAGAACTGGCTCGATGCCAAATTTGCGGACGTGCTGCGGGAGCACCGCGTCGCGTTGGCACTAACAGACACGTCGTTTGTACCCCGACCTTGGGAGATGAAGCAAAAGTTCGATCTGGTTACAGCGGACTTCGCTTATGTTCGCTGGCTTGGAGACCGCAAGGGGATTGAGAAGCAGACCACTACGTGGGACAAGACTGTCATCGACCGCACTAGTGATTTGAAGCATTGGGTCGATGTATTCAAATCGCTGGTGAGCAATAGCAAGGTTTTGAAGATTTTTGCATTTTCCAACAACCACTACGCCTTATGCCGACGTCGGCATAATGCGTATAATGCCGCGTCGCGGATTATGCCGAATCCCCTCATGTCGTCAACACCGTTGCCCCTCCATTCCTGTCTTTCGACGCACACTGATGCTTAATTAAGTCGGCATAATCCCACGGAGGCCGGGCTTCCTCATCAGCAGCGGTTGCGTACTAGCAAGCGTAATTTCCTGCGCAGAGATGTAAACTCAAAATAGTGACTGAAACAACTGAAACCCCAAAGAAATCTCTCCATTGGTTAAAGGCAGTGCTCTGGGCAATTGTGTGGAGCACAGTCCTCACGACTTTCACGGTGTTTGCTATACAGGCAAATAATCGATGCTTTCTGATTGTCAACGGTGCCAGTTGGATGTGGACAATCTCTGGGTTGATGTGGTTCTGGCTTCTACTATTTCTATTCTTCGGTAACCGCGGTCGTTTGATTCTATTGGGATTTACTTTGCTCGTTTTGCTTGCATATGGGAACGTGGACAGGTTCCCCATATCGGCAGGAGAAGTTAGGGCAGTGACGCACCTCCGTAGGTTGTCACGGGCGGTCGATTCTTATCGAAGAGAACACCCCATAGAAGGCTTTCCAGCCAGCCTCCCGACGATTTCTAAAGGTGACGACACCGAATCGACAGAGAAGCTTTATAAGGTCGATTACACAACATCGCGGTCCAATTCTAGTGGACCTGTTGATGGATTTGTGATTCAGGCGGACCCGTTGTGGCGAGACTGCGGTTTTGTGCGGAGCTTTGCAGTCACTGATGACGGAGAGATTCACTTCACGGTTGACCCACGACCTGCCACCAAATCCGACAGGACACTGCAATGAACAGCCGCAAGTCGATAGCCGACCGTCGCATGCAAGCGATGCTTGATTAAGTCGGCATAATCCCGCGTAAGTTGATCCCGGTACCCCAATTCCGCGTTAATCAAGTTGAGATGGCCACCGCAATCTAAACAGCCTAGAGCCGGCTCTCTCAGTAGCTCACCTTGAGGATGTACCAATCCTGTGCAATTTTCTTATAACGGTATGTATATACAAATCCGTTCTGGAAGGAACTGTCCTGGCCAGCTCCAATTTCCTTTGCTTCCACGCATGGCCATATCAATGTGGCTCTGCCTTGCAAAGACTCGCGAGACCCGCAGTGCATGTAGCCTAAATGCGTCCCGTGGATAAAGACATTGCTCCAAGCATCCAAGACTATATTCCCGGAATCCCTCCTGAGTACTGCGTCCACTCCAGTTCTCTTCAAAAGTGTTCGGTAATCGTTCCAACGAGCCTCGGAAATCCCCAATGCAGATATCGTACCGGGCAAATGCGGGTGATCGTCCGCATCGGTGCGCGCCGTGCGTCCAGAAGCGACGAGGGCCATGTTGTGATCTTCGGCCATCATGCTAGCTAGACGCTCAAAGTCGGCTCGTTGGTCATTAAATCGCCTCTCTAGCCATCTGTCGTTTGGTTGATCGAAGCCTGTCATTACCCATAGGAGCGTGCCTCCAGCAAGTAAAGCCGTGCAGACAAGCCCGAGAAAGAAGAGCGCTATGACCTGGGGGATGAAGGAGGACCCGTCTGGAGGGGCAGTCACGGCGGTCGCTCGTCGCGGGCGCAGAATCCAAGCCGCCGCGCAAGATGCCAGGGCAGACGGTACGATCACATGCGATACAGCAAGGAATCGTATGGCTGCCGCCAAAATTACGGCAAACACCCCGGCAAAGATCATCGTCATAGCATAAATGCTGGCGATTCGTCGGGAGATTGGTCGCTCCATACTCCCGAACCACCTGCTCGGGATGAAGTCTCGGTTAATCCACCAACCTCCTCGAACGTATCCAGCGCCAAGCAGAAAGAGAAAAATGGTGGGAAATCGTGCTGATGTTACGAAGGCTACGACGAATCCCCCGACGATGATTAACAGGACGGCACAAAGATCGATGACACTCCTGGAAACTGGTCGTTCCGTGCTTCCGGATTGCCCCGTTGGAATGGATTTTCGGAGAATCCACCAACCTGTTAAGGCGAGCGCAGCGCCAACGAATAAAACAACGTATACCTCGAACATGTGTTCATGATAATTGCTAACGACTGGCGGCGCACTCCGAAGTTATTCTGCCAGTTCGCGCAAACCGGCATTATCCGTGGGATCAGAGGCTCTTCAAAAAAACGAGTAAGCGGTCAGCGGGTCGGTAACGGCCATTTCGCGTTTTGCTGGAAGTGGCCTTAGCAAGTGCCTTCTCCTTCATCGCCATGCTGGCGTGAAGATATACCTCGGTCGACTCGATTGACTCGTGGCCAAGCCAAAGAGCGATTACGGAACGGTCCACACCCTGTTGGAGGAGATCCATAGCCACGGAGTGCCGCAGCACATGCATCGATATGCGTTTCCTAGCGAGTGTAGGGCATTGTTTTCCTGCGTTAGCGACATACTTGGCCAAGACACACTCAGCGCCGTCACGGCTGAGTGGCCCGCCTCGCGCGCTGGGAAACAGAGGGTCCGCGGGGCCACCGAGACGTTCTCGCATCCAACTGCGTAGAGCTACCACCACATCTTTACGCAGCGGTGTGGAGCGCTCCTTGCGTCCTTTACCTTGACACCGCACTGAACCTCCGGCTCCCAGGACAACGTCATCGCAACGAAGACCGATGAGTTCCGATATCCGGAGCCCGGTCTGGGCGGCGACGAGCAGCAAGATGTAATCTCGTCGGCCTCCCCACGTAGCTCGATCCGGAGCAGAGAGTAGCGCCTCTATCTCAGGCCGAGTCAGATACTCGATGGGTCTTCGATCAAAGCGTTTATTGGGTATCGCCAGCACACGCTGGACCAAGGCAGCGTAGGACGGTTCGGTGAAAGCTACGAACCTGAAGAAGGAGTGAATCGCGGCCAACCGAACGTTCCGGCTGCGTGCGCATACGCCCCGATCTCTTTCCAGATGATTGAGGAAGGCCCCGAGGAAGGCGGGTTCCAGAATTTCCATGGTCAGCTTCGTAGGCGGCTTGCCAACTTGCTGTTGTGCAAAGTGCAAGAGCAGGCGAAAAGTGTCGCGATAGCTTGCGATGGTATTGGGACTTGCTTGTCTTTGATGCATCAAGCGATCGGTGAAGAAGGCTTGCAGGAGTTCTGAGAACTGGAGGCAGGTGTTCATCGCCCAACCTCCTTTCTCTTTCGACCGAGACGGCGCGACGCCAAGCGCAAAAGTTCTGGGGTCGCTGTGAGGTACCAATACGTGCTGACAGCGTCGATGTGGCCGAGATAGGTAGCGAGCACAGGCAGGTGTCGCTCAACATCCTTACCGGAACGGTAGAGGCGCTCAAGGGTCCGAATGGCGAATCTGTGCCGAAAATCATGGATTCGTGGACCACGCTGCCCAACCGGACCTCGCAGACCGATCCTGCGAGCCAGCTTCCAGAACGTACGTCGGAAGTGCGCCAGGCTCAGTCCTTTGCCGAGTTCCGAAACAAAGAAGCGGTTGTCTTTGGGTTGCGGAAAGATTCGGCGGCGTAATGTGGCATAGCGATTCAGCGCGTTGCAAGCTGACGGATGCAGTGGAACCAATCGGGACTTTCCGAACTTGGCCTGACGAACATGGAGGATACCGTCGACGAGATCTACGTCCTGGTGATCCAGTGCAAG
>Ga0137418_10003038_pt1 | contig 10843 bp, 14 predicted proteins | sample CZODoug3_1_2_16f_FD_122242 | JGI IMG/M metagenome (GOLD analysis project Ga0137418, IMG submission 122242) | Vadose zone soil fungal communities from Angelo Coast Range Reserve, California, USA - CZODoug3_1_2_16fungal (Hybrid Assembly) | ecosystem: Environmental > Terrestrial > Soil > Vadose... | reverse complement strand
TCACACTTCCAACAATGACTGGAACAGCGGTTCTCATCCGCACGCTCTCTGTCTACCGCCGCTTCATTCACTGAAATTCTGAACGCCCTTCACCGGACGGCCAATCGCTTTACAACGCACGTCGGAAACTTGGAGAGTGCTGATGAAGAGAGTTCTTGCCTTTCTGACCGTAGCCTTGACCATTTCTGCTTTTGCCGTGCACGCCCAGAGTACTGCCGCCGAATCGGCCACCGTATCCCATTTCGCCCCGCAACCACGGACGTTTTTTCCCCATAACTGGGTTCGTGGCTACACGGATTTCTCCGTGGCCCCGTCGCACAACGAACCGGATCTTGGCCGTTGCATGTTTCCGCAGCCGGCCAGTGCCGGCGGGACAACTTCCACATGCACGGCCTATGCCCGCTATCTCTACAGCGGATACATTGAGTTTCAACCGTTGGGCCGCACTCCGGCGCGGCATTTTTTTCTATTTTTCGAACCCAAGTTCAGCTTTGGAAGAAATATCCCGCAGCTCTCCTATACCGCTTCCATGGCGCCGATTGCTTACGAGCGCTCGATTGGAATTGGTTTCCAATTGCCGCGGAACTTCGAATTGCGTGCGACGCAACATCAAGTGGATTGGCTGGGACGTTACAGCAAGTCGCTGGGAACGGCGGACCTTCACACCAATGGCTCTTACGGCCTTTATGCTACTTTTGGTGTGCGCTGGTCTTTCGGAGGCTACGGTCGCCAGGGGGCCCCTTCGAACTATTAGTTCCGCAACATAATCTGGACTTCTGCGATTGAACGACTGGAACTCGCAATCAGCAGGTCACAAGCTCTCCCTATTCTTTGTCTTCCAGCTCGCCCGCAAGCCCTTCCAGTTGGTAGCGCCAGTCGAGTTCGCGCACCTTCTGGGGATTTTCCCGCCAATCCGGCGCAACTTTCACGAATAGTCCCAAGTAGATCTTGCTGCCGAGGATGCCCTCGAGTTCCTTGCGGGCTTCCGTTCCGATTTTTTTGAGCATCTCGCCCTTGTGGCCGATGAGTATCTTTTTCTGCGAATCGCGCTCCACGTTCATAAGCGCTTCGATGCGCAGCAGCTTGGGGGTCTCTTCATATTTTTCAATCACGACCGCCAGCGCATACGGCACTTCGTGGTACATCACCTGTATGGCTTTCTCGCGAATGACCTCTGCCGCCAGAAATCGTTCGGGCTGGTCCGTCACCTGGTCTTCAGGGAAGTATGGCTCTCCTTGCGGCAGTTGTTTCAGAGTTTCGTCAAGCAGCTCTTGGCATCCGGCGCCGTTTAGCGCGGAGATGGGCACGATCGCCGCAAACTCGAAGACCTTGGCAAAGGAATCGATCAGAGGGAGAAGCTTTGGCTTGGCTAATCGATCTACCTTGTTGAGCGCCAGAATCGTCTTTCCGCGAAAACGTTTCGCCTTCTCCAACAGCAAATCGTCCGCATGCGGAAGCATCCGGCTGGCATCCACCATTAGCAGCAATACGTCGATGCCCTCAAGCGCGGCCGCCACTTCTTGCATCATTTGGCGTCCCAGCGCCGAATCGGCTTCATGCAGTCCCGGCGTATCGATAAAAACGATCTGCCCCTGCGGCTTAGTCACAATTCCCTGGATTCGGTTGCGCGTGGTCTGTGGTTTGGAGGTGACGATGGCGATCTTTTGCCCGACCAGACGATTCACGAGCGTGGACTTCCCCGCATTCGGACGGCCCACGATGGCCACAAATCCGGATCGAAACGCTTTCTTCTCTGGCTTTTCATCTCCAGACACTGGTCACTCTTCTCTGCGAATCTCCGCGTCCTCTGCGTCTCTGCGTTAGAGTTTTCTTCTTGCCTGCATTTCTGATTCTGAAAACATTACCGTTTTGTCGGAACAGCCTTCATCTGCTTGCGAATCCGCACGCGCAACACTTTTCTCTGGTTCGCTTCCAGGACTTCAAAGCGATGTTCCGCCAGATCGATCTTGTCGCCCGGCGCAGGCACTTTGCCGGAAACATGGCTCACCAAGCCGGCCAGCGTGGTCACCGCTTCATCCGTCTTGTCGCCGAATTTCACGCCTAGCAATTCCTCGACGTCGCCAATAGGCATGCTGCCGCGCATCACTAGGCCGCCATCCGACTCTCGCACGACATCCGGCGACGGAGGCTTTCCGTCGTTCCCGCTTTCGCCGACGATTTCTTCCACCAGGTCTTCCACGGTCGCGATCCCCGCCACCGTTCCGTGTTCGTCGATAACCACAGCCAGCGGCTGTCCCTTCTGGCGCATTTCGCGCAGTAGCTCGGACCCAACTTTCGTTTCCGGAATGAAGAGAACAGGCTTGACCAGTTCGCGCACCCTGCGCTTCAGCAAATCCTGGTCGGCGATCTGCAGAAGGTCCTGCGAGTACACGACCCCGAAAATATCGTCGAGCGATTTCTCGTACACCGGTATCTTGTTCAACTTCGTCTCGACAACTTTGGCATGCAATTCTTCGAGTGTCGCCTCCGCTGGCAGCGCCACGATGTCCGGTCGCGGCGTCATCACTTCGCGCACTCGTTTGTCACTGAATTCAACGACCTGCTCGATCAAATCCGCCTGTTCCGGCTCGATGATGCCTTCTTCTTCGGCTGCTTCCACCAACGCTTCGATTCCCTCCTCCGTCCGCTGCTCTTCCGTCTTCTCCACCTCGTGCTCTGAAATTCGCGCCAGCGATTCCGCTCCTTCCAGGAATACGCGCACCGGCCAGACGAACCACATCGCTCCGCGAATCAACGGCAGAAGCGGCAGCAGCCAGCGTCCCGTCGTGCGGTACAGCAGCATGTCCGGAATAAAATGCATGGCCAGGACGACTTCGAGCACCACAAAGACGCAGAACTCGACGAAAGATTCCCAGGTGCCCGGAACGAAGTAAACCACGCCTCGCGTTGTCTCCAGCACCAGGAACGCCAGCCAGAAGTGCCCGAGGATTCGAAACGTCCGCCCGCCGCTATGCCGATTGATCTTTAATTTTGGCTCGATCTCCGCTTCAAAGATTTCCAGATGCTCATGTACGCGACCCGTGGTCATGCGGCCTAATTCGCGGTAGATCAAAGTCAGGTAGGAGAAAATCGGCAGGGTAAATCCTACCAGCACGACGCTCAGTGCGTAGAGCCAACCTAAATTCATCATGCGAGCCCGAATCGTTTTCGCAGTTTCCGCTCAACCCGCTCCATTTCGCCGCGATCAGTTTCATGATCGTAGCCGAGCAGGTGCAAAACGCCGTGAAGAATCAACACTTGGAGTTCAGTCGAAAGTTTTCGCTCGTGTTTTTTCGCGTAACGACGCGCCGTCGCCGGCGAAACGACGATGTCGCCCAGGTATTCGCCGGGCTTTATCGGGCGCGAGCCACGCCGCACTCGGATCGGTCTTCGCCGCGCCACCGTGGGAAAAGAGAGCACGTCGGTAGGACCCTTCTTCTTGCGAAACTTCTCATTCATCCGCGCGATCTCTGCGTCGCTCACCAGGCAAACCGTGAGGCTTTCTTCCTCCAGCCCCAGTTCGTTTCTCACGCGGCGTAAAAATGCTTCGAGTGGAGGCTGCGCCAGGCGCGCCGCCCGCTGGCGGTTCACGATCATCCTTGCTGAATTTCTTTTTCGCGTTCTTTGCCGGACTCTCTCGCCGGCATTGCCGCTTTGCCATTCGTGGCGTTTCCGCCACGCTGTGGTTGAGCTACATCATACTCTTCATAAGCGCGGATAATCTGCTGCACCAGGTTGTGCCGCACCACGTCTTTCTCTCCAAACTGCATCACGCCAATCCCTTCGATCTTCCCGCAGACTTCCAGCGCCTCAACCAAGCCCGATTTTTTTCCTTGTGGCAGGTCAATCTGCGTCACGTCGCCGGTAATCACCGCCTTGGAATTGAAGCCCAGCCGCGTCAGGAACATCTTCATCTGCTCGCTGGTGGTGTTCTGCGCTTCGTCGAGAATCACGAACGAGTCATTCAACGTGCGCCCGCGCATGAACGCCAGCGGCGCCACTTCGATGATTCCCTTTTCCAGAAAGCGTTCCAGCTTGTCCGCGTCCAGCATGTCGTACAGCGCGTCATACAGCGGCCTCATATACGGGTCGATCTTCTGCTGCAGCGTGCCCGGCAAAAATCCCAGCCGCTCTCCGGCTTCCACCGCGGGCCGCGCCAAAATAATGCGGTTCACTTGTTTGGTCAGCAGCGCGCTCACCGCCATCGCGACAGCGATGTATGTTTTTCCCGTCCCGCCCGGACCGATCCCGAACATCATGTCGTGCTTCTCGATCTCTTCCATGTAGTGTTTCTGGCTGGCGTTCTTGGGCGTGACTTGTTTCTTGCCAAACGCGCGCGTTCGCCCGTGCTCAAACATCCCTCGCGGCGATTCGTGCGGCTCCTCCGTCGCCACGCGCATCAGCGATTTCACTTCCGCGGCGGAAAGCGTCCGCCCATGCCGCGTCAGGTGGTTGTATTCCTCCACGATTTTCACGGCCTGGTCGACACAATCCTGCTCGCCTTCGATGGTCAGCCGCGTGTCGTGCAGATGCGTCCGCACGCGCAGCGAATCCTCGAGCTGGCGCACATTTTCATCCAGCGTGCCAAAGAAGGGTTCGATTTGACCAGAGATGTGAACGGTACGTCGCATCCAATTGGAAGGTCTTCCTGCTACAGGGACCGGGTGGCCGATGGAATTCCTCCTGTACGTGCGTGGCTGCTTCGCGAACCACTTAGGGAGAAACTCATTACACCCTAACGCAGCACTCCGTCGCGGTCAAGTTACGCGTTCATGTAAAAATAAGTCGTGTTGAATACGAGGGATAAGACGGGAAAAAAGAACGTCAAAACCCGCACCCGAATCCTTCTTGAGGTTCGGTCTATGCCCAGCCGCCCGTTATACCAGTGCTACTTCACGGTCAAAATTTGGCTTCTTTTCAGCGTGGAGCTTTAGGGCCACGCCGCACGCCGTAGCGATGCGCTCCAGCATAGTGAGAGAGTGCCCGGCGTATTCGGCGTCCTCAAGACGAGCAATAACAGACTGTGTGGTGCCAACCTTTTTGGCAAGTTCGGCCTGAGTCAGACCCGCATCCTCTCGCATCTCGCGGACCAGGAGGGCCAGGTCAATCTGATGCAGGGTGCGCTCGAAAGTCTTGCGGTAGGCTGTGCTCTTTCGGGCGCGCCGTTCGACAATCTCGCTGTGTCTGTCGCGCTTGGCAGTTTGTCTCATAGTCCGAACTCCTTCAGGATATCTTCCTTTTCCTTTTGCGATCCCGTGTAGCGGTTCCTGTACTTCATCCATAGCTTTCTGAGCTGCTGTGCCCTGGTAATTTCGCCCGGCGGGGTCTCTTGCGTCTTTTTCTGAAATCCTGACGTAATCACGATCAACATTCCCGGCTGGTAGAAGAAGAGAACTCGAAAAATCCGGTCGAATTGTTTGACCCGTAGCTCGAAGATGTCGTCCGTGAGCTTCTTTACGAACTTGCCCTGCATGCGGTTCCCATAGACGCGCAGGCGCTCGATGAAGGCGTCTATCCGCGCGGCTGCTTTGTCATCCAGCGAATCCACGAACTCACGCGCAGGCATTCGCCCGTTCGGCAACTCGACATACTGAATCGTGAATTCACCGTTCACGCTCTTCAGATTATCGCATTATTGCGATAGGAGGTCAACACAGGCACAAGCCGATGCGGAAGCAGCCCACCCTTGCAAACCCCGCAAGGATGGGCCACCCAAGAGGTTTCAGTGGATCGAGGGTCGGCCACCCGCCCGCCGACGCGAGCTAGATTAGATAGGCGTTGCGCGATCAGCAATTTTCTTCCATTTTTCATTATCTATGAGTGACGACCGGGAGATTTGAAGGTCCTTCCATTTGGAGAGGGAGCGCAATAGAGCCTTTGCAGAATCTGCCAAGTCTGGGTAAATCCAAGGACTCAACGTCACCTTTTCTATGGCGGAGCGTGGAACTGGAAAATCTCTCTTTGGAAGTTTCTCTTTCTTAGATTCGTAGATAATCCGAAATTCCATCTCGTCCTTGAAGGCGATGCGCTTGACGAATGGAAGATCTCGTATAGCTGGCTGATTCCCGGCGAGGTTATCTATCGTTCTGTAGTTGACGAAGTCGGAGCGGAGTCCCTGGTGGGCGCGCAGGGCTTCGAGCAATTCCTCCTGTCGAAAATGTACACAAACCCCGGCAGGTCCCGGTGCGAACACCTTCCAATGATGGTACGTTTCCGCCGCTTGAGCGAAGCAAAGGGCTAGCACGGATGCCAGCTTTTTCTTTTTCTTGTAGAGCGCTAAGAAGTAAGAGTCGTTCCTGTCGTCCCAGGTTCGGGGATTCAGGAGGGTGATACTTTCATTCGACAACAAATAAGAGAGCGCGGTTATATCGGTATAGCGGCGAAGTGATTTCTGGCTCATGACGTTTTAATTACGAGTTTTGGCCCGTTGGGATATCGCTTGTTCAAGTTCGAGGCCAGTCTTCGGATTAGATCTGTCCCTTTCGCGACAGCATCAAAGTCATATTCGCCGTTAGTTTTGTGTTTGTCAGCCAGTGCGTTATAAGCTTTCAAAACTCGGTTATAGCAAGTCGCTAGGACAGCCTCGTCAATCGTATCGGTGTTTATTTTAAGCAGGTCGCTCTCGACGGTTTTAGCATGCTGCGACGCTGTACAGACAAAATACATGCACACGTAGAAGAGCAGATTTCGCTTGTGAATAGGTTCTAGAAAAGAATCCAGATACGCCTCGACCTTTCGGAAGATCAGAATACTTTGTAGATAGACGTTGAGGTCATATTTGCCTTCCCCGAACACGACTTCATACGGATACTCGGGCTTTTCACCGAAGTAGTTTCTCGGACGGGCTCTCGCATGGTCGGGTCGCCCAACAAGACAGGACAGCATTGCCTGAAGTAGTTCTACAATGCTCACGATCTTGCTTATTGGTTTTCCTGAGTCCCTGTGGTGCCCCTTTCTGCGGTCATAGTACAGGCCAGACTTTGAGAAAATTTCCTCAATCTGGCGATGAATGGGATCGGTTGCCCTAAGTGCATCGATGGGCATCTTGTTTTGGTTGTTCGTGGAGCGAATCACCCTGTCTCGCGTTGGCTCGTCTTGGAGTTTGATTACGCGGACCAAGATTCTTCGTCCATCGTCTTCACGTGGCTTGTTTGCCCGGCAGTAGTCGTAAATGACTCTCGAGGATTGCAGCCCATTTACAACTTGCGGATCGTGGATTTCGAGCTGTAGATGGCCCGCATTGCTAGTGTCACCCGCCAGTATCGTTATTCCATTGTTCAGAAGCCAAAATTCAGGCGATTCCAGACCTTTTTCTAGTGTTTTGAGGATCTCCTTGTTGATGGGGGTTTTCGGCCAGAACCCACGCACATTGGACTCAAAGATTCTTATACTAAGGTCTCCATTGTCTTCGTTTTTCAGGAAATCGTAGTAATCAGGAAGTTTAACTAGCCCTACAAGCCCTTCTGGTGTATCGAGCGGCTGCTGAACCCATTTCAGAATCTTCTTATTCTTGGGTCTGCCCTGGATGAAGTTCCACAGGCTTGTCGCATTCACGAAGTCGAAAGTATAGTGAGCCTTATTGAAGTGCTTGCGCACTGTCGCCTTGAGTCTAGCCTCGCTTTTCGAGCAGTCGGCATTGGGCTCTACGTCCTTCTTGGTCATATAGAAGAAATGAATCTCGAACTCTGGAAGGCCGCCCCCGATTAACTGCTTATACCTTTCTTTGAATAGCCGGATGAGCTTCAAAACTGGAGGGCTGTAAGTGGAATGATACTCCGTCTCTTTTCGACTCAGGTCCAACAGATCGTCTGTAAAGAAGTCGAGTTTATCGATAGCAACGGGAGAGAATCCGTCGCCCTCTTTTATTTGAAACAGGAGGACGGCCGTTTTCAGCACTGTCGCTGGATCGACTGGTTGGCTGGAATCCGTCACAAGTTCGCGATTCACAAAAAAGAAAAAGCGCCCGCAAGGATGCCCTTCCTACCTCAGGGCAAGCGGGCGCTGCAAAATGGGGCTCAATACCAGGCTGCAGGCAATCTGGGATACCGCGGGCAAAAAAACGCCCCGACAGGATCGGGGCACAGTTTTTTATGAGGACTATTATATCACACTAATACATATTGTAAAGAGCAATTGTGCACTTTGTTAAAGTTTTTTTAATCCTTTGTTTTCAGTGAGGTCGAGGCCTCAACAAATTTTGACCCACACGCCTAATTCGCGATCCACGCCACCATCTCGGCCCTTTACGATTGGCTTACACTTCTTCCCCGGTCGATGGCATCGCTTCAGCCGCCCGGCTACAATGCTGTCCATGAAGTGCCCCGGCTGCAAAACCGAAATGACGGGCATGACGCTCGACGGCCGCTTAGGCAAGCAGGTCACCATCGACGTGTGCGCCGGTTGCCAGGCGTTCTGGTTCGATCACTTCGACAGCCTGCAGCTCTCTCCCGGCTCCACGCTGAAGCTCATGAAGTTTATCGGTGAACACACGTCAGCGGTGAAGCCTTCGCTGCCGGACACGCTCCGCTGTCCGCGGTGCGCCACGGCGCTCCACCTCGCGCACAACATGCAGCGAAACATGCCGTTCACCTATTGGCGATGCGCGAACGAAGACGGTCACTTCATCGGCTTTTTCGAGTTCCTGAAAGAAAAGGATTTCATCCATCCGCTGTCGCCGGAGCAGATCAAGGAGTTGCGCAAGAACGTTCAGTTCGTAAATTGCTCGCACTGCGGGGCGTCCATCAACCTGCAATCCAACTCGGTCTGCCCCTACTGCCACTCGCCCATCTCCATGCTCGATATGAAGCAACCGCAGCGCATGCTCGATCAGCTCAAACAGGCTAGCGAGCCGAAGCCGCTCGATCCGACTCTCCCTTTGAAAGTCGCTTCCGCGAAGATGGCATTGGAAGCCTCTTTGGCCGATTATGATCGCGGCACTGAATGGTGGAGCAACGCCAGCACTATCGGCTTGGTGGGAGCTGGCCTAACCGTCGTCGCCCGATGGCTCAGCGACAAGTTGATTGATTGATCTCCTATGTTTTCAAGCTGGCTTGTGTACAATCAGCGTTATTGGAGGTCAGTATGAAGAGAGCCCCTCTTCCACTGTCTTGCGGTTTGCTGGGAATCCTTCTGGTAGGACCAGCCACTCCTTCTAAGGTCAACGGCCAAAGTGAACTTCCTGCTGAAATACTGGTGAATAGCCTCCGGCTCTTGAACACTGCGGAAGTTGTATATCTGACTGAGAACAGCCGATTCGCAACTAGGGAAGAGCTTCTCACCTCTCTGCGAAAGAAGGGATTTTCAAAGCGCGCCGCGATGGACCTTGATAATCCGAAACCTTACGAACTGTCGATTACTACGAGCCCAGATGGAATGCACTACCAGATTACGCTGAAGCGAAAATCCGACATGAATGATAAGAGCACATGGTGCAAAACAGCGGCTTTCAGCGACGATGGAGGCGTGATCTTCCTTGGCTCGGCTATCGGCTGTGACGCGTCGAACAAATAAGTAAATATCTTTGTACTCCTCTGTCTGATCAGTGCGCTAATCAGGCACTGGGCGTCGCGTAGTCTGAAATTGACCCGCTACTTGGCTTTCAGCCCGTTTGACAAAGGCGTGAGCCTCGTTTAACGTTAGAAGTTTGAGCGACATGCAAAAGGAGCAATAGATGGCGCAGGGACAGGCTACCAAAGTTAAGAAGAAAAAGAAGTCGGTTTTGAAGCGCGCGGCGCAATCTCTTCAGCGCGCCGAAGTCAACCGCGCCAACCGCACCCGCGTCCGGACGATGATGCGCCGTCTGCGCACCGCGATCACCGCGGGCGATGCCACCGCTGCGGGCAATCTTCTGCAACCCACGATGTCGGCAATCGACCAGGCAATTGCCAAGAACGTGCTGCACGAGAACACCGCCAACCGCTACAAGTCTCGCCTCACCGTGGCTTACAACGGCGTCAAAGCGAAGGCCGCCAAGGCGTAAGGGATTCCTGCTTTTCGATTTTGCCGGTTTCTGTAGGGGCGGGCCTCGGCCCGCCAGTTCTTTTTTCTTTCTGCGAGGCCCGATGCCAACACCGATCCCCGTTTCCTCCGTTTCACAACCCCGCCTCACGCAAGTACGTCCGAAGAGGTGACCAAAATGAACTACTACGCCCTGTTCTATGAAGTTGTCGATGACTTTGTCGCCCGCCGCGTCCCATTTCGCCAGGAGCACCTGCGCCTTGCAAACGAGGCTCGTGAGCGCGGTGAAATTCTTCTCGCCGGGGCGCTCGCCGAACCTGCCGATCGCGCTCTGATCGTTTTTCGTGCCGCAGACAAAAGCAAGGCCGAAGCCTTCGCCCGCAAAGACCCCTATGTGATGAACGGTCTCGTCAAGAAATGGGAAGTCCGCCCCTGGAATGTCGTCGTCGGCAACGAACAGCCAGCTTCAACCGCGTCCTTTGCGCCGCTAACCGGAGCAATCTTGCGCCGCTGGTCCGCGCGCACGACCGAAGCGCAATTGCCAAAGTATCTCGAGCATTTTTCCAAAAACGTTTTGCCCGAACTTAGAGGCGTCCACGGCTATTTGGGAGCCACGGTCTCTCTTCGCCATGATGAAAACGAAGTCGAAATCGTCGTCGAAACCAACTGGCGTTCCTTCGAATCCATCCGCGCCTTCGCCGGCCCCGACCTCGAAGCCGCCGTCGTCGCCGATGAAGCCGCCGCTCTGCTCACCAACTTCGACCGTCGCGTCCGCCATTCCGAAATCGTCTTAACCGACCGCGTCTAGCCTACGCGCGAACATCCGGCTCCGTCGTTTCTACTGTAGCGTCGCAGGCGTTACCCGCATTTCACAACGCAACAATCT
>Ga0137418_10006385_pt1 | contig 10844 bp, 10 predicted proteins | sample CZODoug3_1_2_16f_FD_122242 | JGI IMG/M metagenome (GOLD analysis project Ga0137418, IMG submission 122242) | Vadose zone soil fungal communities from Angelo Coast Range Reserve, California, USA - CZODoug3_1_2_16fungal (Hybrid Assembly) | ecosystem: Environmental > Terrestrial > Soil > Vadose... | reverse complement strand
GAGACGCTCGCGTCGCTCGCTCCTCAGCATGAGGTTGTTGTGTTTCAACGAGTTAGACCTCATCCTGAGGAGGTCACGAAGTGGCCGTCTCGAAGGATGGGCTGCAATACCGATTTGTGATTCCAGGTACTAGGGCTAAGTAGGCGGCGAATATCAATATGGTTGCCATGAGTGCCCGTCATGGCAAGCCCCGAGGATGTCAATCACCGCAGATAGATTTGGTTCCGAGCGACGTGACGTGTCCAGATAGCCGACATCAAACCCGCGTTGGCTCGACAGCCAGTTGTCAGGAATCGTCATTTGGACGACATGGATGGAGATCCGGGATTACTTATCCTCTGTTTGGGGGTGGTCGCCAAGAACCTGATCCCAAAAAGGGGCGAGGATACGAACCGGACGGACAAATGGCCATAGCAGCTACTTACGGGACGATCGCTACCACGCCCAATTCTGGGCGGCGTTCGATACCTTCGTGGCGGGCAGGCCGCTGTTCGGGCCGCGTTATTCGATCACCTCCTCGGCGGTGGCGAGGATAGTCGCCGGGATGGTTAGCCCCATCGCCCCGGCGGTCTTGAGGTTGAGGACCAGCTCTGATCTGATCTCCTCAGATCAGAAACACCGCTGGATATTGTGAAGCCGCTCATGCGCCGCAACCACACATCTTCACTCGATCACTTCGTCGGCGCGGGCGAGGAGCGCGGGCGGGATGGCCAACTCTATTGCCTTGGCGGTCTTGAGGTTGATGACAAGTTCGAACTTCGTCGGTTGCTCCACGGGTAGGTCAGCGGGCTTTTCGCCTTTTAGAATCCTGTCTACCAAGTCTGCGGCGCGTCGATACCTTTCAGGCAAGCGGTCCCCATAAGACATCAGACCACCCTCCACCACCCATTCCTTCCCTACAAACATACTCGGAAGCCGCATCTGTAACGCGAAGGCGATGATCTCTTTTCGGTACTCCAGGGTCAGAGCATCCTGCAGTACGAGCAGCACGTCGGGGCGCTGTTGAGCCATCATGGCAAAAGCGCCTTCGAAGTCCTTCGGGTCTCGCACCTCCTGAGATTGAAGCGCAACTCCCAACGCTCGAGCCGCGCCTTCCGATTCTTTCCACGCCAGCGTGTTAGCGGGGTTTGCTGCATTCCACAGCAGCGCCCCTCGCGACAGCCCGGGCACTACTTCCTTGAGTACCTCCAGACGCTTCGCGCTGAGTTCCGCATTGAGAACCGAAAGTCCCGTCACATTGCCGCCCGGGTGAGCCAGGCTGGCGATGAGCCCAGTCCCGACGGGATCAATAGCTGCCGGGTGGACGATTGGGATGGTCGTGGTCGCTTTCTTGGCCGCGAGGGCTGCGGGCGTTGTAACGACAATGATGACGTCAACCTTTAGGCGAACCATCTCCGCGGCGAATTCCGGGAATCGATCCGCGTGACCTTCCGCATACCGGCGTTCAACGATCAGGTTGCGCCCTTCGACATACCCAAGTTCTCGAAGGCCATCGAACAAAGGCGCGTAGAATCCCTCGTACCTGTGAGCGATAAACCCTATCCGCCAAATCTTGCCAGACTGTTGCGCGAGCAGACCGAGCGGCCAAGCAACTACCGCGGCGCTTACAAAGGTAACGAACTCCCGACGCCTCATTGCCTCCCCCATGCTCGGACAAGACAAGTACCGGCTCAAGCTAGCACATTGAAATAGGTTCGCGCGACAAGGATCCCAATCAGAGGAACCGACACCATCGTCTCGACATCAGCGATCGAGGAGTTCGCCTATCATTTGCGTGCCGGTTCTCACCGCGTCATCGCCGAAGCACGCAAGGCATTGTGGCGCCGTTCAACCGCTCGGCTTTGAGGGATGTCAGACATGACGCCCGGCGCGTGACATCTCGGGCGACCAATGTTTGAAGGTTTTCTGCGGTCAGTCGGAAAAGATGACGGACGGTGCCGCCATCATCCACGACTTCCAATCGCCACTCGGGAATGCCGATGGAGCCGCGGATGAGGTCAGAGCACAGCTTCGCAGCCGGAGGCCATGCGGCGTCATCATTCGCTAGATCGCAGATCCCTTGAGATCAGTATCGGGCAACGATGATGATGGCGACGACAATGAATGCCGCGACCAGCGAAAGAACGCGATCAATCGTTTTCGATCTGGGCTTTGCGGCAGCGTCGGGCGGAGGCATGGTCTAAGTTGGCGGCTGCAATTCGCCAACGAGCCAGCCAACATCTCCGGACTTCATTGGATCTGACGCGATAGCGATTTGTTCGACGTGATCGCATGTGGAGCATTCGAACGTGCTAACTTCAAATCCTGTGGATCCCGGCGAGATACGCGCAAGCCTCATACGCGTTCGGCATTTCGGGCAACGGAGTCGCGGAATTGCAAGCAGCGGGATTGCTGCTAGGTAATCGGTCATTGCATTCCACCCTTGGATCAGGCGGGAGCGCAAAACTCTCAGTCACCGGTAGACGCCAACGAGGGACGATGATGGGATTAGTAGATTCCCCTTATGTTCGGGAGTCGACTCAAGAAACATTAATTCGGCGAGTCCTTTAAAAGGGGCAATTCATCTTGCCGGGGAATGGAAAGGGGCCAGCACCCTGAACCCCAGCAATGCCGGTACCGAGGCCAGCCATCAAACCGTCAGCAGGTTCCAGTGGTCGGCCGTTTGCAACAAATGGCTCAGCGCGTCGCTTACCGGGCCGCCACGGCCGTCGGTCAGAGCGATATCATGCGTGATGAGATACGGCGTATTCGGATTGGTCGAGACCGAGTCGATTTGCAGTTCGATGCGGTCAATACCGGTGACGTGCAGCCCGTCGATCTCAAAGCTGCCGGCATGGCCGTGCCTGGCCGCCAGATCGAACGCGGATTCAATTCTGAGAAACTCGGCGATCAACGCACTCTCGGCATTGGCATTCTGATCGTTGATGATGAACTTCAGCGTGTCGTGGCCGCTGCCGCCGCTGATCACCTGTTGGCCGAAATTGAAACTGCCGTCGGATTTGACGATGCTCGCGCTTTCCTTGAACACAAAGAGGTCATTGCCTGACCCGCCGAGCAGGGCATTTGTGCCGGCGCGATTGACAATGAGCGCGTCACCTCCGTCGCCGCCGGCGAGCATGTTGGTGCCGGTCGAATTGGTTTCGAGGACATCGGCGCCGCGGCCACCATCGAGCGTGGCGTTGCCCGATCCGGCCGCGATGAGGTCGGACCCCGATCCGCCGTGCACCGTCACGTTGCCCGACCCGGCGAAGATCACGTCGTCGCCGGGGCCGGCGAAGATCGTGTAGTCGTCGTTCAGCGCGGGGTTGGCGGGATTAATCGGCGTCGCGAAAATGAAGTTGTCGCCGTGCCCGGCGTGAATGACGCTTTGCGTACCGTCAAGGAATTGAGTGCTGTCCGATGTCAGCACGGCGTCCGCAAAGGCGGCTACGATTCCATGAGCTGCGGTGGTGGGGTGAATGCCGTCAAAAAATGCCACCTCGTTGGGTGCGAATTGATGAGAGCCGGCCGCCGCGAGCTGGCCGACCCAGGTCTGATTCAAATTTGCCGAAAAGCCAAAACTGTGCGGATCGGCAAAAAACGCTTCGCTGAGCTGAAAGACATCGACCACCTGCACGTTAGGATGACTGGCGGCCATCTGCGCGAGCGCCGCGTTGTTGGCCACGTCCAGCGCATGGGCTAACGCGACCGCATCGGCGCCCCGCGCCTGCGCCGCTGGCGTGATGCCAAAATCCGGTAGTGTGAACAGGACAATTTTCTCGACGCCTGCAAGCGTGAGCGTGTCGATGGCCTGCGCGATGCTACCCACGACATTCTGCACCTCCGCCTGAATGGTCTGGGGAGTGGGCGGAGTGCTTTGCAGGAAGCCCTGGTAGTCATTGCTGCCGATATTGATCAGCGCGGTGGTGTTGTGCGGAGCCTGATGGCCGTGCAGGTCCGCGACATATCCGGCGACCTGGTTCGAGAGATTGATCGGCAGGGCATGCCCGGCGGGGTCGACCAGAACCGGCGGCGATGCGTCGCTGGCTTCCGCAGCAGCGAACGCGCGATCGTCAAGTCGCACGTGCAACATTTTGGCCAGCTGTTCAGCGCAGGTGGGACCCCTCCCAGGCCGGCGGCGCCGGCTGGCCGATCAGGTCGAACAAATTGCCATTGTCCGACAGACTGTCTCCGAAAACGACCAGCGTGGAGTTACGTGACTCATGCGACATGGCATGCCCCCTCCTACTAAAAATAAATCAGCGTTCCCACTATGTTGCCAGCGTTCGCGGATCGCGAAGGCTGCTTTATCCAATATGCAGATCGGCCTACAACTGCAATATGCACAGCCAACTACGACCAATCTTGGGCTGCCGCGAACCGGCGAACGACATTGTCTGTTCGCAAGTGCGGAAATTCCTTCCCGGTTTGTTAGTCTGATGGACGCAGGCATGCGCGCGATTCCACGCGGCTGGTGACATCCATAACGCCCATCGCGGTCGCCATCATTGCCATGTCGTGTTCGGAAATCTCGAACAGTCCGAAGCGCAGTTGAAAACCCCAATTGCTCTTGGCCGCGGTGAATTGGAGGCTGGCCATGAGCGGCTTGATCGGCGCCTCTTCAGCCGTGCGCCAGTCGACGTCACGGCGGAACGGACAAAAGCCGCCGCCCACATCCACCTGGTACGGGACGCCGTCCTTGACGATGCCGATCGCCGTAAACGACTGCAGCTTGTCTTTACCGCGCAGAGCGCTGGTCGGCGAGTAGTAGACGACCCCATCGCCGGGATGAATGCGCATGAGCGGCGCTGCCTTGCCGTGACTGACCTGCATGAACCCTTTGCTTCGGCCGACACGGACGTGCTCGGCCGAAGCGACTGCAACCCAATTCTTGCTCATGCGGCCCCCGGAACAAACACGCGCAGGCGATGACCATCGGGATCGGCCACTACGAAGGTGTAGCCAAAATCCATTTGCACGGGTTGCTGGATGATATCCAATCCCCGCCTTTTCCAATCGGTAAACGTTGCTTTGACTGCCGCGGCATTGTCGACCGTGAACGCGACTTCGCTGCCTCCGGCTGGCGCGACGGCTGCGGGCTCGACTGTTTTGCGCGACCACAACCCCAGCATCACGCCATCCGACAGCGGCAGCATCGCAAACGTGGCTGAGGTCTCGATGGGTGGACGGCCTAACAGATCCGCATAGAAGGCGGCGCTGGCCGGCGGGTTCTCGACATAGAGCAGGACAAAACTGAAGCTTGGCATTGGCAGATTCCTTGTTGAACATCGCCACCGGACCACCGCGTGGTGTCCGGCATGAATTCAATCTAGGGGATACCGCTGCCAAAAACTGTCAGTAGCAAAATGTCACGTTATTGCTCCGGGATTCCTTCGGTCGCGCGCCAATGCTTCAGCAGGACCTGACGACGACGAGGATAACGCTTGTCGACGAATTGGACCTTGCGGATACGGTCGGTTCGGAAATGCCGAAAGCCCTCGCGTGTCTCGCACCACGCCACGACCACGCGCACCCGGTCGAAAAAGGCCAGCGCGAATGGCCAGATCGTGCGCTTTGAATCGCGCCCGCGGCCGTCCACATAGAAGATGCGCAATTTGCGTTCCGTGCGGATAGCCAGGCGGATGGTCGGCAACTCGGCATCACCGGCGGCAACGGCACTGCCAGGCCCGACCAGAAGGCTTGAAGTATCGAGACTGATTTTCAGGTCTTGCGGCAACACCGCGGCGATCTTGGCAACTGCGTTGCGCGCAGCCGCGCCCAATGCTGCATCGGCTCGGTCCGCTACCCATCGTGAGCCGAGAACGATGGCTTCGATCTCCTCTTCTGAAAACATCAGCGGCGGCAGCATGAACCCGGGGCGCAGGACATAGCCGACACCGGGTTCGCCATCGATATGCGCACCCTGCGCCTTGAGTGTCTCGATGTCCCGGTAGACCGTCCGAAGCGAAATCCCAAGTGTCTCGGCCAACGTCGCGCCGCTGACGGGGCGACGATAGCCACGGAGCGCCTGAATGAGATCGAGTAGACGTTGCGCGCGAGACATCGGAGCCGCCCTGCCATAAAGCGCGACGAGGCTATCACCGAATGCTGCCACTTTGTGTCAGCATGAACGTGATTTGTTGGCGCCGAGGGTGGTTTTGATTTTCGATGCGAGATAGACTGGGGCCTGAAACCTCACCGCACCGCGCTTTTTCCGGCCCCTCATGGACGCAATGCTTGTCGTCGATATGCAAGTCGGACTCCTCAATGGGGAGCCCAAGTACGATTTACCCGGCGTCATCGAACGCATCAACAAGCTCGCGGCCAAGGTCCGCGAACAGTCCGGCACCGTGATCTTTGTCCAGCATTGTGGCCGCAAGGGCGACGATTTCGAGCCGCAAACGCCCGGCTGGGCGTTTCTTCCCGACCTGTTGCGGGATCCCGGTGATGTCGTTGTCCGCAAGGACCTGAATGATCCATTCGCCGGGACGGACCTGCAGGCGCGCCTGAAGGAGATCGCGCCGGATCGGGTCCTGATCACCGGATGGGCAACCGATCTCTGCGTTGATGCGACCATCCGATCCGCGGTCACCCACCATCACCACGTCGTTGTCGTTACCGACTGCCATACGGTGAGCGACCGCCCTCACCTCGATGCCGTCAGTGTCATCCGTCATCACCACTGGATCTGGAGCGATCTTATCACGCAGCGGTCCGTCAGGCTCGCGGGTGCGGACGAACTGCTGCTTTGATTTGCACAATTGAATAACGCCGCGCAATGGGCTGCATCCTTCCCTCATTCTGAGGAGCGGCCACTTGGCCGCGTCTCGAAGGATGAGACATGAACGGCCTCATGGTTCGAGACGGCGCGAGGGCGCCTCCTCGCCATGAGGAAAATCTACGCCGGGGGGTTCATGAGAATTTGGCGGACCCTGGTCACCGGTGGATGCTTTTCACGCGCGCGCCTTTGAAGATTGCCATTCGCAGCCTTCTGGACATTGAATGAACTGCGTCGTCCCCAGACTTTCAGCATTTTCACCCTCGACGGCGTTTCAAAGTTCGCTAGCATTGGATCTTAAGCAAATGCTCCACCGGTTGCTATGCGGATGCCCGCATGCGGCTCAAAGGTGCGAGCCGGGAGGCGTTCATGAGAGTATTTGGCGCGCTGGCGGCGGCGCTATCGGTGCTGCTGTGGCCGGCTTTGGCCGCGGCACAGGATTTTCCCAATAAGCCGATCCGGCTGATCGTGCCGTTTCCGGCCGGCGGCCCGAACGACATCATCGCGCGCGTGGTCGGCCAGCGCATGTCGGAGCTGACAAAACAGCCGGTGCTGATCGACAATCGCGGCGGGCAGGCCGGCGTGCTGGGGACCGATGCGGTCGCGAAAGCAAATCCCGACGGCTACACCATCGGGATCGTGAGTGCGAGCGCGCTCGTCATCAGCCCGACGATGGAAAGGGTCCCTTACGACGTCGGCAGGGATTTCGCGCCCGTCACGCTGGCGGTGACCGTGCCGGAGATGCTCGTCGTTGCGAGCAACTTTCCCGCCAACAACATGGCCGAACTCGTCGCGCTTGCGAAAGCGCAGCCCGGCAAGTTCAATTTTGCCTCCGCAGGCGTTGGCGGCCTGCCGCATCTCGCCGGCGAACTGCTCAAGCTGACGGCGAAGATCGACATCGTTCACGTGCCCTATCGCGGCGCGGCGCCAGCCATCAACGATCTGCTTGGCCAGCAGGTGCAGATGGCATTCCTCGATTTGCCGGTGTTGCTGCCGCATATCAAGGCCGGTACGCTGCGCCCGATCGCGCTCGGCGCTCCCCAGCGCGCGCCGACCGCGCCCGACGTGCCGACCACCGCGGAAGTCGGCATGCCGGATATCCTGATCGAGAACTGGTACGGTATGGTCGCGCCGGCGAAAACGCCGACGAACATCGTCGCCGCGCTCAACCGCATTGCAAATGAGGCGATGGCCGATCCATCGGTGAAGGAAAAGCTCGCCGATCAGGGCCTCACCGTGGCCGGCGACACGCCGGAGCATTTCCGTGGATATATCGAGGCCGAGACCAGGAAGTGGGCAAGAGTGATCAAGGACTCCGGAGTCGAGATGACGAGGTGAATCTACTGAGCCGCCTTGTTAGCGCTGCGCGGCATTGTCAGCGTTGCGCGGCCTTGTCAGCGCTGCGCGGCCTTGCGCAGATGCTCCACCAACAGCTTGGCCGGCCGCGGCAAGGTTTTGAAACTGCGGGCGCAGATCGTCAGTTTGCGATTGGCCCAGGGGTCGCGGATCCGGATCATCATGATCGGCATCGACCGTGCGCAACGCTTCGCGGCGGTTTCCGGCACCACGGCAATGCCGACATCCGCCGCCACCATCTGGCAGATCGCGTCAAAATCCCGCAAGCGCGCACGGAATTTCAAGCGTACGCCGAGCCGTGCGGCATGTTTGGCGATATGGATCTGAAGCGCGGTCGAATTCGTCAGTCCGACGAAGTCACGATCCCTCACCTCCTGAAAATCGATCTGACGACGGCCGGCGAAATCGCCGCGCCGCGCGGTGACCAGCATCAACCGGTCCTCGCTGAACAGAAATCGCTCGACGTTATCAGGAAGTGCGTGCTCGGCGGCAAAGCCGAGATCCGCGGCGCCGGTGGCAATCGCCGCGGCGATATCGGTGCTTTCACGTTCCTCGATATCGACGTTGATATCCGGATGTTCCCGCAGGAATGCCGCCAGCGCCTTCGGCAGGTGCTCTGACAGACCCGAGGTGTTGGCAAGCAGATGCACGCTGGCTCGGGCGCCGCTGGCATAAGCCGAAAGATCGCCGCGCATCGCATCGACATTGTGGAGGATGATCCGGGCATGATCGAGCAGGCTTTCGCCGGCCGCGGTCAGCTCAATGCCACGGCGGCCGCGCTTGAGAAGTGCGGTGCCGAGGCCGGCTTCCAGGCTCTTGATCCGCGCGCTTGCGGACGCCAGCGCAAGATGAGAACGGAGCGCGCCGCCGGTGATGCTGCGCGCCTCGGCCACCGCGATGAACAGCTGCAGGTCGACCAGATCGAAACGCATGGCGATTTCCATAACCCTCATGGTGAGGAGGCGCACGCAGGCAAGTATACGCAGCCTGCGTAAACTTGGCTGCGCCGCCGTCTCGAACCATGAACCCGGTGTCCTCATCCTTCGAGACGCGGCCGAGTGGCCGCTCCTCAGGATGAGGGTATGCGTGTGCAGCTCGCCCTGCCTTCGTCATAGCCGAAGGCTTGCTCCGTAACCTGCAGATTGTGCCGATCGCGCGGATCGGTCAATGTGCCGGGATGTCGGACCCTCTTCTGCTCCTCATCGCCGCGGCGTTCCTGTTCGCGGGTTTCGTCAAGGGCGTGATCGGCCTTGGCCTGCCGACGGTGTCGATGGGCCTGCTCGCCGTCACGATGCAGCCTTCGCACGCGCTCGCCATCGTCATCGTGCCGGCCGTGGTCACCAACATCTGGCAGACTTTTGTCGGCCCGTATTTGCGCGACATCATGCGGCGGCTGTGGCCGCTGATGGTGGGTACGGTGATTGGAATCTGGCTGAACGCCGGCATGTTGACCGGCCCCTATGCGCGCTACGGCACCATCGTTCTCGGCGTTTTGCTGGTGATCTATGCCATCATCGGGCTCAACAAGTTCAGCTTCAATGTCGCGCGCAGAGACGAAAAATGGATCGGCGGCATCGTCGGCGTCATGACAGGCGTGGTTTCCGCCGCCACCGGCGTGCAGGTGATCCCCTCGATGCCGTTCATGCAGTCGATCGGCATGGAGAAGGACGAACTGGTGCAGGCGCTCGGGGTGTTCTTCACCGTCGCGACGGTGGCGCTGGCCTTTAATCTCTCCAGCGCCGGCTTGCTGACGGCGGCGACCGCATGGCCGGGCGCGGTCGCCATGGCGGCTTCCTTCACCGGCATGTTCGTCGGACAGGCGGTGCGCTCGCGGCTGCAGCCGGAAACCTTCCGCCGCTGGTTTTTGATCGCGATGATATTTCTTGGGCTCTATCTGGCGGGCAGTGCGGTTTACAATGTTCAGCGCGCCTGAAGCATGGCGATGCGGGTGCCGGCGCTGACCGACAATTCTGCCACACTTCGTTATGGACGAGCCGTCATAGTTCTAAATAGTTCTAATTTTACCGAACATTCAGCTATTCCCGATACCAAGATTTATCGCCTGGAACGGCAGCCCAGAACGCTCAGGATGAGCGATGCCAGATGCAGAATTATCAGTCATCGACGAAGTCGAAGCGACAATAAGTACCGGCTCGGCGGAAAAGCGCCTGGAAACGATCAAGCGCGTTACGGATCTTTTTGTGTCGTCCGCTGGCAGCTTCAATCATGAGCAAATCGACCTGTTCGGCGATTTGCTCGAACGCCTCATCAAGACGATAGAAATCCGCGCGATCGCGGATGTGAGTGCGCGTATCGCGCTGGCGGAAATGAGTATTCAACTTGCTCCCGTCGGCCAGGCGCCATCTTCCGTCGTCCGACGCCTCGCCATGAACGACGAAATCACGATCGCCGGACCCGTTTTGACGGAATCTGCCCGCCTGAGCACGGAAGACCTGGTCGAAATCGCGGAAACAAAGGGTGAGCAGCACCTGTTGGCCGTTTCGGGGCGCTGGTGGTTGAAGGAAGTCATCACCGACGCGCTGTTGGCCCGCCGGTACCCAAGCGTCAGTCGGCGCCTCATCAGCAATCCCGGTGCGCGGGTTTCCGCAGCCGGATTTGCAATTGTTGTGGCGCAGGCTGAATCGGATCCCGAACTTGCCACGGAGACCGGGATCCGGGTCGACTTGCCGTCGGAGCTTCGCCGTCAACTGTTGCGCAATGCGACGGAAGC
>Ga0137418_10006384_pt1 | contig 10844 bp, 11 predicted proteins | sample CZODoug3_1_2_16f_FD_122242 | JGI IMG/M metagenome (GOLD analysis project Ga0137418, IMG submission 122242) | Vadose zone soil fungal communities from Angelo Coast Range Reserve, California, USA - CZODoug3_1_2_16fungal (Hybrid Assembly) | ecosystem: Environmental > Terrestrial > Soil > Vadose... | reverse complement strand
CATGGAGTTGTCGATAGATTCCAGCTAATCTCCGGTATGCGTGAGGACTAACAACCCGGCAAGTCGTCGCAGGAGGCTGGCCATGTCCGTCGCTTTCACAGGCATGACACGCCGCCGTTTTATCGGTGCATCGACCGGTGGCGGATTCGCGCTCGGCGGTTTGCTCGGCCTCGGTGCGGACCTCCGGGCTGCGCAGGCCGAAGTGAGGCACCTTAAGATTAAGAACGTGCGCGAGGTGCCGAGCGTCTGTCCGTACTGCGCTGTCGGCTGCGGCGAGATCGTCAGCGTTCGGGATGGCAAGATTGTCAACATCGAGGGCAATCCCGAAGCCGAAGGCCTGGTCCTGCGCGTCAACAACGGCCGCCGCAAAGTTCCGACTATCCAGGTCGGCGATCGCTACTTCGCTTGCAGCCCCTTTAATGCGCAGCAACTCGCCAGCGAACTGAATGTCCCGCTAAACCGCTAGTCCGTAGCAAATTCTACAAGCGTTGGCGCTTTTCCGGAGTGCGGCAGCCCAGTTGCCGCCCTCTCTTGCCAAATCACTGCACCGAGGTCCCGCGCACCCAAACGCGCTCGATTTCCAATGCTTCATTGAACAGCACGATGTCTGCGTCCGAGCCCTGAGCGATCGCGCCTTTGCGCGGCCAGAGGCCGAAGCGCTTCGCGGGCCTCGACTGCCTCGGCGAAGCGGGTGTCTAAGTCTGCCGCCAGACCAATCCGGGTGCAGTTGGAGCAGGTGCCGCAGAAGTCGGGTAGCCCGTTGGCCGGCGTGGGCGGGGTCAGGCAGTTCATGGCCTGGGCCATCATCATCGCTAGCGTGTATTTTCCCGCGCCGGCCGGCCCGGTCAGGATGACGCCGTGGGGAAAGCGCTCGCGAGCGAGCGCTTCGCGCATCCGGCGAACGATTTCGTCATTTCCGTGGAAAGAAGAAAAGGACATGGCCTGAATCGAGACTCGCAACCCATCAGCAGCTTACCCGTATAGCCCGCGCCTTGCCTAGCCCCTATCCGGCGAACTCCCTAGGCTATGTAAGATATGTATAATCAAGAGTTTACCGAAGTATTCTGAAGCTCCCCGGGTTCTAGTCACCCACTTTCGGAGGACCCTAGAAAGGCACCTGCGAAACTCCTTGACGTTTGCGTAAACCCCTTCTAGAATCCATAGTTCCTCAGGGTTGTGGCTGGAATTTCAGGCCTTCGTGGTCGACAAATCCTTGAAATTAAGCAACTTCGCCGTAGGGCAGCGCATCTACTATCTAGCTCTGCTTATCTGCGGAAATCTTCAACGAGACAATGCAAGCAAGCAGGTCTCGGTCGTTCTATCGCAGGATGACGTGCATCCTCGGTAATTTTAACGGAAAGTAGGTGTTCGCATGCGTTCCCGCAAAGTGTTTGGCGCCTTGCACTCCATGAAGAATCGGTATATTCTTTGTCAGCTTGCCTCTAAGGCCACGCGGAAGTTTCATCGGCCTAATACCCGGATTCAAGAAACAATGAATGAGGTATTGGAGTTGATCGCCTCGGAGCAGCTGCCGGTCATTAAGGACACGGAAGACGAAACTGCTGTTGAAGCTCACCGGCGGGCGGCGTAAAGCCCGCCCCGCCTTATCTTCTTCTTCCAATTCCCGCCCTGGCCTGACGTCTTCGGCACTGAAATTCTGGCATTGAAATCCTGGCACTAGATCCTGAAGACTTCCAAAGTTCTTTCCCGCAATAACCTCCCAAACCACCTCCAACCTAGGATGATTGAATGACTATTTCCGAATTAAAAGAAAAAAACATTACCGAGCTGACCAAGATCGCAAGGACCTTGGAACTGCCCGGGACAAGCGGCTTGCGCAAGCAGGATCTTATCTTCAAGATCCTCCAGGCCCAGAGCGAAAAAGAAGGACACATTTTTGCCGAAGGCGTGCTGGAAATTCTGCCGGACGGCTACGGCTTCCTGCGCTCGCCGGATTACAACTATCTGCCGGGACCGGACGACATTTATGTTTCGCCGTCGCAGATTCGCAAGTTTGATTTGAAAACGGGCGACACCGTCAGTGGGCAGGTGCGGCCTCCGCATGAGGGGGAGAAGTATTTTGCGCTGGTGAAGATTGAGGCGGTGAACTTCGAATCGCCGGATGAAGCTCGCAACAAGATTCTGTTCGACAACCTGACGCCGCTGTATCCGCAGGAGCGCATCAAGCTGGAGACTGCGCGCGAGAACGCCAGCGCTCGCGTGATGGATTTGCTGACGCCGATTGGTAAAGGGCAGCGTGGATTGATTGTGTCTCCGCCCCGTGCTGGTAAGACGATGTTGCTGCAGAATGTGGCCAACTCGATTACTACGAATCATCCGGAAGTTGTGCTGATTGTGTTGCTGATCGACGAGCGGCCGGAAGAAGTTACGGATATGCAGCGGTCGGTGAAGGGCGAAGTGATTTCGTCGACGTTTGATGAGCCGGCAGCGCGGCACGTGCAAGTGGCTGAGATGGTGATTGAGAAGGCTAAGCGACTGGTGGAGCACAAGCGCGATGTAGTGATTCTGCTGGATTCGGTAACGCGTCTGGCGCGCGCTTACAACACGATTGTTCCGCCCTCGGGGAAAGTGCTCTCCGGCGGTGTGGATTCGAATGCATTGCAGAGGCCGAAGCGATTCTTTGGGTCGGCTCGGAACATTGAAGAAGGCGGTTCGTTGACGATTATTGCGACTGCACTGATTGATACTGGTTCGCGCATGGACGACGTGATCTTTGAAGAGTTTAAGGGCACAGGCAACATGGAAATCATCCTGGAGCGCAAGCTGGTCGACAAGCGGGTGTTTCCGGCGATCGATATTCAGCGTTCCGGTACGCGAAAAGAAGAGTTGCTCATTCCGAAGGAAGACTTGCAGAGGATTTGGGTACTGCGAAAGGTGCTCAACCCGCTTTCGCCTGTTGAGGCGATGGAATTGCTTATCGACAAGCTGGGGAAGACTAAGAATAATACTGAGTTCTTGTCGAATATGAGCGCGTTGTAGGGGGCAACGTTGGGGGCGACCTATCATCCATAACGGTCACGAGATCGTGGACAACTACCGCTGGTTGGAAGACGGGACCACTCTCCAGACAAAGGAGTGGGTGAAGAACCAGTTGGCATACACCAGGGCGATGCTCGATCCCCTCCCGGGAAGGGTTTGCATTGAGAAGCGGCTGACTGAGTTGCTCTCCGTGGGGACAATTAGCGCACCCCAGATTGCCGGACCTTATTTCCTCTACACGAAGCGCGAAGGCCTGCAGAACCAGCCTGTGCTATACGTCCGCGAGGGAATCAGCGGGAAAGACCGGATCTTGCTGGACGTCAACGCGCTCGCCGCGGATGGCACCGTCGCGCTCGACTGGTGGTATCCGAGCGTAGACGGCAAGTACGTCGCTTATGGAACGTCGCTGGGCGGTTCGGAGATGAGCACACTGCACGTCACCGAGACGGCTACGGGAAAGACTCTGCCGGACGCCATCGAGCGGGCACGAGCGAGCACCGTGGCCTGGCAACCGGACAATTCCGGATTTTTCTACACACGCTTGCCAAAAAAGGGCGACGTCGCCGAAGGTCAGGAGATGTATAACCGGCACGTCTTTTATCATTCGCTGGGCACCGATCCGGCGAAGGATGCTTTGATCTTTGGCGAAGGACGCGATCCGGAGGACTGGCCGAATGTTTCGCTATCGGAAGACGGCCGCTGGTTACTGATCGAGGTCTCCCAGGGTTGGACCAAGAGTGAGCTCTTTCTGAAGGACACGAAATCGGATGCGGGGCCATTTCGCATTTCGACGGGCAAGAATTTTCTCTACAGCGGGGAAGCGCACGCCAACGCGATCTACGTCACAACCAATGAGGATGCGCCCCGCTACCGCGTATTCGCGGTGAATCCGGCAAGGCCTGAACGTGAAAATTGGCGCGAGATCATTCCGCAAACCGAGGCAGTGCTACAAGGCGTTTCGGTCGCAGGCGGAAAGCTCCTGGCCAGTTGCGAACACAACGCCGCGTCTCTCCTCAAACTATTCTCGCTCGAAGGCAAGCCGTTGGGCGATATTCCGTTGCCGGGGTTGGGCAGCATTTTTGCCACGGGCAACCGCCACGATAAGAACGACGTTTTTTTTGCATTTCATTCGTTTGCCATTGCCCCCACTGTCTATCACTACGATCTGAAAACAGGCACAAGCTCCCAGTGGGCGAAAGTCGATGCCCGCATCGATCCCTCGACATACGAAGTGAAGCAACTCTGGTACATCTCCAAAGACGGAACGAAAGTTCCGATGTTCGTGGTACACAAGGAAGGGCTCGCGCTCAACGGAAAGAATCCGACGTGGCTGACAGGCTATGGCGGGTTCAACGTTAGCAACACGCCGACCTTCAGCGGGGTTCGCTATGTTTGGCTGGAACATGGAGGCGTTTTCGCTCTGGCGAATCTGCGGGGCGGCTCCGAATTCGGTGAGGACTGGCATCGCGCGGGGATGCTGGAGAAAAAACAGAACGTCTTCGATGACTTCATCGCCGCCGCCGAATCCTTAATTGCCGAAAAGTATACTGACAAAGATCATCTGGCAATTACCGGCGGCTCGAATGGTGGCCTTCTGATGGGCGCGATGATCACGCAACGTCCAGATCTGTTCCGAACGGTAGTCTGCCAAGTGCCGCTGCTGGACATGCTGCGCTATCAGAACTTCCAGATTGCGAAACTATGGATTCCGGAGTACGGGTCAGCGGAAGACGCGAAGCAGTTTGAATGGCTTTACGCGTATTCCCCTTACCACCACGTGAAGACAGGGGAGGAGTATCCCTCCGTTTTGTTCACGACAGCCGATACCGACACGCGCGTGGACCCGATGCATGCCAAGAAGATGGCAGCTCTGATGCAAGCGGAGGCAAAGAACGGCGCAAGCAAAGAGCGCCCGATCCTGCTGCGCATCGAAAGCAACGCAGGCCATGGAGCTGGAAAGCCGGTGAGCAAGCAGATAGAGGAGTACGTAGATATTTACTCGTTTTTGTTCTGGCAGTTGGGGATAAAGCCGTAGGGGTGTGCGACACTTGTGCCTCACCTTCCACTAAAATGGAGGCCGCTATGTGGATTCGATCGACGACGCTAATAGTGATCTTCGTGTCGAGCGCTTTGCTCTACGGATGTGGCGGAGCCAGTGCCAGCAGCATCGGCACTCCCACGCCAACAACGGCAGCACCCACCGCCTCCACGACTCCCGCGCAAAATGGAGCCGTGATCGCAAGCCTGTCCTCGACGACCGCCGGTGCAACCATCTACTACACAGTGGACGGAAGCGCGCCCAGCGTGACCTCGCAGCAGTATCAAGCGCCGTTTCTAGTGGCGTCGAACTTGACCGTCAAGGCGATTGCCGCCGCATCGGGGGTTAACAGCACCGTCACCACCCAGACCTTCTCTCCGAACATCGCGTCGGGGACGCTGGTGTGGAGCGACGAGTTCGCCAACGCAAGCGGCGCAGCCGCGCAGCCCGATCCTCATACCTGGACCTACGACACAGGCAACAGCGGGTTCGGCAACCACGAGCTGGAGAACTACTGCGCATGGGGATCGTCAACATCGCCTTGCAGCACGGCGAAGCCAAGCGCTTTCGTGGGGACGGAGGGATACTTGCACATTCAGGCCCAGCAACCCTCCGCGGGAGTGTACACATCAGCTCGGCTGAAGTCGCAGGGCCTCTTCAGCTTTCAGTACGGACGGCTGGAATTCCGCGCGCAAGTGCCGGAGGCGCAGGGCTTCTGGCCGGCAGCGTGGCTGCTGGGCAACAGCATAACGACCGTAAACTGGCCATCATGCGGCGAGCAGGACGTGCTGGAGCGGGTAAATGCACCGCTCACGCCCGACTGGAACGAAGGCTCGATTCACGGGACGGGCTTTACTGGCGCGGCGGGGTTGGGCACGAAATATAGTTTTCCGTCGGGACAGACGGCGGGAGGCTGGCATACCTATGGCATGATCTGGTCGCCCGGAACAGTGGCCTATTATATTGATGACTCAGCGCATCCTTATGTGACGTTCACAACTGCGAGCCTGAGCGGCTTCAGCGGCGCAGTTTGGCCGTTCGACGGCAGCCAGAGCAATTTCATTCTATTAAACCTGGCCATTGGCGGAGATTGGCCCGGCGCGCCGAATGGGACGACGCCGTTTCCATCGGAAATGCTGGTGGACTACGTGAGGATTTACTCGAATTAGGGGACGGATAGCGCGTAACTTTATGTTTGGTGTCGAATCCTATTCGCGACGGATGGGGAGACGGGCATGAGTTCGGGGACTGATCACGAGACTGCCGATCACCAGACTGTAGATCGCGGGGCGTTCCGCAAAATTAGCCGTCGCGAGCTTTTGAAGCTAGCTCCGGTAGTTGCGCTGGGCGCTTTTGCGATTCCTACGCTACGGACGCCCCTTCTCAAAGCCGGTCTGGCAACTAGCGACTGGATTTCCGCAAAACTCTTCCGAACTGGACATCTGGCGACGACGTTTACCGACGCGGAACTGACGCCTCCTGATAAGTTCCCCATCAACGGTTATGACGTGGAAGATCCCGAAGTGGATTTTGCAGCCTGGAGCCTGACCGTCAGCGGCGCCGTGCAAAAACCTGGAGATTACCGGTTGGCACAGATTCAAACCCTGCCCAAGATCACGCAAAATACGCGCCACGTGTGCGTGGAGGGCTGGGATGTGATTGGGAAGTTCGGCGGCGCGCGGCTGAGCGACTTTCTCAAGAGCGTGGGCGCGGACTTGAGCGCGCGATTTCTGACAGTGGAATGCGCGGACGACTATTACGAAACGATCGATATGGCGACAGCGCTGCACCCACAGACGCTGCTTTGTTACGAAATGTATGATCAGCCATTGACGCGGGAACATGGCGCGCCGCTGAGGCTGAGCATTCCGACGAAGGTTGGCTACAAGCAAGCGAAATATTTGACGGACATGAAGGTGACGAACGTGGTCCAGAAGTTTGGGTACTGGGAAGATCAGGGATATTCGGAGTTTTACGGGTTATAGGGTTCCTAGACAAGGAATGTACGATCCGATGGCGACGCAAGTCATAACAATCGAGAACGCGAAAACCGGAGAACTGTCGCCGGCGGTGCGCGAGCATCCCCTGATCGTTCGCCTTTGCCATTGGGTGAACGCGATCTCGCTGTTTGTCATGATTGGGAGCGGCGTGCAGATTTTTCGGGCGTTTCCCAGCTTTGGGCCGAAGCTGCCGGAGAAAGACTTGATCGATCTGCCCAGGGCGTTCGCGCTAGGCGGATGGCTGGGCGGGGCGTTGCAATGGCACTTAACGTTTGCCTGGATTTATATCGTTACGGGACTGATTTATCTGGGATACCAGCTCTTCACCGGGAACTATCGGCAGATCCTCTTCGTGCCGCACGACATTCCTGGAATCTGGCCGATGGTGCGGCACTATTTCTTTTTCGGCCCGAAGCCCCCGAGCCGGGAAGCCTATAACCCGCTCCAGAAGCAGGCATATACGTCGGTAATTGGATTGGGCGTGCTGTCGATATTGTCCGGCTTCGTAGTGTGGAAGCCCGTGCAGTTTTCCTGGCTGGGATGGATTTTTGGCGGTTTCCACTGGGCACGCTGGTGGCATTTCGCCGTGATGGTAGCGTTCGTTGGATTTATTTTAGGACACCTGGTAATGGTTGCGTTGCATGGATGGAACAATTTCATGTCCATGCTGACCGGCTGGAAAGAGGATCCGGACTATCCGGTCAAATAGCGCTGCGTGGAAAGCAATATGGAAATCAGCTGCGAGCACGTCTGGCGCGAAGTATCAAACTATCTCGACGGCGAGGTCGACCCCTCTCTGCGCTCGGCCGTGGAAGCCCACGTACGTGGATGCAAGCGCTGTACGGCGGTACTGGACGGGACTCGGAATGTATTGCAGCTAGTCGGCGATGAACGGGTATTGGAACTGCCTGTGGGATTTGACAAGCGGCTGCGGCAGAGGCTCGAGGCGGAGCGGCCTGCTGCGAGGAGGAACAACATGACTTGGTGGGTGTGGGCAACTGCAGCGGCATTACTAGTTGGAGCGTTAGCCATCAGCAACGGCTCTGCCTTCCGCGAACCGCAGCTGCGTGCGGAAATGGCGCATCCCGCTGGGGGCGTGCCGGCGGCGCTCATGGTCTTCGTTGCCGAGGACGGGAAGACCTTTCACGTAGCTGGCTGCCGTTTCCTGCACGACAAAGCCAAGGTCCGCAGCATCCCCGCAGGCGAAGCTGTTCGCGAAGGTTACGCGCCCTGCATCCACTGCATGAAGCAATATTTAAGTGTTGGATCCATGCCGCCAGCGGCGGAGACTGAAGAAATCGCGGATATCGAAATATCCAATTACCAGAGCCGACGAATACCGTAGCCATCGAAAGCCTCGTCATTGCTTACAATTGGGAGACCCTCAGCCTGGGACTGCGCGATGAGCATCCGGTCAAAAGGATCTCTGTGGGGCCCCGGAAGAAGTCCCGCTCGCACGGAGTGGTCGACCGAAATTGCGAGAGCCTCGAAACTCTCCTGAACCAGAACACGGTCAAGATCTCCGACCAAGTCCACCGCCATGGGAAGCTTTCCCAACCGTACTTTCGTCGCGATTTCCCATGCCGATGCGGCACTGACGACGACGGTATTGCTGCCGCGCGCGATGAGCTTGCGGGCGCTAGCCGGGAGCGAGCGGTCGTCGGTCAACCACCAGAGCAGCGCATGCGTATCCAGCAGCAGTCGCAACCGAGTTACTCCCAGTGGTCAAGTTCTTCCGCAGGAAGCGCGTCGAAAAATTCGGGGCCCAGCTTAAACCTGCCGCGAAGCGAACCCGGCTGACGCGAACCTTTGCTGTCCTTCAGCGGCACGAGGCGCACCACCGGATCTGAACCGCGAGCGATGACGATCTCCTCGCCACGGCAAGCTTTCTCGATCAACCGGGAGAGGGTAGTCTTGGCTTCGTGAATAGTGACAGTAATCATATAGGTTAGCTAATCTACTTTAGCTAAGATAACAGCTTTCAGTGATATCGGCAATCGCTCTGTCTCTTCCGTGTCTCCGGGCCTCCGTGGTGAATGCCTCTCTGACTTTCCGCCTTCGAGTTTGACCCTCCCCCGCTAAAATGTTATAAAGAAGGGCTTTGGACAAGGCCGTCGAGCGCTCCTGTTAGCCTCGCCTGCTTCTCAAAGCGATTTTTCCGATGCGACTGAACCATAATTTCGAAGGCCATAATTTGGCAGCGGGACTCGCCCTGAGCGCGTGCTCGGAACCCGATTCTTATCTTTGTTTCACGCTTTAATCCCCTGGAGGATTCCTAAATGTTTACTAGGTTCGCATCCTTGCAAGCAAAGGTATGCAGTTCCGCGATCGGTTCGGTGAAGTCGCTCGCCATGTTTGCGGGCTTGTTAGTGCTCGGTTCCGTGCCTTCATTCGGCCAGGAAGCGGGAGGCGGCGAAGCGGCCCTCAAGCTGCCCGACCTCTCGACGGTTTCGTTTCTCGGTGGGATCGATGGCCATAAGCTATTGATGATCGGTCTCGTGTTCTGCGTGCTCGGCTTGCTGTTTGGGCTCGCGATCTACACCAAACTCAAGAACCTGCCCGTACACCAGTCGATGCTCGAAATTTCCGAGCTGATCTATGAAACCTGCAAAACCTATCTGACGACGCAAGGCAAGTTCATCATGATCTTGTGGGCGTTTATTGCCGTCGTCATCGCCATGTATTTCGGATGGCTCGCGCCCGTGCAAGGCAAATCCGTCGCAGTGACACTGCCGATCATCCTCGGATTCAGCCTCGTAGGCATCGCCGGCAGCTACGGCGTGGCATGGTTCGGCATTCGCGTGAATACTTTCGCGAATTCGCGCACGGCGTTTGCCGGGCTGCGCGGAAAGCCATATCCCCTGCACCAGATTCCGCTTGAAGCCGGCATGAGCATCGGCATGATGCTGATCAGCGTCGAACTGCTCATCATGCTCTTCATTCTTCTGTTTGTTCCCGCAGATTACGCGGGACCATGCTTCATTGGTTTCGCGATTGGGGAATCTCTTGGCGCGGCCGCGTTGCGAATCGCAGGCGGTATCTTTACGAAAATTGCCGACATTGGGTCGGACTTGATGAAGGTGGTATTCAAGATTAAGGAAGACGACGCACGCAATCCGGGCGTAATCGCCGACTGCACGGGCGACAATGCGGGCGACTCGGTCGGGCCCAGTGCCGATGGCTTTGAAACTTACGGCGTGACCGGTGTGGCGCTCATCACTTTCATTCTGCTGGCAGTGAAGGAACCAACGATCCAAGTGCAACTGCTGGTTTGGATCTTCGTCATGCGCATCATGATGCTGGTAGCCAGCGCCTTGGCCTACTTCATCAACAGCGCTGTCGTAAAGGCCAAGTACGCCAATGCCGACAAGATGAATTTCGAGCATCCGTTGACGTCGTTAGTTTGGCTGACGTCAATTATTTCGATGGCGATGACCTATGTGATTTCTTACTTGGTTGTTCCAAGTTTGAATGGGGATGGCACGCTCTGGTGGAAGCTCGCGTCGATCATTTCCTGTGGAACGTTGGCAGGCGCAATCATCCCAGAACTAGTCAAGGTCTTCACCTCCACCGAATCGCGCCACGTACGCGAGGTGGTAACCGCCTCGGAAGAAGGCGGCGCGTCTCTGAACATCCTCTCCGGCTTGGTGGCCGGCAACTTCTCCGGCTACTGGCTGGGCCTCTCGATGGTCGGCTTGATGGCCATCTCCTACTACTTCTCGCTGCAAGGGCTGAGCGCGCTCATGCTCGCTCCGGCGGTGTTCGCCTTCGGATTGGTTGCTTTCGGGTTTCTGGGCATGGGGCCG
>Ga0137418_10006383_pt1 | contig 10845 bp, 8 predicted proteins | sample CZODoug3_1_2_16f_FD_122242 | JGI IMG/M metagenome (GOLD analysis project Ga0137418, IMG submission 122242) | Vadose zone soil fungal communities from Angelo Coast Range Reserve, California, USA - CZODoug3_1_2_16fungal (Hybrid Assembly) | ecosystem: Environmental > Terrestrial > Soil > Vadose... | reverse complement strand
GAATGGCTAAGGCACCGGTCTTGAAAACCGGCGGGCGCAAGCCCTTACAGGTTCGAATCCTGTGCCCTCCGTCGACTCACCCACCGGAGGTCGTATGCATGCCGTCGTCGCGCTCGTGCTGGCCTTCAGTGCGTCGGTCCAAACGCCCTACGACACCGTCTTCGACCAGATCAAAAGCCTGGCGCCGCTCCCGAACGCCGTCGCGCCGGTCCATGGACTAGTTCTCCATCGCGACGTCTTAGAGCTGCATCTCGACGACGGCGTGGCGTATCAGCTGACGCCCGTGGCGGGCCGCACCACCGCCATCGCGTTTGTCGGCTCGGGATCGCTCTCCTTCGTTCCCCCGCTCCAGGTCGAGCAGTTCAACCTGAAGCGCGTGTTGGGCGATTCCACGATCAACGGGCCGATCACCGCGGTGGTGCTGTTCTTCGCGGATTCGACGGAGGCCGAGCTGGGGCGGTCGCTGAAGTTTGGACCGGCGCCGCAGGGCGCGGCCGATCCCGGCGGCGCGATCGGGGCGGCGCTCGATTACATCGTGGATGGCCGCAGCCGCAGCGCCGACGGGAGCCTGGTCACCGCCCTGCTCAATCACACGACGACGGGATTCTTCGCCGCGTACATCCAGCGCAAGCGCGGTGAGAGCGTGATGATTCAGTTCGATCCCATGGAAGCCGAAGAGGTCATTCTCTATCGCCGCGGGAAAATGGTGGGCCAGCGCACCGAGACGGTGTGTCAGTTCGAGCGCGCCGAGGACTTGATGAGCGGCGTCTCGGTCGCGAACGAGCGGCCCGAGCCGCTGACGGTGACGGGTTACGACATCGATGCGACGATCGAAGGGAATTACAAATTCTCCGCCCGTACGACGATCAAGCTCCTCGGTCGCTCGGAGCCCCAGCAGTGGGTGCCGTTCTACTTGTACGAGGAGCTCGAGGTCGATTCCGTCTTCAGCGAGGCCGGCGCGCCGCTGACGTTCGCCCGCAAGAATCATTTCGGTGGGCTCTGGATCCGCCTGGCCGAACCGCTCGCGGCGGGAAAGACGCAGGCGATCCGGGTCGTCTACCATGGCAGCCTGATCGGCTTCGGATCCGCCCTGCCCGAGATGTGGGATGAGTCGCGCGGTGACTTCCGGACCGTGCTCGACGCCTGGGCGTTCATCAAGGATACGGAGACGTGGTATCCCCGCTACCGCGGCGATCAAGTCTTCGATGTCAACCTCACGTTTCACACGCCCAAGAGTCTGCGCTTCTCGAGCATCGGGCGCCTGGTGCAGGCGGATACCCAGGGCAACACAATCGTCTCAAAGTGGGTGAGCGAGCTGCCCACCAACCAGGTGTCGTTCAACATCGGCAGCTTCGACGAGGTCGCGGTCACCGATCAGCGCATCCCGCCGGTCACCATTCAGCTCAATACCGAAGCCCACGGCTTGATCCGGCGTTTCATCCCCACTTCTCGCGGCGCGCCAAAGGACGTGGAAGCCGACGTCGTGAACAGCCTCGCGTTCTTCACGAGCGCCTTCGGGACGCCGCTGTTTCACCACTATTACGCCACCGAGATTCCGTATTTCCACGGGCAGGCTTTCCCCGGGATGATTCATCTGTCGTTCGCGACCTTCCTGGGCCTGCGCAGTGGCGGCGAGGATGAAAGCTTCCGCGCGCATGAGATGGCCCATCAGTGGTTCGGCATCGGCGTGGAGCCGGCGAGCTATCGCGACGCCTGGCTGTCGGAGGGCTTCGCCGAGTTCGCGGGGATGTGGTACATGCAGACCATCCTGCGCGATAATGACAAGTACTTCAAAATGCTGCACGAATCGCGCGACGAGATCCGCCGGACGCGGGACAAGGCGGTCCCGATCGGCTTGGGTTACCGGGCCCTCGAGAACTGGCGCGGCAGCTACTCCCTCATCACCTACCAGAAGGGCGCGTGGGTGCTGCATATGCTGCGCAACATGATGATCGATTCCCGCACCATGAGCGAGGACCGGTTCAGGCTGATGATGCGCGACTACTACGAGACCTATCGAGGCAAACGCGCCACCACGCTCGATTTCCAGCGCGTCGTCGAGAAGCACGTCGGGCGGCCGATGGACTGGTTCTTCGATGAATGGGTCTACGGGACCGGCGTGCCGACCTACACCTTCGCTTGGACAGTAGAGCCGGCGGACAACGGGAAGTTCACGGCGCACCTCCGGATCAAGCAGACGGACGTGCCTGAGAGTTTCGCCATGTACGTCCCGCTCCGCATCAAGTTCGAGCAAGGCGAGGCGCTGGTCCGCGTGCTCGTCAAAGGACCGCTCACTGAGCAGACGATCACGCTGCCCGCCGATGCGCAATCGATGGAACTCAGTCCCTTCGAATCCGTACTCGCGATAGTGAAAAACGAGGGCTGGTAGCCGTGGCGGACGCACAGCGCGAAATGACGTTCCTGCTCGCGGGCATCGAGCGGCGGGTGCTGCAGCGCCTGGCCGCGCGGGTGCCGCGCACGCTGCGATCTAATCACCTCACCCTGCTCGGCACGCTCGGCGCCGCCGGCGCGGGGACGGCGTACGCGCTCACCACGTACGATCCGACCTGGCTGTGGGTGGCGAGCCTGATGCTGGGCGTGAACTGGCTCGGCGACAGCCTCGACGGCACGCTCGCGCGTGTGCGCGGCACCCAGCGTCCCAAATACGGCTACTATCTCGACCACGTGGTGGACGCCTTCTCGACCGCCGTCATCGGCCTCGGGATCGGGCTGTCGCCGTACGTGAACCTCGGGCTGGCGCTCGGACTCGTGGTCGTCTATCTCGCGCTCTCGATCAACGTGTATCTCGAGTCCAGCGTGTTCGGCGTGTTCAAGATCTCCTACGGACGCATCGGGCCGACCGAGGTCCGGTTGTTGCTCGTCATCTTGAACACGATGCTGGCCGTCGCGGCGTTGTGGCAGATCAAAGGCCCGCTGCCCATCGGCGTCGTGGCAAACTGGACGCTGGCGATCCTGCTGACCGGCATGGTGGTGCTCTTCGTCGGACGATTTGCGCGCAATCTGTACCGGCTCGCGAAGCTCGAACCCCAACGATTCAGGTGGTGGGAAGAAAGGCCATAAATGCGTTTCCCTGCCGTACTCATTGTCGCGGCATTGGCAGTTCCCAGCGCGCTCGAGGCGCAAAGCCTCCGCGGACAATTGACGGACAGCGTCACTCGCGCACCACTGCCCGGTGCGTTCCTCACCCTGGTGGATGAGCACGGCGTCGAAAAGGCGCGGACGATCACCAACGGCTCGGGCGAATTCCTGCTGACCGCGCCCGCTGCGGGCGTCTATCGCCTTCGCTCCAAGCGTATCGGGTTTCGTCCGTACGTCTCGCCCCCGCTCACCCTGAGCGCCGGGGGCACGAGCTCCTACAATGCCGTGATCGACCCGATTCCCGTCGCGTTATCGCAGGTGGTCGTGCAAGGCGAGCGGCAATGTGATGTGGAAGCGGGCGCGTCGGTCGCCGCGGTGTGGGAGGAAGTCCACGAAGCGCTGGCCGCGGTGTCGTGGACGTCGCGAGATCCGGGCTACTGGTACGCCATCACGCGCTTCGAGCGAGAGACGACCCCGGGAGGCCGTGCCCGCGCTCCGGACTCCACATGGCGGGACGACGGATACCGCCGCGTGCCGATCAAAAGCGTACCGCCCGCGCAGCTCGAGCGGGAAGGGTTCGTCGTGGTCGACTCTGACGGCTGGACGTATCACGGGCCCGACGCGGACGAATTGATCAGTGACGCGTTCCTGCGCACGCATTGCTTCGAGACAAAGTCCGGTCGTGGAGAAACCGAAGGGCTCATCGGACTCTCGTTCACACCGGCCCGCGGCCGCACGCTGCCGGACATTACGGGCACACTCTGGATCGACCGGCAGACGGCGATGCTGCATCACCTCGAGTTCACGTACGCATACCTGCCGGAGGACTTGTTCGCTCCCCGCGCCGGCGGTCGTATCGAGTTCCTGCGGGTTCCCTCCGGCGCCTGGATTGTGCGCGATTGGGTAATCCGGATGCCCGAGGCGCGGATGAAGCAGCGGCCGATGGCGATGGGAACACAGGCGGAAGTCGTTGGATTCAAGGAAGTCGGCGGCAGCGCGCTCGAGATCAAGACGCGGGCAGGGATAATCGTCTACCGCTCCGACACGACCGCCGCGGTGCTCGCATCCGCGCCACCCGCGGCGGAGCTCCCCGCGCCCGCGCCTCCATCGCCCGTCCCAGGATCAGATGCACCCGCCCCCGCGCCGCCGCCCGCGCCTGGTCGTGCGCGGCGCAATCCCAATCTGATCGAGGGGCCGGAAATCGAGGCGTCGACGGCGCTCGATGCGTATGCGCTGGTGCAAGAGGCCCGGCCTCTGTGGCTGCACTCCCGCGGCGTCGTCAGCATCCAGGATCCGAGTGCGGGCGTCCTGCAGGTATACCTGAACGGCATGCAGTTCGGCGATGTGAATCGGCTGCGCGAGTTTCGGCTCAGCGAAATCCGCGAGGTGCGCTTCTACGGCGCAGCCGATGCGCAACAGCGGTTCGGTACGGGCCACGCCGGAGGTGTGATCGATGTATTAACCGGAGCCGTCGCGCCGACCGGCCGGATCGTCAGCGAACCAACGCCCCCGCCCCCGCCCCCGCCTCCACCGGACGCGTCGTCTCCAGCGGCTGGCGACTCGACGCGTCGGTGCTCGAGCGTCAGCGCAGCGGCCCGCAATTCCAATGTGCTCAAAGCGGAGGAGTATGCGTGCTCCACCGCGCTCGATGCTATGGCGCTGGTGCAGGAATTCCGGCCTACCTGGTTGCACTCGCGCGGCGTGACCAGCATCCGCGATCAGAGTGCCGGCCAGGTGCGCGTCTACCTGAACGGCGTCTCGGCGGGAGATGTGAACCAGTTGCGCGAGATTCGCGTCAGCGACGTCAAGGAGCTGCGTTTCCTCCCCGCCGCGCAGGCCCACGCGCGTTACGGCGTGGGACACGAGGGCGGCGTCATCGAGGTGTCGACGCGCTGATGTTCACGAGAGCGACGACCCTAGTCCTGAGCCTGCTGCAGGCTCGACCAGCCACCCGGCCGTACACAATCGAGTACGCGATCGCGATGCCCGACGTGGCGTCGCATCTGTACTCCATCAAGCTCACGGCGAGCGGACTGACGGGCGGTAATGTGGATCTACAGATGCCCGTCTGGTCGCCCGGGCGCTACGGCCGCATGGACTTCGCCAAGAACGTGCAGGAATTCTCCGCAACGGGGAGCGATGGAAAGCCGCTGCGCTGGAACAAGGTCGACGGATCGCTGTGGCGTGTGTCCACCGGTGCGAGCCGCAGCGTGCGCGTTACGTATAGCGTGTTCGCCAACTCGCCGATGTCCGGCACGTTTTCGGTGCTGGACAGCGCACACGCCAACTGGAACGGCGCGTCGCTCTTCATGTACGTGGCCGGCCACAAGCAGGACCCGGTGTCACTGGAAATCACACCCCCGGAGAACTGGACGATCATGAACGGGGCTGTCACGAGCGCGGGGCAACGACACTTCGAGTTTCCCAACTACGATCTCCTGATCGACACGCCCACCGAGGTGGCACCTGCGGGCGCGCTCATGCTGGACTCATTCGTGGTGGACAACCGCACCTACCGGGTGATGGTGCACCACAATGGGTCGGTGTCTGCGGGGACGCGCGCGCGCTTCGTGGGCGACGTCGAGAAGCTCGTGCGCTACGAGAACTCGGTCTTTGGCGCCCCACCGCTCGAGGAGTACACGTTTCTGTTCAACATCGGATTTCCCGGCGGCGACGGGATGGAGCACCTGTACTCGACACAGATTCAGAGTCGCCGTTTCTGGACCGACACCACGGCCCTTCTGCCCGGCATCGGCTCGGCGGCGCATGAGTATTTCCATGTGTGGAACGTCAAGCGCGTGCGCCCGGCTGCGCTCGGCCCCTTCGACTACACGCGCGAGCAGTACCAGCCGTCGCTGTGGGTGGCCGAGGGCTGGACGCAGTACTATGGAGAGGTCGCGCTGCACCGCGCCGCCATCGAGGACACGGCAGCCTTCTACCGAAGCATGGCGGCGCTCATTCAGGACAATCTCACCGCCCCCGGCCGCAAGGTGACCTCGGCGCGCATGGCGTCGTTTTCCGCGCCGTTCTGGGACGGCGCCCCGCAGGCCCAGCCGACGAACTTCCGGAACACGTTCTTCGACTATTACACGAAGGGCGCGGGACTCGCGGCCTACTTCGACCTGTTCATTCGCAATCGCTCGGGCAACGCCAAATCACTCGACGACGCGTTCAACAATCTCAAGGCTCGCTCCTGGAGCGCGCCCAGGGCGTCGTACTATCTGCAGGGCCGCGGCTATACCGAGGACGACGTCGAGCGGGCGGTGAGCGATGCGGCGGGCGTGAACATGCATGAGTGGTTCGACAAGCATGTCGGTGGCACCGAGGACATGGATTACGACGAGGCACTCGGGTGGGCGGGGCTGAAGATCGTGCGCGCGGACAGCACGCAGTGGCGCATCGAGGCGATGCCGGACGCGACGCCGGCGCAGCGACGGGTCAGATCTGGTTGGTTGAGCGGCCGGCTTGGCGGTTGAGCACCGCGATCAGCGCGGGCGCGCCAGAGTGGCCGAACAGGTACCACGTCATGCCGCGCACGCCGATCCAAGCGAACGACGCGAGGCCGAGCGTACCCACCGCGCCGAGCGTCATGCCTTGCTGCGCCAGCCATGGCGCGGTTTGGTCGATCAATTCACGGTACAGGAAGAGCACCTGGAACAGCGCGACCGAGATTTGCACCAAGCCCATCTGCGCGATGTTGCCGATTTGTTTTGCCGCGATCGCGTCCTTCAGCACTTGAAGGCAGGCGAAGCTGCCGGCGATGATGATCGTCAGAACGATCCCTAAGAGCGCAACGAGCACGATCGGGTTGACCGTGATGCCGGTGAGGTCCGACAGCAGCTCGCGCATCGTGGGGCGCAGCGCAAACGCGAAGATCGTCCCCTCGACTCCGGACCAGGCGATCAACAGGATCAAGGGTCCCCACGAAACGCTTGGAGGACGACGGGTCGGGTCGAGCGTCGCCTGTTGGGTCTGACCGACGGGGTCTTGCATGGGACGATTGTTATGAACGGCAGCGGCGAAGTCAAACCCAGGGCAAGCATTCGAGGATACCAAAGCGGCTTCCGAGCCGCTAAGTTCAGGCGCTGCAGTCATTGGAGGGGTGGCCGAGTGGCTGAAGGCGGCGGTTTGCTAAACCGTTATAGGGCTTTAAAACCCTATCGGGGGTTCGAATCCCCCCTCCTCCGTGAGAAGCGGTGCCAGGTGTCAGGTGTCTGGTGTCAGAACACCTGAACTGCAGTCGCTGAACCTGACATCTGACACCAGACACCTATCCAAATGATCCGAGTTCGTTTCGCTCCTTCGCCCACCGGCTACCTCCACGTCGGGGGCGCCCGCACTGCCTTATTCAACTGGCTCTTCGCCCGGCGCGAGGGCGGCAAGTTTCTGCTCCGCATCGAAGACACCGATAAGGCCCGTTCCACCGACGAACACACGCAGGTCATCCTCGACGGCCTGCAATGGCTCGGCCTGGACTGGGACGAGGCCCCGATCTTCCAGGGCGCTCGACTGGCCCGCCATCAACAGGTCGCCGATAAGCTGCTCAAAGAGGGCAAAGCGTACATGGAGGAGGACGCCATCCGGCTGCGCGTTCCCCCCGGCGAGCTGTCGTGGGAGGACGCGGTGCATGGCCGTATCAGCTTCAAGGGCGAGGACATCCGCGACTTCGTGATTCTCCGCTCGGACCGCTCGCCGCTCTACAACTTCGCCGTGGTCGTCGACGACATCGACATGCAGATCACCCACGTCCTCCGCGGCGACGATCACATCTCGAATACGCCCAAGCAGATCGCCGTTTATCGAGCGTTGGGTCAAATGACCCCGGTTTTTGGTCACGTGCCAATGATCCACGGACCCGACGGGAAAAAACTTTCCAAACGGCACGGGGCGACCGCTGTTGGAGATTACCAACACCTAGGTATTCTCCCAGAGGCGATGCGCAATTTTCTCGCGCTACTTGGGTGGAGTCCGGGCGGCGATCGTGAAATCATGAGCAAAGAGGAATTGCGAAACCTCTTCTCGCTCGACGGTATTCTGAAGAAGCCGGCCGTCTTCGACACGACGAAACTCGAGTGGATGAACGGGCAGTACCTCACGGCGAAATCGGCCGAGGAGTTGCTGCCGCTGGTGGAACCGGAGCTGGCCAAGCTGGGTCTCAATGGTGATCCTGCGGCGGTGCTGAAAGCGATCACCGCCGTGAAGATCCGCTCGCGCACGACGCTCGATGTGGCACGGCAAGTGGCGGTGCGGCTCGACCCGAAGTTCGTGACGCCCGACGAGAAGTCGCAAAAAGAAATCGCGAAGGATCCGGCCGGCTATCGCGCTGCGCTGACGGACGCCGCCAAGATCCTGAAGGACGTCGAGTGGAGCGCCGAGGAGATCGAGCACGCGCTGCGCAACCTCGCGCAGCGGCGCAATGTGCCGGCGGGCAAGATCTTTCAGCCGATCCGCATCGCGCTGACGGGAGGAACCGTGTCGGAACCGGTCAACGAGCTGCTGGCGGTCGTCGGGAAAGAGGCGGCACTGCGCCGCCTCGAGGCTGCATCACACCCATGAGGAGGCCATTTGCACCTGCCTGGTCGGGGGAGTATCGCAGTGTCCGTCACCTGCGCCCTCTTCGCGTTTCTCGGAATCGCTGATGTAGCCTCGTGCCAATCCGTCCTCGATCGGCCCCCCAACCTGTCGGGTGGCTGGCTGGGGGCGCGCGGCACGCTGCAGTTCAACTTCGTGCACCGATTCGGAGTGGGGGACCCCCCGCTCCGCAAAGTCACGAATTCCCCTACGTTCCTCCTCGCGTATCAACTCCCTGTCCCGCTGCTCATCGGTTTCAACTATGCAACCTCGTCCGACGTCGCCGCCGCATTCCCCAACGAGTGGGAGGTGTTCGGGCGCTACGCCCGCTCGGGGGTTGCGCTGCAGGCGGGCTACAACCAGGCCGCCGGCAGCCTCGACGCTGAGTTGACAGGCGCGCGAACGTTGGGACGGTTACGGCTGATGGCTGTCGGCAGATTGCTCTCCAACGGCTATCACAGCGACACGACGCGTTACGCGGTGGGCGCGGGCGCGACGCTGCGGCTGAACCGTTGGTTCGCGCTGGCGGGCGACGCGACGTCGCTGCTCGACAAGCGGGCCGGGGAAAAGACCGCCTGGGGCGCCGGACTGCAGATCGCCATTCCCTACTCGCCCCACACGCTTTCCCTGCAAGTCACCAACACCAACACCGCCACGCTGCAGGGAGCATCGCGCGGGATCGACCGCGTGCGCGGCGGGTTCGAGTTCACGATCCCCTTCACATTGAACCGCTACTTCGGGCCGCGGGCGAAAACGGCGGCGAAGAACGGCGGCGGCGAAGGGGCGGCGAACGTCGCGAACGCGACGCGGGCAGAGATGAAGACGATGACGTTCTCACCGAACCGAATCGAGATCGCAGCCGGCGCTACAGTTGCCTGGACCAACAACGATCAGCTCGTCCACACGATCAGCGCCGACGACGGGTCGTGGGATTCCGGGCCGATCGAGCCGGGCAAGACCTGGACCCACACATTCACGCAGCCGGGCGAGTACGCCTTCCACTGCACACCGCATCCGTTCATGAAGGCTGTCATCGTCGTGAGGCAGCCATGAAACCGCTCATCGTGGTTTGGGGCGCCGCCGGGTGCGCCATTGCACTCGCCTGCTTCTCCGACCGGAGCTCGGGTCCAGGCGCCGGCGCCGCCGAGTGCCGTGTGCCGGTCACGGTGATCGACTCGATGCACTACATCATCGCGATCCGCAATTTTGCGTTCCATCCCGATTCGATCGCCGTCCCCGTGGGGGCGACGGTGACGTGGGTGAACTGCGAAGACGCGGGCGTGGAGGCCCACACAACGACGTCGGACACCACAGGTATCTGGGACTCACCCCTGCTGATTCCGGGGGCCCGCTTCTCGCGCCCCTTTCCCACAGCGGGGGTGTTCCCGTACCACTGCATTCCACATAGGGACCTGGGCATGGTGGGGAAGCTTGTCGTGCAATGACTCTCAGCCGTCTGAAAGGAGGGCCGAACCGGTTCCGAAGCTTCGTGCGGTTCAACCTGAAGTCGGTCAAGGAGGACTGATATGCACGTATCACGAACGTTCAGCGCATTGGCACTCGTCACGGCAGTTGGCGTCGCGTGCTCCGATAACAACACGACGGGGATTCCGGCGGGGCTCGAGGTTTACACGGCCACGCTGAACGGCGCGAATGAACGACTCACGCCGATTACTACTACCGCGAGGGGTTCCGCCATTGTGACGGTTCTCGGTAACCAGCTCAGCTGGAAGGTGGACATTACTGCAGCGATCGACAGCATAAGCGCGGGGCATATCCACCACGCTCCGATTGACTCAGCGGGACCGGTTCGGGTGAATTTCAATATGACCCAGACGGGTCCGGGCATCACGGGAACAATCACTCGCTTTTACAACCCGGAAGATTTTGCGCTAGCCACAGGATCACTACCGGGCTTTGGGGAAACGAATTGGGAAAAGAATCAGATCGACTACAAGCCGGATGGCGGCACCGGCATTTCGGCCGACGAGCGCGCCTCATGCTGCCGGGCGCTGGCCAACCCGAATGCGGGGGCCAATGACTTTGCCCGGCCGGGTCACATCTTCCCGCTGATCGCCCGCGACGGCGGCGTGTTGCTGCGCTCGGGGCATACCGAGGCGGCCGTCGATCTCTGCAAGCTCTCCGGCCTGCCGTCGGTCGGCGTGATAAGCGAAT
>Ga0137418_10006382_pt1 | contig 10846 bp, 8 predicted proteins | sample CZODoug3_1_2_16f_FD_122242 | JGI IMG/M metagenome (GOLD analysis project Ga0137418, IMG submission 122242) | Vadose zone soil fungal communities from Angelo Coast Range Reserve, California, USA - CZODoug3_1_2_16fungal (Hybrid Assembly) | ecosystem: Environmental > Terrestrial > Soil > Vadose... | reverse complement strand
GTATGTGGCGAGCGTACCGGATTGAGACCAAGCAAGATCGCCCCCAGAGCAAGGACGGTCCCGGGTGAGCGCGAGCGCCGTGGCACTGACCATAACTTTTTTCATTGTGGGCGTGGGAACGGCCGTTGGGTTCTATGCCGGAACACGCCACAAGATGACTTTGGAACAGTGGACCGTCGGCGGCCGCGGTTTCGGCCTGGTATTGATGTGGTTGTTGATGGCCGGCGAAATCTATACGACATTCACGTTCTTAGGGGCGAGCGGGTGGGCGTACTCACGGGGCGGCCCTGCGCTCTACATCATCGGATACCAGCCGCTGGCGTTTCTGGTGTCATTTTTCATTCTGCCGGCCGCATGGGAGTCGGGCCGCAAACACGGCTTGCAGACTCAAGCGGATTTCTTTCTGGTTCGCTACGGCAGCAAGTACCTCGCCGCATTTGTCGCCCTGCTGGGCGTGATCTGTATTGTTCCGTATCTGCAGCTGCAACTGACGGGATTGGGCATTATTGTGGAGGTAGCGAGTTTTGGCGGCATCGGGCGCACTCCGGCAATGATTTGCGCATTCACTTTGGTGGCAGGGTTTGTGTTTTTCAGCGGCGTCCGCGGAGTGGCGTGGGTGAGCGTCCTCAAGGACATCTTGCTTTTATTCGCAGCGCTCTTCGTTGGAATTGCGCTGCCCTACATCTACTTCGGTGGGATCGGGCCCATGTTCACCGCTGTGATTCAGGCCCATCCGAACCATTTGATGTTGCCTGGTACAACGAAGAACCTGGGGCACTCGTGGTACATCACGTCCGTTTTTCTGACGGCCTTAGGGTTCTTCATGTGGCCGCAGAATTTTGGCGCGAGCTATTCTGCCAAAAGCGCGGATACGCTGCGGCGAAATGCCGTAGTCATGCCGCTGTATAGCATCACGATGCCGCTCATGCTGTTTGTGGGTTTGACGGCGTTGATGGTGATCCCGGGGCTGAGCAATGGAGATCTTTCGCTGTTGACGCTGGTGCGGAAGACATTTCCGCCGTGGTTCCTGGGATTGATTGGGGGCGCGGGCGCGCTGACGGCGATGGTGCCTTCGGCGATCCTCATTCTGACCGCGGCCACACTGTTTGCCAAGAACATCTGCCGGGACGTGTTTGCTCCGGATATGACGGACCAGGGTGTGGCGTTGTTGGCGAAAGCGATGGTGTTGGTGGTGACGGCGGCGGCATTGTTTTCGGCCATTCATAGCTCGTTGAGCCTGGTCTCGCTACTGCTGATGGGATATGCGGGAGTGGCCCAGTTCTTCCCGGGGGTTGTGCTGGGATTGTTCTCCCGGCGGGTGACGTTGCCGGGTGTATTTGCAGGATTGGTGACGGGGTTCGCTGTCACCGTTCTCCTGATGCTCAGCGGCAGAGATCCGTTTCATGGCCTGAACGCTGGGTTCCTGGCGCTATGCATCAATTTCATGATGACGGGAATTGTGAGTTATTGCACTCCTGAGGAGCCCTATCGGCTGGATGCGGCGCCGGCCGGATTAACCCATGCGGGAAATCCTTATGCACACTGAGGCCCGGCACCATTCCGATCAGCAAAAGCTCACCGGCCCGCTATCGATCGTGCTCGGGCTGATGGTTGTTTCGGTCTTTCTCAACTACATCGATCGTGGGAATCTTTCCATTGCCGCGCCCATGATCAAAGATGAGTTACGGATTTCCGCCACCCAGTTGGGGATGCTGCTGTCCGCATTTTTTTGGACTTACGCAGCATCCCTGATTCTCGCCGGGTGGCTCGTCGATCGCTTCAACCCTAACTGGGTCTTGGCCATCGGTTTCTTTGTGTGGTCCGCCGCAACGGGTGTCACGGGGATATTGCACGGGTTCGTGTGGCTGTTTGTCGTGCGACTGGTGCTGGGCATCGGGGAGTCGGTCGCCTATCCCGCCTACTCCAGAATTCTGGCGCAGCACTTTCCCTTTTCTCACCGGGGCTTCGCCAACGCCGTGATTTCCTCCGGACTGGCCTGTGGACCCGCGTTCGGCATGTTGGCGGGCGGTTCCTTGATGTCGCGGTTTGGATGGCGCCCGTTCTTCGTTGTCCTCGGAAGCTTCAGCCTGCTTTGGTTATTGCCCTGGTTTCGCTGGATGCCGCGCGGCCCCGGCTTGGCTCAGATTCAGTATTCCGGTCCCGCGCCACGAACAATGCAAATTCTCCAACAGCGCTCGGCTTGGGGCACCTTTGCGGCTTTATTCTGCCTCAACTACAAGCTCTATTTCCTCATAACCTGGTTGCCGTTTTATCTGGTTCGAGAACGACACTTTTCCATGGGTTCCATGGCCAAAATTGGTGGCGCAATCTACATTGGCCAGGCTCTCTCCGCAGCCATTTGTGGACGCATTTCCGACAGCTGGATCGCCTCCGGCAGCACACAGACGCGCGTGCGAAAGACGTTCCTGGTTGCTGGGATGCTGGGCGCCGGCATTTTCCTTTGCGCAAGTGTTTTCGCCAGTTCCACGCTGTGCGTGGTTTTTCTGATTCTGGTCGGTGTCTCATTTGGCATGAGTTCTGCGAATGTTGCGGTGGTCACGCAGACCCTCGCCGGCCCGCGGGCCTCCGGCCGCTGGACAGGACTGCAGTATTCCCTCGGCAACCTTTCCGGCGTGGTGGCGCCGGCATTAACCGGCTACACCGTCGACCACACGGGACATTTCTTCTGGGCCTTCTGCATCGCGGCGGCATTCTGCGTCGCGAGCGCTCTGTGCTGGGCATACTGGGTGGGACAGGTCGAACCGGTGGAGTGGAAGCGACAGTCGTCGGCTTTCACAGAGCCAGTCGCCGTCGAGTGGATTTGAAAGCCGGAATGTTTGAGAGAAGGGCGATTTCATTAACAGGAGACCGCGACATGGCAACGGACTTCACGAATCTGGCGACTCATAGCTCCGCACCCGGCTACGCCTTGGGGTATACCAACGCCGAGCACGATCGGCTGATCCGGCAGGCCAGGCAGATCAATCCAATACTGGAACGGCTGTTCCGGGAGGCGGGGATCGGTCCCGGGCAGCGAGTGCTGGATCTTGGATCGGGCGTGGGAGATGTGTCCATGGTGGCCGCGCGACTGGTGGGGCCATCAGGCGAAGTGGTGGGGATTGAGAGGGACGCGAGTTCGATCGCAGTGGCGAAGGCTCGCGTGGCGGAGGCTGGTTTTCGCAACGTGAGCTTTACGCAGACGGACGCTACTCAGATCGTCAGTGACAAGCCCTTCGATGCGGCAGTGGGGCGGTTCATTCTAATGTTCCTCCCGGACCCAGCGGCGGTCTTGCGTTCTCTTGCGGCTTTGGTACGCCCGGGAGGAGTGTTGGCTTTTCAGGAGCCGTCGTGGCTGCCGTTTCTCGCGCTCGCGTCGCCGCTGCCGCTCTGGTCGAAAGTCGTGTCACTGATTCATGAGATTTTCTTGCGTTCTGGTGTCCATGTAGAGATGGGGCCGGACCTCCACCGCATATTTCAAGAAAGTGGTTTGCCCGCGCCAAATGTTTTTCTGGAGATCCCGGTGGGAAATGATTTGGCTTTTTCCCGTGTAATTCCGGAAGTGCTGGAAAGCCTGATCCCTCTGGCGATGCAGCACGGGATTTCGCTGGAGGCGGTGGGAGACTTTGCCACGCTGGCTGACCGGGTGCAGATGGAGATCGCCGCGGCAAAGGCGATGGTGAGTTGGGTGCCACTGGTAGGCGCCTGGGTGAGAAAGCGCCCGGAATGACGAATTCCGCAGCGATGGGCAGCGAAATGTCGGCGCAACTTGGTAAGACACTTCTGTATCTTTCGCAGGCCGACGTGGAATCGGTCGGCTTGGGTATGGCGAAGATCCTCGCCGCGGTGGAAACCGCGTTTCGCGAGAAGGGTGAGGGCAGTGTGGAGATGCCAGCGAAGATTGGCATTCACACGCAGCCCGATGCGTTTATCCACGCCATGCCCGCTTCGATCCCGGCGCAGAAAGCTGCGGGGATGAAGTGGGTGGCGGGCTATCCGCGGAACAGCAAGCGCGGCTTGCCCTATGTAACGGGACTGCTCATTTTGAACGACTACGAAACCGGTCTACCGCTGGCGGTAATGGATTGCGTCTGGATCACTGCCAAGCGAACCGGGGCGGCGACGGCGCTGGCTGCGAAGTATTTGGCGCGGCCCGAATCGGAGAGCGTCGGCATTCTTGGATGCGGCGTCCAGGGACAGAGCAATTTGGAAGCCTTGAAAGTGCTGTTTCCGATTAAGAAAGCTTTCGCCTTCGACCTGGATCCGGAGCGCAGCGCGTTGTACGCCAGAAAGATGAGCTTCGAGTTGAGCATGGAGGTCACGGCGGTGAGCGACCCGAAGCTGGCGGTCTCCGGATGCGACATTGTGGTGACAGCAGGGCCGATTCTGCGCAAGCCCCATGCAACGATTCCACGGGGATGGCTCGACGAAGGTGCATTTGCCTCGCTCGTGGATTTCGATTCCTATTGGCATCCGGACGCGCTTCACGAATCCAGCAAATTTTGTACGGATGATATTCCGCAACTCGAGTACTACCGCAGGCTTGGGTACTTTCAGGACATTCCGCCGATTCATGCCGAGCTTGGAGATCTGGTGACCGGAAAGAAGTTGGGCAGGGAGAATTCCCAGGAGCGAACGTTTGCCTGCAATCTCGGCATTGCGCTGGAAGATGTTGCCACCGGGTCGTTGATCTATGCTCGCGCGTTGGAGCAGGGAACTGGAACGTGGTTGCCGCTCTAGAGGGTCCAGCAACGCGGTCTAAGAGGAAAAGATAAGGATGAGCACAGTCCTGGCAGACAACGCGCTCGGCGCACGGACCATCCGCAAGATGCAATGGCGGATTCTGCCGTTCCTCTTTCTGCTCTACGTCGTCGCGTATCTCGACCGCTTCAACATTGGCTTCGCGGCGCTCACGATGAACAAGGATCTTGCCATCAGCAGCCAACAATTCGGTTTGCTCGTCGGCATGTTTTTCTTCGGCTATATTCTGTTCGAAGTTCCAAGCAATTTGCTTCTGCACCGGATGGGCGCGCGTATCTGGATTGCCAGGATCCTGATCACGTGGGGCATGGTGGCCTTGCTCACAGGCTTTGTGCGCAACATCCACGAGTTATACATAGCGCGTTTTCTTTTGGGTGTAGCAGAAGCCGGCTACTATCCCGGCGTGGTCTTATACCTGACGTACTGGTTTCGCCACCGCGAACGAGCGCACGCGATTGCTGTAGTTTTAATCGGTATACCGGTTACCAGTATTTTTGGCGGCCCCATTTCCGGAATGATTCTCGACCACGTTCATTGGCTGGGGCTCAGCAGTTGGCGGTGGTTGCTGGTGCTGGAAGCCCTTCCTTCCGTGGCGTGCGGCGTGCTGGCCTACTTTATCCTGCCGGAACGGCCAGCCCTGGCCAGATTCCTGACGCCGGAAGAGAAGGCTTGGATTCTGGAAGAGCTGGCTCAAGAGAGGGAAGAGAGGATGGGACGTCACCAGATCAGCGTGTCAGGAACCTTCCGGAACCGGCGCGTCTGGCATCTGGGCCTGATCCAATTCACCGCATTGATCGGCACCTATTCTCTGAGTTCCTGGATGCCGCAGGTTTTGAAAGCCCTTTCCAGCCACTACTCCAATACGGTGGTGGGTTGGTTGGTGGTGATTCCGCAGGTGGTGGGCCTCCTCAGCATGGTCGCCGTGTCCCGCCATTCGGATCGGACCCAGGAGCGCCGGTATCATGCGGCGATTCCTGTGGTGGCTGGCGGAATTGGCTGGCTGTTGCTCAGCGCCTCGTCTTCGCCCCTTGTGTCTATGGTGGCACTTTCACTCATAGCGGCCGGAGCTTATAGCTTTTTTGGGCCGTTTTGGGTGCTCCCCTGCGAGTTCTTGACCGGATATGCCGCGGCATCGGGAATTGCGCTCATCAATTCCATTGGCAACGTCTCCGGTTTTGTGGGGCCGTTTGCCATCGGTTTCTTCAAGAACAGAACCGGCACCATGTTTTGGGGACTGGTTTTTGTGGGAGCCTGCATGCTGGTGTCGGCCGTGCTGCTGGCGTTGCTGCCCAAGAAGGTCAAAGGGCGAGCCGGGACGGAGTTCAGCAAAACTTGGGGGTAAAACTAGGCGTTTTGGGCCAGAAAGAAATTACGGGATCGAAACGCCTCTTTGCTGTAGATTATAGGTCGATTGCGGGCAGCTTCGGATGCGGCCCAAGGGAACTTACGGAGGCTTTGCTTGCCGAACAAAGTCAAGGTTTTCGGGAATGTTGTCTTGGTTCTCGTCCTAGTCGTCTTAGGAACGGCAGCAGCTTTTGCAGGCGATGACTGGCAGGCGATCTTGCCAGAAGACTTGAAGGTAACCAGTGAGCCCAAAGCGCCTGGCGCCCCAGCCATTTACCTATACCGGCAAGTCGACCGCGACGATAAGGCCGGGCACGAAATCAACTACGCGCGCATCAAGATCCTTACAGAAGATGGTCGCAAAAACGCCGATGTGGAGCTGCCTTTCAATAAGGACCGCGGATCCATTCGAGGGATCAGGGCCAGAACCATTCACGCAGACGGCAGTATCGCCGAGTTTGACGGCAAGGTCTACGACAAGACGATCGTCAAGACTAAGGGCGTGCGCATTTTCGCCAAGACGTTTACGCTGCCCGACGTGCAAGTGGGAAGCATCATCGAATACCGCTACACCTACGACTGGGAGTCTTCGCTCATCTACGATTCCAACTGGACCTTGAGTGAGGAATTGTTTACGAAACATGCCAAGTTCAGCCTGAAGCCCAGCTCGGACTTTGCCGTGCGCTGGAGCTGGAACAATCTGCCACCCGGTACCGAAGCCCCCAAAAACGCAAGTGGTTTGATTTCGCTCGATGTCCAGGACATTCCGCCTTTCCCCAATGAGGACTACATGCCTCCGGAAGATGAATTAAAGGCGCGCGTGAATTTTGTTTACACCGAGGGAGTGGAAAAGGATGCGGACAAGTTTTGGAAGGAAAACGGAAAGAAGAACAATCAAGCGATCGAGGAGTTTATCTCGAAGCGAAAACAGATGGAGCGAGCGGTAGCGGGCATCGTCGCGCCTAGCGACGCTCCCGAAGTCAAGCTGCAAAAGATCTATGCCCGTGTACAGCAACTGCGGAACCTGGACTTTGACTTAGAGAAGACGGGGCAAGAGGAGAGTCGCGAGAAGCTCAAAGGTTTTAGCAATGTCGAAGACATCCTGAAGATCGGTTACGGCTACGGGAACAGCATCAATTGGTTATTTCTAGCTCTGGTTCGGGCGGCAGGCTTCGAGGCCTTTCCAGTCTTGATTTCGGGGCGGAGCAACCACTTCTTTCATCCCGGCTTGATGAATAGCTTCGAACTCAATGGCAATCTGGTTTTGGTGAAACTGAATGGCAAGGATGTGTTTTGCGATCCCGCTACAAAATTTGCCCCTTTTGGAGTTTTGCCCTGGACTGAAACGGGAGTGCCAGGTCGGCGTCTGGACAAGGACGGTGGCATTTGGATTCAGACCCCAATGCCGGAGAGTTCCGTATCTCGCATCGAGCGCAAGGCGGACTTAAAGCTGAACGAAGAGGGATCGCTTGAGGGGAAGTTGACGGTCACGTACTCGGGGCTGACCGCGCTTTGGCGCAGGATTGACGAACGTGGCGAAGACGACGCTCATCGCAAACAGTTTCTGGAAGATGGAGTGAAAGAATACATTCCAGTTGGCGCGGAAGTTGAACTAACGAATCAGCCCGATTGGAAGAGCTCTTCTTTAACACTGGTGGCAGAATATACGCTCAAGGTGCAGGGGTGGGCCTCCGGTGCAGGCCACCGCACCGTTTTGGCTGTCGAGTTGTTCGGAAACGAGGAAAAGCACACGTTCGAGCACGCCAATCGGGTTCACCCTATCTATTTCCGGTATCCCTACGAAGAAGTGGACGATGTGAACATTGATCTGCCTTTGGGCTGGCAGGTGCAGAACGTTCCAGCCGAGAAGACTAAAGACGCCAAGGTAATCTCGTATTCGCTGAAAACGGAAAACAAGAAGAACGCCGTACATGTGAGCCGCGATTTCAAAGTAGATATCGTGCAGCTTGACCCGAAATACTATCCGGCTCTGAGAAGCTTCTACGAATTAGTGAGGACGGGCGATGAAGACCAAATTGTTCTGCAGCCTATTTCGTAAGCCGCTCGTTGGTCAGGCGCGCACTGTGTTCTTCTGCGCGCCGATGTTAGCTGCATTTTTCTCCCCGCCCTTGGCGGCTGCTGGCGAGGCGCCATCCTGGATGCACGCGCTGACCAGCGTGGCGGTTCCGGCGCACGACGAAAAAACCGATGCCGTCGAACTCTATTCGGAAGATGTCCTGAACGTTGCGCCCAACGGCAAGATCAAGAATATCCGGCGCAGAGCCTACAAGGTTCTTCGGCCCGGCGGTAAAGACTACGGCCTCGTCCGGGCCGACTTTGATTCTGAGACCAAGATTTCCGGTATGCATGCCTGGTGCATCCCGTCGCAGGGGAAGGACTACGAAGTTAAAGAGAAAGACGCCGTCGAGAGCGCACTGCTGGGCATCGCGGACGGCGAGTTGATGAGCGATGTGCGTTCGAAGATCCTGCAAATTCCAGCTGCCGATCCTGGCAACATCGTCGGCTACGAAATAGAACAGGAAGAGCGGCCCTACGTGCAACAAGATGAGTGGGTCTTCCAGTCCACCATTCCCTCGCGTGAGGCTCGCTACACCCTGCAACTGCCGCCGGACTGGGAATACAAGGTGTCTTGGATGAACTATCCGGAAACCAAGCCGGTGGCGGCTGGTGACCATCAATGGCAATGGGTAATCAGCGACGTCAAAGCCATTAAGACAGAGGATGACATGCCGCCCTGGCGTGCCGTAGCTGGGCAGATGCTGGTTTCACTATTTCCGCCAGTTGGCGCCAGCCAACAGCGCGGTTTCGAGAACTGGACGGAAATGGGAACCTGGTACACCGGATTGCTCAGAGGAAGGGACGATGCTTCCCCTGCAGTGAAGCAGAAAGTGACGGCGCTGACCGCGGCCCTGCCGACACCCCTGGAAAAGATGCGAGCGATTGCAAAATTCGTTCAGCACGATATTCGTTATGTCGCCATCCAACTGGGGATTGGGGGCTGGCAGCCGCATGCTGCCGACGATGTCTTCAACCACAGATACGGAGACTGCAAAGACAAAGCCACTCTCATGAGATCCATGCTGCGCGAGATTGGCGTGGATTCCTTTCACGTTGTCATCAACACCAATCGCGGCGCCGTAACCGCCCTGATGCCGCCGCAGCAGGGCGTGTTTAACCACGCCATACTTGCCATCCACCTGCCGGACAGCGTGAAGGACCCGTCATTGGTCGCCACCCTGCAACACCCTAAGCTGGGAAGGATTCTGTTTTTTGACCCAACCAATGAATTGACACCGTTTGGCCAGTTGAGTGGATACCTTCAGGAGAACTACGGGCTGCTCATAGGTCCAAGCGGAGGCGAACTGATTGAATTGCCCACTCTTCCCGCCACCATGACCGGGATTCAACGCATGGCCAAACTGACGCTCGACGCCACCGGGACTCTGCGCGGGGAAGTCAAGGAAGTGCGGGTTGGCGATCAGGCGCTTTGGCAACGGCAGGTCCTCCATGGGACTTCCCAGAAGAGTGAATGGATTAAGCCGATCGAGTCTGTGCTCTCGCATTCCTTCGCCAATTTCCAGGTCGTCAAAGCCTCGATGACGAACCTGGATCAAAACGATCTGCCGTTTAGCTTTAACTATGAACTGGTCGCGGAGAACTACGGCAAATCCGCTGGCAACCTGATGCTGGTCCGTCCGCGGGTTCTGGGAACCAAGTCGAGCGGCCTACTCGACACCAAGGAGCCGCGGAAATATCCGGTCGAGTTTGGCGGCCCGTCGCAAGATACCGACACGTTTGAAATCACGTTGCCGCCGGGGTATGTTGTGGATGATTTGCCGCCCGCAGCCAACGCCGACTACCCCTTTGCCAGCTATCACAGCAAAACGGAAGTGAACGGCAACATTCTGCGTTACACGCGGTCGATCGAGGTCAAGCAGTTGGCGGTGGCGCTCGATAAAATGGCGGACCTGAAGCGCTTCTATCAGATCATCAATGGCGACGAAAGAAATACAGCCGTCCTCAGGCCCGCCGGGCCCAAGTAACGGCTGTTTTGTTGAAGAGTAATTACGCGGCGGCGCTTCGATTGGCCCGATTGGCCGACATCGTGGTGACGCCGCCGACGTGGCACGCAAAAGGTGGATGCTGCTAGCCGCGCCGCGGCTGCTTCACGCTACAATTTCGGCCTTAACAACGCCGGCAGCTCGTCCGTCAGCGCTTCTTGCTCCATGAGCGTATATCGACCCGCCAGTAAGAAAAAGTCCGGGTCGAAAAGCTCCAGAAACCGCGGAATCATGCCCAGCGGATTGATGCCGATCCCGATCCCGCCGATTTGTTTCATGCTCAGGTCGGCCTCGTCTATCGCGTCCTGGACGCAACGGGCGATGCGTTCGATGACCTTGTCCACGCCGCGTTGGGCTTTGGTGCTGACCTTGGCGGTGCCGATGCATTCGAGCGAGTTTTTGAAAACGCCCGCCAGGACTTTGGTGCCGCCCAGGTCCACACCCACGATATATTCGGCTTTATTGCTGCTTTCGGCCATTCGAGTAGTTTGCGCTAGTTGGTTATGGTTGCCATCCAAACAGATCGCGAACGCGATTCAAGTTACGGTTTGGAGACTATTTTCCCGCCAGGACGGCCCCGATCTTTTTCTGGAGATCGGCGTTGATGGCCTCCGCCGAACGCAGGCCGTCCACGATCGTGAAACCGTAGGTCGTCTGCATCG
>Ga0137418_10006381_pt1 | contig 10847 bp, 11 predicted proteins | sample CZODoug3_1_2_16f_FD_122242 | JGI IMG/M metagenome (GOLD analysis project Ga0137418, IMG submission 122242) | Vadose zone soil fungal communities from Angelo Coast Range Reserve, California, USA - CZODoug3_1_2_16fungal (Hybrid Assembly) | ecosystem: Environmental > Terrestrial > Soil > Vadose... | reverse complement strand
CGCTTCAAGCTGTCGAGAGCCTCCCCAGACCGAGACAGCCCAACACCCATGTTGCCCATTAAAGTACTTTTGAACTAATCGCAGTCGCCGATACTCATAGAAGTGGTACAGTTACACTACTTGATTCGCCGAAGTGCTTTTGCTGATAGTGGCAGTGCGGTCGATTTGATACAGGCTTGATAAGTGCGACGCGGCGGTAGTGTCCGATGTCAATAAAAGGCCTTGGCAGTAGGGTTGTGTCCCTGAACCTGTGGAAATTGGCGCCCGCCTTTGAAGCTCCAGGATCATAACCTACGACGCCTTCCTCTGCTGTTCGTTGTCGGCCTTCACCACTTCGACGATCTTCTCCCACCCGTCGATCTTCCGGAAGCGGATCTGACCCGAGACGATCAGGCCGAAGAGCAGGAGCACCGCCGACTCCTCGCTCGGCAGACTTCCCTGAGTCTTCACGCGCCTCTTGAACTCCAGGTTCAGCCGTTCGATCGGGTTCGTCGTCCGCAGGCACTTCCACTGCTCCGAGGGGAAGTCATAGAAGGTCAGGAGCTCCGCGCCTGCCTCCTCGAGGCTCTTCACGCTACCGTAGATATCTCGATCGAGCAGTTCGAGGAAGAGGCAAAAGTTCTCCGCGTCGCCCTTGTGCGGTGTCGCCGTCATTAAACGAGCGGCCTTTGAGCAGGCGAATCCCGAACGTATCGAGGTAACCTGGCGTCACAATTTCGAAATCCGCCACGGGCCGATTCACGTCGGTAACAGGCTGACTCGCGATGCCAAAGGGAAACGAGCCACCATTTTCGAGGGGAAAACCGGTTGTGAGTCCTGCGTTTTGCACGCCCGGCAGAGCGCGCAACGTCTCCAGAAGCCGGCGAGCGTCCACGCTGATCTGCTCCACGGTCGCATGTTCTGTGCTGGGGGCTCGCAGATTAGCGAGCAGCACGTGGTCGGTGCGAACTCCCAGATCGATGTGACTCAGCTTCCAGAAACTGTGCAGAGCCATTCCAGCTCCCGCGAGGAGAGTGATCGCCAGCGCGAATTCTGCCGTCACCAGGAACGCCTGTGTCCGCCCCCGCCTTCCGCCAACCACGGATTGCGATCCCTGATTCAGCGTCTCAGTCAGATTCAGCTTGGCCGCATGCCATGCTGGAGCGCACCCGAATACAATCCCAGCGAGAAGCGATACCCCGGCTGCAAAATACAGAACCGGCAAGTTCAATGCAACGACTGCCTCCGATACCTGCTCGAATAATCCGGGCTGGATCGCGAGCACCAGCTTGATCAGCGCCCACGCTAGGCCGATGCCGATCGCGCCGCCGGGAATCGCTAACGCCAGACTTTCGGTGAGCAACTGCGCAACAACCTGCCTGCGCGAAGCCCCGATCGCTGCGCGCACCGCAATTTCTCTCTGCCTTGATGTACCCCTTGCCAGCAGGAGGTTCGCGACATTGGCGCAAGCAATGAGCAGGACAAAACCTACTGCGGCCAGCAGCAGCCAGAGATTCCGCTCCAGCTTTTTGTCGAGCCAGTCATTCTTGAGCGGCTCCACACTGATGGTCCAGCCCTCACGGGGTACGCCTTGCCGGTTTGCCGGTAACCGCTGGTCAATCACATTCAGTTCCGCTTGCGCTTGCGCGGGAGTAACTCCCGGTTTCAGGCGGCCAAATATGTTTCCCCAGTGAGGATTGTGGCTCCCTGGACTTAACGCGAGAGGCACGATGAACTCGGAATCTCCCGGGCGATCGTGTGGTCCCGCTCTCTCCACGCCGATAACCGTGTACGGTTTGCCTTCAATCGAGATCTGTTTGCCGAGGATATTGGGATCGCTATGGAACCGGTTGACCCAGGACAGATGAGCAAGAATCGCCACGTGGTCATTTCCGGGGATGCCATCTTCCGGAAGGAAGTCCCGGCCTATGGCCAGCGGGATGGCGATGTCTTTCGTGAGAAACCCTGGAGTAGTCAGATATCCAGCAACCTCTTCTTCCACCGGATCGAGGTTCGTGAGGTGGATGTCCGACCAGGAAAGGAAGTCGAGATGCTGAAACGACTTGCTCTGACTGAGATACTGCAAATAGTCGTCTGCCCGGCAAGGATTGCGTTCGCCTTTAGTATTGGTCCATATGACGACAAGCTGATTCCCGTTCGGATACGGAAGCGGAGTGAGGAAAACGGCCCAAATTACACTGAAGATCGCCACATTCGGACCAATGCCCAGCGCCAACGTCATCATGGCGACAGCAGTGAATCCCGGACTGCGCCGCCATTGGCGCACCGCATAGCGAAGGTTCTGAAGTAGTCCAGTCAAGTCGCCTCCTCACTCGTACCGCAGCGACACCATGGGATCGACCTTGAATGCTCGACGTGCGCGAATCCGCGCGTCTAGAATCGCCGCTGCGATCAACGGCGCTCCTGCAGCTCCTCTTCCTTCAAAAGGCTTCTTTTCTCAGCCCCACACAAGAACTGGAGGCCGATGTAGTTACTATATAAAGGAACTCGCAATTCGGCAGCCAAGATCTCAAAAGGAAAGCGCTTGGGTAGGTGCTCGCCCTCCTCCCGCGGCGTGAATTGCCCTTTGACCGTAACGGTGGACAGGCGGTAGTCGTTATTCCCGTACTCGGTCTTGTCATCGCTTTCAATGGCGCAGTTAGGGCGAGTTCCGCAAGCGGTGCCGCTGGGAACTCGAACTCGTGCCGCATTACATTATTCCCGCAGCGATCTCTTCGCAGCATCATTGATCGCAAACGCTCCGACACACTGGGATGGTCGTGACATTTCACTCCCCAACCAGTTAAGGCTGCAGACTCGGCTGGAAACGAGAAGTTCTGCGGATCGTTCAAGCAAATCATTCAAAATGCGCTCCCGACGGAGGCATTCTTCTCGCGTGCCAAGGCAAGGTCCCCGTATGCAAACTCCAGAAGGCCAGTCATTTCGCGATTCTTCCCCTCAAGAGTCTTGATCCGGAGCCGCAGCGCCGCCCCTATGTTCTGCCTAGACGCGCGCTCTCGATCGCGTGACGCTGACGCCGGAGGAGTAGCGTCAGTCATTGGCCTGCGCGATCGCATGATACGTCCCCGCAACCTCTCCTGTCTGTACAACCATGCCGTCGAGACCCCCGAGACCACCCACAGATTCTGCTGACGAGGCCCATTTCGGTTGTGGTGATTGCAATCGCAATCAGTGCGCGGGCCGGTCTGACCCATCAAGAGCCGTGTTCAAAAAGGACGCATTGTGGAGGAATGGGCAATTTCGTTTTACAAGATCTGGCTCGCCGAGTGGTTGAGCAAGGATGTCAGTGGTGAGTGACCTCTACCGGAAACTGAAGCCAGTTCCAGTTTGGCTAAGACAGTAAGAACAAACTGAAGAAAGGTCTGCGCATGTCCCGCTTCCTACCAGTTAAATCGCTCGTCTATTGCAACCAGTCGAGAACTGTTGAAGGCCTCTGTAGAATGAGAAGGGGGGCGCGAGCGTGCGTTCACTACACAGCGTGTGAAGACAGCGGGAAGCGCAGCGGCCGGAGTCTGATGACCGAGCTTGAAATCATCGAAGGCGAAGACCTTGAGAAACGGATTGAGATTGCCGCGTATCATGAGGCCGGCCATGCGGCCACAGCGGCACGGCTGGGATTGCGCCTTCGAACCGAAGGGATAATGGTTGCCCAGGACGCTGAGGGACTGGCCTGTTACTGTAAACGGCCGGACAGCGCCGACCGATCGGTGGAGGCAAACGTTCTGGCGTCGTTCGCCGGATGCTACGCTGAGAATTATTTCCGAAGGAAACTGGGTTATCGCGAACGAGGGCACGAGGAGATCACGTGGAGCCTCGACTGGAAAGAAGCGCGGGGAATTGAGGGCAGGTTCTCGTGGGACTACCTCGCCGGCCGAGGTATCAAGGAGGTTCACGAATCTCTCGAGACGCGGGCTCAAGAGCTCGTTGCCGCTAACTGGTCAGTGGTTAAGCGACTCGCGGCGGATCTCCTTAATAGGGAGTGGGAGCCGAAAAAGGCGCTCAAGAGCGGTGCCCGATGGAGCGATGCCGACATGGCGAAATACCTCCTCGGCCACGAGATAGTCGCGATCCTCGGCGGCATCGGCATCAACGCAACTTCCGTACAGGAATGCTGAATAACCCACACCGTGAACCGTTAAAATGCCGAACCCCTGGTGGGGGACTGCCATTCGAGGACTTACATTCACCCAGAATGAGGTGATCGAGCAGGACTGAGACGGTCGAAGCACCACTGCAAAAGATTGAAAACATTCCGCACGACTCCCGAATCCCGTTTTCGGGACCAGGGGGTCGGAGGTTCAAATCCTCTCTCCCCGACCAATTCGTTTCAATCGCTTACATTTTCGCAGACCCCTCGAACTGAGCCCCTGGTGCCGCTTTTGTGGGTGCCCCAAGTTAAGTGTCCGTCTCTACAATGGTTAGGTCTGCCTGGCGATGGCTGTTAGGGGCACCCAATCGGGGCACCCATAAGAATAATAAGGTGAACGAGATCCGTCCAGACATCAGGAAAATCGCGGGTCTCCCTATAATGCGCAGCCTGATTGAGCCCTTGGGCAGACGCCAGGGGATCTCCTTGATTTGCCTGCGGCGATTACTTCCGAATACCCGACAATTCGCCCAGAAGGCGACGGTTCAACCGATAAATCAGGGCATTGCCGCCACCTAATCAACGCGCAAAATCAAATACACTGAGCCTGTCGATTTCGCGGCCCTTCGTTCGGCGTGTGAGTAGGAGGAGACTTAACTATGATGCTGAGAAGAAGTTTCATCGCAACCTTCGCTGCCGGGATCATCCTGGCGGCATCGGCCCTTGCATTCGCTCAGACACGCACGACAACTGCCATCAAAACCGGGTACGCTCCCATAAATGGTCTCAATCTCTATTACGAAATCCACGGTACCGGAGAACCGCTGATCTTGCTGCACGGTGGGCTGGCCGCTACAGAAATGTTCGGCGAGGTCATGCCGGCGCTTTCGAACGACCGGCAAGTGATTGCCGTCGATTTGCAGGCTCATGGTCGCACCGCCGATATCGACCGCCCCCTAAGCTACGACGCGATGGCCGACGATATCGCTGCGCTGATCAAGCATCTCGGGATCGAGAGGGCCGACGTTATGGGCTACTCGGTCGGTGGCGGCGTCGCCCTGCGCACCGCCGTCCGCCATCCCGAAGTCGTGAGGAAGCTGGTGCTCGTCTCGACCGCCTTCAGGCGGGACGGATGGTACCCCGAAATCCTCGCGGGAATGGCGCAGATGGGAGCAGCAGGAGCCGCTGAGTCGATGAAACAGACCCCGATGTACCAACTCTATGCGCGCGTTGCGCCGAAGCCGGCAGATTGGCCGGTGCTACTCACCAAACTCAACGAGATGCTAAAGAAGGATTATGACTGGTCGAAAGACGTTCCGACGATTAAGGTGCCCACGCTGCTCGTGTTCGGTGACGCGGACGCCGTCCGTACCGCGCATGCTGTCCAGTTCTTTGAGCTCCTTGGCGGCGGTAAGAAGGACGGCGGATGGGACGGATCGGGAATGTCCATCGCGCGGCTCGCCATTTTGCCTGGCCTGACGCACTACAGCATCTTTTCCTCACCGGCGCTGCCAGCTAGTGTTACACCATTCCTCGATGCCCCCATGCCCGGAGCAAAGTGAGGCACGCAAATGCGGAGCGTCGATTGCGGCACGAGTGACGGGCAAACATGAAGTAATCCCAAGGTTTGCCGACAATCCGGGAGCAATTCCCACTGGAGCGTTTATCCGTGGCTGGCAAAGCGCAGGCTGGTGACGAGTCAGCGCAGCGACAGGACCCATGCCGCGGCGAAACAGCCGGTACCAATGGCAACTCCGATGGCAGGCGCACGAAACCAGTAACGCAGGGCGAGAGTCAGATAGACGCAGCCGATCACCGTCAGCGCTGCCACAATGCCGACGGAAGGCATTCTGATTCGAGCCCCCACCCAGATCGCAAGCGCGCCAAATAGCAGGATGCCAAGACTGTGGCTGAAGTTAAAGCCAATCCATGCTCGCCACATATCCGTGCCCCCACCCGACATCCTCAGAGCCGAATTGGCCATCGCGTGTGCAACTGAAGGATCGACAGGGACAAGCCGTCGCGGGTTGCGCAGATCCAGCAGAGTGTAGATTGCATGTACCCCGCCTAGTACGCCGAAGACTGCGCCCCCGAGGATGAGCAGGATGGCGATCATAGGTGAAGGACTTTTCGGACTCATTGGGGAATTACCACTCAAAATTGTGCTCCCCTAACCGCACCTCTGCAAGCTGTCCCTCTTTGCCACGATATCAAGCTGCTTGCATAAGCATTCTGTGCGGATCTGCCAAGGGCGGTCCCACGAATTACGTGCGCAACAGATTCCGGGGGCGGCACACGGGAGCGAATATCATTAAGACCTCCCGACCCGCATAGCCCTGGCACGATGCCATCACCGTCGGATGTAGAGGTCTAGCTACGAGTGTAGTTTACGGAGCAATGGCTCGAGCGAGTGCCACCAAATTGCCGTTGCTCCAATCGTCCCGTGGCCCTGCCGCTGCGCGAGCGAACGTCCACAGTCGGACGCGTTCATGGTCGACGCCAAGCAGATCCGCAAAGCGCCGGATCGTTCCGTCCGGGTCCGATCGCAATCTTGCGGAACAATTGAACAGGTGCTGCGTTGCGTCGTAGGCGGGATCTCCGACGAAGGGTTTTGGGTCGATGACGAGCCATGGCTGGCGTTCCGCCCGGAGGACGTTGCCTGCGTGCAAGTCGGTCGCCAACACGAGCTCTCTGGGTTCGGTGCCCGGCAAGTCCGTAAAGAGGCGCAGACCTTCGCGGACTAGTCCCGTATCGGGCCACTGCTCAATGTGCGCCAGCGTCTCGTCACTCCAATACTCTGCTAAAGCAGACAAAGGGCGAAAGGGATGCTGCGCTGATGGCGCGCGCCACAGACGACGCAGCAAGACTGAAATAACCACGTCCTGCTCGCACTCCGGCAGCCCGCGCAGTGGGGTCCCCGGCTCGCAACGCTCTAAGAGCATAGCGCCGAGATCATCGTCGGCCATGAGTAGGCGCACAGTCGGGTCTCCGTCCCAGAAGCGGAGCCCGTGAATTTCGTGCGCTCCCTCAATGTGCGGCATGCCGATCTTCAATACCGCATGTGTTCCGTCTGCGCATACCGCTGCTGCCACGTACGAGCAACTCACCTCCTCGTCATCGAACGGACCATTAAGCGTCAGCGACCATCTGTGCTCCAAGGTTCGCACCACGTCAGGCAAGCGGTCGAGCCATGCCGCACGCTGCGGGGTCTTGTGGCAGCTAGCCGCGAGCCCTCCTGGGATTCTAAGTTCCATGCCTTTAAATTGTAGCTGCTTCACTCCTCGGAGATGTGGCCGCCTCCACGACGTTCTGTGAATGGATGACGCGCAAACCTTACCCTACAGATTAGGGAAGGTTTGCGGACCGTTCATTCAGAATCATCAGATCCCATAGCGAGCAGCGCAGATTAGGAAGTCAAGATCGTGACATACGTTCTGGGTGAACGTTGGTGAACTGATATCCTCCGTTACAGTTGAAAAGGACTCGATGAATGGCCAGCTACGATATTTTTGGAAAATTCTACGACGCGGTTATGGGAGATCGCGCCGATGCATCAGAGCAGCTTCGGCGCCTTATTCGCAGGGCAAGTCCAAAGGCAAAGAATATCTTGGAGCTTGCCTGTGGCACCGGGTCGGTTTTGAAGCATTTGTCGAAATACTATGATGCCTGGGGATTGGACTTATCAAGAAAAATGCTCTCGATCGCCAGGAAGAAAGTACCAGAAGCGCGGCTGTCGCGTCAGAATATGGTGACATTCCATTTGCAGCTAAAGTTCGATGTTATTTGCTGTGTTTTTGATTCGATGAACCATGTTGCAGGCTTCACTCATTGGAAACATCTTTTCGGCAACGTCCATCAGCACTTGTCGACTGGAGGCGTTTTTATCTTTGATATTAATACGCAGAAAAAGTTGGACAGGCACATTGCTGAACCGGCTTGGGTTCACAGATTTGGGAACAACTTTCTCATTATGAAAGTCACTGGTATGAGAAAAAAAGTGAGGTCGAACTGGAACATCAAGATTTTTGAGCGTATTCGGAAAAATCGCTACCTGCTACACGAAGAAGATATTCAAGAGGTGTCTTTCCCGACGCGGAAGATTGTTCGCGCCTTAAGAGTACACTTCCCAAGTGTCGAGATCATTGATACTCAGCGAAAAAGTCCTTCGACGGAATCCGAGAGGCTGTATTTCATTTGCAAAAAGTGACGTATTCGCTCGGGCCGGGCTTCTCTGAAGTCTTGGCCTGGTTCTCCATTTCCTCACCACACATTCCTCCCGAGTCACGGGCAACTCTGACGTAACGCGATTAAGGGAAGGGTGGCCGACAATCCATTCGCGAAAATGAGACGGAGCAAAGCGCGCGCCGCTCGTGTCCGTTTTTTGAGAATCCCCGTGATACGCTTGTCGCCAGAGTCACACCAGAGGGCTGATGAGACGGTGGGTAAATCTTTTCTGTTTATGCTTCGCGCTCACCGCGCTTCGAGCGGTAGCTGCATCTCCTTCGAAAATTGCAATCATTCATGTCAGTGTCATTGATGTCAGGGCGGGAACGATTAAGCCGGATATGACGGTTCTAATCCAAGGGGACCGAATTACCGAGGTCCGACCCAGCAAGAATAACGAAAGCCTGTCAGCGAAAGATATCCAGGTGATTGATGGGCGTGGCAAGTTTCTCCTTCCTGGCCTTTGGGACATGCACGTCCACACTGACGGTGAGGACCGCGTACTACATTTTCTTCTTGCAAACGGGATTACAGGAGTCCGTGACATGGCGGGAGACGCTGCGAAGCTCGCGGACGCGCGACGTCGCATCACGTCGGGAGAAGTGACTGGTCCGCGGCTCGTGTTCGCGGGCCCCATGCTCGAGGGCCCACCGTCGCAAGCAGATGATTGGACCTGGATCATTCACTCGCCCGAGGAAGCTCGCAATGCCGTCGACCGGCTAGTGGAGTTGCGCGTTGATTTCATCAAGGTACACGATGGCCTGGCGCGAGAGAGCTATCTTGCAATCGCTGCTGCCAGCAAAGAGAGGGGCATCTCGTTCGTGGGCCACGTGCCAGCTTCGATGACACCAGCTGAGGCGTCGGATCTGGGCCAGAAAAGCATCGAGCACTTTGAGTTCGTTCCGAAATCCTGCCACGTGCTCTTTGAATCCGTAGTCGGAGGCGCTCCGCGACATCTACCTTCTGGCTGTGACCCGCAATCACTTGACGAGCTGCTTCATCGGTTTGCCCAGAATGGTACTTGGCTCGACCCCACCATTCAGAGTTTCCGTTACTGGGCGCCGACGCAGTGGAGTGCGATCTTTTCGGAATTTCGTGAACTGGTTCGGTCAATCCGGCAGAACCACGTCTCGATTCTCGCAGGCACGGACTCGAGCAGTGTTCTCGAAGAGAAGGGGGATCTACCCGGCACCAGCCTGCATGATGAATTAGCTCTGCTTGTCGACGCTGGCTTTACACCGTCGGAGGCTCTTCGGGCAGCCACTTTGAATCCCGCGAGCTTCTTGGGGCTCTCCGAGTCGTTGGGAACCATCGATGCCGGAAAAACCGCTAACCTTGTCCTTTTGGAAGCTAATCCGTTGCAAGAGATACACAATACGAAACGCATCGCAGCTGTGATTCTCGAGGGGCGCTATCTGGATCGACTGGCGTTAGACCGCATGCTTCCCGAGAACTGTCGCAACTGTTCGGGCAACCCTGCGCATTAAAGACTCGACAGCCCAATAAAAGCTGGACGCGATCCAATTTGGCGGATCACGGGCAAGCCTCCCTAATCGGTAGAAGGTTGCCGACGAACTTTCCTGAAATGCACCCAGATTTCGAAAGAGCCAGTTTGTAAAGCATTGACGAAGGATGGCCGGGATGCCGGGACTCGAATCCGCAGCCTCTGCCGTGTTCGCAGAGCATCAAGGCTAAGCTTCATGGGAATCCGTGAATAGCCCCGTTTGTTTTTCGCTAACCGGCCATCCCGTACGACGGCCTTCGTGAACTCGCCGAATCTCTTTACGGACGGAGGGGAGGTCGAGGTGCGAGCGTTCGATCATCCAGGGGGCGAACTTCACAATCTGTTTTGCCGGGAGACTCTTCTGCACAATGAGTCTGCGGACAACCATCTCACTGACGCGGAGCGTAGCAGCGGCTTGTTGCATGGTGATCCACAGCCGCTGATCGGGTGGTGGACAGGCAGGAAAGCCGTTTGTATGGCGGACATGTTGCACGCGCTTCTCCGTCCAAGTGTTGCCGTTTCCAGTGCGATAACCTAGCCGGTTCAGGATAGAAACAATCGACGTGTCTTCACAGACTAGTGCGAGCTCACGAATCAACTCGGTTACTTCCTGAGAGTTGATGTGGTTGTGATAGCCGGTTCGGTTCTTGGACACGGTGAGCTCGGTGTGCGAACCCCCAGCCCAGTGCAGTTTGAGGCGGACCGAAGGAGGATCATCGGTAGTATCGGCGATCACTTCCTGCAGGACAGTACGCAGAATGCGTTTCTTCAGTGTTACCGGGCAACGAGGATGGTCCCAGAGCTGTTCCAGGTCATCGCCCAGAGCCAGCAGTTGTTGGCGTTGTTCGGCCGTGAGTTGTGGAGCGAGAACGCCGGCCTCTTCCAAACGTCGCTCCATCTCGGTGACATGGGTCAAGGCGTCATTCCATCGCTTTTCCAGTTCGGCAGCAACGAGACGGTTCTCCGGTTCCGTTGCCTGATACTGCCGTTCGATGCGGCTGGCTTCATAGCGCGCCTTCTGAAGGGCGAGCC
>Ga0137418_10006380_pt1 | contig 10848 bp, 12 predicted proteins | sample CZODoug3_1_2_16f_FD_122242 | JGI IMG/M metagenome (GOLD analysis project Ga0137418, IMG submission 122242) | Vadose zone soil fungal communities from Angelo Coast Range Reserve, California, USA - CZODoug3_1_2_16fungal (Hybrid Assembly) | ecosystem: Environmental > Terrestrial > Soil > Vadose... | reverse complement strand
CTTATGACCAGCGTCGATCAGTTCTCGGACGATGGCCGTACCAATAAAGCCTGTAGCACCGGTAACAAAAACGCGCATATTTTTTTCCTCCTAGGCATTGGTGAATTCAGCATTTGTGATTTCCGACGATAGGGACGAAGCGCTCACTCGACTTGCAAGCTGAGTCGAAGCCTTCGCAGTGATCAATCGCCATTGGCGGGCTGAACCGGGCAGATCATCGGTCTTGATCAACTCGTGCAACCAGTCCTCTGCTGAGAGCTCCGCCTGTTCTGACCCGAATGACTGGGTGACCGCGTTGAAGAATGCCGACAACTCCCGCTCCGCCATTGTGATGAGGTCGGAGCAACGGGGGTTGGAGTTTGTTGACGATTTGTAACGAACGACTGGATTCATATTCCTCACCTCTCGAAGCTGGAGAACCCGGGAACTGGTATTGACAGGACGCCAGGTTCCGACTAAAACGGAGAGTGTCTCCGAATCAGTAGATAGGATAACCGGAGACTGTCTCCGGTTGCAACTTTTTTGACATGCCCACTAAGAATCGAAAAGCTGTGCCTCGCAAACCGCGCACCGATGCGCTGTTGAACCGTGAGCGCCTTCTGGAGGTTGCGAAGGAGGCGTTTACCCGGTCCGGCGCGAACGCCAGTCTCGACGACATTGCCAGAGATGCCGGCGTTGGAGCGGGCACTCTGTATCGCCATTTTCCTACGCGAGACGCACTGATCGAAGCGGTCTATCGGACTGAGGTGGAAAAATTAGCCACGGCCGAGCGAAGATTCGCTGCGGCTCTATCTCCGATCGAAGCGCTGCGAGCGTGGATGCTGCTATTCGTCGATTATATTGGGACGAAGCAGATCATCGCCCCTGCATTGAATGCACATGTCGGAGGCCCCTCGAAGCTGTATGAAGGTTCACGCGCCCAAATTAAGGGAGCGATTGATGCGCTGGTGAAGCGCGCAATTAAGAACGGCGACATCCGCAAAGATCTCGAGCCATTCGATCTGCTCCGCGCACTGATCGGCGTATCCAACGTGGCGTCCGGCCCTGACTGGCAGCAAAGTGCCAGGAGACTCGTGGATATCCTCGTCACGGGTTCGCGGCCAATTAAGTAGATGCGAGACAGCAATCCAGGAAAAAAACGGTATCCGTCCGAAGCACGCCAGCACTAGCGGACGCGACAGCCTGTGAGTGGTCCTCCTCGTTCGCCAGCCTTTACTGCGCAGGCTTCCGCAGCGATAATCGAACGACGACAATCAGCGACGACAATCGATGTTCTTGCTATATGCCCTGGATTTTCCCACATGACGTTTAGCCGCCGCGATTTTGTGCGACTCTCGCTGGGTTCGTCAGTTTTACTGGGGACCGAAAACCTCCTGGCCCAGGGTGTTTCACCCCATGCCGTGAAACCTCTGCCCAGGTCAGCGCCGTCGGGCCGCCCGTTTCATGCGCATTTCGTCGATGTTGCCGCCGAGGCGGGGCTCACGGTTCCAACCATCTACGGTGGAATCGATAACAAGAAATACATTCTGGAAGCGATCGGCTGCGGGTGTGCTTTTATCGACTATGACAACGATGGCTGGCTGGATGTTTTTCTGCTTTCGGGAACCCGACTCGAAGGCGCGCCCCCGGGGACGAGCAATCGGCTGTACAAAAACAATCGCGACGGAACCTTCACCGATGTTACAGAGAAAGCTGGACTGAACGCCGTCGGCTGGGCCTCCGGCGTCTGCGTCGGAGACTACAACAACGATGGATTCGAGGATCTGTTCGTCACCTATTTCGGCCAGAACCGCCTGTACCGCAACAACGGCGACGGCACCTTCACCGACGTGACCAAGGATGCAGGCCTATGGAACGATGAGCCGCGGTGGGGAGCCGGCTGCAGCTTCGTCGATTACAATCGCGACGGCCATCTCGATCTATTCGTTTCCAACTACGTTCACTTTTCTTTCGAGCACGCGCCCGTCCCGGGGGCGAACACCAATTGCAATTGGAAAGGGATTCCGGTCGTCTGCGGGCCACGGGGACTTCCCATGGGGCGGCACTCGCTCTATCGCAACAATGGCGACGGAACCTTTCACGATGTGAGTCAGCAAGCGGGGATCTCGAAGGGCACACAATCTTATGGGATGACCGTGGTCGCCGCTGATCTGGACGAAGACGGCTGGCCTGATATTTACGTCGCGTGCGATTCCACCCCAAGCCTGCTGTTCATGAACAACCACGACGGCACGTTTCGCGAGGAGGGCGTTTCGAGAGGCGTGGCGCTGAGTGAAGATGGCGCCGAACAAGCAGGTATGGGCGTAGGGATTGGCGACTACGACCTGGACGGGCATCTGGATCTATTCAAGACGCACTTTGCCGACGATTCGAGCGTGCTCTACCACAACGACGGCGCCGGAAATTTCGACGACGTGACTCGAACCTCTCGCGTCGCAGTCGAGACTCGGTATGTAGGCTGGGGAGCGGGCATGGTCGATCTCGATAACGACGGCCTTCCCGACCTGTTTATGGTAACCGGCAGTGTCTATCCAGAAGTGGAACGGAAACTGGCGCAGTATCCCAACAAAACGCAGCGCGCCGTGTTTCGGAATCTCGGCGAAGGCAAGTTCGAGGAATTGACGGATGCCGCCGGTCCCGGTGTCTCCGCCGCACACTGCAGCCGGGGATGCGCCTTTGGAGATTTCGACAATGACGGGGACATCGACATTCTCGTGGTCAACTTGAATGAACCGCCGTCACTTCTCCGGAACGACGTTAGCGGTAAGCATAACTGGATCAAAGTAAAGCTGGAGGGAGTGAAATCGAACCGCAGCGCCATTGGCTCCCGCGTGCTCGTCCACTATGGAGGCAAGACGCAATCCCAGGCGGTTGTCAGCCAATCCAGTTTCTATTCCTGCAATGACACTCGCCTGCACTTTGGCTTGGGTACGGTCGGTTCAGCCGATATTGAGATTCACTGGCCCAGTGGGTCGAAAGCGACCTACAAAGGAATTGCCGCCGGCCAATTGGTGACGTTCCGCGAAGGTGTGGGAAGGGTTGACAACAAGGGCTGGGCTAAGAGGGGGAAGGAAACGGGTCCGCCCGAAACAAAATAGTTTCGAAGTTTCACCCTCGTTGGCGACGTCTGTCCATAGTAACCCGATTCCTGAAGTTGTTATGATTACTCGGAAGTGAGGATAACGCGACTAGGGAAAACAGAGCCAAGTATGATCTTGAACGGAATTCAGCTCACATGGCTTGGTCATGCGAGTTTTCGGATTGAAACGCCAGGAGGGAAGACGATCTACGTCGACCCCTGGGTTATGGGAAATCCCATGTGCCCGGAGCGCGAGAAGACCGTCGCGAAGGCGGATGCGCTGTTTTGCACGCATGGCCATCAGGATCATATTGGCGATGCGGTTGCGATCACCAGGCAACACCAGCCAGTCATTGTCGGCATTTACGAGCTGTGCGCGTGGCTCCAGAAAAAAGGCGCGGAGCAGATTTCGCCGATGAACAAGGGCGGAACTCAGACGGTTGCTGGCGTGAAAGTGACGATGGTCCATGCCGACCACTCTTGCGGCATTCTCGATGGCGACGAGATTGTCTACGGAGGCGAGGCCGTCGGCTACGTTATGGAGTTTGAAAATGGCGTGAAAATCTACCACGCGGGTGACACCAATGTATTTGGCGACATGGCCATCATTCGCGATCTTTACGCGCCGGAAATCGTCATGCTGCCGATTGGCGATTTGTTTACGATGTCGCCCCGGGAAGCGGCATATGCTTGCAAACTTTTGAAGCCGAAGTTCGTGATTCCCATGCATTTTGGGACCTTCCCGCCGCTGACAGGGCGCCCGGACGAATTGCAGAAGCTGGCGCCGAAAGTGAAAGTCATCGAGATGACGCCGGGCGTCACCATTTCGTAAAATTACAAAATACAAATTGCTTGCGAGGAGATTTTCATGCCTGACATCATCACCGAAGCCAAGCCCTCAGTTCGTGGCGATTGGAAGAGCAGCCGCGGCATCACGACGGATCGCGTCGACGACTATCTTTATTCCTTGCTGCCCGCGCGCGATGCAGTGGTCGCTGAGATGGAAGCGGAGGCAACCGCGCACGATGTGCCGATCGTCGGCCCAGCGGTGGCACGACTGTTTCATTTGCTCGCGACGATGATTCAAGCCAAAACCGTCTTCGAAATGGGCTCTGCCATTGGCTACTCCACAATTTGGTGGGCTCGCGCCGTAGGCGACAGGGGACAGGTTCACTACACCGATGGCAACCCCAGGAACGCCGAAAAAGCTCGCGGCTACTTCGAGCGCGCAGGTGTGGCCTCTCGCATCACCGTCCACACGGGAGATGCCATCGAGATTCTCTCCGAACAAAAAGAGCAGTTCGATATCGTCTTCAACGATATCGACAAGCAGGATTACCCTCGCGTGCTGAGGGTCGTTGGGCCTCGCGTGCGCAAGGGCGGTCTGTTTATCACCGATAACACACTATGGAGCGGCAAAGCCGCCGCGCCCGCACCCGCGGGCGATCAAGCTACTTTGGGGATACAGGAATTTAATCGGCTGTTGTACGCGTCGGGAGATTTCTATCCCGTGATCCTACCGCTGAGGGATGGTGTGACGGTAGCGGTTCGGGCTTAGAATTCAAGTAGCGTTGATCCTAATGGACCTAGACCTCAATTTGGCGAGTGAACCACTAAGGCTGAAGGAGAGGATCTACGAAATCTTGGCCCGCGTGGATGCGCTGGCGATGCTCGATGAGCGCAGCGAAGAGGAGATACTTGGCTTCGACGCAAACGGCTTGCGCAGGTAGCCCCCGCCCTGTTGCCGATGAGGCAGCGATGGGCATCCGTGCAGAGGTACAGGCGATTCCACGCTTTATCGCCCGCCAATGCCGTGCCGAGGCAGTACGCTCATTAGCAGGCCCAGAGCGGTGAGCACGCCGATGAAATAAGCGGTCGTCTTGCGGCTCGGATAGGCCGGGAAGTCTCCAGCGAAGAAGGCTTGGTAGCCTGCTCCGAGAGCTACGAGAATGAACATGCCTTCTCCCAACGTCAGCCACAGGCCTACGCAAGCGACGAGCAGGGCGATGCGTTCCATTTTGCTCAGGGCCAGGATCGCATGGCCTCCGTCGAGCATGGAAACAGGAATCAGGTTCAGGACATTGAGGAAGGCGCTGGTGCGGGCGAGAGCTGCCCAGAGTGGGCTGCCGGTTTGCCACCACACTGCGGCGCAGGCGAGTGCAGCCAGAAACCCGGCCAGCGGTCCGGCGAGGGCGACGGCCGAGCGGGTTTCGAGCGACACGCCCAGGGCTTGCCAGCGTACGTAGGCGCCGAAACCTGGAAGGAATACAGGCATGTCTGCAGGAAGGCCGCGGCGCTTGATGTCGATGTAGTGGCCCATTTCGTGAATCAGAATCAGAACGGCGAAGCCAATGCCAAACTTCGGTCCCCACAAAGCCCAGTAGAGGCCAAAGAACGCGACAAAGCTAAACAGAAACTTGAGCTTGAGCAGAGCGCTAAGGAAGAACTTGGCCTTGGCCAGAAAGATGGCAAGCGGGCCAAGAGGGCCGAGGCGCTTGGCCCAGGGATGGTCGTTCGTCTTGGGAGCGGCTTGAAGCTGAGACGATGGTTGGGCAGCGATTTGTGAGTCGGCTTGTTCGAGATCTCGCACATGCTCGGCAATCTGGCTGGCTTGCGACGATCCTGGCGGCAGAAAGCGAAGACTCAGGAGCCATTGCTCGCGGGCTTGGCGAAATTGGCCTCGGGCCTCCAGTACTTTGGCGCCATCGGCAAGGCGATCGAGTTCCTGGGCGTAGACCAGGGCCTGGCAGTGCTCGCACTCCAAGGTTCCGAGGTTGAGTTCCTGACCGCATCGACGACACTTGCGGATGAGTTCCGGGGTAAGAGTGGACACCTTTCCATTTTACCGGGTTGGTTGCGCGGGAGTGCCGGTGTGTGCCTCGAATGTTCCGAAGATGAAGAGTTCCACGCCCGGAGTGATGCGCCAGGCGAAAACCATCCCGATGATGAGAAGCGCAAAATCGAGCGACGTTTCCAGAGCGGGCCCCTTCCGCCAGAAAAACGCAAACGGCGACGCGATGATGAGCCAGAGGAACTGCCCGAGGAATGGGGCCTTCGAGTGCTGAGCAGTGTCGGCCGGAGGCAGATTCGGAGCGGCGCTCACGCGGAAAACGATGGCACGGGATAGCCTCCTGGACCAGGAGAGCTGAAGTAAGGGAATCTAGGTTTCCAAAAACCGACGATTCTGGTTTCGGTATATTGGTACTCATGCCTCTGGCGCCTGTAATCATCCCTCCGCGACGGTCGTTGGTCCTGTATGCGCTGCTTGCCATCTTGACCGTTATTGCGTCGTATTTGTTTATCCTGCTCCTCGCTGTGGCATGCGTATGGCTGCCGATTTATGGTCTGTTGCACATTGATACAGTGAATCTGCGCGTTCTCTTGGAGTTAGTGCTTTTGTCCTTGGGGGGTATTGTCGTCGCGGGCACGCTGCTTTGGTCGCTGGTACCGAGGAGAGATCAATTCATTGCCCCTGGACCGATGCTGGAACGTTCCGCCCATCCGCGGTTCTTCGGCGAGCTGGACCAGATCGCCGCGTCGTTGAATGAGGCGGTTCCGCACGAGGTGTATCTCATCGGAGAGCCCAATGCATTTGTCTCGGATCGTGGCGGAATTTTGGGCGTCGGCAGCCGGCGGGTAATGGGGATCGGATTACCTTTTCTTTCTACCCTGAGTGTCTCTGAGCTTCGCGCCGTGCTGGCGCACGAATTCGGACACTACTATGGCGGTGACACAAAGCTGGGGCCGTGGGTCTATAAGACGCAGAAGGCGATGGTGAGGGCGTTGGAGAACTTAGGCTCGGTGCAGGAAGGGTGGGGGATTCAGATCATTCAGATCTTGTTCGTGGTTGTGTTCAGCCTGTTGAAGTGGAGTTTTGGCGGATTTCTGCGCGTTATCAACTTCATCTCGCGCAAGCAAGAATTTCGCGCCGACGAGTTGGCCTGCATCGTGGCGGGCATGCCTCCACAAATGCAGAGCCTGAAGAAAGTTCGTGCGGCCGCAGCAGCTTGGCCGAGCTATTGGGGCACTGAAGTGGTTCCGGTTCTCGGGCAAGGTTGGATCCCCAGCATAGGAGAGGGTTTTAGCCGCTATTTGGCCGCTCCCGGTATCGCAGCTCAGGTTGTTACAATTGTGGAAAAGTCAATTGCGGAAGAGAAAACAGGGCCGTATGACACGCATCCGCCATTGCGCGAGAGGCTGAGGGCAACGGAAATGCTCAAGGTCGAGGAGCGTCAACAGGAGGTTCAGGCTGCATCGAGCCTTTTCGACGATCCGGGATTATTGGAACTCCAGTTTGTGAAGTTTCTGCATCCCGAGTTGAATAAGGCGGGGTTGCAGCCGGTCGCTTGGGACGACGTGGGCAAAACGGTCATGATTCCATCGTGGAAGTCGACCGTCTTTCAGTATTCCGCGCTGGTGAAGGAAGTGACGCCAGAGTCGTTGCCCGACTTGGTTCCTCACCTGGGCCAACTGGGAGCCCAGATGCGGGATCCGGTAGGGAGAATTTTGACAGGCCAGGAGCGGGCCCAGCGAATGGCTGATTTCCTCGTTATTGCCCTGCAACTTGCGTTACTCGAGAACGGTTGGGAATTGGTGAATCAGCCCGGCCTATTCTATCTGCATCGCGGCGACGAAAAGATTGTCCCTCAAGCCGCGGTCTATGAATTGGCTTCGGGAAAGATCACGCGGGAAGCTTGGTCGGCTCGGTGCGCTGAGCTGGGGATCACGCAGACAGCGCTGTCGTCTTTGGGCGAGCCATCCGCTGCCTAAATTGATTTCACAGGAATCATGAGCAAATCGTCCACCAGCCCCACTTCTTTCTGAACAAACGGCTCAGCGTAGTCGACGCCGGCCAGCAATCCGTAGAAGCGCGCCATCGTCTCGATACGCTGGCGAATTTCGGAGTGGGCGGGGAAGTCCTTCGAGCCCGTGGATTGATCCTCATATTGCGATTTGTAGGCGAACAGGGATTCGAGACGTTGTTCGAATTGCGCCGTAATGTCCACGACAAATGTCGGACGAATGTCGTGGTAAAGCGAGGCATAGAGAATTTTGAAGGGGCGGTGAGGTTCGCCTGGGATGTCGAGCTTCTTCAAACCCGCGAGAAAACAGGCTTCATAGCCCAGCGTGGAGGCGGTGGCATGGTCAGGGTGGCGGGCTTGCCAGTAGGGCAGGATTACGACGCGTGGCCTTGTTTCGCGGATGATACGCGCGACTTTGAGGCGATTCTCCCAGGTATTCTCCACGCGGCCATCCGGAATGTCTAAGGCATGCCGGTATTGAGCTTGCAAAAGTTTGGCTGCGTCGTTGGCTTCGCGGGCGCGGTCCACAGTCGTTCCGCGTGTGCCCATTTCGCCCTGAGTCAGGTCGAGGATGCCCGTCCGTCGACCCTGTTGCGCCGCCTTGAGCAGAGTGCCGCCACAGGTTTGTTCCACATCATCACGATGGGCGGCAATCGCCAGGATGTCGAGAGGCTCTGTACTCATATCTGGTAACTGGATTTCGTAGTTTAGGTTTATTCCAGAGTGCCTTGTTCCACTACGACGCTCTGACGAACGATAAGGCGATGGGGAGCCATTTCTCGCAGTGTCGGCAACAGGCGGCCCAGGTGTTCCTCGGAGTCGACAAAAGTCAGCACCACCGGTAATTTGCTGGCGACATCGACCAGATGGGCAGTCTGTACCTGGGCATGTTCGGTAAACCCTGCAACCGCATGGATCGCCGCCGCATTGGAGACATTTTCCTTGCGCAGAAAGTTCAGGATTTCCAGGTACAGAGGCTTGCGGTGCCACTGGTCGGCTTCATTCAAATAAAGAGTGACCTGCACAGCCATGCCCGGATTCTACAGCAGGCGAGCTAACGCCATTCCCGCCAGTGCAGCGGCCAGGGTGAGAACATTATTCGCGAGAAAGTTCGATCCCACCAGTAGCCATTGTCCTTGTTCCATCAGGGCCACGCTCTCGAAGGCATAGCTGGAAAAGGTCGTGAAACCGCCACAGAATCCCACCGCAATGAGCAGACGCCAGCGCGGATCGACCAGGACGCGCTCGGTGGTCCAGATCATAAAAAATCCCAGGATGAAGCTGCCCAGCACATTAATAGCGAGCGTTCCGTAGGGAAACACAGGACCGAGGAGCCGGAGAGCGGACCGGCCCATCCAGTAGCGCGCGTTGGCGCCGACGATGGCGCCCAGAGAAATTGCCAGAAAATCGAGCACGATGCGATGACCTCCTGAAGATGATCTCCCGAAGAAGAGTAGTTAGGAGTCATCAGCCGGTGGCGTCACGCGGCGGTTCCGGCGAACCCCATCGCCTTGGTTAAGGTTGTATCACAGACGCTCTCAGAATCTGCGGCGGTACGATTACGGCGGTGGGTTACTTCTGCCGTTTACTTCTGCCGTTCGACCAGGTATCGAGCCAAGGCCTTGAGCGGATCGGCTCGGGTGCCGAAGGGTTGCAGAGCCGCAAAAGCACCTTCGACGAGGGCATCGGCCCGGCGCTGAGACTCCTCGACGCCGTACAGCGAAGGGAACGTCACTTTTTCGGCGGCGGTATCCTTGCCAGCGGTTTTTCCGAGCTGCTCGGAGGTTTGCGTCACGTCCAGAATGTCATCGACGATTTGAAACGCAAGGCCCACCGACTCGCCATAAGTGCGGAGGGAGGAAATGCCCTGGTCGTCAGCGCCCGCATAGAGAGCCCCGCTGACTAAACTCGCGGTGATTAGGGCGGCGGTCTTGGCGCGATGGATGTACTCGAGCGTGGCCACGTCGGGCGGGGTGCGCTCGGCTTCGAGATCGATAACCTGGCCTCCGATCATGCCGTCGACGGTGCCTGTCCCGCGGGCGATTTCGGCAATGATTCTGACGCGGGCTTCGGCTGGGCATTGCAGATTCGCCAAGACTTCATAGGCTTGGGTTTGCAGGGCGTCGCCGGCGAGAATGGCGAGCGCTTCACCGAAGACTTTGTGGCAGGTAGGGCGGCCCCGGCGGAGATCGTCGTTGTCGAGGGCAGGAAGGTCGTCATGGATGAGGGAATAGGTGTGGAGCATTTCCAGAGCGGCACCTAGGTCTGCGACACCTTCTGGCAAGGCCTCGGCAATCACCCGGGCAGCTTCCATGCAGAGAATGGGGCGAAGGCGCTTGCCTCCGGCGAATACGCTATGGCGCATCGCCTGGTGGATGGAGGTGGGGCGCTGCGTAGCGGGCGGGATCAGGCGTTCGAGAGCGCCGTCGACCATCTCCTGGCCGCGGCGCAACGTCGCTACGAGTTGTTCGTCGGACATCCAGCTCTCCGGCAAGGCGAAAGCGTGAGTATAGCAAGGAGGGCTCGGGATCGAGGCAAGTTTTCCAGGGTGCCGGCGCGGGAAGCGTTGTTCAGAGAAGGGATCTAAGGCGCTTGAGGACAGAGAGTTGGGAGGTCAGCGAGAGTTCCGGCAAGGTTCGCTTGACGGGCTGGAGAGTTCCCCGGAAGATGTCGCCTCGACCGGTTTGCGCATTCGCAGCGGGGTTCTGACCGAGGCGTGGTAAGCTTCCGGGACTTTGTTTGAATCGTCGTAGATTAGCGCGATCAAGGGAAGGAATCCCGTGACACCGATTGGAGAAAAGATCGCGGGGCAGTCCGATGCACGTCCGGTGGACGCGAGCGGCCTTCCCTTGCTTGCGAACTCCTTGTTGGACGTAGGCTTGCGAGCTCGACGGCACGTGGCGTGGCGGCTGCTGCCCTTCGTCTTTCTCCTCTACATCGTCAACTACATCGACCGCGTGAACGTTT
>Ga0137418_10002676_pt1 | contig 10848 bp, 8 predicted proteins | sample CZODoug3_1_2_16f_FD_122242 | JGI IMG/M metagenome (GOLD analysis project Ga0137418, IMG submission 122242) | Vadose zone soil fungal communities from Angelo Coast Range Reserve, California, USA - CZODoug3_1_2_16fungal (Hybrid Assembly) | ecosystem: Environmental > Terrestrial > Soil > Vadose... | reverse complement strand
CCAGCGCAAGAAGCGTGATGACAACACTGATGACGAACGAGACGCGGTGGCGCCACCACGTTAGAAGCAATTCGTAGAGGCCAATAGCGCCCCGCCGTTGCCAGAATCCTTCTGACGGAGCTGCCATCGCGTATCGGATGCTACTCGCGGAAGATGAAGTTCAGCCGGACGCCGGAGACTTCGACGAGGTCGCCGTCGTTCAGGCGCACCTGGCCGGAGATGGGAGTGCCGTTGATGTTGGGAAGTTTGTCGCCGGGACCGAGGTAGTAGCCGTCATCGCGCTGATTGATCTGCGCGGCCATCTGAGGTTTGAACCAGCCCTTGAGGCGAACCGTGGCCATGGCGGATTTTCCGATGACGGTGAGTTTGTTGGTCAGAACATACTCTTTCTGGTCGGTCTGGCCGCTGAGAACGACAAGCGTCGGGACTTTCATGCGAGCTGAGGCAAATTGCATGGATTCGCCCATCGCGGCAGCCTGTTGGAGCATCTGACGGCGTTCCTTGGTGTCCAGCACCATGGTTTCGTCGATGCGCGGCGCTGCAGTTTTGCGCCCGGAGTCCCAGGGCACCGGCGCATCGCCGCTGGTATCGACCCTGATTTTGTGTTTGCCGATATGGATGTTGTCGCCGTCGTGCAGAGTAGCCCGCTCCACACGGAGATCGTTCACAAAAGTGCCGTTGAGGCTGTCGAGATCTTCAATGACCATGCGGCCGGCCTCAAAATAGACTTTGGCGTGATAGTTGGACACGGCGAGGTTATCGACCGGCAAGTCGTTGTCCGGGGAGCGGCCGATGGTTATGGGCCGGCTGCCCACGGGAACCTCTTTCATGATTTTGTTGTCAAACATGAGGCTGAGCTTCGGCATCTCAATTTCCTCCAGTGCTGCCATTTGAACCTAGATTTTTGGGGGTCCCACGGCGCAACCACGAAAACCACCCCTTGGAATCTTTTTCGAGCCGCACGGTCAATACCGTAATGTTGTCCGGGCCGCCGCGCTCATTAGCGAGTGCCACGAGTTTTTCCGCTGCCCGGGCAGGATCGGTCTCCGCCTGGAGCGTTCCCGCAATTTCGGGCTCCGTGACCATACGCGTCAATCCATCGGAGCAGAGCAGCAGAACATCCCGGGGGAAAAGTGTGTGTTCCTCGGCGTCTACTTCGATTGCCGCTTGTGCGCCAAGCGCGCGCAGCAGAACGCTTTGCATGTTGCTTTCTTCGGCCTCGGCGGCGGTCAAAATGCCGCGCCGCACCTGTTCGGCCACGAGAGAATGATCCCGGGTGAGCTGAAGCAAGCTGCCGCTGCGGAGTAAATAGGCGCGGCTGTCACCGACGTGAGCGATGCTGAGTTTTGCGCCATCGATCCACGCCGCCGTCAGAGTCGCGCCCATGCCGTGATGTTCAGGATTCTTTTCGGCGGCCTTGAAAATGGTCCTGTTGGCCAGATGGACGGCCGTAGCAAGGTGTTTTGTCCGGGCACTCCAATAGGGTTGTACTGCGCCGATGACCTGGGCTGCAGCATTAGTCTCGGCGTCTAGGCAGTGTTTCACGACTGTTTCAACGGCCATGGCACTGGCGATTTCGCCGTGGGCTTCGCCCCCCATGCCGTCGGAAAGCACGAAGAGGTTGAGCGGCTCAACGATCTTGTAACAATCTTCGTTATTTGTGCGCACCCGACCCACATCGGACACGCCGCCACTTGCGATTCGCACACAAACTCCCATTGCCGCCCTGAGATTACGCCACGGCCCACACCTATACCTGCCAACTCCGTTCCCACGCTAACAGAGCCCCAAGACCGGCGAAAGGCTATGAACCCTACTGATTACTCGCTCTTTCGCCACATGTGGGCGCGGAAGTGACGCGCGCGCTTCGGTTTATGGGCCATCGCCAGTGTTGGGCGGCACACATTGCGTGCCTACCGTACGGGCTTTCGTTATACTTTCGATCTGCCCGGAGCACGTCGCCTCTGCGGCGCATTGTCCTTCTTCTATGGCTGGAATCAAAAAATCGCTGCCCAGACGCGTCCCGAGAGCCCAAAGAAAGACGCTCAGCGCGACGAAAGCCACTCGTGAACTTGAAGAACTGAACCGCATAGGGATGGCTCTTTCCGAAACCCGGGATGTCGAGCAGTTGCTTGATCTGATCCTTAAGAAAGCCAGAGAAATCACCGCGGCGGATGCCGGCTCACTGTATCTCGTGGAGAAAGGCGGGGTATCCGTGGAGGTGGGGTTGCGTGCTTCGCTGCTGCGGTTCAAGCTGACGCAAAACGACAGCGTACAGTTTTCTTTCAGCGAACACACGCTTCCGCTAACGGAAGATTCCATGGCGGGATATTGCGCGCTGCACGGCGAAGTGATCGAGCTTGCCGACGCGTATCGCATCCCCAAGGCGCGGCCGTTTCACTTCAATGCCACGTTCGATCAGCAGGCCGGCTACCGCACGCGCTCGCTGATGACGCTTCCGATGAAAAACGGGAAGGGCGAAGTCCTCGGCGTGCTGCAGTTGATCAATTGCAAGCGCAATGCCAAGGCGCGGCTGACCGATTCTGGCGGAGTGCGGCGCTGGGTGCATCCCTTTCCGGAGCGCGCCGTGAGGCTGGGGCTATCGCTGGCTTCGCAGGCGGCAGTGGCTTACGAGAATTCGAGGTTGTATCGAGACATAGAGAATCTGTTCGATGGATTTGTGAATGCCGCCGTGAAGGCCATCGAACAGCGCGACCCGACGACGTCCGGTCATTCGCAGCGAGTTTGCGAAATGACCGTGGCATTGGCCGAAGCGGTGGACCGCGAGCCGCGCGGTCCTTACGGGGATCTGCGGTTTTCCCGGGAACAGATGAAAGAACTGCGCTATGCCGCTTTGCTGCATGACTTCGGCAAGGTGGGAGTCCGCGAAGAAGTGCTGGTGAAGGCGAAAAAACTCTATCCGCTGCATTTTGTGCGCGTACTGGACCGCTTCGACTACATCCGGCGGGACATTGAGGCGCGAATCGCGGAGCAGAAAGTGGAAGCGCTGCTTTCGCTGTCCCGAAAACATGCCGCAGAGCGCCTGCGCATGCTCGACGAGGAATCGCGCCGGTTGCGCGGCGAACTGGATCGATTCGCGGAATTCATCGCCAAGGCCAACGAGCCAACGCTTCTTCCTTCCGGGGACTTCGAAGTGCTGAACGAGATTGCGCAGAAAACGTATCGCGATCCGCGCGGGAAGGAGCATCCCTACCTTTCGTCCGAGGAAGTGCGGTTTCTTTCGATTCCCCGCGGCAGTCTGGATGCCGATGAGCGCCGTCAGATCGAATCGCACGTGGTGCACAGCTTCAATTTTCTGGCGCAGATTCCCTGGACCCCGGAATTCCGGGCCATCCCGGCGATTGCCCGCGCCCACCATGAAAGGCTCAACGGCAAGGGTTACCCGTTCGGCCTCAACTCCGGGCAGATCCCAGTGCAAGCCAAGATGATGACGATTTGCGACATTTTCGACGCGCTCTCCGCGTCGGACCGTCCTTACAAACGCGCGGTACCCACCGACCGGGCGCTGGACATTTTGAAACTCTGCGTGCGCGACGAAGAGATCGACCCCGAACTGTTTCGCATTTTTCTGGACGCTCAGGTTTACCGGCTAGCCGGGAAATCGTCTTAGTCTTCATCGCGCATTACTCATTGGCTCCATACCGGCATCAAGAAACCAAGGGGAGACGGCATCCTCTAAACTAGGGAGAGGTGCGTTTGCCTTGTTGACTTATCTTCTTGGACCAATCCTGGCGTTGTTTCCGCGAAGGTGGCGGAAATTGCTGCCCGCCGGTTCCGCCGTGGAGTGGCGCAGGGCGACGGTCCTCAGCGGATTTGGGGAGGCGGTGATCGCACTTATCGCCCTGATGTACTGGTATTCGTATTACATGACGCTGATGGTGGACCATGGCTTGGATGCGGCCATTACCGGGAAATTGCCCACGGGAGTGACGGATCACGAGATCGGCTTTACTGCGCTGGTGATTTGGGCGACGCATCCGCTGACTTGGCTGCTCGCCTATGCCGGAGTCGAGGGAAGTGTGCGGTTGGTAGGAGCGGCATTCACGGAGACCAATCTGGGAATTCTCCCGCTTTTGGTGGTGGACAAGCTGATTGGGATGATCACCGGGCAAGGCAAGAAGGACGCGTCGGCAACAAAGTATGGCGCGCAGGGAAATTTTTCCTCGTATGTCGGGGCTATTCGAGAGAAAGCAATGGTCAGGGGACTTCCAGAGGTCCCGGATGAACTATGTTTTAGCGGAAGCGCGCCCGATGAATTCCTTGAAATTCGCGCGTGCCGGAGAAAGGCAGATTGGAACCCGCCGCGCACGGTGCGCTACCAGGATACCTTTTACAGGTTGGAAGCGTGTTCCGGAGGGAGCGCGTCGCGGCCGTTTCGCTACACGCTGCGGAAATTGACGGCGGGGGTGATGGGGCGGACCGTGCTGGTCTATTCGCCCGAGGAAACGCCTGTCCTTGCAAAGAGATGAAGTGCGTGATGTTCCGCGGATCGCGCGTGCTTCACTTTCATCGGCATGAGGTTCTCCACTACAATTCCACGCATGTCTTGGCACCGCCGCGTCCTAGCGTTCATCTTCGCTTGCCTCATTGCCAACGTCTTCGCCCCGGGGACTAGCGCTCAACAGTCTGCGCCGGCGGCCTCCGGAGCGCGGATACTGCTGCTGCCGCGGCGAATAGTTTCGGGCGAGCGCGCCACGCTCGCAGTGCTGGACATAAACGGGCGGCTGACTCCGGGAGTTACGGTGAGTTTTTCGAACGGGGACCGGCTCACGACCGATGCGACGGGCAGGGCCCTTTTCGTGGCGCCGCTGAATCCCGGCGTGATTTATGGTTCGATTGCGGGACGCACGGGGCGAGTCGCCACCGCCATTCTCGCGCCCGGCGAAGCGGCATCCACTTCGACCGAAGTCTCATCCGCGCCGCAATTCGCTTCGTTGATAGACCGCTTCGAGCTCTTCGGGAAGAGTTTCTGCGGCGATGCCGACGCCAATAAAGTGACGATCGCGGGACAGCCGGCGATCGTGCTCGCAGCTTCGCCAACTGCGCTGGTCGTGTTTCCTCCCCCGGACCTGCATCCCGGCAGAGCGGCGGTGGAAGTCTCCTGCGCGAAACGCCAGTCGCCGCCTTTTTCCATCACCCTTGTCGGGCTCGCACTCGAAGCCAACTCCTCGCCATTGAAACCGGGCGAGCATCGTGCGCTCACGGTGCGTGTGCGTGGGACGAGGGCGAAGATCGCGCTTGAGGCGCGGAACCTCGCGCCGGAAATCGCGGAACTTTTCAGTGGCAATCCGGTGCGAGCCTCAAGCAGCGGAGGCGCGGAGAATCTTGCTCGGTTTGAAATCGTGGGGCGGAAGAACGGCAGCTTTCTGATATCGATCCGGCTGGTGCCCTCCCTTGGGCGTCCGTAGGGGCGTTCTGCGGAGGAACCCGGGAACTGGGATCAAGCGCCTTTCTTGATGCTGGCTTCGCGGGGAAGTGCGAGCGTGCCCCGGGGATCTTCGAAAGGGAGCTCAGGAACACCCGCGCCGAGCATGGTTTCGAGAGTGTTCTGGGCCCTCTCGAAGAGTTTGTCGGACTCGCTGTAACTTTGCTGGGCGTTCCTCAAATGGGTGCCCAGAGTTTCGAACTTGTCCGCGAATTTTTCCAGTTGTTTTTCCATTCCGGAAAGGCTTTCCAGCAGGCGTTTGGCATTTTCTTCCATGTGCATACCGCGAAGGCCCATGGCGATAACGCAGAGATGGGCGTAGAGGGTATTGGGCGACACGGCGATGACTTTCTTATCGCGGCAGTAGGCATCCAGGGTTTGTCCCTTGCTGTCTTCGGTCATGAGGAGTTCGTAGTAGACGCTTTCCGAAGGGACGAACATCAACGCGACATCGAGGGTGCCTTCCTCGGGCAAGATGTATTTCTTGGTGATGGCATCGGCATGGCCCTTCACCGCGGTGGCGAAGGCCCGGCGCGCTTCGTCGCCCTCGGCGCTGATCCTGCGATAGGCATCGAGAGGGAACTTCGAGTCGATGGCCATCAATTTTTTGTCGCGCAGCTTGATCACCACGTCCGCGGCTTCTCCGCTGGAAAAGCGGTATTGCGTTGCGTACTGGGCAGAGGGAAGGGAGTCTTCGAGCAAGCGCTCCAGCGTCACTTCGCCCAGAGAGCCGCGCGACTTGGCGCCGCCCAAAATGCCTTCGAGCGTCTGCGCGGTCTGGGACATCTGTTTCCCGGCTAGCTGCACTTCGCCGAGCTGCCGCTGAATTTGGCTGATCTGATCGCGCGTGTTCTTGAGTTCGTCGGCCATCTTGGTTTGCGCATCGGAAGTCATCTGGCCGGTAATCTGGGCGGAGTTCTTGATGGCGTCCTGCAAGGTGGGGGTGACGCTATCGAGGCGCTGCGCGACACTCTTGGCGATGGTTTCGAGTTGTCCGGTGCTGGAGGCCTGCGACGTTGCAATCGTTTGCAGGTCGCGGCGCAATTCGTTCATCTGGGATTCGAGAGCCGCACCCTTTTGGCGTTCCTGAGAACTCTGCAGCACAAGCCAGAGCACCAGGACCGCCACGAAAATCACGACTCCAATCGAGACTGCGCTCATTCTTTCTCCAATTCGCCAACGGGAAACGGTCTTCTTACTTTACTCGCACTTGCGGTGTTCTGAAAACTCGAATCGACGAGAGAGAGGGCGAGCTGAAGCTCGCCCCTACATTACCGGCGCCGGAAACAGAGAGGGCCTCGCTCCCGCGAGACCCTCTTTGATTCTAACTTTGAACTTTCAACTGTTGACTGTGGACTGAGAATCTACCAGCTCACCTTGAGGGCAAACTGGAACTGGCGCGCGTCGTAAGAGGCCGTCGGCTGGCCGGCGGTGCAAGTCGCGCCCGCGGTTGGATCGCAAACCTGATTGACCGCGGCAATGTTGGTGCGGTTGAAGAGGTTGAAGGAGTCGGCGATGAGATCGAGCTTGGAGCGTTCGCCGAGCGAAATGCGCTTGGAGAGGCGCATGTCCCATTGAAAGAAGTTGGGTGAAGTGAAGCGGTTGCGGCCAAGACTGCCGTCGCAGCCGGCCGGAGGGGAAATGGTTGGGAAGCCTGGAATCGGAACGGGGGGAACGGCAAAAGGCTTTCCGCTGTTGTCCAAGCACACACTCGCGACACCAAAGGTCACGCCCGGGATGAATGGTGAAGTTGTGGCGCCGCCCACGGAAGGACGAGCCTGAGACGCGCCCAGGTCCAGGCGCGTATCCGTGGCTGTGATGACGTTGAAGGGGCGGCCGGAAGAGAACTCGACGATCGGTGAAAGCGTGAAATCGCCGATGAAATGTTTAAAAAACCCATCGCCGGACTTGGAGGTGCCGGATTGCATGACGGCGCTGGTCACCCAGCGGTGGCGCTGGTCGTTCACTGAATTGGACCGTTCCAGGTTGGGGAAGCGGCTGTCCTGGGGCTCAAGTGGGGATTGCAAGTCGGTCGAGTCATCAATGGCGTGAGACCAGGTGTAGCTGGAGAGCACCTCAATGCCCTTCGACAGACGCTTCGAGACGTCAAAGGACAAAGCGTTGTACCAGGAGTTGCCGTTGGAAAGCTGGGCATCGACGCTGTTGAAGGCTACGGGAACCCCAAAGCCTATTGGGTATCCGGCAACACCCGCTAGCTGAACCAACCCGGGATACTTCGGTATTCCTCCAAATGACGGGTTCGGTCCCGAGGGCCGGAAGAAGTTGAACGCCGCAGGCGTGCTGACAAACGAGCCGTTGAAAGAGGATAGTGCCGCCGGGCATCCGCCAAGCACTCCCAAGATGCCACCCGCACCGGGCACGGGGCCGTAACCGCATGTGTTCGCTGTGGGTGCCAATGACGTGGACGGGACAGATACGCCGAGAGGGCTCGATGAGCAGGTGGTGATGCCCGCGGCCAGACAGTTCGCAAAGTTCTGTGCCAGGAGCTTAGGATCCGTGGAATTCACGTCCTGGGGCCGGTTCAGGTGCAATCCGCGAGTCCATTGGTATCCCAGGCTGAATTTCCAGGATTTTGAGATTTGGCGTTCAATCGTGAGGTTTGCCTGCTGTGCATAGCCGTAGACGAAGTTTTTCCCTACGGGAAGCGTGAACGGCAGAACGGCAAGCGGAAATCCCGCTTTGAGATAGTTTTGATTGGCAAAGAGAGAACCGGCAGCAAAGGGATCGAAGCGCTGTTGATTCGCCTGATACCCCAGCGTCAGCGAGGTCGGAATGGCAAGGTAGATCGAGTTGGCGTTGAGCACGCCCTGAAAGATGGAAGAACCATTCAAATTTCCGGGGCTGTCCGCTCCGCCGCCGCAATAGCCTAGGGGTGGTGGCGGGCCGGCGGGGAAGGGCAGCAAACCGCAAGCCGAGGGTGTGCCGCCTCCGGAGAGCAATTGTGTGGAACGCCCGCCGTCGGCAGTGGCGGAGTCAAAAGCGACGGCCAGCAATGGATGGTCATAAAAAATACCGTAACCTGCGCGAACGACGGTCTTGCCATTGCCAGCGGGATCCCAAGCCAAACCAAAGCGTGGCGCCACATTGTTATAGTCGCGCGGGATTCCTTCGACGACGCCGAGGGCTTGTTCCGCTGCGGCGTTGATTCCCGGAAGGGGCGCAAAGAGGGGCGAGATCTCCACGTCGTAGCGAACGCCATAGTTAAGAGTCAGGTGGTCGCTGAGACGCCAGCTGTCTTGCCAGAAGAAGCCGAAGGGAAGGTTGTCGAAAGGCTGATTGGAATTGCCAATGCCCTGGATGTAAGTGGTCGGGATTCCGAGACCGTAGGATTGCATGGCGGTCGTCCCTGGCAGAGCGGTCACTCCAGGAATGCTGTTAGGAAAACCAAACGTCGAGGCCGCAAATCCGCCGAAGTTTACGTCGCCGCCGAAGTCGAGTTCGAAGATTTGCTTTTTGGAAGAGCGGAGTTGAATCACGTTAGCGTCCGCGCCCATCTTGAAATTGTGCTTGCCGCGGACAAAGCTGAAGTTGTCCGTGAATTCGAATCGCCGTTCGATGCGATTGACCGGGGAGTAGGGCTCGCGGCCGAAGTACGCGAACCCCGGAATATTCACGGCGATCTGATCGCCGCCGGGAAGTTGCGAGAAGCCAAAGTGCAGCCCACGGCGGGCGATCTGCATGCGGAATTGATTGAGGTCCGTTCCGCTGACGACGGTGTCATGCTGGAAAGTGAAGTTGAGGTCGCGGGACTGGTTGTAGCCGGCCCGCGAGCCGGAGTTCTGTCCGAACACCTGATTTTGTGACGTGGACGGCAGACCGGTGACCAGCGAAGGAGAGACTCCCACGCGGAGGAATGAATAGTTGCGATTGTTCCAATGGTGATCGATGCGTGCCGACCAAAGGCTGGTCTTCTCCATGACCGGATAGTTGCCGCGTATGCTTCGCAGGCCGACGTAGGACGCGGGTAGGGGTGCTACGTAGACGCCAAAATTGGAGCAAGTAGCTCCATTGTTAAGAGATTGACCCGCGGGGCAGGCCACTGGTACCGGAAATTGGGCTCCGGGAGTGGCGGTGGGTGGAAGGCCCTTGGACTGATAAAAGCCATTTGCCACAGCCCCGAAATCGAACTTATTGAGTGCCACGCTGGAGGCCGATGCCATGAAGACTTCGTACTGCGCGGCGAGGTTCGTCAAGCCCGCGCCCAGCAACTTTTGAACTGCCGCGTTCTGATCCCTGGTCAGAAATAGAGTGGCCCCCGGTATGAACTGCGTCGCTGCTTGGACCAAGCCAAAATTGTCCGCCCCGATGCTGGAAAATCCCGTCTCTTCGCGCTGCGTGTATTCGTAGGAAAAAAAGTAAAAGGTCTTGTCCTTCTTGAGCGGGCCCCCGAAAGTTAAGCCGCTTTGGGTGCGTGTGTAGCCCTGTTTGGTCGGCTGGAGCACGCCGTTCGCATCGACTTCACCGGAAAACGCATTGCGCGCCTGAAAGGCTTTGTTCCGGAAGAATCCGAAGAGGTCTCCGTGGAACGTATTGCCGCCGCCCTTGGTCACGATGTTGATGACGCCGCCGGTGGCGCGGCCATACTCGGCATTGTAGTTGCTAAGGATGAGCTGGAATTCCTGAACGCCTTCCTGAGAGATGGTCGAGCGAATGCCATTGACTGAGTTGTCGCCGGCATCGGCGCCATCCACGCTGACCAAGTTCGAACGTTGGCGTGCGCCACTAACATTGAATCCGCTGCTGGGAGCGGGACCGATGGTGGGAGAAACGTCGCGCGTGGTTTTCGAAAATAAGCGGGTAAAGTCGAAGAAATTGCGGCCGTTGATAGGGAGATTGTCGATCTGGAGTTGCGGCACCGTATTTGAGACTTCCGTCTTGTCGGGTTCGATGAGAGGAGTCTCTGTGACCGTGATGGACTGTATTTGCCCTTTCAGCACGAGCGGCGGGTCAATCTTGACGTTTTCGCCGACCGTCAGCGTAAGCGACTCATTCTTGTAGACCTCGAAATTCGCTCCGCCATCCACGCTCATCTTGTACTGGCCAGGGGGCAGACCCACGAAGTTGTAGCGGCCGGCATCATCGGAGTTTGCTGTCCGTGTCGCTCCGGTGGCGGCGTTAGTCACCGTGACTTTTGCTCCCTTAACGGCGGCTCCGGAAGGATCGACGACCGTTCCCGCGAGGGTGGCCGTGTTTACGCCCTGCGCACGGGCTATCCCGCCGCAGACAAGCGCACACAGCGTCAGCAGTGCCATGACCTGCAGCGAAGCTGTCCACCGAGAACACAAACCCGAGTTCCTCGAAATTGACACACCCACCCCCTGCCTGCGTTGCATGAGTCCTCCTGTTTTGGCACCAACTGATCTTCCGCTACCCCTAGCGGT